>ENA-UOOR01000869-UOOR01000869.1-fermentation-metagenome-genome-assembly--contig:-NODE-869-length-39091-cov-15.654908_pt1 | contig 39091 bp, 43 predicted proteins | sample MGYA00245780_ERZ724029 | MGnify/ENA primary metagenome ERZ724029 (study PRJEB28704, sample SAMN03018315) | fermentation metagenome | biome: anthropogenic terrestrial biome; feature: soil; material... | reverse complement strand
TGGATTTCTTTAAGCAGCTTTACAGGCATCCAGTTGATGTTGAGCCGATGCTGAAGCGCATCGGATTGTGGGATGACCGAGATAAGAAAGCCGGCGAGCTTTCCAAGGGGATGAAGATTCGCCTCAATTTTGTGCGGGCCTTGCTCAACAACCCGAAAATGCTGTTCCTGGATGAGCCGACCAATGGACTTGATCCGGTTAATGCCCGCATCATGAAAGATATGATATTGGAGTTCAGGGAGCAGGGCGGAACGGTCTTTTTGACCAGCCATATTATGAGTGATGTCGACGAACTCTGCGATCGCGTGGCTTTCATTGTTGACGGAAAGCTGCAGGAAATTGACTCTCCGCGCAATCTCAAAATTAAATACGGTAAGCGGACTGTCAAAGTCGAATACAAAGAAGAAGGTCAACTGATCCAACGGGAATTCACCATGGATGAGATTAAGACACCGGCGTTTTTTGAGTTGCTGCAGAACAAGGATATTGAGACTCTGCACAGTGGCGAAACAACCTTGGAAGAGATTTTCATTAAGGTAACGGGGGTGCATTTGCGTGGATAGACTGATGCCCCTGATCAAAGGTGACTTCAGCCGTCTGAATAAGTATAATTTGTTCGCCGCCAACTTTGTCGTAATGCTGGTCTGGGCTACGCTGGTATGGTTTATTGATGCCGGACAATTGAAGCAGTTCGTGCCAGTCATTTTTGTAGCGGACAGTACCATGATGACAATTTTGCTGGTCGGTGCCACTCTGTTCTATGAAAAGCAGGAGCATACCGTGAATTCCGTCATGGTTTCACCTGTTACAGAAGACGAGTATCTGATGGCCAAGATCATTGTCAGTGTATTGAACTCGCTGATCACCGTGGTAATCATCTCGGGAATTCTGTACTTTGTCAAAGATGTCTCATATAACTACCTACTGATTGCTCTGGCAGCGGTAATTGTGACAGCAGTACACACTTTGATCGGCATTTTCCTTTCATATCATGCTAAAAATTTCACCGCTGTGCTGATCAATTTAATGGTGTACAGTTTTGTCTGCTTGTTTCCGACGCTCTTTGCCTCCTTTGGCTTAATCAATGCTAAGGTAGCAAAGTATCTGATTGTGCTGCCTCCAGAGGCTGCCAACATTTTGTTTGGGGCCGGCATTAAAGAGACAGAGCTTTGGAAACTGGTATTCGGCTTTGTTTATCTGATTGCGCTTGCTTTTGTGCTCTACCGGTTTATAGTCAAACCTAAATTTAACGATTATGTGATGCGGGAAATGGGGGTGTAAACATGCTGGTCACTCTGGCCAAATTTGAAATTAAAAACGTGATCCGCGATAAGATGACGCTGATGATGCTTTTGTGGCCGCTGGCGCTGGGCGCGATCGGCAAGTACCTGATTTCCTCCGGCGTTTTGGAAGGGCAGGCTGTCAGTGTTACCGCTATGATCCTATCTCTGATTACGGGGTTTGCCTATGGTGCGATGTCCGGATTTTCGCTGCTGGATGATAGGGATGATCAGGTGTTTGCCTCGATTCAGATTTCACCTGTTTCATTGGCCTTATATGTCTGGTTTAAAATTGTTTTTGCTTATGTACTTGCGGTCTTCGCAGGCTATTTTATGCTTTGGATCGTCGGAGCGGCGGCAATGACCGTCCCGGAGACTTTTCTTGTTGCGGCTCTGTCAGCTCTGCAAGTCCCGATCGTGGCTTTGCTGGTTAATGCATTTGCAAAAAACAAAGTAGAAGGGTTTGTGGCGATGAAAGCCTCCGGTTTTCTAATGCTGCTGCCTATTGCCGGCTTCTTTTTCCTGGATGCCAAAGAGTGGCTGTTTGCGATCGCGCCTGGACATTGGGCAGCCAAAGCTATTCAGTACGCCATGCTGCGACCGGGAATTGCAGCCGGGATGGTCAATATGAACCTCGATTTTTATCAGTATATCATTATTGGCTTCCTGTATAACTTTGCGCTGGCAATAGTGACGTTTAGAATCTTTCGGCGCAGAAACGAGTTTTAGGGGGTAAGAACATGTCAGTTTTATCGTTTGTCTTATTCTTACTAGCCGCACTCTATATTTTCGGAGCTCTTTTCGAGTTTCCCATCATGTTCGAAGGCAACCCGAAAACAAAATTCTTAATTTCCAAGATGGGCAAAAGAAACTATAAAATATTGCTCTTTGCTCTGGCGACGGTTTTTGTGGGTCTCGCCCTTTTACTAAAATAGCCGTTTTGCTGTGCGGCGTGGATCATTTCATAGATTTTTAGAAACGCCACTCCGCACAGTATCAGAGCGCATCCGCATAACTGCACAAAAGTCATCTTTTCGCCCAGGATAAAGAAAGCAATTATTATTGTAAAGGCTGGCTCCGAGGTGGCGATTAGGTTGACAATTCCGGAAGATAGATGCACCAGGCTGACGTTGTAAAGGCCAAAGCCAAGTACAGTCGGACCGGCTGCCAGTAAGAACAGGACACCCCATCCCGGGAGTGCGTTTCCAAGCCAAAAAAGTTCTGCCACCGGCGCGTTGGCCCCGGGGAAACAGGAACGCAGCAGAATGATCAATAGCAGGGCGACGGACGCGAACAGAAAAGTATAGAGTAGCGTACTCCATGGGTTAATCCCACGCCGGGAAGCCAGGCGACCCATCAGGCTATAGCCGGCATAAGATAATCCGGAGAGTAGGCCAATCGATATTCCGGCAGCCCCACTATTCCAAGGTGAACCGCCGATGGTCCCTGAAACCAGAAAGCAGCCGGACAGGCACAAGATTACGGCCAGCAGTTTGGCGAAGTAAAAGCGTTCTTTGAGAAACAGACAGCCCAGAAGGACTGTGAAGACAGCTGAGGAGTAGACCAGGGCGGTTGCGACTGAGGCACCATTATACCATACCGAAACAGTCCACAAGATATTAAAAAGAGCCAGCACCAGGCCAAAGGCGGATAGGAAAAGCAGGTCAGCCCGCCGTACCCGGATTAATGCGGGGCGGATTAGCAGCAACGCGGCCAAGACAACTATTGCGGTAAAAGCATCCCGCCAAAAAGCAATTGCTAAGGGCGGCATGTTATAGTGTTCGGTTAAGTATCGAATGAATACCCCGGTCGTGGAGAGAATTACGGAGCAAAGTAGCGCGATATAGTATCCCTTTGTGTTAGAAACATTAGCCGTGTTAGAGGCATGAGCGGTTGTCGCCATTAATCTCACCTCAGCAAATAATCACTGAATTCATCATTATCATAAACCAAAACCGGCCATATTGATATGGCCGGTTTTGCGCATTTTGGTAGTGCCGCTTTACCTGGTAAGAGGCATAGTTGAATATGCGGATCTATCATACTGCAAGAAGATGATCTATAATGATGGTACCAATAAGGTGGCAATAGGGTGCTGTCATACAGTAGTGCCCGCTCACGCCCAGTGATCGGAGGGATTTGATTCTAATGCGCTTTCCGCTTGTCCATGACAGCCACGATCCTCTATACCGACAAATCGAGCGCTATTTGCGCGACAGTATTCTTTCGGGAGAATTAGAACCTGATACGCGCCTGCCCGCCGGTCGCCGGCTGGCACAGGAGTTGGGGGTCAGCCGCATTACTGTTGAGAACGCCTACGCGGAGCTGCAGGCAGACGGACTTGTTATTACCCGGCCAGGCAGCGGCTACTACGTCAACCAAATTTTGCCTTCAATGTTTGTTACAGCTGGCGGGGATGCTACCATAGTCAATGAACCGCTCTGGCAGCGCGAATTGCCTGAATGCGCGTTATTTGGCGGCCATGAGTTTGAGAATGGTAATGGGATAATCTCTTTTGAAGCTGGCAGCGGTGACGTAAGCTATTTTCCGGTCACGGAATTCCGCAAAATCATGCAGGATGTCATTCGCCGCGACGGTACAGCGGCTTTCGAATATGGAGAATACAATGGCTATGCTCCGCTGCGTTCTGCCATCGCACATATTCTGACGAGCCGGGGCATTAAAGCCCGACCGGAAAATGTGCTGATTACATCAGGTTCACAACAGGCGATTGCACTGTGCACGCAACTGCTTCTCAAACCGGGAGATACTGTACTGACTGAGAATCCAACCTATAGCGGGGCTCTCTATCTATTCCGTGCTTACGGTCTCAGAGTAGTTGGAGTGCCAGTTGATAGCGAGGGTATGCAGACCGAAAAGCTGGAGTCTGTGCTTCAGCAGTATCATCCCAAGCTAATTTACACCATGCCTGACTTCCAAAACCCAACTGGTACCTGCTTGAGCAACCCAAGGCGTCAGCAGCTGATGGCTTTGGCGGAACGCTACAATGTGGCTGTGATCGAGGATGATTATGTCGGAGATTTAAGATATGAAGGGCGCGCACAATCATCGCTAAAAGCCTTGGATCCAGGTGGCCGGGTGATCTATACCGGAACCTTTTCCAAAATGCTGTTGCCTGGGCTGCGGATCGGCTTCCTACTGGCAGAGGGACCCATTTACAGAGTCTTGACAGAAAGAAAGTATGTGCATGACATTGCGGCTTCCAATCTGATGCAGCGTGTCCTGGAAGTCTATTTATCCATCGGGCGTTATCGGAATTACTTGCGGCGTTCCTGCAAGATCTACCGCGAGCGGCGCGATGCTATGATCAAGGCTATTGGGGAGTATCTGCCGGCCTCAGTCAGTTTTGACAAGCCTAAAGGAGGCTTGTTTATTTGGCTGGCACTGCCGCAGGGCTTGGCAGCAGAGAAGTTATCCCGCATTGCTTTGACAGAAGGAGTTTGCTGCGCCCAAGGGAAGACCTTTTTTACGGATCAGGGTGCGCCCAGAGGCGCATTCGATATCCGCTCAGACACTGGTTGTTCCAGTGCTGGCTCCAGCGCTGGCGGCGACATGGCAGAAAGTATGCCGCCGCCGCCGGACTATCTGCGGCTCAATTTCGCCATGCATACTCCGGAAGAGATCGAGGAAGGCGTCATAAGACTGGGACGGGCATTTGCCCGGACATAAAAAGAAGCCGGCTTTCAGCCGGCGGCGGGCAATTGATTGTCTGCTGCGGTGTTCGGATCCAGCTTTACCTGTGCTATTTTGAATGAGTGTAGCAAGGCCCGGATCTGCAGGAACATACCGGCGGTATGTTCATTAACCGGCATATCTCTATTGATGATTTTCAGTGAGTCTACATGGGGTGTTAATACTGTGATGAAGCTTCTTTGCAGTTTGCTGCCCCAAAGCAGGGCGTCGAGAATGGCCTGCAGTTGCGCCCGCAGCTCCGAATCAACAGAATTAGGCAAGGGCAGACGGTGCAAAGACTCTCTTCCGCTGTCGGATACGCGTAATGTTACGATGCCCCTGCGTGTTTTATGGGAATAATCTACTTCTGTCTTAATGATTACTTCCGGGTTCAGGCTGGTCAAGAGTAGCACCTCCTCCAGTAGTCCTTAATGCTATTGTATACGAACATACGTTCGATGTCAACGGGTGGCGGGTTAAATTTCGTTAAAATTCTAAAATTTTATTGCGACAGGGAAGCAGGCTTGTCTGCCAACGCGCTTATTGGTATGATAGAAGAAACTGAGGAGGTGCCGCATTGGATAATAATTTCCCATTGATTTTTTCCTTAATCCTCAATGCTGTACAGCTTGTTTTGCTCATAGCCTTGGCGGTCATGTACCTGAAAGCCCGCGGTAAAGCCGATGAACTTGATAATCTGGGGAAAATTAGAAGAATTGCCGAGCTACATCAGGATGGTATTCTTGACGATGAGGAATATAAAACCAAAAAACGCGATCTGATGGGTAAAGTCTGATGACTACAGTTTGCGCGGAAAAAACCGCATTCTTATCAGGAAACAATATCTATCTAAGACCATTGGAGGCGGAGGATCTTCCGTTTGTCCGGCAATGGTATAACGATCCGGTGATCCGCGGCCAAATCGGTATGACACTGCCTGAGAGCAAAACCAGTTCCGAGGAATGGTTCGAACGGATTAACAAGGATAAGGAGCGCGTCTGGTTTGCCGTTGTGCGTAAAGAGGACGACAAGGTGATTGGCGAGGCCGGGCTGTTAAGGATGTACCATCTTTGGCGCAACACCGATCTCACCATGATCATTGGTGACAAGGAAGCGCAAGGTAAGGGTTACGGCAGTGAGGCCATTAGACTGCTGCTGGATTATGCTTTTGGGTACCTGAACTTTCATCGGGTGTCCATTGGTGTGGTTGGGTTCAACGAAAAGGCTGTGCGCTTTTATGAGAGAATCGGATTTCGGCGCGAAGGCGTACAGCGGGATGGTTATTATTGGAACCACCGGTATTATGATTTCGTAATGATGAGCATACTTGAGGATGAGTACCGGGAAACTTGTGCCAGGTAACCGGCGCGGCACGCATGGATTCATCCCGTTCCGGCGCTAAGCGCATAAATCAACCCCCGCACTAATAGATAGTAGCGGGGGTGATCTTTTATGAAAGCGGATTTTTGGATCTGGGTAGCCGTCTCGTATGCCATTGGGATAGCCTGCGTAATATATCTGATGCGGCGGGTGTGCCGGGGAGAATATATTCCGCCGATGCTGCCCATACCGGCGGGTACGGGCGGGGGCGGCATCTGGTATTATGGCTGTCCGGAAGCGGGAAATTAGTAGTAACATATTCAGGACCCGGCAGGCAGCCTGAAACCAGAATTAACCAGCCTAATTCAGCGTGCGCCCGCTTTCTGTAAAAAAGTATTCCATAAAGATCTCATCAATATAAAAATCACCAACGCGATATTGCTTGGTGTAGCGTCCGCATTCCACAAAGCCAAATTTGCGATATAAGGCCAGGGCGGCTTCATTAGAGTGATAGACACTCAGGAAAGCCTTTTCCAGTTTCCTGGTTTTGCCCCAGGCAATGGCGGTCTGCATCAGGGCTGTTCCGATCCCCACACCCCGATAGCCCGACAACATGAACATGCCGATGCTCATGGTATGATTTCTTTTTGGATTGGTGGAGCGGTTAATCTCCAAGGCACCGATAATGCCGCCATCCACTTCCACAACATAAAGAGCCCGGTTCTCCAGATCGCAGGTCGCAATATCACGCGCATAATCCTCAGGCGATGGATTAAAGGATGAGCGCCCGATGTAATATTGTTCGTGAGCCACAGTATCAGTAATTTCAATCAGGCGGACGGCATCGCCTGGCAAGGCTAAACGAATATGCATGGCCCGTCCATCCTTGGTTAGTCTGGTATCTATTCTACCCATCCACTAACTCCCCGTCTCTTGATAAACCAATACAAGTGGAATTCAATATTGCCGATTGGCATCCAGCTCTCTTTATCAAAAACAAAACCGTGTTTTTCATAAAATCTCATGGCCTGCGCATTACCACCCTTAACGCCCAGTTTAACCAGGATGTTTTCCGGAAGCTTGCTTAAGCCGTGTTTGAGGAGTGCGCTGCCGATTCCTTGGCCTTGCGAGGCCGGCCGGACATAAAGGCGTGTTAACTCACATGTCGCGTCCGGCGGCGCAGTCGCGGTTGCCGCGGCCGGTGGCGCGGTCGTCGGATCCGGAGCCACGGCCGCCGGCGGTGGGATTGCATAAACCCATTGGGCAAAGCCGGCAATCTGGCCGCCAGCTGTTACGGCAGTTTCAAAGAGTGCGTCTTCTCTGGCAATTGCTCGCTTAAGCCAACCAGGGCTATAGAACAGATCCAGCAAATCCAGCCGGACTTTTTCAGGAAGCGAGACGGCGTAGGTCTGGTGCCAGGCTTCCGCTGCGGCATGGGCGATACCGGGGATATCCTCCGGCATCGCCTTTCTGATTATGAAATTCATGCGGCCACAGCCCGCAGCATCCACAGCTTTCCCAGCCTTCCCAATCTTACCGGCCTCTCAACCTCATCATTCACAACATTTCGGCCTTGGTGACCTATTTGACGACAAAGTTAACGATCTTCTCGGGGACGTAGATCTCCTTGACAATTTCTTTACCCGCCAAGGATTCCGAGGATGCCTCACGGGCTGCCGCGAAAGCCTTCTCTTTGGAGATTCCTTTCGGCATCTCCAAGCGATCTTTGACGCGGCCATTAATCTGAATAACAATTGTTACAGTCTCTTCCACCAACAGTGCCGGATCGTAGACCGGCCAGCCGCTCTCGAAAACGCTGCCGGTATGACCCGTCATCTGCCAAAGCTCTTCGGCGATATGGGGTGCCATCGGCGCAATTAATTTGATCAAGGCCGCCAGCGACGTGCGGTCAGCTTTATTGTCGCCCTCCGCGCTAATAGTATTCAGGTAAGCCATCATCTGGGCAATGCCGGTGTTGAAACGGAACGAATCAAAGCGTTCAGTCACTTCGTAAATCAGACGATGTGTTGCTCGTTTGACGGTGACGGTTTCGGGCCAGTTGCTTTCCCAGTTATCCGTGACGAGACGCCAGACTCTGCTCAGGAAGCGAAAGACTCCGTCAATGCCATGGTCATCCCATTCGGTAGCAACTTCCGGCGGGCCAATGAACAACTCATAAAGCCGCAGTGCGTCGGTACCATACTCCCGAACCAGATCGTCGGGGTTGATCACATTGCCGCGCGATTTGCTCATCTTGGCACCCTGGTAATAAATCGTGCCTTGGTTAAACAGGCGCTGGAACGGTTCATCGAATGAAACCACGCCGATATCTTTGAGGAACTTGACATAGAACCGCGCGTAAAGCAGATGCAGGACGGCGTGTTCCGCACCGCCAACATAGAGATCCACCGGCATCCAGCGGTCAGCTTTCGTTTTGTCACAGAGTGCCTCCGCATTGTGAGGGTCAATATAGCGCAGGAAGTACCAGGAAGAACCGGCCCATTGGGGCATCGTGTTGGTTTCGCGCCGTCCCGGCCCCCCGCAGGTTGGACAGGTGGTCTGCACCCAGTCCTCAATGGCAGCCAATGGTGATTCGCCAGTGCCAGTCGGCTGATACTTCTCCACCTCAGGCAGCATGACCGGCAGATCTTCGTCCGGGACTGCCACCGGTCCACAGTGCGGGCAATGGATGATGGGGATCGGCTCGCCCCAGTAACGCTGACGGGAAAAAACCCAGTCGCGCAGCTTATAGCTGACGGTGGCTTGACCAATGCCTTTATCGGCCAGCCATTTGGTGATCGCCTTTTTGCCGTCTTGCCAGTCCATGCCGTTGTAAGGTCCGGAGTTCACCATCATGCCCTCGCCCGGTTCGGCAGCCTCAACCGGTTTGCCAGCATCCTCCAGTGAGGTGGCGATGACGCGGCGTATCGGCAGACCAAAAGTCTTTGCAAAATCAAAATCGCGTTCATCATGGCCGGGAACGCACATAATGGCGCCGGTGCCGTAATCGATCAGGACATAATCAGAAATCCAGATGGGCAGGCGCTCGCCACTGACCGGATTGATGGCATAGCTGCCAGTGAAAGCCCCGGTTTTGTCTTTGGAAGCCATACGATCCACCGAAGATTTAGCCAAAGCGGTTTTAATATAGCCGTCCACAGCGGTGCGCTGGTCGGCGCTCGTCAGTGTGCTGACCAGCTGATGTTCCGGGGCCAGCACCATGTAGGTGGCACCAAACAAAGTGTCAGGCCTGGTTGTGAAGACACGAATTTTGGCGCTACTGTTTTCAATGGCAAAGTCGACCTCAGCGCCCTCACTCTTGCCGATCCAGTTTTGCTGCATTTTGATGATCGGTTCCGGCCAGTCCAGTTGATCAAGGTCATTCAAGAGCCGTTCTGCGTATGCCGTAATTTTAAGCATCCACTGTACCATATTGCGCTTGGTCACGGGGCTGCCGCAGCGTTCGCACTCTCCGCCGGCTGCTTCCTCATTGGCCAGGCCGGTTTGGCACTGCGGGCACCAGTTAATCGGCATCTCTTTCTGATAAGCTAATCCATGGCGGAACATTTGTGTGAAGATCCATTGAGTCCATTTGTAGTATGCCGGATCGGTGGTATTAATTTCACGTGACCAGTCATATACGGAACCCATCTCTTCCAGCTGGCGCTTAAAGTTGGCAATATTGCGCGTGGTTGTGATCTTCGGATGGATGCCCTTGGTAATGGCGTCGTTTTCGGCGGGTAGTCCAAAGGCGTCCCAGCCCATGGGATGCAGGACATCAAAGCCATGAAACTTCTTATAGCGGCTGATCACATCGCTGAGCACGTAGCCGCGCCAGTGGCCGACATGCAGCCCGGAACCGGACGGATAAGGAAACATATCAAGGCAATAGAATTTCGGCCGTCCGTCGTCGCGTGTTTGGTTGGCGTTGGTAGCTTTCCAGTGCTCGCGCCACTTTTTCTCGATAGCCTGCGGGTTATAGCGCACATCTTTCATCGAAACCCCTCCAATTTGATCTGTCTGCCATTCAGTAGTTTGACCGCTGCGCCGTATTTGAAAACAAAAACGCCCCTGACATTTGTCAGGGGCGGGAGTAAGCTCACGCGGTACCACCCTGTTTCGGCCTGGCCGGCGGTTGCGGCTGAGGCCCTTTGCCCGTTAACCCTGGGTTGGGTATGACGCCAGATGCTTTGACGTCACAGGCTCCAAGGCGAGTTTCGGCTGACCCGACACTGGCTTGCACCAACCGCCAGCTCTCTTAGTCAAGGTAAAGGCTTACTGCTCCTCTTCATCGCTTTGGAACTTATTTTAGCAAAGCGGATGGGGGAAGTCAAGCGCGCAGCGCAAAAAGATGAAGATGAGGGGACGGTTCAGCTGTCTCGCTGACAGGTGAGACAGCTGAACCGTCCCCTCGTCTTCCGGCCAAAAAGAAAGGAGCTGTTTCAGGGAAACAGCTCCGGGTATGCGAAACATCGTGTTTTATTAGAAGGTCAAACCGACTGTAAAGCCGGGGAGCAGTTCGATTGAGCGAACACCGAAATTCAGGGTGTAATCAGCGTTAAGCTCATAAATGCCGTATATACCGTAACCACCATGATTCCAAGCGGGGTATACTCCAGTTTCATCAATATAGATGCCAGGGGCATACATTAATTCACCCATCACTGTCCATTGGGAGTTGATGGGTGCTTCGACTGCCAAGCCTACAGCCAGACCCATATAAAAATCATGGTCATAGCCGACGCGAAGGCCGCCGTAAACGCCTAGTTCAAATTCTTTTTCTTGTAAGACAGGATACATTACGGTGCCAGTCAGACCCAAATCCATTCCGGAACCATAACCCCAATATCCTAGCCACATATAACCGAGTTCTGCGATGACTCGCAATCCAACTTTACCAATCGGCATATTGAGGTCTCCGACCACACCAGCACTGGCCCAGTTAACTTGCAGACCGGCATCAATAGTCATGCCATCAGGATCAACGCGCGGGGCGGCCATTGCCACGCTGGAGAACAGAAGCACTGCGGAGAAGGCCAGAACAAGAATGAATAGTTTACGGCTCATTTTGAAAATCCCTCCATCAAATTGAACAATTTGCTAGTAATTTCTATGGGATCCCTAAAACTCCTGCACAAAAAGCAACAATTTCCTGCGGAAGTGTTGCTTACTTTTCAACGTTGACACAAGGGGACGGTTCTTCTGTGCTGCTTCTGGTTATTAGTGCCAAGTGGCACAGAAGAACCGTCCCCTTGTGTCCTTGCCCTTGTGTCCTTGTGTCTAGAACGAGAAGCCGATAAACAAGCCGGGCATCCAGCCGAGCGAACGTAACCCGGCATTGATTGTTAGATCGCTGCGGACATCATAAATCAGGTAGAGGCCGTAACCGCCGTGGAATACATAACCGGTCCAGTTGGGATGCATCCCGACCGCCGGTGCGTAAGTAATCTCGCCGGTCAGAGTCAAATCATTGTTGATATTGGCTTGGAAAGCAAATCCGGCCACACCGCCGATGTATACGACCGGAACATAGCCACTCCACTCACCAATGCCACCCTGAATTCCGCCAAACAAGGCCACCTTGAATGGGTCTTGCGGATTAAGTGGGTAGACATAAGCGGCGGAAACACCTGCTCCAAAATGATCTTCAAAATAAAAGGCACCATCCAAGGAAACACGCAGGCCACGTCCGTTGCTTGAGGGAGAATGGAAGTCGACCACGATGCCAAGACCTGAAGGAGCAATGTTGAAATGCAGGTCCGTAGCTTTGGTTGCTACAGCCCGTGGAGCGGCCATTGTGGAAGATGCTGTCAAGAGGACCGCCAGAATGGAAAGCATGAGTGCAAGGTGCCATTTTTTCATGAGAATACCTCCGTTTGCTAATATGACCAACAAGACTATTCTAGGAATAAGAAGAGGATCCTTTAGTTAAAATTATGGAAAATGGCGCTATGAATTGGAGAAGGTCGCCAATTGAGCTGGCGACCTTCCGAAAAATCAAAATGAATAGGAGAATCCGGTTGTAATCATAGGTGATTTGGTCATTGGCGTGCCAAAACCGCGCATGCCAGCACTAAACCCGAATCCTTTGCCGAAATCAATGGTGAGGTAGGCACCGTAACCGGGAACAAAAACAACATTCTTCCAGTCATAGTGCATGCTGAACAACCCGTACAACGAGAGGTTTCCGATCGGACAATGCAGGATTAGGCCGGTCTGCGGGAAGATGTAGGAGATGTTCCCAATGGAAGTAGAATTCTCTGCTCCCAAATATAAACCGCCTAAATAGAGGGCTGCGTATTCACTCAAATTGGCCTGAGCGGTAGCTTCGGCAACAGTCAGTTGGCTGGGCTTGAAAAGTGTTCTTGCAGCGCCGAACCTCAAGGCAAAGTGTTCTGATAGAGCCAGGGTGAAATCAACGAACCCTCCGATCCCGAACTCTCCTTGACCGTGCGCCGCCACACCGCAGACTCCGAAATCAAGGCCTGACAGATTGGGGTCAACACGCGGGGCGGCCAGTGACGCGGTGCTAATCATGATGGTGAGACAAAGCGCCAGGGTAATAATTAAGATAGCTTTTCTCATATCGTCCCTCCTTTCGTACCCTTTGGTAGCTGCAGCGATGCCGCAGCAGGGTAAGGTGCTTGTACTCTGCTTTAAACATATGAAAGGAGGGATGTACTTTATGACATATTTGCGGCGAGGACTGTGTACTAAGATCACTGAATTAGCTGTGCTGCAAAAAACATGGCAGCCTAAGGCTGCCATGCGTTTGGACAAATTAAATTATTGATTCGAGGATTGGTCAATCATGAGTCGAATCATGAGGCAATTGATCAATCATCGGACAATTGGTCGAGTGCGGGTTTAAAATCCCAGGTCAGTTTGGCCTGCAAACCGTCCCCTAAATCAATGGTCCGACTACCGCTTAAGGTTTCGGATTCGGGGAGCGGGATATCCGAAAGCTGAATCTCATGTGTATAATAGGTATCCTGCTCTTTCTCCCAAACATCAACCATCACGCCGTGTTCGCCAGTAAGCGTAATCGGGGCGCACCCGACATAGTAGTTATCCATATAGGGCATGCACACGACTGTACCATAGGAAGCAAGTGGGTGCAGGGGAGGAACTTGCTGCTCCGGGCAATCCCAGTATTCAAGCAATTCTCCGTTCCTAAAATACTTATACTCAGCGCTGGCGAGGGTCACACTGGGATGAGCCTGGTCAGCCACTAAACCGATAGCAATATACAAAGAAGGTACCGTGATTTGAACTGACTCGCGGCGAATGGTGCGGTAATGGTCGTCAGGCCCATCGCCTTCCCCGACGTATGGTACAGTCCATTCCTTCTCGCCCTTGACCTCCAAGAGCATGGTGCCTTGGTAAACATCAGGCAGAAATTCATGAGCTGCGAAGACATTCAAAGAGAGTCCAGCTAAAAGAAAGATGGTCAGGATTAATAGTAGTCTTCGTCTTTTCATCAATACTTCCCCTCCCTTGTCCGCTAATTTCGGATACCCTTCACATAGGGTACAGATCCTATTAAATTGATGAACGAAAATACCAGAGCTTTTATAGGAAACAATAGTAGGGTGTTAGTCATTCGATTCGTCGAGATCACTGTCATCAGGCTCATCGAAAAACTCTGCCAGACGATTGGCCGCAAGTCTTTCAAGGCGTTGGGCCTGAACTACAAGTGTATGCCTTAGCCCCTTCGACACCGAGCGTTCACTAATTACTTGTGCAAGTCTAGCAATGGTATTAGCGCGACGGGCAATGCGAATATCTGGATGTTTCCTCAATTCGTAAAGCTCATCAGGAATGATTCTTTTCCGAAAAGATTGGGGCAATCCAATCATGTTGCTGGAGGTTATCGGTTTCTCATTCAAAACAGCGCTAAAACTAGATTTACCAAGCACCTCATTAAAAACGGTATATTCGGCAGCGTTTAGGGTGTTTTTAACTTCTTCTGTCGTGCGCTGTCGATCTTCAAGCTCGAAGAAAGGCCACATTCTTCTCGGCGAGCCATCTGGTAACCTCCTGATTCTATTTTCTGCTAAAGCTGGAAGCAGGTAGTGTTTTGCAATCCACCTGATTACAGGTAAGCACACAGCGTCGCCAAATCCAAAGTATGCTTGGCTATCTTTGACATGATCGATATGAAAGGTGTCCGGAACCCCTTGGAGTCGAGCGTACTCTCGAGGGGTCAACCAGCGAACGTATACTTTGCCATGACTAGTCTCAATAAGCGCTTGCTTGCTGGAACCGCCGCGCGCTGTCCTGAGACAACCGGCAATCTCATCCTGTCGAATTTCCCATACGGCCTTACCATTTCGAGTGCGTCTATAGGCAGTTCGCCATTGAGTTTCTTGACATCTCTGCAGCTGCCGCAGTCTCTTGTTTTGGAGTTCTGATAGTGACTCAATGAATTTTTGAGTTCTCACTTCATCCCACCAGGTGGAATGGTAATGGGGAATCCGTTCCACGATACTTGAGAGATAGTGTTGCTGATGAGGAGGTTCTGGTAAAGCCCGAATTTGCAGATCGAGCTCAGGATGCAATTCATAAAAATGCCGTATCCAATGGGGGCGGGTGATGGAATTTTTGCAACTGCGGGTTTGACTTAGTCGTCCTTTTGTGCCGACGATAAACAACCGTTGCCGGCTTTGAGGGACAAAGAAACGAGCATCCATCAAAAAAAGGTCACATGTATACCCAAGACGATTAAGAGCCTTAATAGCATCAGCTAGATCTTTGCCTTGGTGTGATGTGGCAAAACCCGGTACGTTTTCAAGCATGATGACTTGTGGGGAATGCTCAGCCATTTCGCAGAGTACCCGCGCAAATTCCCAAAACATACTGGATTCACGACCACCCAAGCCGGCGCGTGCTCCAGCCAGAGAAAGATCAGTGCAAGGAAAAGAAGCAGTCGCCAGATCAATGACGGGAAGACTGCTTCCTTTTACATCACGAATATCGCCAAGTATAAAATCGCTACTTTCAAAATTGGCATTATAGATGGCTGCCTTTGTAACCTCAATATCATTTGCCCATACGGTTTCGATGTTTTCTTCTTGAAGTGCTGCACGAACCAGACCAATACCGGCGAAAAACTCCGCGGATCTCCACTTGTTCTTTACGGTATTCTTGAAGTACATTTGGCAGGTTGATTCGTGTTTTAGCATCGAATCAATCATGTTTTCCCCTCCCAATGCACTCGGTAACACAAATGTCTAACTCCGAATTTGTTTTATGAAACCATTATATCGAACGTGTGTTCCCAAAGCAAGTCAACCTTTTATCTTTTTGGCCAGAGTACCCAACTACCCATTATTAAGTCTGTGCTGCTATTGCAGGCGGAAGCCTAGCCCGGCCTGCAGAGTCGGGAACATAAAATCGCTGCCGATTTGGTAGAAGCCATAAGCGCCGACATTAAAAGATAGGACACTGTCGGTGGAGATATTCATATTGGCAGCGTAATGCACCGTAAAGTTGCTCCATTGGAAGCCGAGCGGGTGGAAGTAATAAGAGGCGCCACCCCGCGCGAAAAATTCCACATATTTTCCGACTGGCAGGCGTGCGATCAGCCCAATTTCCGGGTCGACAGCCAGAAAGTTGGCATTGTTGAAGCCGTAGAGCGCGCCAAAGTGTAAGCCGACATATTCATTGAAAGCGATTTGGATACCAATCTGGGAAACAGCCTCAATCGGTGCGATGTCACCTTCATAGAAGGCTTTAAACCAAAAATAGAGATTCATTTCCTTATCAAACGGAAAGTAGAGATCCAGATAACCGCCATATTTGGTTTGTGACAAGTCTTGGGTATCGAGCCATGGCGTAAAGCCGGCATCCAAATAAATATGTTCAGAATAAAGGCGCGGCGCAGCAGCGGCCGGAACAGCACAGAAAAAGCACAATAGCAGTGCGGTAATGACAACAAGACTAAACGTCCTTTTCAAGACGAATCCCCCAATCGTAGCAATATAAAGCAGAAAAAGGTCCGGAACATCCCTAAGACATTTCCGCAAAAAACTGCAATATCCTTCTTGTGGTGCGAAAGAGGCGCGAGCGAAAGTAGTGCGAACAAGAGTGACGCTCAAGTAAATAAAGGTTGACAAGCGCCAGGCGTCACACTAAACTATATATGTAAGTTACATATATAACGCCGCATGATCATATAATAAGAAACGGAGGGGATACCATGCCGCCAGGAAAACGCTGCCGCCACGGCAACGGAAGCAAACGGGCCTGTTCTTGCGCGATGGGCAACCTTTACCGCTTTACCGAACCAATTATCCTGGTTTCACTGGCCAGGCTGGGAACGGCTCATGGCTATCAGATTTTACAGGAAGCCAACAAAATGGCTGTGACACATGCCGGTCTGGATGTAGGCGCGATCTATCGGACGCTGCATTTATTTGAAGAAAAAGGCTTGGTACAATCAGAATGGGACACCGAAGGATCCGGCCCGGCGAAGCGAGTTTATGCCCTGACTTCCGATGGCTATACTCATCTGGGGCAATGGACCGCGGTATTGGAGGATTTCATGACCGCACTTGGGAAGGTGCTGGTCTATTGCCGTGACGCGGTCGCGGAAGCGTGAGGCGTGAAAGGGGGCCTGCGTGGATGCGCTGCGCGTGAGGTGCGGCGATTATTTTTAGGTTAGTTATGCAACTTGCATATAGATAATAATTGCAAAGGGGATGGACCGGTGAAGAAGAAAATTGCCGTGACGGCTTGTGCCGAAACACCCGATAGCGCTGTTGATGAACGCTTTGGGCGTGCGCGTTATATCATCATATTTGACACCGAGAGCGAAAAAACTCAAGTCATTGACAACCTGGAAAATTTGAATGCGGCGCAGGGTGCAGGAATCAGCACCGCGCAAAAAATGGCGGATCTGTCCGTGGATTTGATCCTGAGTGGTCACGTTGGGCCAAAGGCTTTTAAGGTCTTGCAGGCGGCGGGTATTCAGGTTGGGACTTTTCCGGCGAATCGCCGACAAGGAGCTACTTGTCGTGAGATGCTGGAGGCCTGGCAAAATGGAGAAATCGCAGCAATCAGCAACCCCGATGTCAAGAGCCATTGGGGCTGAGCATAAGGGTTTGAGTTGTATAAGATTAAGAAAGGTGAAAGGGGAAGAACAAAATGAACAAGAGCAAAACTGTCAAATTGGCGGTGCCGTCAGCGGCACCCGGAGGTCTCGCGGCGGATCGCTCAGGGCATTTCGGACGTTGTGAGTGCTTTACCGTAGTGGATTGTGCTGAAGGCCGCGCGCAAAATGTAACGGTCGTTACCAATTTGCCACATAGCGAAGGCGGGTGTCTGGCACCGGTAAACCTGCTACAGAACCACGGTGTGAACGCCATCGCGGTCAGTGGTATTGGGATGCGTCCGCTGATGGGCTTTCAGTCGGCTGGAATCGAAGTCCTGTTAGGCACAGGCACCAAAGTGCAGGATACAGTCGATGCTTATCTAAAATCCGAGCTGAATCCGATTTCCGAAGAAGATACTTGCGGGGGTCATTAATGAAATCATGAATTACGGAGATGATTAGTCATGAACGCCACTATTGCAATTGCCTCCGGCAAAGGCGGGACCGGCAAAACAACAGTAGCTTTAAACCTGGCGGCAGTGGCTGATCAGCCGGTCAAACTGCTGGACTGTGATGTCGAAGCGCCGAATGATCATTTGTTTATTAAGCCGGGACGGGTTGAAGAACGCGTTTCAATGGTCATGATTCCGGAATTTGATCAAGAGCGCTGTGATGGATGCGGGCGATGCAAACAGCATTGCCGTTTCAATGCGATTGCGGTGCTAGGCGGCAAGCCGATGCTTTTTCCAGAATTGTGTCATTCCTGCGGGGCTTGTGTTCCTGTATGTCCACGCGGCGCGATTAGTGAAGCTCAGCGCTCGATCGGTGTGGCCAGGCGTGGAACGAAAGATCACATTTCTTTAATCTATGGGGTTTTGGATGTTGGGGAGGCCAAAAGCCCGCCTTTAATCGGGGATGTCAAGAGCGCGCTCAAGGATGGGGCTGAGGGGATAGACGGGCAGGAATGGACGGGGCTGACCATCATTGACGCTCCGCCCGGAACTTCTTGCCCAGTAGTTGCGGCAGTGAAGCATAGTGACTATTTGCTGCTGGTGACCGAGCCAACCCCGTTCGGATTGCATGACCTCAGGCTCGCCGTCGGAATGGCGCAAGCGCTTGGTTTGAAACACGGAGTGATCATCAACCGCTGTGATCTGGGCGATGGTGCTCTGGTGCGCGACTTTTGCGTCGCGAACCGTATCCCGCTTTTGGCAGAGTTGCCTTTTGACCGGCGGGTGGCCGAGGCTTACGCAGCTGGCCAAATACCGGCTGTGGCAGTCCCGGACATTGCCAGCGCATACCGCCGCCTCTATCAGCGGATTGATGAGGTAATGGCATCATGACGACACAAATGAAGCAGGCGCAGATGGAGCAGAACAGGAGCAGAAATCGATGAAGCAGATTTTGATCATATCTGGAAAAGGTGGAACAGGGAAGACGTCTCTGACTGCTGAGTTTGCTCGCTTGGCGCAGCAGGCGGTGATTGCGGATTGTGATGTGGATGCCGCCAATTTGAGTCTGCTGTTATTGCCCGAAGGAGGCGCGGCACCTTTCGGAAGCGCGCGCTCCCGCAGCGTGCCTTCCAGCAGTGCGCCCTCTGAAGGCACGCATCAGGAGCCTTTTTATAGCGGCTTCGCAGTTGTTTATGACGCTGATCAATGCACCGGTTGCGGTTTGTGTGCTCAGGCGTGCCGCTTCGATGCCATCAGTACTAGACCGGCGGAGGCACCCGCACCAGCACTCAAGCCCGAGCCCGAGCCCGCACCCGCACCCGAGCCCGCACCCGCCCGCGCTAATTGCATAACCATTGATCATCTAAGCTGCGAAGGCTGCGGAGCCTGTGTCGATGTCTGCTCGAATGGCGCGCTGACATTGCGTGATAAGCCAGTTGGCCATCTCTATAGTGCTCATACCGATTATGGGCCAATGATCTGGGGCGAATTGGGCATTGCTGAGGGAACAAGCGGCAAACTGGTGGCGCAGATAAGACGGCAAGCCGCCTGCCTAGCCGAAGAACAGGAACTGTCCCTGATTATCACCGATGGTCCGCCAGGCATCGGGTGTCCGGTGATTGCGTCCTTAAGTGGAATCGACGCGGCTGTGGTCGTGACTGAGCCGAGTGTATCAGGGTGCCATGACCTCCAAAGGACGCTGGAACTCTGCGCCCATTTTGAGGTCACACCATTTGTTGTAATCAACAAGTGGGATCTTAATCCGGACATGACGCAGGAGATAAGAGCATCTTGCGAGGAAAGCAATATTACGGTGTTGGGATATATTCCCTTTGATCCGCTCTTTCCCAAAGCGCTGGCTGCTGGCAAACTGTTATCGCAGTATGCGCCACAGGCAAAGCCGCTCAAAGAGATTGAAGCAATCTGGCACCAACTCAAACAGGCCAATTTTTAGAAACGGGAGTGTTGATGATGGACGCGATTGAAAAGAGTAAGCCCCATGAACTCAGTAACATTAAGCGTGTCGTGGCGGTAATGAGTGGCAAAGGCGGCGTCGGGAAGTCGACAGTGACAGCTTTGGCGGCGGTAGAGGCCAGGCGGCGCGGATTGCATACCGGTATTTTAGATGCTGACATCACCGGGCCGAGTATTCCGAGTCTGTTTGGTGTTAAACAGGGCGATGTCAGTGATGCCGGAGTCGGGCTGTTACCAGCCAAAACACCAAATGGGATCCAAATTATGTCGATCAACCTGTTGTTGGAACACGAAACTGACCCGGTGATCTGGCGCGGACCACTGATCGGTAACGCGATCAAGCAGTTTTATACTGAAGTAATCTGGAAAGACATTGATTTGCTGCTGGTGGATCTGCCTCCTGGAACCGGTGATGCGCCGCTTTCGGTGATGCAGTCGCTGCCGCTGGATGGTGTGATTGTAGTTTCTTCACCGCAGGACATGGCGGTACTGGTGGTTGAGAAAGCCATCAAAATGGCTGGCATGATGCAGATCCCGATCTTGGGACTGGTCGAGAATATGTCGGGGATCGTCTGTCCACATTGTCATCAGAGCTTCAACATCTTTGGGGCCAGCCAGGGCGCTGCAGTCGCTGGAAAGCATGGGATCAAATGGCTCGGTGCCTTGCCGGTAGACCCGCAACTGGCTGGCATGGACGGGCATATCGAGGATTATCAGAGTCCGGCGGCCGAAACGCTCAGCCAGCTTGGCGACGCGGTCTGCGGTGGATCCAATAGCTAGAGGTGATACTTTTCGCCGCGCGAGATTTTAAATGCACGATAAATCTGTTCCAGGAGAAAAATGCGGATCATTTGATGCGTGAATGTCAGGTCGGAAAAGGAAAGCCGCCGGTCGGCCCTTTTTATTACTGAGGGTGCTAGTCCCGCGGCTCCGCCGATTATAAAGGTGATGCGGCTATGTCCCCGAACAGCCAGGCTGTCGAAAGCGATAGCCAATCCTTCTGATGAGATGCGTTCCCCTGCGGGATCGAGGGCGATAACGTAATGACCATCACCAGTGGCGGCCAAAATTCTTTGTCCTTCTTTTTCCTTAATGGCAGCAACCTCTGCTGGCGACGCCTGTGCGGGCAGCGGCTCGTCCTGTAACTCGGTGATTGTGATGCGGGCATAGGGCTGCAGTCTTTTCAGGTATTCCGCGGCAGCCTCCCGCCAGTATCTTTCTTTCAGCTTGCCGACCGCGATAATCGAAAAATTAATCATTTGCGGAAGTAAAAGACCAGGAATAAGATGCCGGCAATGGCGGTCACAACGCCCCAGAAGCGGGTAGCGGTTAGGGCAAGCTTTTCATCTGCGACTTTTTGATTAAACAATCCGCCCATGGCAAACCAGCGGCTACGCCACACTTTCCAATTGGCAAAAAAAGCCATCAGTATGCCAATTGCGAACAGCACAAGGCCTAGAAAAAGCTTCACTCCGGGTTCTATTGTTATTCACTCCTTTCAGCTGCTTCTTCCTCAATACGAAGCTGGTAACTGGCGGGGCCGGTGCAATAGCGGCAGATACCGGCACCAGACTGCAACGCTTCGACATTTGGAGAAATCTCAAATTCCTCAATAAAATCATCGATTGCCAATTCGATATGCTCTGCGCAGGATTTGATCATTCTTTCCACCCATTTCTGTGTTTATTGGTCGGGCATGCGGCGCATTTGGTACGGCGCGCTGCGCGCCGTGCGCCGCAAATATGTGGCTCTGCGCTGCCGCCGCTTAAGAAGATTCTCCGACTGTAATGGTTAGCTTCACAGTCTTATTACCCCTGACAACCTGCATTTCAAGGCGTTTTCCGATCGCCGTCCGCGCCAGTATCTCACTCAGATCCTGACCGGTGCGCAGCTCGCTGCCGTCAGCACTGATGATAATATCTCCCGGCTCCATACCGGCTTGGTCTGCTGGGCTGTTTCGCACAAGGCGGTAGACGAATAAACCGTAATCAGCACTTAAGCTAAGCCGATACTGCTGCTCCAGGCGGGCGCGCACTTCCGGATCAAGCGGAATATAAGTGACTCCGATAAAAGGTCGGCGCACACGGCCGTCTTCGATTAATTGCCCGGCAATATCGCGCGCAGTATCAATCGGAATGGCAAATCCAATGCCTTGGGCTTCCTGTATAATTGCAGTATTGATGCCGATAACGCGCCCCTGACTGTCCAGCAGTGGTCCGCCGCTGTTGCCGGGGTTAATCGACGCATCGGTCTGGATCATATCATAGAGGATCACACCCTGCTGCGGATCAACTTCCAGCGAACGCCCTAAGGCACTGATCACACCGGTCGTGACGGTGTTCTGGAACTGCTGACCAAGCGGGTTGCCGATTGCAATGGCGGCCTGGCCGACACGCAGATTGCCGGAGCTACCCAAATCAGCCAGCGGTAAATTGGATCCGTTAATCTCCAGCACTGCCAAATCGGTCAGAGGATCGTTGCCAACAACTTTAGCTGGAAACTCGCGTCCATCGGATAGAATCGCGCTAATACGTGTGGCGGTGCCGACGACATGCGAATTAGTAAGAATGTAGGTGGTATTACCAACGGTCCGGAACAGGACGCCGGAACCAAGCCCCTGAATTTCGCGCCGGCTGGGCTGAATGCCAAAGAAGTCCCATACCAGGCGCTCTTCGGTGGTCGTAATCATGGCCACGGCTGGACCAACTTTGTTGACCACATTGACAGTCGCTTCTTCAATAGTAAGCGTGGGAGCGTTTAGCGGAACATTGTTATTGCCATTTTGACTTGGAAGCGAATCCTGTTGCGAAGGGTCAACCTGCGCCGATCCTCCAGGGGCTTGCGCTATTCCAAGTCCGGCAAAATGAAGCACGCCTACGACGACGGCTGCCCCTAGTATGGCGCAAGACAGGGCTATTGCGATTAAGGTGCCCACCCCAAACACAAACTTTTGATTATGAAAACGCATCATACTCGCCTCCGTTTTCTCATTTTGCAGCGAAGTCCTTCATTGTCTGAATCAGATTTTCCAGTAGTTCCGGTGTTTCGGATTCAATATAGATGCGCACCAGCGGTTCTGTCCCAGAAGGGCGCATCAGTACCCAGCTGTTTCTGGATAGGATCAGCTTGACCCCATCAATGGTCTTGACATCAAGCACTGTCAGGCCGGCCGGATTGGCAGGCGGTGCGGTTTTAATGCGTTCGATGAGCGCGTTCTTGCGCACGTTGTCCAAGTGCAGATCGATCCGGCGGCTGTAGACCGGGCCGACTTTTTGGGCCAAGTCTTCCAATATGGTGGTGAGTGGTTTTCCGACGATGGTCCTCATTTCGGCAGCAAGTGCACAGGCGAGAATACCGTCTTTTTCAGGGAGATGACCCAGAATGCTGAGTCCGCCGCTCTCCTCCCCGCCAATGATCACTTGCTCTTTGCGCATGCATTCACCAATATACTTGAATCCTACCGGCGTTTCACGTACCGGGAGGTCGTAGAGTGCGGCAATGCGATCGATCAGATGCGTGGTGGCGACAGTGCGCGCCACAGCGCCCTTAAAACCGCGGTATTCCACCAGATAGTAGAGGAGCAGCGTGATCAGCTGATTGGGTGTGATATAAGCCCCGTTGGTATCGATAATGCCGAAACGGTCCGCGTCGCCATCGGTGGCCATACCAAAACCCTTGGCTTCAACAACGCGGGCGATCAGCTCGGACAGGAATTCCTCTTTCGGCTCCGGCATGCCGCCGCCAAACAGCGGATCGCGGTTGGTATGTAAAGCAGTCAGGTTCGCGTTGCTGAGTAACGCTTCCAGGTAGCCGCGTCCGGTAGCGTACATCGCGTCATAAAACAAAGGAATACCTGCTCTCGCGATTGCGGCGGTATCAATAAGCGTCTTCATATGTTTCAAATAAGGACCGGCCGGATCAAATGTTTCCGGCTGCAGGTCGGAGTTGGGGGTACCGATAGCGGCAGGCGCTTCCTTACGCGCCTTTGCACCATCGCACGCACAGTCGACACCTGCACCTTCGACGTCGCTCAAAAAGCCTTCAATCTCGGCAGTAATCTCCGGTGAGGCCGGCCCGGCGTATTCCGGGATAAACTTGATGCCGTTATATTCAGGCGGATTATGACTGGCAGTGATCATAATTGCTCCAAACGCGCCAGTGTCACGAACGGCATAGGCCACAACCGGGGTAGGGGTATCCCTGACCGTGCGCAGTACTCGGATTCCTTTGCTCATGAGCACTGTGGTGGCGGCGTCTGCAAAACGGTCTGAAAGGAATCTGGTGTCGTAACCGACCACGATTCCCCGCTGTGCTCCGCCGTGGGCGTTAACGTGACAGGCAATGGCGGCGGCAACCTTGCGGACTCCGGAAAAGGTAAATTCATCAGCCATGATCGCGCGCCAGCCATCGGTTCCAAACTTGATCACCAGTCATACCTCCATCTACACGTTAAACGTTAAAGCGGAAATTGACGATGTCGCCGTCTTTCATTAGATAGTCTTTACCTTCCAGGCGGAATAATCCCTGCTCGCGTACTTTAGCCATCGATCCCAGACGGCGCAGATCCTCATAAGATACGACTTCGGCGCGGATAAAACCGCGTTCAATATCGGAATGGACTTTTCCGGCTGCCCTTTTGGCCTCGGTGCCCTGGTGGATCGTCCAGGCGCGCACTTCATCTTCGCCGACTGTAAAGAAAGAGATTAGTCCGAGTTGGGCATAGGCGGCCCGGGCCAGACGCTCGATACCGGATTCAGTCACGCCCAGATCGTTCAGGAAAGCGTCCCGCTCTTCATCAGGCAGTTCACTGATTTCCTGTTCGGTACGCGCACTGACAGTCAGCAGGGGGATGTCTTTGGTGCGGGCGTGCTCGGCCAGTTCGGCTTTGCCCGGATAATCATCCGTGGATAAAGACTCTTCGCCGACATTGGCCACCAGGATGACCGGCTTCTCAGTCAGAAAACCGTAATCACGCAGAGCGGCCTGTTCATCAGGGGTCCAGTCGATCGAACCGATACGGCCTTCACTTTCAAGGATTTCTTGACATTTTTTCAAAGTAGGTAATTCAATCGGATTTTCCTTGCCCTTCTTGCCGCCTTCCAGGCGTTCAATCCGTTTTTCTACGATTTCGAGGTCGCTGAACAGCAGTTCGGTATGCAATAGTTCGGCATCCCGCACTGGGTTAGTTGACCCTTCCGGATTCGGAACCAGCGGATCGTCAAAAGCACGCACAACTTGAATAATAGAATCCGCTTCCCGGACCCCGGCCATAAATTGATTCACGCCGCCTTTAGCGGCCGATCCGCGCGCCAGTCCTGGCACGTCGACAAATTCTATCTGAGCATAAATCGTTTTACGCGGCTTGTACATATCCGAAAGAAAATCGATGCGGCGATCCGGTACTTTAGCGCTGCCTAAGTGCGCTTCCATTTTTCCGGAAACCGTCTCGACATGCCCTTCGGTCAGTAAGTTGAAGAGGGTCGTTTTGCCAGCAGAAGGCAATCCCACAATTCCAATGCGCAAGATAATTCCTCCATATATTATTGATGATCATATGATTTCAAGGATTACTACGGTAATACCAGCCTGTCTCAACAGAGCGGTAATGGCATTGTGATTACTCGGCCCGGCGATCACGACGCGTTCAATCTCGGCTTGGATGATCAGCTTGGCACAGACGGAACAGGGCATTTGATTAACGTAGAGGGTGGCACCGCGTGCTTTTTCAATACCGGCCTGGATGAGCGCATTTTGGATAGCGTGCACGCCGCGGCAACTGTACAAGTTCGGGCCCTGGTCATGTGCTTCAGGAAGCGGTTGCCGGGAATCTGCGTGAAAGGCGCTTTCTTCACAAAGGCATCCCTGTACAGAACAATGTGCCATTCCTTTGGGAGCGCCGTTGTACCCGAGCGCAACAATGGCACCATCCCGAACAATCAGGCAGCCGGATTTGTTTCTTAGACAAGTGGCGCGTTCAGCAACGATGTGGCACATGGAGATAAACATCTCATCAAAACTGATGCGTCCGCGGGATTCAGCAGCAAGCGACATGGTTAGCCTCCCTTTCGGTTCAGGTTGTCCATCTTAGCGCGCCGGTTTGCTCGACAGAATAGCCCCCGAGTCCGACAATTTCTTGTTTAAAAGATTCATCCGCCAGGACTTCGCGCAATGCACCAATCATGGCGCTGTCAAAGATCACGGCGGGGATAATCAGATCATACCATTCGCTGCCGATTGGAATGAAATCTAAATCCAGCGCAGCGGCAGCGGCGTAGATGCCAATGCCGGCATCAACCGATCCGGCGGAAACCGCAGCAGCCACGGCCAGATGCGTGTATTCTTCGGTCTCATAGCCGAAAATGGCCGCCGGGTCGATCTGTTCCCGGGTCAGCAGCCAATCCAGCAGTACCCGGGTTCCCGAACCTCTTTGCCGGTTGATGAAGCGCACCCCCGGTTGGGCAAGATCATGCAATGTTTTCAGTTTTAAGGGATTCCCTTTAGCGACCATAAATCCCTGCTCGCGACGGACCAAAGAAAGGCCGATTAGTTTCATCTCTGGCAGATATTTGCGGGCATAATCGATGTTATAACGGCCGGTTTCGGGATCCAGCAGATGCGAACCGGCAATTAGGGCTTCGCCGCGCTTAAGCGCCATCAACCCGCCCAGGCTGCCGAGCGGCGCGGAGGCCAGGGTATAAGGGGGGCGGCGGCGCATCAGGTGCCCGTTGATCACATCGAGAGTCAAGTCGTGACTGCCGCCCAGTAAAATCTGACGGCCCAAAGCGGAGAGTTCACGATAGAGCTCAACCTGGACGGTTTGTCCGGCTTCGATGCCGGTTTGCCCGCGCGGTACGATCACGCGGCCGTCAGCCCGTGCCAGGGAGCTGATGACGCCAGCCCCGCGGCTGAGCGGCAGGGCGGTCAAGGTGCCGTTGACTGGTCCCAGGCGGACCTGGACGAATTCATCCACTCCGCCGGAGGATTCCAGGCGCCGGCCAAAGCGCGCTGGGGCAACCTTTTTATCGGATGAGGTGTGCGGGGCGCGGCCGTTTTTCGCAGCAATGATGGGTGCGAGATACAGATCGGCAATGGTTGCTGCCGAAACAGGGTAGCCGGGCACGCCAATCAGCGGTTTGCCTGAAGAGGCGACCGCCAGGATAACCGGTTTGCCCGGTTTGGCGGCGACCCCATGCACCAGTAGCTGACCCAGCTCGCCAATTACGGTGGATCCATAATCGTCACGCCCGGCGGAAGAACCAGCCAATAGGCAAACAGCGTCACACTCGACTAGCGCGGCCGTAATACATCCTTTGATCAGAGTTGGATCATCAGGCTGTGGCGGATAGATGCGGGCCTCCGCACCCCAGCGGCGCAAGTAAGCGCTGAGGATCGCCGAGTTATATTCCGCAATATCGCCTGGTTTGCTGACGTTTCCGGGCTGAACCAGCTCCGGGCCGGTTGGAATCAGGCCAAAGAGCGGTTTTTGCAGTACGGTTACGGAAAGGACGCCAGCGGCCAGTAAGGCCCCGATGTCAGCTGGGCCTAGTTGGTAGAGCGCCGGAAAGAGCAATTCATTCTTGACGATATCTTCGCCGACCATGCGCACATGATGCCAGGGGGGCACTGCGGCGGTAATGGTCACATTTTGATCATTAATATTGATCAGGTCTTCCCACATGACGACAGCGTTGCATCCGGCCGGGATGGGATCGCCAGTGTCGACGATGACCGCTTGGTTGCCCAGGGCCAGGGTGATCGGCGCGTGATCGGAGGCACCGGTCGTATCGGTGGCACTGACCGCCACTCCATCCATGGCGGAAGCCGGATAATGCGGCGAGGAGACCTTTGCATAGACCGCGCTTGCCAGGACGCGCCCATCCGCGGAGTCAGATGGAACCGTCTCCACAGCGTGGTCGTCAAACCAGCCGCCTTGCTCCAAGGCGTCCTGAAACCGCTGGAGCGCTTCATCGACAGCGATGGGCTCGAGATAAAGCTTGCGGCGCGCCAACGGGATGGTGCGTTCGCTGCGCTCAACATGCACAGCACATTCACCACGCTCAGCATCTTTACTACGCTCCGTGTCTTTTTGATCAGTCAAACTGTTCAACCTCCACAATTTCGCCTTTCTGGAATCCTTCGCTATCAAGAGGGATCCTGATGATCCCGTCAATGCGTGCCATGGTGGTAATGAGCCCGGATTTTCCTAACACCGGGACAGCGAGGGGCAGGACATCACCCGCATCAATATTGTGCAACCGCACCCGGTAAAAATCCTCACGACCAGGGGCGGAGGAGAGATTCGCGGACAAACGCGCTCTAATAGTGGCGCGGCGCGGCGGTGACGTGCCCAGCAGGGCTGCGACAAGCGCATCGCCAAACAGACGCCAGGCAATCATGGCTGATACCGGGTGTCCTGGCAGACCTATAACCGGAATGCCGTTGATATTGCCCAGGACAGTTGGCTTACCAGGCTTAACAGCAATGCCATGTATCAGCACGCCGGGTTTGCCAACCCGATTGATGGCGTTAATGGTATAATCGCGGTCACCTACAGAACTGCCCCCGCTCAAGACGATCAAGTCGCAGACTGGTATAGCCTGTTCCAGCGATGCGGTAAGCAGATCGGCGTCGTCATGGCGCAGCTGGGCGGAGGTGACGCAGCCACCCGCCTTTTTGATCAAGGCGGTGATCGTATGCAGATTAATATCGCGGACCTGGCCTGGAGCGGGGGCGACGTCGATCGGCACTATTTCATCACCGGTAGATAGGATGCAAGCGCGGGGCTTGCGAACAACCCGAACAGTTGTGCAACCGAGGGACGCCAATAATCCTATTTCGCCGGAACCGATCCTTTGCCCGGCAGGCAGCAGCAGATCACCACAAGCGGCATCTTCATCCGCCAAGATGACATTATCACCAGGTGCCGCGGGGCGACTGATCTGGACCAAGTCAGCCAGCGTTTCCGTGTATTCCAGCATGACAACGGCATCAGCCCCTTCCGGGATCATGGCGCCGGTAGGCACCCAGGCGGTTTGTCCCGGCAACAGTGTCAGGGCGGCGGGTTGTCCAATGCGGACTGCGCCAACCAGATTCAGAATGGCCGGCAAGCCTTCGCCAGCCCCAAATGTATCTTTGGCACGCACGGCGTAGCCGTCGACAGTCGACCGGCGAAAACCGGGCAAATCGGCGGTGGCGCGTAAGTCAGACGCCAGGACGCGGCCATAGGCTTCCTGCAGGGGCAGATCCTCGTGCACACCAATGCGCATGACGCTACTCAACCATATGTTCAGAGCTTCTGCAGCCGGAGTCAAGGAAAAGAACTGGTGCAGGATTATCCCCCCAATACAATAAAGTTGGGCAAGGTTACAGAATTATTTCTGCTAATGGTGTCTATTCCCTTCTGAGCGTTGATTCATTCGTGATTGTTGAGGGTGGTATTATGTCTGTAAATAGTTTGGATCCTCGGGGGAGCGGAGAGGGCTGGCACCAGAAAACTACCAGTCATCCCAAGATCTGCATCCAATTCCCCAGTATAGATGCCAGAGGTGCCAGGGAGACAGGCGAAATCCGCTTTTATATTCTAATATCCGTTAGAAAGCGGTAATTTCTGACGAAGGATTGGATTGGGACATGGAGAAAGATTTAGGGAAATATTACGAAATAGTAATGGCTTGGGAAACCTATGAATAAAACATACCGTCCTTACGAACAGAATCAACTATTGCTTTTACCCCAAACATGCGGGAATGGTTACCGGCCGGTCATATGGCATTTTTCCTCAGTGACGTCATCGACCAGCTGGATATCTCGGGGATCAAAGCTAACGTTTCCAGACATAAAGCAATTAGCTATGTCGGATGAAATAAGAAGAAGCACGCTCTTGAACAGGAAGCAAAAGAAAAAGAGCGTTCCAAAGATGATCATGATGGCGATCCGCCCTCGACGCCGGTGATACCCGCTGATAACGCAGGTTATTCAAATGCTCTATGACCAGCAGAAGGCAGGCCGATTATCTGCGCGATGTTTTAGTCTTCCGGACCTGCCCCTGACAGAGTCATTTTTGCTAAAAGCAGGACAAGTCTTGTCATTGTAGAAATTACCAACATATTTATTTGAGGCTATAGTGTCTATTGTGAGGTGCCGCTGTTGAGTCTCCATGTGCTCGTTCAGGCGCTTTTGCAATGTAACTTGCTTAGTGCCAATGATGCCGAATCAGTGCTGCAAAGCCGGCAGACGGTGTCGGAATTCATGAGAACCCTTACAGAGCGGGGCGAGCAATTTGAAAAGCAGGCGCTTGATGCTATTGCGGTAGAGCTTAGCATAGAGCGATTCGATCTAGCTGGCTTTTCTCCGCCAGGCCGGGTTCTGGCGGCAGTTCCGGAAAACCTGGCTTTGAAACACCAGGTTTTTCCCGTTGATCTGGTCAATGGTACCTTAGTGATCGCCACTGCCAACCCATTTGACACACACGGTCCTGACGAAATACAGCTTGTCGGGGGAAAACCTGTACGTATTGCACTGTCTGGAGCACTCCAGATCGAACAGGCGCTGCAGCGCTTTTATCAGCAAAACGCCAGCGCGGTGGCTTCCGCCATCCATGATTTATCTGATGTCGGTACTGAAATGCTGCCGGGCGGACTCGAAGACGAAATTCGGGACTTGGCAGCCATTGAGAGCATTGCCAACGAAGCGCCAATTATCAGGTTGGTCAATGCCCTACTGCTGCAGGCGGTTAGGGATGGCGCTTCCGATATTCACTTCGAACCTTTCGAAAATGAAGTCAGGGTGCGTTACCGTATCGATGGCATCCTGTACGATGTTTCGCAACCACCCAAAAAACTTTTCCCCGCGATTATTTCCCGCGTCAAACTGATGGCCGGAATGGATATCGCTGAAAAGCGCATACCTCAAGATGGGCGTATCCGAATTCGCATTTCCGGACAGGATTTGGACCTGCGTGCGGCGGTAGCCCCGACTGTACACGGTGAAAGCGCCGTGCTGCGCATCTTAAACCGCGCATCCATGTTTCTGGAACTAACTTCACTTGGCATTTCATCCGCCATTTTGGAGCGCTTCTCAGTGTTATTCCAAAAACCGAACGGTGCCATTTTGGTAACCGGTCCGACCGGTAGCGGAAAAACCACCACTCTTTATGCCGTGCTGTCGAAACTGAACTCCAGCGAGAAAAAGATTATCACTGTGGAAGACCCGGTGGAATATCAGCTGAATGGCATTAACCAGATGCAGGTGAACAGCAAAGTCAACTTTACGTTCGCTAATGGACTCCGCAGCATTGTGCGGCATGACCCTGATATCGTTCTGGTGGGCGAAATCCGCGACAGTGAAACCGCCGAAATTGCCATCCAGGCAGCACTTACCGGACACCTGGTGTTTTCCACACTGCATACCAATGACGCCGCTGGCGCCATGACCAGGTTACTCGACATGGGAGTGGAAGAATTCCTGGTAGCCTCCACAGTACGTGGAGTACTGGCCCAGCGCCTGGTACGTGTAATCTGTCCCAACTGTAAAGAGCCATATAACCCGCCGCCGGAACAGCTGCAGAGGCTGGGACTGCCGTTGGGTGAGGACCGGTTCTGGCATGGTGCCGGCTGTGATCTATGTAAAGGGATCGGTTACCGCGGCCAGACTGGTATCTACGAACTACTACCTGTCGATAGTATGATTGAGGAATTGATCCTCAAAAGAGCTTCGGCCACACAAATCAGAGAAGCAGCTGTTAAGAGCGGAATGATCCCTTTACGGCAGGACGGACTGTCAAAGGCCAAAGCAGGCCTCACTACTCTGGCCGAAGTTTTGCGTGTCTCACAGGAATAAGGGGAGTGCGACATGGCTCGTTATAGCTATCGTGCCAGTGACGCCGGCGGACAGATTTGCACTGGGGTCCGGGAAGCCCAAAGCAGGGCCGATGTCCTGGCGTGGCTGACCCGGCAACAACTGGTACCACTGAACCTAATAGAAGAAAAGTCGGCAGCTAAATCCGGAGCACCCTCCGAAACTGAAAAGTATCTGGCCGCCACTTCCGAGACTGGAGTGCATGAAGGCGGACAAGCCGTTAGCGCATCAGTGTTCGCTAATCCAGCGACCGGAAAAAGGTCCGCGTTCAAAGTAAGGCATGCCAAAAAAGAGATCCTGGCCTTTACCCAACAAATGGCGGGTCTGCTGAGTGCCGGCACCCCGATCGATCGGGCGCTCGCAATTTTGCAGGATTTGCTAGGTGTAGAAGCGATGGGGTTGGTAGTCTCCCGCATCCGCAGCGATGTTCAGGAAGGGGCACCATTTTCGGATGCCCTGGCGCGCCATCCCAAATTGTTCAACCCCTATTACCTCAACATTGTCAAAGCCGGAGAAGCGAGCGGTGTGCTGCCCTTAATTTTAAAGCGGCTGGCTGGTGTCCTGGAAGAAGAGGAAGAGATCCGCGGCCGCATTAAGGCCAGCATGGTATACCCGCTCTTCCTGTTAACCTTCACTTTAGGTGCTGTGATTACACTGATGTTATGGGTTGTTCCCAAGTTTCAGGATATCTTCGCACAGGCGGGCAGTGATTTGCCCTCTATTACCCGCTTGGTCGTAGGGGTCAGTAACTTCATGGCCGGCTACTGGTGGTTGCTGGTGTTGGCTATTCTGGGCAGCCTGACTTTATTAAGAGCTTACCGCAACACTGCGACCGGCAGAATGCATTTTGATCAATTAGCCTTGAAACTGCCGGTATTCGGTAAGCTTAAAACAAAGACCACTACCGCCCGCATGGCCCGTACCCTGGGAACCATGTTACAGAGCGGCGTTCCGCTCATCAAGGCATTGGAGATCTTGCAGCACACCATTAATAATAAAGTGCTCGAAACCGCATTGGAAAAAGCGATCGCAGGTATCCGGGAAGGCGGCAGTATCAGCGCCCATTTTAAAGCACAGGGCGTTTTCCCGCCGTTGGCGCTTCATATGATTGGTGTGGGCGAAGAATCTGGCCAGCTCGAGGAGATGCTGGAGAATATTGCGCGTACCTATGACGGAGAAGTCCAGACTTTGTTGCGCAGTCTGCTGGCAATGATGGAACCGGCCATAATTGTCGTCCTGACTTTCATTGTCGGCACAATTCTGCTGGCCATCCTCTTACCTGTTTTATCAATTGGCGGATTGATGTATTAATGGCACTGACCTGAATGGAGGCACTCGGATGAAGAAGTTGCTCGCATCCCAGGCGGGATTCACGCTCATTGAGATTATGGCGGTTATTATTCTGATCGCACTGGCGATCGGACTGGTAGGACCGGAGGTCTTTAAACGACTGGCACAGGGCCGGCAGGATTCGGCTCGTTCTCAAATTGCCGGCTTTGATATGACACTGGCATCATACCGTATGGATAATGGGACTTATCCGACCACCGATCAGGGCTTGGAAGCTTTGCGCATCAGACCGCTATTGCCGCCTGTTCCGGAAAAATGGAATGGTCCTTATCTCAGTAAAGACGTTCCGGTTGATCCTTGGGGGAACCCTTACCGCTATATCTGCCCAGGCAAAAGGAATACGGAGGGCTATGATCTTTATTCGCTCGGCAGCGATGGCATGGAAGGCGGAATCGGCGAAGCTGCCGATATCACCAATTGGTAGACTATGACAGGAAAGATGTTAAGGAAAGCAGAAAACGGCTTTACTCTGCTGGAAGTTATGGCGGTGTTGGTGCTGATGGCCGCGATTATGGCGGTAGTAGTACCGGCGCTTTTCGAAACAGTGCGATCCCTCCAGGTGCGCACTGCCATCAGGGACGTGGAAGCGCTGCTCGGTACCGCCAGAAGCGAAGCCATCCGTACTAATTCTCCGGTTACAGTGATCATAGACTATAGTCACCAGCGCATCAGCATTGAGCAGTTCAGCAACATCAAGCCGCTCCAGCTGCACGATGATCGGCTTTGCCTGCATGATGATGGTAATGGCACAATAGTCCGCGTTGATTTTTGGGGCGATGGCTCCTCCAGTGGCGGCATGGCGATTTTTGCGGATACTGCTGGTCAGGTTTACCGCCTGGATGTAGCACCCAGCAACGGCCGTTGGCGGATTGAAAAGGAGCTGAAGCCGTGAGATTTCCTAACCGCAGTGTCCGAGGCAACCAAGGCGGGTTTACCCTCATTGAGGTGATTGCCGCAATTACCCTGCTGGGGTTGACGGTTAGTCTCCTGCTTGGCGGAGTGAGCCAGGGACTGAATGTGCAGCATGATGCGGAAGACACCAGTATCGCATTGTGGCTATGCCAGTATAAACTTGAGGAACTCGTCTCCGGGATTGAGAGCATGTCATCCGGGCGTTTTGATAATCCCTGGGAGCGTTTCTCCTGGGAGTCGTGGAAAGCAGAATTGGAATTGACCGGGCGGAAACGGCTTGTGGTGACTGTATCGTGGCAGGGGACGGCTGCACGCAGGCAGACCAGCCTGTCCGTGATTGAGGAATGAGCAATAAGGCAATGAACCGGCAAAAGGGATTCACCTTGGTTGAAATCATGGCGGCCATCTCTTTGACCGTCATTATCATGGCATTTGTGGCGCAGGCTTTTCAGGCTGGCGTGGATTCGTGGACCAACGCTGGCAATCGCACTGACTTAATGCAATCCGGGCGTTATCTCATCTCCCGAATCAGCAGTGATTTACAAAACTCATACCTGTCACAGACTAATACCAGCTGTTATTTTCAGGGCGATTCTGCTGGCGTGCACTGCGTTGTTCCCGGAGGGGTTTGGGGCTTTCAGACTATTGAATATCGCTATGATCCGGGCTACCGGGCCGTATTCCGCGCAGCCACCGATGATCCCGAAAATCCGCCCGACTTGTCATATCTGGATGAATCCTTTCTTGATGGGGTTCAAAAGCTGACATTTCGCTATTACGATGCCACCCGTAAAACCTGGCTTGATTTCTGGGATTCCAGACAGGTCGATGCGCGCCTGCCGGATCTGGTTGAGATCAGGTTGTCTTTACAGCCTTCCCAGTCAGAGGATCCGGCATATGACTTTCCGCCAACTGCTGTCAAACTAATGGTCAGTCAATTGCAGCGCGGTTCCAGGCTGGGGAGGTGAGCGGTTTTGGCATATTTGCGCCAGCGTGGGGCAGCGCTTGTCATGGTCATGTGGCTGATTGTCCTGTTGTCGGCTGTGATAGTGTCCTTTGTGACCCGTATTACGATGGAAGCCGGGATCGTACATAATATGGTCACTACAGCGGAAACGGCTGCCGCAGCCCGATCCGTTTATCAGATAATCGCTGATCAGATGCTGCAGGATGTGAATGACTACGATCTGCCTGATGAAGCATGGGCGGATACCAGTTCGGAGGAATGGATCAGTCGCATGCAAGCGCTGTTTCCGGGCAGGGCGGTTTCCGCAGCCGTTTGGGATGAAGGTAGCCGGATCAACCTCAATACCGTCAGCATCAGTATGTTGCGCAGATTGTTCAAGGAAGACAAAAGCGCGGTTGATTCCGTTATGGATTGGCGGGATACGGATCAGGATGCACGCGAATTCGGAGCCGAGCAGCCTTTCTATGCCCGGCAAACCCCGCCGTTGAAATGCCGCGATAGCTTGTTGGGCCATAAATCCGAGCTAAAACTGGTCCGCGCTGCCGGTGAGCATTATGAGCGCATTAAAGACATGATCACGACTTATGGCATGGTTAATCCGAACATTCTGTCGCCGGACGTATTTGAGAGTTTTTGTTGCGGCGTGGGTATTGACGATTTCGTGGCCGAACGGCTGGCTCGCGAGCTGAATGATTTGCAGGAAAAAAACATACGCCTGAAAAACTACGATGATCTGCTGCAAATGCCCAGCATGCATCGCAAACATCTTGAGATGCTGGATGGCCTGTTTGTTTTCGGCGGTCTTTATAACGTCAATTTCTTGACAGCGGATCAGACGGCTTGTATTTTGTCAGAATGCGGAATTGCTGCGGAAGAGGCTCAATTCGTGTTCAGGGGCACCAGGAAGTTTCGTACAGTTGATGACCTGATTGCCGCGATGATTGCCGCCGGTATGGACGAAGGGGTTCAGGACTATGCCAGGCAGCTAGTGACCGTAAGCTCTTCTGTCTTTGGAATTAACGTGTCGGTAGAGTGCGGGGAAAACAGTCGTTACAACATAGATGCCATTGTGCGGCGGTTCCGCGAAAAACCGGATGATCGTCAGTGGGTTCTGGAAGTGCTCTATTGGAAGGAAGGCCTGTTGTCTTCCCCATCGGAAGGCGGTGATGAACCATCCGCAAATGTAGGAGCAGGATGACTGTAATATCATGGAACAATCGTACCAAGGTGCTGGCTGCCGTCGAGGCGCACAGCCCCCGTGGCAGCGCAATCCGCGGCAATGCCAACAGTAACGTCCGTGGCGACAATCAACTAGAGATTACCAGGTCCGCGGCGATTGACTTTGCGGCACCTGATCTAAGAGCACAGCTGGTCAGCATGCGCAAGGCTGGTTGGGCGCGGAATATTGTCATAGTGGGTGCGGGACCGGTCGTTATTAGTCGTCTGTCGCTGCCGCCTGTGTCCGCCGATGAAATGCCCGGCGCGGTCTCAATGGCTCTTGAAAGCGCTGGTTTGGCCGCCACTGATGTCAGGCCGGCCTGGCAGGTGCTCAGCCGCAGCAAAGAAGCAGTGCAGCTGTTGGTTGCGGCGTGGCGCAGCGAAGGAACCGATGAATGCCTGGCTGCTGCCGCAGCTGGCGGGTTTCGGATTTGCGGCGTACAGCATGCCGCCTTCGCCTTAGCAGCCACTGCAAACCGGCTAACGACGGCGGAAAACGTGTGGGTGGCGGTTTTGCACGATGCAGCGTGTGAATTTGTCTACTCCGGAAGAGAGGGAGTATCACATTACCGGATTTTGGGGGCAGATGTGGGGACTGAGGCGGTAGATGCTCGCGCTGATGCTCCAGAATTGTCGTATTGGGTCGCGGAAATCAAGCGTACCGTACTGGCCCAAGGAATCCAAGGGGTAGGGGGTTCCCAGGGGGTCCAGCTCCATGGGGGAGGGGCTTCAACCAGCAGCAGCGGTCTGGTTTTTGGCAGTGATCGTACACTTGTCAGCCAAGCGGTAGAAATGCTCAACAGCGCCGGGCTAAGAGCCAGGGAAGGGCGGATCCAGACGGTTGTCTCCTCGCGGGTAGTCGCACGTAATGATACTGTTGATGAAGCCAGCGGTGATGCCAGCGGCTTGGCTGCTCTGGTTGGCGTAGCGCTCATTGCATCCGGCAAGGCGGCAGCGGGACCAGACCTTTTGCCCGCGTGCACGGCCGGTGTCGGGAATGCTGTCAACACGAGCCCGGGAGCTACAGGCGGTCGTGGTCGGATGCGGTCTGTCTGGCGGAGCAGGGCTTTCTTGATACCACTGGCAGCCGCCTGTGCGCTCGGTTTGTGCGGATTACTGTTTTCGATACTCCGAACCGTCAAAGCCGCCCGTTACGGCCAGGAATGGATTGCTCAAAACGCTCAACGTTATGCGACTGCCACCCAGATAATTGCCGAAATCGGTGCAGCTGAGGAGCAGGCGGATTTGCTTTCTGCACTCCTTGTGGAACGGCGCGATTATCTGGATGTATTGCAGGGTATCGCAGCAGTATTACCGGAAGGCACCCAAATCACGTCGCTCGTCTTTAAAGGTGATGAGCTGGTCGACTTGGCTGGGACTGCGCCGCAGGCAAGCAGGGTATTATCTGCTCTGGAAGGATGCGGCGTCTTTACGGATTTGCGGTTCAGAGGTTCAATTGTGCTACTCGAACAGGAAAACTCTAAAACAGAGCAGTTTCATTTAAGCGGAACACTGCTTCAGGCACAAAGGCAAAGGCAGGTGGCACCATGACCCGTCGTGAAAAAACAGTGGTGACTGTCTGTTTGATTCTGGCGGTCATCATACTGCTGGCGCGCTTTGCTGGTCCGGAAGCCCTACGCAAGGTATCTGGCACCATCACACAATGGCCTGAGATTGAGCAGCAATGGGCGGAGCAGGCCAACGCCATTACAGAAGCGGCTACTGGTGATCGACGCAGTGCGGCTGCTGACGCGAAATTGAGCGAACTGCAAGACGCCTTTTTTGGTGATCAGATTGCAGCCAAAAGTCCCATGACCTTATTACGTACTCTGGAAGAGTTGGCTCGTGCGGCCGGAATTTCAGTGATAAGCAAGGACATCATTGGAACAGACCAGTATCAGGGTCTTGTCAGGGCCAGTGTTTCGCTGTCGGTCGATTGTCAGGTGGAGGGATTGGCCCGCATGCTTTATTCCATTGGTCATGCCGAAAAGTATATGACCATTGAAGGACTGGAAGTGGCTGATGGCGGTGAAGCTGATGCCCGGGTTTTACGTTGCCGCATGTTGGTCAGTGCGGTGTTTCCGCTGGCCGAAGCTGAAGCCGTAGGCGCAGGCGGGGCGAATCCATGAAACAAAAGACACCGTATATAGTTGTCTACTTTATACTGGCGCTGGCTGCGATCTATGCCGGATATGCGCTGGTACAGTATCTGGCGCCTGTGGCGATACCGGTTCAAAGCAGGCGGTTCGGGGCGGCCGATCAAACACAGGGGCGGGACGCGCACGCTGTCCGGCCTGCTGCCGGTGGCGCCGCCAATGACCCTGCGAGCGTCGTTGCCGGAACTGGGAATACTGGTATTGTCGGTACGGCCGTCGACATTAAAGGCGGCGCGGTCGCCATTAACCGCCTGTTTTTTGCCACCGGAGTCGCCAATTTTGAGGGGGTGCAGAGCGATACGGGAGCACCTGCCAAACCCGATCCAAGTTTGGGTCCTCAGTTGCAGCTGATTCTGACTGCGGTCTTTCCCGGTAAAGATGCGCGGGCCGTTTTGATGCGCCGGGGTGATTCCCCTGACGGAGAGTCCTGGCTGGTAAAAGTGGGAGATACTGTCGCAGATGCAACGGTCGTCAGTATTGGAAGGGATCGTATCGTGTTGGACGCCGCCGGAACGAAGCTCACCATCAATCTGGAATAACAGGGGCTGCCATTGCGGCAGCCCTTGGTTTTTGCGGTACAGTTTTATGTTCTATGGCTTATGTTTTATGGTTCAGATGCGAGCGGTCTTCTCCGTCTTGGACCCTTTTCATATTCATCCTCATCAGGTTCAGCTTTAGACCCTGCTTCGGCAGCGTCTTCCGCTTTCTGGTTATTTTCTTGTTCGCCATCTTTCCCGGTCTGCAGCAGATTGCCCATTTCAGTCATATATTCCTGCATAGCCTCCGGATTGTCCAGTATTTTTGGCGTTACCAGGATA
>ENA-UOOR01000868-UOOR01000868.1-fermentation-metagenome-genome-assembly--contig:-NODE-868-length-39093-cov-4.533762_pt1 | contig 39093 bp, 33 predicted proteins | sample MGYA00245780_ERZ724029 | MGnify/ENA primary metagenome ERZ724029 (study PRJEB28704, sample SAMN03018315) | fermentation metagenome | biome: anthropogenic terrestrial biome; feature: soil; material... | reverse complement strand
TAAAGGCCTGACGAATGCTAGCCCAAGTCTTTTTGTAGTTCTTTATACCGTCGGCAGGCGACCAAATACCTTGGCTTTGCCGGGGTTAATTCCGGTTCTGGGAGATGCCGACAATCATCCACAGCATACAGGCAACGGGGATGGAAGCGACAACCCGGTGGGATCTGGGCGGCGGAGGGAATCTCCCCCTTGATCGGAATCTCTTTAATCACATTGACTTTACCGGGCACCGGTTCGGGAACAGCCGCGATCAACGCTTTGGTATAGGGGTGGAGGGGGTGGTCGATGATTTCATCGGCTGATCCCATCTCAACAATCCGGCCAAGATACATAACAGCAATCCGGTCCGAGAAATAACGGGCGGTGGATAGATCATGGGTGATGTAAAGATAAGTTAACCCCAGCTCTTGCTGGATGTCTTTCATCATCTGCAAGAGTTCCGCCCGGGTTGAAAGGTCAACCATGGAGACCGGTTCGTCCGCCACCACCAAGCTAGGCGAAAGGATTAAGGTTCGCGCTGTCGCCACCCTTTGCCGTTGTCCGCCGCTGAGCATATGGGCGAAGCGGTCCAGGTAATCACCGGGCGGGGTAAGTTTAACTTTAGTGAGCGCCGCCGCCGCCAGCTTCATGCGTTCCTGTTCGCTTCCTCCGATCCGGTGGATCACAAGGGGTTCCGCCAGCACTTCATGGATGCGAAAACGGGGGTTCATCGAGGCATAGGGATCCTGGAAGATCATCTGCACTTCCCGTTTATACTCCGATAAGGCGGCTGTCGGCAGATAGGTCACCTCATTCCCGCGAAAAAGCATCTGCCCGCCGGTGGGCTCCATTAGCTTCATGATCAACTTCCCGGTGGTGGTTTTCCCGCATCCCGACTCGCCAATCAGACCGAAAACTTCCCCCTTTTTAACTTGGAAGGAGACATCGTCCACCGCACGCACCCAAGTCCTTTGGCCGCGTAGCAATTGCCCCAGGGAGCGCTTGACCGGAAACCACTTCCGCAAATTTTTCACTTCAAAAATAATCTCACTCATGGTAACACCTCCAGCAGGCCACTGTGTGCGCCGGTTCACTTTCGATCAGCGACGGCTCTTCCTGTCGACAACGGGGCATCACCTGCGGACAGCGGAGATGAAAACGGCAACCGGTGGGAGGAGTTAATAAATCCGGCGGTGTCCCCGGAATAAACGCCAGCTGGTCAACTTTCTGATGTAAGCGGGGCGTTGCCGCCATCAAAAGCTTGGTGTAAGGATGAGCGGCGCCCTGCGGACCATAAATCTGCTGGTTAGTTCCAATTTCCACCGCTTTTCCGGCATACATGACCATAATCCGGTCAGCCACTTCCGCCTCGGTGGCCAAGTCATGGGTGATGAAGATGAAGGAAAGCTTGAGCTTCTGCTTTAATTGTTTAAGTAAATTGATAATCTGCGCTTGCACCACCACGTCTAAAGCAGTGGTCGGCTCATCACAGATGACAACCTGCGGTTCGAGAAAGAGAGCAGTGGCAATGACAATCCGCTGTTTCATCCCCCCGGAGAGCTCATGGGGGTACCGCCCGAGGACGTCTGCCGACAAACCCACCAGATTAAGGTACTTCCTAATTCTCGCTTCCGCTTCCTCCTTTGACATTTTCCGGTGGGAGAGGATGGTCTCCATCATTTGTTTTTGAATCGTATAGACCGGAGTCAGGCAGTTCATCGCCCCTTGGAAAACCATCGCCATCTTTTCCCACCGAATCTGCTTCCGCAACTCATTTTCACTGAGCTTGAGCAGATCTAGACCGTTGATGAGGATCTCACCGCCGACGATCCGCCCGGGCGGGGTCGGCATATTCAAAAGGGCCGTGCCCAGCGTGGTCTTTCCACACCCCGACTCGCCAACCACACCCAAGCTCTCACCCGCCCGCAGGTCAAAGGAGAGACCGTCAAGGGCGCGGATGATTCCTTTACTCGTGTAATAATGTAACTTCACATTTTTAATCTCTAACTTTTCCATGGAGCACCTACCTCGTTCTTAATTTTGGATTCAAGATCGTATCCATGGCAAAGCCCACAAAGGCAAAGGTCATGCCCATTAACGCAATAAACAGTCCCGGCGGCACGATCCACCACCATAACCCCTGTAAAACCGCTCCTCCCTGCATCGCGTCGTGGAGAATTTGGCCCCAGGTGACAATGGTGGCGTCACCCAAACCGAGCAGACTAACCGAAGCCTCATAAACAATGGAGACCGGAACCTGCAACGCCATTGAAGCGAAAGCATAGGGAATCAACTGGGGAAGCATATGTTTGAAGATAATCCGTCGTCGAGTTGCCCCGAGCGCTTGAGCAGCTTCCACGTAGGTCTCCTCTTTGATTTGTAGGCCCATGCTGCGGACCGTACGCACGGAACTTACCCAGAAAAAGGAGCACATCATCAAAATCATCGTCCAGATACTGGGCTTAAAAATCGCGCTGACCACAATCATCACTGGGAGGAGCGGGATACTCTGAAATACTTCATAGATCCGCATCATCACCAGATCAACAGCTCCGCCAAAATAAGCGCTGGTTACCCCATAGAAAACGCCAATGAGCACGGACACTGCCGAAGTTAATAACCCGATCAGTAAAGCCCATTTGGTGCCGGCAATGACCCCACTCCAGAGATCACGTTTGGAAGCATCGGTACCCATTACGCCAAAAACCCGTCCAGCCACGGTGAGGGACGGATCAGTGAGCGCAGCGCCCCCGCCCACGGCCACGCTGGTTAATTTAAGGCGGTATTCTCCCTTTAAGGGAATGGGATTACGAACTAGGCCCTGCTCGGCGCAGGCAAAAAAGGTCTCGACCGGTTTGACAGTAAACATAGAAATACTGCGGAGCGCTGCTGGGTCCTCGTAGGTTTGCAAGAAGTTACTAGACGCACTAGCCGCTTCCTTATCTAATGAGAGGCGAATGGGGGCTTCGCTGTTTAAACGAATGGCCTTTTTCACCAGCTCGATCCTTAAACCATCCGGTCTTTCCAACTGCACAACCAGATTAATTAAACCTTTCCCCTTCGCCCGCAGGAGCAAATCGAGGGGAGGTAAATCGTAAGCATAGTCATATTTAAAAACCGCCTCCACCATTTGGGTGTTGGCCGCTTTTTTCTCATTGAACTCAGCGGCGTCCAAAACAAGGTGGGGAGCGGATCTTTTCCGCGTAAACCAATTAACCCAAACCGGAGCTGCGTTTTTCGGGTTATCTTCCCAGTAAGTAATATCCCGCCAGCGCCGTCCGGTCTCAGGAAAAGGAATCAACACCGACTCGAAAATGACAATCAGCAGAAAGAGGACGAACATAACCAAACCAACCATGCCATACTTGACTTTCCGAAACTCACTCCAGAATTCAAAGAAGGTATCCTTTACCTCTTTAAATCTCATGCCTTTCCACCTACCTTAATCCGGGGATCGAGCATACCATAGATTAGATCCAAAAGGACCAATCCGGATAGGTAAAAAAGGGTCGTCAGCGCCAAATTACCCATGAGCACCGGAATATCATTCTGTTGGATCGCCACCCAATACAGATTACCCATTCCCGGCCAACTAAAGATCCCCTCAAAGATCAAACCGCCGCTGACAGAGGAAAGCAGGGATAAAATGGACATCGTCGCAATCGGGGGTGCCGCTGAGCGCAGGGTGTGCCCGTAGAGCACTTTTCGTTCGGCGAGTCCGCGGGCGCGCGCCGCCATAATATAATCTTCCTGCAGGGTGCTGAGGACGATATTTCTGGTTAAGTAAGCCCGTCCCCAGAACCCGATGACCACCAGGGTTAACAAGGGAAGCGCCAGGTGATAGAGGAGATCAAGCACATAGGCCAGACCCGTCGGGGGCGGAATCGAGTGGAGACCGCCCGAGGGGAAAATACCAATCTTATAAACAAAAAGCATGATCAAGATCATCGCCACCCACCAGGTGGGCATCCCGTAAACGATCATCGTGATGATTGAAGTCGACTGGTCGAGAAATTTCCCTGGCTTTTGGGCTTTCTTCATTCCCAACAAGACACCGATCAGAATGTCGATGGCCGTGGCTAGTGTGAAAAGAAGCACAGTCCGGGGGATCTTTTCGGCAACAATGGTCAAAACCTTACGTTCACCGGCGGCAGAGCGGATGATCGTCGAATTCCCAAAGTCAAATTTTAAAGTACTAAGCGCCCGCCAAAAAATGCGCGAAAGGATCGGTTCATCCAAGTGATATCTTTTATAGTATAAGGCCAGCCGTTCTTCTTGGTACTGCTTCAAGCCTGCCGGACTCATGATCTGCGTCTGTAGCAACATCTCCTGTTTTACCTGCTCATCGATTTGGGCACGGATCGTCGTCTCCATGACCGTATTGAATAAAGCGGAGTAAATGAAGATAATGATTACGTAGGTAAAGAGGACCGAGGCGAGGCGGCGGAGTACATATTTCCAGTACATATCGTTCCCCCCATCCGAACAATAATAAAGAGGGGCGCTCCCTGCCGGGGCGCCCCGGTTTTTGACGTTTTCTAGATGTTAGATGTCTAGAAGATAATCAGGTTTTCAGGTTTAACTGCTGGAATCGCCCCCGGAATATCGGCATTCCCGAGGATGGTGTAGGAACCGGCTTCCAGGGTTTTGGTGGCGCTACCGGGGATCACCACTTCGTAGAGGCCGGCTTTGACCTTTTTCGCCTTAAACCTTTGCTCGCCCTGATCGGTAATGAGGGTCAGATAAACAGCGCCTTGGGCGGCGGGCATCCGGTCATCTTCCGGATAAATGGTCTCGGTCACAGTTAAGGTGATTTTGATATCTTGGCCTTTTTCGTTAAAGACCGGGATATCCATCTGATCAATGGAGAGCACCGGTGTACTAAACTTTTTCACCCAATACTCACCAGTGAAAGGATAGGTCGGATCCCGGAACGCCCGTAATTCCGCATAGTTGGCGGAGGTATCAACCTTAGCCAGGTAGAAGGGGCCGTTGCTGATGTAGGCGTGGCTATAGGTGTCGATGAATTTAATCGCCGCTTGGTACCGCTTGACCGCCTTGTCCGGAGTCATGTAACCTTTGATGGCAACCGGCACATGTTTTTCGGCAATCATCTTCTGTAGTTCCGCCTTGAGATCCGCCACACAAGAAGGCCTGATCACATCAACCTGGGTGGTACCCTCTTTGGTCAGGGAAAAACTATAAACTGTCCCCGACGCACTGGTTTTAGTGGTCACCATCCGCGCCAAGGCCTCCACGATCTCCCAACAGACCCCAACTTGCTGGTGTGAAGCCGTGGCTGACAACAGTGGCGGGAAAGCCCCGACCATTCTTTCATCCGAGGCGGGGAAGTAGTAATCGAAATACGAAGTTATGCTGCTTTCTTTTACGTCATGGATGTATGCCCGGTAGATCCCGGCATCAGACGACATGTTGCTGGCGTATTCTTCGTCGTAATAAGGATCATCCGGCCCATCCTGGGTTACCCACTCTTGGAGGAAAGCCGCGGCATACAGAAAATCCGCCATCTCCATGGGCACCCCATGATGGTAATTGGAGAGCACCAAATCATAGGTACAGGAGACCATCGAAGTCTGTCCCGCGCCCATCGGGACCCATGCTTTCTTAGCCGAGTCGTAGCGGACAGCTTGCCCCGGAATGGGCACCTTTCCGACCAAATTACCTTCGGGATCAAGCTCCACCGCCGCTTTCAATGTATCCATCCGTGCTACAGTCCTGTTGGGGGTTTGCATGGCCGAAACCGGACTTTCAAAGGATTCCCGGTCAAAAAGGGGCTGCGCAATATTGTTACTGTAGGTATCGTTAAAGCCATCGGTGCCAATCGGATCCCAGGCGGACATGAAGAGGGCCCCTTGAGCGGAGAACTGGGTAGCCCGAACTTCTTTGTCTTTGGTATTTGCCGTGACTAAAGACCAACCGTTCAAGCCATCACCCAGCCCGTAGGCCATCCGGTTGTTAAAGGCCGCTTTATTGGCGACATAGTACTGATTCTGGTAACAGACATAAATCCGCACCGCATCCCGGAGGCCGATTTCCAGTCCTTCCAAGGCAGTCTCCCAATACTCCTCTTCAGTCAAGCATTGCCCGGCGTACGCCTTCTGGGTTAACGCGTCGATCTGATCATTAGTATAGTTCCAGTTGGCTGGCTGCGCACCGCCTGGCATATAACCATACCAGGGCGCATACATCTGAGCGACAATATGCTCCCACCAGGCACGGGTAGCACCAGCCCCCCACCCTTCCGTATAGATCTGCCACTGATATTTGGCGGGATTCCCACCATAGACTTCGTTGTTACATTTTGCCCGGTCCCACATCAACCGTTCGACCTTAATTTTAGCTTTCTCAATCTGTTGGGCGACATACTCGCCTTCTTTTACTCTACCTTGCGGGTCATCAACCCGAATTGCAAATTTAACGGTAACCGGCTGGCCGTTGAAGGTCCACCAGTCTTTCCCTTCTTTTAGCTTCCCTTTGAGCGCAGGCAGTTTAGCCGCAGCAGTCAATGCTTCGTTAATCTCTTTCAGCGCTTGTTCTTCATTGCCCTCCGCGGTGAGCCCCAGTTGGGAGCCTATTAGGTTATAACGATAAGTACCGGGTTGACCGGGGGTAGCCATGGTCATCATCGCCCCACCGGCACCGCCGAGAATTTCGTCCACAATATACTGTCGGTTAATCAGGTTATTAATGGCGAATCTTACTTCCCGGATCGCCAAGGGGTTGAAATAATCTTTACCATCAACCTCCACCGTATAAGGGGCGGCGTTGGGGATGGGGTTCAAAAGCAAGCTCCAGGTTCCTGAAGGAATGGAGTAGATCTCCAGTTTGTCGAGGGTAGCACGATCAAGCCCCTGAATACTGGGACCTTCCACTCCATAATAGAAGACATCACTCTTCCCAGCGGCAACGTCTTGAATCCCAATATCCTGTTGCATCCGAACATCAAAATAGACTTTATCCACGATTGGTCCCTTTTCAGCAGCAAAAACCATTCCGGAGAGTAAGAATAGAGTTAGGGCTAAAAGACAAACTCTCCTCAATTTCATTAGCACAACCTCCTTTTCTTGGTTTCCTTCTCCGAGTTCCTCGCGGCAGGGGTTCACCTCCTTAATTATCCTCGTGATTAAAAGTAAGGCTAGGCTCAGCAAAAATTGGTAAATTATAGATTTATATGTTATAAATATTTAATTAAGTACATATGTTTCTTCATTGACCAATTTTATCCTTTATATTAACTAACATCTCTTCCATTTTTTATAATTTCCCCGCAAGGTAGTCATTCACCCTGGCTTTAGCTAGGACAAGGACGTGATGGAAATTGAGGCCACTGAAGTTTTCCATGGACAATGATTTTTAAAAAAGACCCGCTTAAAACTGCGGGTCTTTTTATGACTGTCACTATAATAGATCAAGGCAACTAAATTGAACATGACAACCAGCTCTTAAGTTTGAAAGAAACAAGAATTCATCACCGAGTTTTTCCAATTTTCCTCTTTATACCGCCGTTCCAATAGTTTGTTAATCTTATATTACTATGGCAAGAACTTCTCTTTAAGGAAAAAACCATGGATTTTGTTTAAAAAGCAGAGGGAAATCAGCTTCCTTTGCCGTAATTGTATAGTGTTTGCGGGGTAACCCGCCAAAAGAAGCTATAACGTTTTTTAGAGGTGGGAATCAAAATTGGCAATCTTGAAAGAGGCTTGTGTGGGGGATTACTTGGAGGCAAAAAAAGCCTATGAACTAGGCGCTAATCGGATTGAGTTATGTGCCAATTTAAAAGAAGGCGGAATTACACCAAGCTATGGCACGATTCTTCTGGCCAAGGAAAATCTTAAAATACCCATTAATGTAATGATCAGGCCCCGCGGCGGCAGTTTCGTTTTCACCGAAGATGAACTCGGAATCATGGAAATGGACATCGAGTTCTGTCGGGAAGCTAAAGTAAATGCCGTCGTGATCGGTGTTTTAACTGAAGACAGGCAGATCAATGAAGCGGCAGTAAAGCGACTGGTCAGCAAAGCCGGTGGCCTCAGTGTTACCTTCCATATGGCCTTTGACGAAATCGAAGATCAAAAAAGTGCATTAGACCAACTAATCGTTTTGGGGATCGACCGCGTCCTGACCAAAGGAGGCTCCGGCTCGGCTTTGGAGAACCGGCAAGCGCTCAAAGAATTAGTCGCCTATGGAAGTGGCCGGATTGTGATCTTGGCCGGTGGAGGGATCACCCAGGATAACTACGCGGAAGTGGTGAAATCCACTGGCGTTAAAGAAGTCCACGGGACGAAAATCGTCTCAAAAGTTTAAGTTTGTTTTTATAAGGAGCATAGCGCACCGGCACTTCAAAGGCAAAGGTCTGCTTGAGGATGCTTTTGGCGTGGGAGAAAGTCTCAAACCCTTTTTTGCCATGATAGGAACCCATACCGCTAGCCCCTACCCCGCCGAAGGGCAGATGGCAATTGGCGACGTGCATAACGGTGTCATTGATGCAACCACCGCCATAGAGCAGATTATTCACCACCCAAGTCTCCAGGTTTTTATCCTTGGTGAACAGGTAGAGCGCCAGTGGTTTTTCCCGGCTTCTAATGATAGCGATGGCTTCCGACAAGTCATCATAGGCGATGATTGGCAGGAGCGGGCCGAATATCTCCTCGGTCATCACCGGGGAATCAAGCGCCGGGTTGTCGAGGAGGGTTAGTTCGATCTTTAATTGATCCGGATCGCAATTTCCCCCGGCGATAATCCTGGTCTGCTCGGCCTCGAGCAGCGCTCTTAGGCGGTCATAGGCTTTCTGATTAATGATCTTCCCATAATCCCCACTCTCTAGCATCTTCTCCCCGAAAAACTTCGCCATCGCCTTTTTTAAGGCAACGATTAACTGCTGATGGGCAGTGCGGTGCACCAAAATATAATCCGGCGCTACGCAAGTCTGTCCGGCGTTTAAGGCTTTGCCCCAGATAATGCGCTGCGCTGTTTTTTCCAAATCCGCCGTCTGATCCACCAGACAGGGACTTTTTCCGCCCAATTCCAAGGTGACCGGCGTCAGATGCTTGGCGGCGGCGGCCATCACGATCTTTCCCACCTGCACACTACCGGTGAAAAAGATCTGGTCGAATTGTTGCTCAAGCAGGGCGGTATTGACTGCTCTCCCCCCTTCAAATAGAGTCACGTATTCCCTGGGGAAATGCTCGCCAATGATTTTAGCTAAAACCGCCGAGGTCTGCTTGGAGTAACGGGACGGCTTGAGGATGGCACAATTCCCAGCGGCCATGGCTGCGACCAGCGGCGTGATGGTGAGTTGAAAGGGGTAATTCCAAGGGGCCATGATCAAAGTCACCCCTAATGGTTGGTAGTGGATGGAGGATTTGGCGCCAAAGCTGGTCACCGGAGTCGGTCGCTTTTGCGCTCGCATCCATCCCTTGAGGTGTTTGAGCGTATGTTTAATCTCCGCATTTACCATGGATATTTCGGTGGCGTAACTTTCAAAGGCGCTTTTCCCCAGATCCTCTGCTAGCGCCGCCGAGATCAGGTCTTCATTCTGCTTAATGGCACCAGCTAACGTCTGGAGTTGTCTAACCCGAAAGGCGTAGGGTAAAGTAACGCCGGATAAGAAATATTCCCTTTGTTTATTTACCGTATTCTCCATTTCACTGCCCCCAGTCACGCTTAACTTTCTTAACTCCCACCCGATTTGAGTCATAAATTTTTAATGAAATTCGCCTCTTACCCGTTTAGTACGCTAAAGGCTTTTTGATTATTATAATACAATGATTTGAAGACTGGAAAGTATTGATCATAGATGGCGGTATTCTCCCGCCGCGGCGTATATCGGGCTTTAATGGTTATTAAGCTGTCGGCGTCGGTAAGCTCTTTGATTAGCTTAAGACCAACCGCCATTAGAATCGCTGCACCCACGGTACCGGTGTTTTGCGGATTCTCAACCGTCTCCACTTCCCGGCCCAAAACATCCGCCAGAATCTGACAGGTGAGGGGTGCCAGAGCGCCTCCGCCGACCAACCGGACCGTATTGGCCCCTTTGACCTTTCTTTCCGAGGCTTCCAATTGCCATCTGAGGTGATAGCAAACACCCTCCAGGACGGCATGGATTAACTCGGTTTTTCCCGTCTCAATACTAATGTTAAAAAACATACCCCGGGCATTGGGATCTTCGAAAGGACAACGATTCCCATGAAGCCACGGTGTAAAGATCACACCGTTACTACCCGCCGGAACTTCTTTGATCACCTGCATCATATAGTCATAGAGATTCATCTTTACGGTTTCCGGAGTCTTGGCGTCTTTGTCCTGCAGATAGATGTTGATTTCATCTAGAGCAAGGTGATCTCTGACCCATTCCAGACACTTACCGGCGGTTTCCAACTCGGCAAAATAGTTAAAATACTCAGGCTGAACACCGATGATGGAGGCGATCATGTTCTTTAGATCCACCGTCTGTTTACGGACGACCGTGGAGACCCACCCGGAAGTGCCTAAATAAATATGGGTGCTGCCTTCTTTAACCGCTCCGGCCCCAACCCCAATTAAAGAAGCATCCCCGCCCCCACCAAACACGGGAATCCCGACGGGGAGATTAAGGGCGGCGGCGGCCTCCGGGGTCACGCTCCCCACCGGCTCCATACAATTCACTACAGGAGGGAGATGTTGCATCTGCACACCCAACATGTTACAGATTGTCTTACTGAACCCCCGTCGACCGGGGCGGGTGTCATAGAGCAAGGTGGCAAAGGCGCTGTCTTCGGTCATGATAAATTCACCGGTGGTTTTAAGGATCAAGTACTCCTTCACATCCAACCATTTGTAGACTTTTCGGAAGTTCTCCGGCTCATGCCGCTCGACCCATTTATATTTCCAGACCGGGTCTTTCACACTGGCGGCTACCGCGCCGCTGATCATCACGGATCTAAGTAATTTATAACCATTAAGACCGGCGATTCTAATCCCGCGCCCTAGTCCGGCTTTAAGCTCCTCTTTTGCCCTGTTATCCATATAACTCATGCCCCGCCGCACCGGTGTGCCCTTTTTGTCCACCAGCACTAGTCCCTGCATCTGCCCGCAGAAAGAGAGTCCGGCAATCCGCTCAGGGGTAATACCGCTTTTAGCCAACACTTTCCTGGTGGTGTTACCCATGGCGCGCCACCAATCATCCGGATCCTGTTCCACACCGCCGTTTTCCACCATATATAAAGGGTATCCTTCCACCGCATCGGCGATCAAGCTGATCTTATCCGCAATTTCAAAGAGACAAGTCTTCATCGTGGTGGTTCCCACATCATAGGCGATGACAAAAGTACTCATCTTTTCATCTCCTTTACTTAAGTGGGCTTTTTGCGTTGTCATACACTATATATTGCATCGAAGTTCCTTTAGATGGATACAACGCAAAAAGCTTAAGTAAGGAAAGGCATGAGCAAGTCATGCCTTTCCCGCTGGGCGATCACCGATTCCGCTCCGCCTGTTTTGAATACTTTTTGCGATAAACAAAGTGCATCAGCCGACTCTCGACCGGGTTAATTGGCCACACTTTGCCAAATAAGGAGGCTCCGATCAGGGCTTGACAGGATTTCTGCAGGATCATCCCGACCGCCATGACGTCATCACTGGTTTCGCCGCAACATAACGCTCCGCGGTTACTGAGGAAAACAGCTGCCGATTTGGCTAGTGCGTGCGCTATTTCGTCATAGTTATGATGATCCACCGCTCTCACCTGCACCCCGATGATCTGCGCGCAATCATCCAAGAGTGGTTTCAAGGTCAATCCGGCAGAGGCGACTCCTAGAATCTCTGGTGTTGCTTTAAAGCTGATCTGATTGATCTGTTTATTTTTGTCGTAAATGGTCCGGTAAAGCTGAACTGCTTCCGGCAAACCGGCCAAACTCTGATCCGCCGCAATTTCCAGCTCTTTTTCCCCATCATTCCAGATCAAGCCGTGGTCGGTTCTTCTACTTTCAGCGTAAGTTTTTAACCCTTGGTCACTTGCCACTCCGGCTTTATTGTTTTGTCCCAGCGCAAAGGCCACTAAGTCTGCAAGATTGTAATTAGTTGCTTTGCTCTGCGTTAAGTAATAGTTTATCACAAAATCCGCGCAGGCTTCCTCCAGTTCGGAAGCGACCCTAAATGTTTCATCAGCATCAACGCCGTAACAAAGGGCACCATGGTGTTTCATGATCACCGCTTGCCCCTTCGAATTTTTCAGTGCGGCGCGAACATTTTTCTGCAAAGCCTTGGTTCCGGGGAGCGCGTAATCCGCACATATTACCCACCCGCCAAGGGTTGGGTACTTGCCTCCGACCTCGATTGCTTTCAACCCGGTGGCGGCGATCACCGAAGCGTTGTCCTGGTGCGTGTGGATGACAAAATTCATCTCCGGATGCAGTTGATAGAGTTCGGCGTGGATCCTTTTCTCCGAGGAAGGCTTGATCTCTCCTTCGTAACTCAAGTCGCTAATCTTGACCTGAACCAGATCCGCTGGGGTCAATGAGCGGTAACTACGGCCACTGGGCGTGATGATAAAACTGTCCTCATCCACCCGGCAACTGACATTACCCCATGTACGGGCAATTAAACCCGCTTCCACCAGCTTAACTCCGGCTGCCAGCACCGCCTTTTTGGCTGCGTTAATATCCATCGCTACCTCCGCCTTAAGCTTTGATTGCTACGTTTTGGAAGACCCGGTCAAACCGGTCGAGAATATCAGGCAGCATGCTGTCTTCATAAGCGGCGCTGGTATAGAGCCTACTTCCGGCCAGCGTAACAATACCTTCCGCCATATAAGCGGCGCCCATATGTTCCATCTCTTTCTTCCGTTCGGAAGTTGCCTTTAGCACTGCCGGAATCTGCCACGGTTTACTCCAATTGATGGAATAATGCATGGTCCCTACCGTTTCCAAGTGGCAGATGGAACCCTGATTAAAAGCGACAAACGGTAATTTATACTTCTCGATTAGCCTTTGTAAGCCTGCGACTAATTGATCGGCAAACAATCCGGCTTTTTGGGTGGCGTTGGTCCGGTCGATTTCACACAAGGTGTAATAGCCCGCCACACAACTTAAGGGATTCGCCGCCATTGTGCCCCCCACCAGGGCTTTTTTATGTTTCGCTGCCCCATCAAGCCCCGCGCCGAGGTATTTCATGTATTCCTTTTTACCGCCCAGACCGCCGGCGCTGGGATACCCGCCGGCTACCACCTTGCCAAAAACGGTTAAATCCGGAGAAACCCCATAGTAGCCTTGGGCACCTGACATTCCGATTCTGAAGGCTGTAACCACTTCATCAAAGATGAGTAGTGCCCCGTATTTGCGACATAGTGCTTCCACGCCTTTATTGAATTCATAATGCAGTGGCCTGGTTCCGCTTTCCGGTCCCACCGGTTCGATCATCACCGCCGCTGTTCCGCCGCGCAACTGATTTCTCCGGAGTTTTTTCTCCAGATCATTGAGGTCATTGGGGAAGAATTCCTGGGTATATTTGAAGCAGTTCCGAGGTACACCGTTTGCTTGTGTCCATTTCGAGCCCGGCACCCGGAGCCCATAAGCCAGTTGGTCGCTCCAGCCGTGATAAGCCCCGCCCATCTTTAAGATGTGCTTCTTTTTCGTGGCCAGGCGCGCGACCCGGATCGCCCCCATACAAGCTTCCGTACCTGAACCCAGCATTCTAAACATATCCACCGATTTAATGTGCTGGGAGATTAACTTCGCCAGTTTATACTCATATTCATGGAAGAGTCCGGTCGAGGGGCCGCATTCATTCAACAATTCGATGACCTTGGTCCGGACTGAAGTGGGATTACTCCCTAACACCGTGGGACCGCCTGCCTGTAAGAAGTCATAATACTTGTTCCCATCCAGATCATAAAGGTAAGCGCCCTCTGCTTTGGTAATCACCAAAGGAAACGGATAGTTAAAAGCCAGGTTATGTTGGACGCCACCCGGGATGATCTCCCGCGCTTCTTCAATCATCGCCTTGGATTTTAGGCATTTTCGGTTAAAATAGTTCTCCACATAGTCTTGGAGTTTATCTTGACGAATTGTGTAGATTGGTTGCTTGATTAAATGGTCAAGTTGGCTGATAATCCGATCGGCATCAGGATACTTGGAAATCCCAAAAGTTTCTGCCATCTTAAAATCCTCCCCTTTCCCGTTAAATATTTAGTGAGTGAGTGTTCACTCGCTTAAATTTTACCACTTTTTTCTTCACCCGTCAATATTTGAAGGCTTGGCCTGACCATGCTATAATCTAGACAATCAGAAAATTGGCGTCCGAAAATGAAATCCTTAAATCAAATCCCAACGCAAAAAGCCCTAATGAGGTGAAGACACTATGTTGACCCTAAATAAAGAAGCCTTTAATAAACTCACCCAGGACAAGCAGGACAAAATCCTCCACACCGCCATTGTCGAATTTGCCGAGCATGGTTTTGATGGCGCGAATATCAATAAAATAGCAGAAAAAGCCGGCGTCAGCGTCGGTGCCATGTATAAATACTTCGAAAACAAACACGATTTATACTTAATGGCGGTTAGTGTCTCTGTGGAAAAACTAAAATCAGTGCTTAATCAGGTGACTAGCGCTAAAACAGATTTTTTAAGTACCGTAGAAAAGATCATCAGAGCAATCCAAGTATATTCCCGGGAAAACATTTATTTAACCAAATTATATAATGTGATGACCACTGAGAGTGATTCCAAAGTAATCTGGCAAATCGTCTCTCAGATGGAGGGGGTGACGGCCAAGCTTTATGCCTCCTTTATCAAAGAGGCACAAACTAACGAAGAGGCCAGAACCGACATTGATCCAAGATACTTCGCCTTTTTCCTGGACAATCTCTTTATCCTGCTCCAGTTCTCCTACACTTGTGAGTACTATAAAGAACGGCTCAAAATGTTTATTGATGAGGACATCTTTGACCATGATGATCTATTAGTTGAACAGCTGATGAAATTTGTCAAAGGGGCGCTATATTTAAAAAGTTAAGTTTCAAAATAACGAGTGACGGTTAATCCGTCACTCGTATAGAATCAGGGCAATAAACTCCAGTGGTTCATCACCGGTATTTTTCAGACCATGCCCTTCACCCGCCCCGGTAAAGGCCACATCTCCGGCGGAAACGGTGGTAATGGTTCCGTTATCGTTAAATTCGCCTGTTCCACTGTAAATGTAATAGGTTTCCGATTCGTTTTTGTGGATATGAAACCCCAAGGAACAACCGGGCGCTAGTGTATTATGGGCGAAAGCTCGGCCTTTATTGTACATTTCCTCCGGACCGTTCAGCAAATTGCGAACCGTGATCTGCCCATCCCCCTGAAATGGGCTCTCCTTAACCTCTACTGTTCTTTCGTTACTTCTGCGAATCATTGTGCTTCCTCCTTTTTTTGCTTCAACACTGATCTCATAACTTAGCTCTGCCTCGCTTCAGTCTATCATACCCAGCGCAATTAGATTAAGCCTAGATGCGCGCCGATCTCCTCCGAGGCTTTTCTGGCGGTGTCCAGGGTGTCACCTTGTTCCTCTCGGTAATCCTTGATGATGTTTTCGGTGCCGGAGGCCCGTTTCAAGACCCAGACCCCGCCGGATAAAACTACTTTCACCCCGTCGCCGATCACCAAACGTTCAACCGCGCGTCCGGCAATTTTCTTCCCGGAAAGGAGCGCCTTAACCAGATTCGGGTCGGTCGCAAGCCGTTTTAACCTGGTCTTCTGCTCCGGGCGGGCCGGTTGGTCTTCCCGCTCGTACTGGTAAGGACCATATTTTTCTTCTAACTCCCGGTACAAAGTACCGATGTCCTTCCCGGTTGCCGCAATAATCTCCATGATGAGCAGGACAGCCGCGATCCCGTCTTTTTCCGTCACCCACAAGCTCCCATCCCGCCGCGGGAAGGAAACCCCGGCGCTCTCTTCCCCAGCGATGACATATTGGCCTGTCTTCAATCCCGCGACATAATGCTTGAAGCCGACATTAACCTCATAAGCCGGTCGTCCATGGTGGGCGGCAATTTGGTCCAGTAAGTGGGTAGTGCCAATGGTCCGGCCGACCCCCATGGTCAGGGGAAAATTCCGGTGGGTGGCCAAATAATCGAAGAGAACACATAAAACATGATTCGGATTCAGGATTCCAGTGCTGTCCTCACCGCCAAAGCGGTCAGCGTCATTGTCATTGGCGCCGATAAAGGGGACCTGCAGCCGGTCACGGATCCCCTGCACCGCCATCATCACATAACGGGAGGAAGGATCGCCCCTGAGCTTACCGTCCCAATCGTAAGTTCGATGGGAGGAAGCAGGATCCGCCTCCGGAAGTAGTACTTCGATTTGGGTTTGGTACATTTCATTAATGGCTTCATAATAACCATTAGCCGAACCGCCGAGGGGAGTCACCGCAAAACGTTTATTTTTAAGCAACTCCATCTGCACAACGCTACCCAGATCCCGGACATAGGGTGTCATTAGGTCTACCTCTTCAACCAGCCCTTTTTCCATTGCTACCTGGTAGGGAAGGCGCTTCACCTCCTCAGGGTAGGCTAGGTAATAGTTGCCTTTCTCATCGATGGGTTTGGTGTTCGTATTCGGGCCACCATCTAAGCCGTTACTCTTATACCCGGCATCCTCCGGCGGATTATGGGAAGCGGTGATAATCACCCCTTCCACCTTTTCGCCCCGGCCGACCCGGCTCAGAATCGCGTGGGAAATCACCGGCGTCGGTGTGCTGCGTCCACCATGCTGGAGCAAAACTTTCATCCCATTGCCCGCCAAGACCTCCACTGCCGTTTCTTGCGCCAGATCAGAGGCAAAGCGAACATCTTTGCCCATCACTACCGGTCCCAGGGGTTTCTCTCTTAATTGTTCCGGCAGCACCGGTCCAAAAGTACCCTGCTCCTGCCGTAAATCAACCAGAGCTTGGGTCATCGCCGCCACATGTTGATCCGAAAAACCCTGGCCGGTATGGCCCCGGTGTCCGGAAGTTCCGTTTTGAATCGGTTTCAAGTCGCCCTGGGGTTTAGTGTACCAGGCGGTAATCTGTTCTTTAGAAAAAAGATCCTCGGCGCGCGCGGTTTGGCCCGCCAGCGGATGAATCTGCCGTTCTGACATTATGGTTCCTCCTCAAACCCATTCAGGCTCGTTGATCTATTATTACCAAATTTCATCATGAATTGATCATAATTTCTCGACCCAGCATTTAATTCCTGCTCCAAAAAACAATCAACCACCAGATGGTGGCTGAACTTAAGAAATTTCCTCGGCTAAAAGAGGATTTAGCTTCGCCTTCGTTAAATTTACAATGGAGACCGCTCGCATCAAGATTGAAAGGTTGTGTGTAAATGTTGGATTTATTATCGGTCTTTAACCTCTCCTGGTGGGAATGGGGACTCGCCATCCTCTGCGCGCTGATGTTCGGGTTCTCCCGGACCGCTTTCAACAGTGTCAGTATTCTAGCGATCCCGCTGATGGCGGCGATCTTCGGCGGAAAAACCTCGTCGGCAATTGTGCTCCCTTTGTTGATCGCCGGCGATCTGATGGCAGTCAAAAAATATAACACCAACACCAATTGGTCTTATCTCCTGCGCCTTCTGCCCTGGAGTTTAGGGGGCTTAACCATCGGTGTCCTCGTCGGCAATCTGGTCAATGACCGGCAATTTACGCTGATTGTTGGTTTTTCCGTCCTGCTTTGCCTAGTTTTTATGATCTGGTTGGAGCGGCGGGGCAATGCCAAACCGCTACCGAACCCATGGTGGCTAGGGGCCTTAATTGGACTGGCCGGCGGGTTTACCACCATGATCGGCAACGCCGCCGGTCCTGTGATTAATGTTTACTTCCTAGCGATGCGCCTCCCAAAATTTGAATTCATCGGCACCAGCGCCTGGTATTATCTGATCGTTAATCTCGCCAAAGTACCACTGCAGATCTTTGTCTGGAAAGCAGTCACCCCTTCAATCCTGGCTTTTGCCACGGTGATGATCCCCGTGATCTTGATCGGCGCGGTCATCGGTATTAAAACAGTACGGAGGATCCCGGAGAAACCTTTCCGGATGGTCGTAACCGCTTTAACTGGGGCTGCCGTGCTTAAGTTGTTTTTCTAAGAAGTCGCTCACGCGAGCTAACGCCTGGAAAAACCAGGCGCTTTAGCTCCCTATTAATTCACTTGTTTTAAGCCGTTAAACGCCCGCTCGATGGTTTCAATAAACTCAAATACATCAAAGACTATTTGCACCTCATCTTCGACCCTACAAGTGAATGCTTTTAATTCAGTCCAAAGGCTAGACGCCATTTCCTTTTGCCCCCTAAACCAATGCAGGAGAATCGTGGTCAGCTGCGCACTAATCTCAAGGGAGAGGCCAAGATACTTCCAGGATTGTCGATGGCACTGATTGGTGGTGTTTTGGTTTGCCTCAACCAACAGCTTTAACGCGGAAAGCGTCTGGTTGATCTGCCCTAGCTTCTCCATGATCTCCGGGTTTCCAATGGCCGGATACTGCCTTGCCCACGGATCTAACTCGTCCATAAAATTAGGTAACTGCGTCAAAAGTCGGTAACATTGAGCACCGTCGGGGCCAAAGGCGTCGGAAAAATATTCCGTCGCCAGCTCGTTAAAGGAGCGGGTGGGATCCCAAAGTGCACCCGCCATTGCCTTCATCGGCAGGCCGGTCGGGAGAAAAGCCCGTTGAACCTGGCAGCTGATATACCCATTTAAGCCGTGAACTCGTAGATTTTTAATGTCCTGGGCGGCGATTTCCGCAATTTTAATGTATCCGGGATCAAAATAATGCGCCCACATTAAGTGGTAGTCAAAAGCAAAAGCATCTCCGGAAAACACCTGTTGCCAAGCACGCAGATGGGCTAGGTTTTCCCGGATCCCGGAAGGGAACTCCAAGTGATTCCTGACATAGGGCGGCAGCGACTGCTCCACCGTTTGGTTAGGAAATGACTGGGTGTACGACCGGGTAATCGGGGCAAACATGAGTAAGAACCGCTCAGGGTTTTTGATCTGCTCTTTTTCCGGCGGCCATAACAGATCAACGTAAATCAAAAAGACAATCCGTGTCTGCAAGCGGGCGGCGGTTAATTGTTCATCCAATTCGTTCAACATTTGAAGATAAAAATCAGCCGGACGCCCTTGGGCGCACGCCGAACATTCGCACTGGTTATTCTGTCCGTCGGCCAGCCAAAAATGGAGCAGGTCAATGCCGGGATGATCCGTAAGATACTGGACAATTTCCCTGACAATCAGCTGCCGAACCGCGGGATTACTATAACAAAGATTGGTATTCAAGGGGATTCCTTGCCAAATTTGCCGTTTCCCGTTCACCTGCGCTAAGAAGGGGGTATTCTCCGCTGACGCCTCTTTAGGGATGGGCTGATCCCAGCCTAGACCGGGAATCCCCAATGGTTCACAAGTCCAACCGTGACCTACAGCGTGATAAAGCAAACCGCGTCGTCTGATCTCCTTTTCTAAGCTCCGCACAATTGCTAGAGCCTGTTCTCTGGTTAAACCGGCCGGCGGCTTTTGCGGATTATGTTTATGGTCGTACCAGCGCTGGAAGAAAGTAAATCCTTCGCGAAACTGAATGAAATAGGAGTTCATGCCTACTTTAGGCAACCAGTCGATTATGGCGTGCACATTTTCAGCGCTAACCGCGCCCTCGATACAAAGCCCCCGGTGTCGGTACGCCGCCCGCTCACTTACAGTCACCGTAAGATCGGCCGGATTCCTCCGGGGGATTGACTCCCCGTCTTGGCCCGGACGCACCCACCGGCAACCCACTTCGTTTAAGAAGCGGTAAACCGCCAGGAGCAAACTACGGGGATTGTTGCCCGCAATAACTCCCTCCCCTTGCTTAACCTGAATATAGACCGCATCATCCCACATTGCATCAGGGACCTCTGGCGGGTTAAGCTCGGGAAAATCAGTAAATAAGCCCAGACGTAAAACGGTTAAACCATAGGTTGGTGCATGCTCCAAAACGACCATCTGCTCATGGTCAAAGATCCGTCCAAGGTATTTTGCTAATTCCGCGGCGGCAAACTCCGTGGTTTCCGTGCTAGTTTTGAGCTGAATCCCAACTTTTGTCTGCGCATGACTTTTTTCCACCATTTCACTACTCCTTAAATCATTTATCGCATCTTTAGATTAATTCTATTCATTAGTCGACCCGAGAACAATTCCTTTAGTGGGATCGTTGCCACCAATAAACCAGCCATCAGCTCCCGTTTTTTGTTGTCAGCAAAGAAGTTTGGTTAAAAGAGATTGCTACGGTAAACGACATGGAGGATTACCTAAACTGGATATTCGAACCATTGGTGAATGACCAAACCTACGGCTCCGCGGAGATCGCTCTCCTTCCCCAGCTCAGATCCGACAATAAGCGGTGTCCTTTTCCATTGATTTTTATGCAAATAAGGACGACATTTATCAACAACATCCTGTACAAACTGGGGATGGGCCGTACCCCAATATCCGCCGATCACAACCATTTCCGTACCGAGAAATGCTTCGGCAAAGACGATGACCCGGGTCAACGCTTCAACCGCCTCAGCGTATAAGCGTTGAGCCACCGGATGTTCTTCCTTAATTAATTGGGAAAACTGCTTTTCATCAAGGACTCTTTCCCCAGTCAATTCCTCAAAGTGGCGAAAAACCGAGGGCAGATGCAGATAATCATCAACCACACCATCCAGCACCGGAAGATTCCCGATTTCACCCGCCATGCCAAACGGCCCGGAAATAAGACGCCGTTCACAAATCAACCCCGCTCCAACACCGGTATCAGTTTTTAAATAAACAAGGCTAGAGACTTCTTTCGCGCAACCAAACCATAACTCAGCCAAAGCCGCTGAATTAGCGTCGTTTTCAACAATGACTGTTCCTCCTGTCCGCTCTTCCAAAAGTTTCCCAATCGCCACATTATTCCAGCTCAGATTGTTAGAATGAATAATCGTCCCTAACTTATTATCCACTACCCCGGCCACAGCAACGCCAATCCCGACGAGCTGTTCTTGTTCAATGCCGCTCCCTTTAATTAACAACCATAATTCTTTAACTAACTCGTTGATGAATTCCTCAGGAATCAAGGAAAAAGGGATGAAGCTGCGTTTTTCAATAATCTTTCCATCCACGTTCGCCACGGATAAAATCACTTCGCTACTGCGTAGATAGATCCCAATGATCATTAACTGATTAGAATTAAGCCGAAAAAGTTCAGGTCGACGTCCACCACTGGACTGCTCATGACCGACGGGAACAACATAACTTTTCTTTAATAGCTCCGTAAGAATTCTTGTAATCGTAGGTAAACTAATCCCGGTTAACTTGGACAGCTCAGAGCGGGAACAACTCCCTTCCTTATAAAGAACACGTAGAACCGAGATCACATTCACGGTCCGTAAATAACCCGTACTGGTCAGAGAACCTTCAGGATTAACTGATCGGCGGGCTTTAGTATATTTTTTGTAGATTTCTGATGCATTTCTTTCTTTACTCATCAACATCTCACTTCTTTAGAGGGTTTTTACAATTTGTGGTATGAAATAAACTTTTGACTAAATTCTACCATCCACTATTTGCATTGTCAATATTAATGTATGAAACTACATTAATAGCAATTCTATTGAAGGAAAAACCGTTTTTATGTGTAATATTTCTATTGGTTGTCTTTAATAATTATTTTACATTTAATGCTGCAAAGTTTTTCTAGAGACTTAAGAATATTCACGGCAAATTTTGGCGCACTATTCATCGTACCTTTTAAGCAACTTCTCACAGGTAAACCCCAGGTAGGGAAGTTCTTAGACAGAAACGAGGTGGTCGCTGAGGGAGATTATTGGAATTTCTTCTAACAAACGTTTGTTGGGAAAACCTTTATTTGTCGCGTAATCCTTTAGTTGAAAGAAAGGGGATAATATCAGTGAAAAAAATTACATACCTTATTTTAATCCTTCTTCTCGCCTTTAGTTTAACCGGGTGTTTTGAAAAGAAGGCCGATGATAATTTAATCGGCGTGGCAATGCCTACCCAGTCGTTACAACGTTGGAATCAAGACGGCGCTAACATGAAGGCTAAACTGGAGGAAAGTGGGTATAGTGTAGACCTTCAGTATGCGAATAATGATGTTAATACCCAAATCCAACAGTTAGAGAATATGATTACGAAAAAATGTAAGGTGCTTGTGATCGCCGCAATCGATGGTTCGGCCTTAACTGAAGTTTTGCGTAAAGCCGCTGAAAACGATATCCAGGTCATCGCTTATGACCGCTTAATTATGAACTCCGAACATGTAGACTACTATGCAACCTTTGATAATTTCCAAGTCGGCGTAATTCAAGGTCAATATATCGAAGAGCAACTCGGCTTGGAGGATAATGCTGGGCCCTTTAATATTGAATTGTTTGCCGGTTCCCCGGATGACAACAATGCCCTCTTTTTCAATGGCGGCGCCATGAGTATTCTTCAGCCGTATATCGACGCCGGAAAACTAGTGGTCCCCAGCGGCCAGACGGAGTTTACGACAATCGCGATCCATGGATGGAAATCGGCGGATGCCCAAGCCAGAATGGATAATCTGATCACCGCCCATTATGCAGCCGGCCGGAAGCTTAGCGCTGTGCTTTCTCCCAATGACAGTCTGGCGATTGGCATTATCACCTCCCTCCGGAACGCAGGTTACGGTACTGCCGATAAGCCCTATCCAGTCATTACCGGTCAAGACTGTGATAAACCAAATGTTATTGCCATGATCAACGGGGAACAATCAATGTCGATTTTCAAAGACACCAGAACACTGGCGGAAAAAGTTGTTGAAATGGTTGAAGCCATTATGAAGGGCGAAGACGCCCCGGTCAATGATACGGAAACGTATCACAACGGCGCCAAATATGTTCCCTCCTTCCTGTGCGACCCTGTTTATGCAGATGTCAATAACTATCAAGAGCTCCTGATCGACAGCGGATACTATAAGGAATCCGATCTTCAATAATCATTTAGTTATGGCATAACATTGTTAGTTACAAGGTTGTTGTGGGCAGATTCTCTTCGCAGAATCTGCCCGGCAACTTTATTTAAACATCCATACGCGAACTTGAACAAACAAAGGATGGGATAATATGGAAACTGTCCTTGAGATGAAAAATATCACCAAGTGTTTTGGGGCGGTAAAAGCCCTGAACAATGTCAATTTCAGAGTAAGATCCGGTGAGATCCATGCCCTTGTCGGCGAAAACGGCGCTGGTAAATCCACGCTCATGAATGTCCTCAGCGGCGTTCATCCTTATGGCACCTATACCGGGGACATCATCTACCAGGGTGAAAATTGCACCTTTAAAGGGATTAGAGATAGTGAAAAAATCGGGATCGCCATCATTCACCAAGAACTTGCCCTCATCCCCTACCTTTCCGTCGGCGAGAATATTTTTCTCGGCAATGAACGGGCCCGGTCCGGGGTGATTAATTGGGGGAAGACTCATCTTGACGCGATGCAGATCCTGAAAAAGGTCGGTCTCAAGGAAAACTCCCATGTCTTAATTAAAGACCTGGGCGTCGGCAAACAGCAATTGGTCGAGATTGCGAAAGCCCTTGCTAAAGAGGTTAAACTCCTAATTTTAGATGAGCCGACGGCCGCACTCAATGAGGAAGATTCGAATAATCTGTTACAACTGTTATTGGAACTGAAAAAAACCGGGCTTACTTCTATCCTCATCTCCCATAAATTACACGAGGTAGTCAAAGTCGCTGATTCCATCACCATCCTCCGTGATGGGGCCACCATTGAAACGCTTAAAGTCAATCACGATGAGATCAGCGAGGACCGGATCATCAAAGGAATGGTTGGTCGGGAACTAGTGGATCGATTCCCGAAACGCACGCCAAAAATGGGTGATGTTTATTTTGAAGTCAGGAATTGGAATGTATACCATCCGCAAATCGAAGGGCGGAAAGTGATTAAAGATGTCAACATCAAAGTACATAAAGGAGAGATTGTCGGCATCTCGGGCCTGATGGGTTCAGGACGGACCGAGTTTGCCATGAGCGTCTTCGGAAAAGCGTATGGCAAATATATTAGCGGGCAAATCTTCAAAGACGGCAAAGAACTGATGATCAATAATGTCCAACAAGCCATTAATAATGGTTTGGCTTATGTTACCGAAGACCGGAAGAGTGCCGGCCTCATTGCGATTGAAGACATTAAACACAATATATCTTTGTCTAGCTTGCGCAAAATCAGCAAACGATGGGTCATTGATGATGACCAAGAGAACAAAGCGGCGACGACCTACCGGAAGAAACTTAATATTAAGTCGTCTAGTATTTTTCATAAGGTCCAAAACCTCTCTGGCGGTAATCAACAAAAAGTGGTACTAGCGAAATGGATCTTTGCCGCTCCGGATATTTTAATCCTGGATGAGCCGACACGGGGGATCGATGTCGGCGCTAAATACGAGATTTATACCATCATCAACCAATTAGCTGACGAAGGCAAAAGCATCATTTTTATCTCCTCCGAGCTCCCGGAAGTCTTGGGCATCTGTGATCGGGTCTATGTGATGAACGAAGGGAGAATCGTCGGTGAGCTCACAAAAGAAGAAGCCTCACAGGAAAAGATCATGAAATGTATTATGCATAGTAATAGGGGGTGTTCCTGATGGAAAATGGAAATGTAAAACCGGCTAAATTTGCCACAATTGGCTATACCTTAAAAGCCAATATGCGTCAATATGCGATGCTTGTTGCCTTGATTGTCATCATGTTATTTTTCCAGATTGCGACTAACGGCATTCTTTTAGTACCGATGAATGTGACTAATCTTATTCTGCAAAACAGTTACGTATTAATCTTGGCCATTGGGATGACCCTCTGTATTCTGACCGGTGGTAATATCGATCTTTCGGTCGGTTCGGTGGCTGCTTTCACCGCCGCCATCATGGGTACATTGATCATCGAACAAAAAATAGCCGTCCCGCTGGCGATCTTAATTGGTCTACTGATTGGTGTCGTGATCGGTATATGGCAGGGATTTTGGATCGCTTATGTACGGATCCCTCCCTTCATCGCAACCCTAGCAGGGATGCTTCTATTCCGCGGACTAACCAATACCATCTTAAAAGGGCTGACTTTATCACCGTTCCCGAAATCGTTCCAGATGATAAGTTCCGGATATATCCCGGATTTATTCCCTTTTATTCCTAATTTAAATCTGACCCCCATCGTTGTTTCGGGGATTCTCTCACTCATTCTCCTTTATGTCCAAATTAAGAATCGCAAAAGAAAGATCCAAAATAATACGGAGATCATACCCCGCTCGCTGTTTCTTATGCAAATTCTCATTACAATCTTAGCGATCAACCTCTTTGCCTATGCGCTGGCTGCCCATAAGGGGATCCCCATCATCCTGGTTATTCTTGGGGTTCTGATCTTTGCCTATCATTTCTTTACCACCAGAACAGTACCTGGCCGTTACATCTATGCGTTAGGTGGTAATGAGAAAGCTGCTAAACTTTCGGGGATTGATACCAATAAGGTGCTTTTCTTTGTGTACTTGAATATGGCAGTTTTAGCTGCAGTCGCCGGGATTGCTTTTGCTTCCCGTACCAATTCGGCTTTTCCACTGCTTGGTACTAACTTCGAAATGGATGCCATTGCGTCTTGCTTTATCGGCGGTGCCTCCTCCACCGGCGGGATTGGCACGGTGATTGGTGCCATCATCGGTGCCTTGGTCATGGGTGTGCTCAATAATGGGATGTCAATCATGGGCGTTGGCATCGATTGGCAGATGACCATTAAGGGTTTTGTCCTTTTAATGGCTGTCGCATTCGATGTATACTCCAAAAATAAATCTAAGTAGCATTCACCCTGGCTTTTGCCACGGTGGTGATCCCCGTGATCTTGATCGGCGCGGTAGGTCTAAAGCTTGACCTACCGCTTAATATTTCCCTTCAATTCTGATCAATGGCAATCAAGGGGTAAACGCTTGGGAAGTTCAATGATGAACTCTGTCCCCTCGTTAATCTTGCTTCGAGCCTCGATCTTCCCGCCATGCGCTTCAACAATTGCCTTACTAATGGTCAGGCCAATTCCGGACCCCCCGGTTAATCTGCTTCGTGATCGATCGGCACGATAGAAACGTTCAAAAATATGCGGCAAATCATCCGCTTGAATCCCTATTCCGGTGTCTTTGACACTGATCTTAGTAAACTCACTGGTCCCCTTAACCCTAACCTCAACCACGCCTTCCCGGAGCGTATACTTTTCGGCATTGGATATAAGATTGATCATGACCTGACTAATTTTATCTTTGTCGGCAAAGACCAGTTCTTTTCCCCCACAAAACATGATGGTGATCCCTTTACTCACGTAGTCGGTTTCAAAGTTCCGGATGATCTGTTTAATCAACCCCGAAAGGTCAAAACTGGTCTTCGTGAGGATCAGGTTTTCGCTTTCGTACCGCGTTATTTTTTCAAGATCCCCCACCATTCGATTGATACGCACTATTTCTTCGTGGCAACTTTGGAGTTTTCCCTGATCGGGTTCCCAGATGCCGTCAAGCATCGCTTCCAAATGGCTTTGCAGTGTAGCCAGGGGGGTTCGTAGTTCATGCGCGACATCGGCCGTTAACCTCTTTCTTAATGATTCCTGTTTTCCTAAGGTTCCGGCCAGCTGGTTAATGGCTGCCGTTAACTGGGCAATCTCTATTGTACTGGAAGGTTCGCTGACCCGGTCATCGAAATAGCCTTTGGCGATCATCTGGGCGGTGGTGATCACACGGGAAATTGGCTTACTTAATCCCTTCGCCATGATTGCTCCGAAGAAGAGGGATAGTAAGAGTGCAAAAATCCCGACACCGGCCAGTAGTCGATTAATTGAACTGATAAACGCCAAGTCGCTATCATTGTAAAAGTAAGGTCCGTAGTAACCGATTTCCACTCTGCCGACGTCCATCCCCCCGCTGGTCAGCGGATATTGATCCTCGACATATCCCCCCTGCCAGTTGGGGTAACGTTGTGTCATGTTTTGTGCCATATCGGCGAGCATCTGTTGGCAAAGGGCATCATCGTGGAGGCGGGCATCCCAGATGACCGTTCCCGGCGCATCCACAACCCTAATCACCATTCCCCGGTGCAGGGCGTTAATGCAGATTTTCTCAATGGCATCCAGATCCCAGCTACCATCGGTCTCATAGTACTGGCTAACAAGGGAAACAATCTCCTGATTACTCCGTTCCTGTTTTTCGATGACATAATCCCTAAAATGCTTTTCCAGCAACAAATTGGTGATAACACTGGTCAGGAAGAGCGAAATCAGGGCGATAAAAACGTAAGATGATGACAGTTTAAATCTTAGACTATATTTCCTCATCATTGCTCATCCTTCTATTCCCCGTCAAACCGATAACCGATGCCATGAACGGTCAGTATATATTGGGGATTTTTGGGGTTGGGTTCGATTTTTTGCCTGATATTTTTAATATGCGTGTCAACTGTCCGGTCGTAACCGTTAAAATCCTCCCCCAGCCCCAAATAGATCAGCTCTTCTCTGGTAAATGTTTTGGTTGGATGCTTGGCCATCGTCACCAGCAATTTATATTCATTAGGGGTCAAACTGATAATTTCACCGTCGCTTTTCACCTCGTATTTCGAGGAGTCGATGACCAGGGCGCCATCGTTAAAGGCGAGGAGGCTTGTTAATAAAGCAGTGTTGTCCCCCGTCCGTCTAAGCAGCGCTTCGATCCTAGCCACTAATTGTCGTGGGCTGAAAGGTTTTGTGACATAATCATCAGCGCCAATCTTCAACCCGCTTAAGATATCCTCCTCTTCCACCTTCGCCGTTAGCATGATGATGGGGACCCGCGATCTTTTCCTTAATACCTGGCAAACTTCCTCGCCTGACAAATCCGGAAGCATCAGGTCGAGCACAACCAGCGCCGGATGCTCTTTTTCAAATTGATTGAGCGCTTCCCGACCCGTGTAAGCCGCGCATACTGAATACCCTCCGTTTTCCAGATAAGATTGAACAACCTCAACGATTTTCGCCTCATCATCCACGATCAAAATTTTTTTCGCTTTATTAATCATCATTCCCCCCCATAGTCAGCCTGGTTTAATGCTCCTTAGACATAATCCCTTTTAATGTTGCTTTTTATAAGGTTTAAACCTTTTGAGGCTTAAGGAGTTCGTGACCACCGAGACCGAGCTGAAAGCCATAGCTGCTCCGGCAATGATTGGGTTCAACAAGCCTAGCGCAGCGAAGGGAATACCGATAATGTTATAGATAAACGCCCAGAACAAATTCTGCTTAATTTTGCGCATCGTCTGCCGAGAAAGGCGGATCGCGGCCGGAATGGTCAGTAAATCACCGCGCATCAGAATAATATCGGCGGCTTCCATCGCGACGTCCGTTCCGGTCCCAATCGCCATCCCGATATCGGCAGTGGCGAGGGCGGGAGCGTCATTGATTCCGTCGCCAACCATTGCCACGATTTTCCCGCGCTTTTTCAGTTTCTCCACTTCTTCCGCCTTGTGTTCGGGAAGTACCTCGGCCAAGACGTTTGTGATCCCGACCTGCTTGGCGATGGCTTGGGCGGTTCTCCGGTTGTCGCCGGTAATCATATAGACTTCAATCCCCATCCGCTTTAGTTCCTTAATGGCCTCTTTTGAATTTTCCTTCAAGGTATCAGCCACCGCGATAATCGCTTCCACTCTTTTGTCGATCGCCATCAGCATGGCAGTCTTTCCTTCATCTTCCAGCCGCGCAATGGTTGTTTCGGTAGTCCCCAGATCGATCTTCTCTTCCACCATTAACTTACGGGTTCCAAGATAAATCTCTTTCTGGTCAACCACGGCCATTACCCCACGGCCAGGAATGGCCGCGAACCGGTCCGGATCCGGCACCGCGCCGTACTCTCTTTTCCCCTGTTCGTAAATGGCGACTCCTAAGGGGTGTTCCGAACTTTTCTCCGCAATCGCCGCTAAACGGAGAAGCTCATTCTTCTCAAGTTCTCCTAAGGGCAAAATATCGGTCACCTCAGGCTGCCCTTTTGTAATCGTACCGGTTTTATCGAGCACCACCGTATTTAATTTATAGGCGGTTTCCAGGTGTTCTCCGCCTTTAATCAGGATTCCGTTTTCCGCACCCTTCCCGGTCCCAACCATGATCGCCGTCGGCGTCGCCAGACCCAGGGCGCACGGGCAGGCGATCACCAAGATGGAAACGGCGCTAATAATCCCGGCCGTTAGATTGCCGGCCACCAGGTACCAAAAGAGGAAGGTAACAGCGGTAATTCCGATCACAACCGGGACAAAGACCCCGGAGACCTGGTCGGCGATTTTCTGGATCGGTGCTTTGGAGCCTTGGGCTTCCTCCACCATCTTAATGATTTGCGAAAGGACCGTATCCTTACCGACCTTCGTGGCTTCGAACTTAAAGGCACCAAATTTATTGATCGTAGCGCCCACCACTAAATCACCGGCTTTTTTCTCCACCGGCAGGCTTTCTCCGGTCAGCATTGATTCATCAAGCGAGGAGTTACCCTCGACAATCTTACCATCCACCGGTACCTTCTCGCCCGGCCTGACCAGAATCACATCTCCGGCTTCTACTTCCTCGATCGGGATATCTTCTTCCTGACCATTCCTAATCACCCTGGCTGTTTTGGCCTGTAACCCCATGAGCTTCTTGATCGCTTCCGAGGTTTTGCCCTTGGCGACGGCTTCCAGATATTTTCCCAGTAAGATGAGGGTGATAATTACTACGGCTGCTTCAAAATATAGTTCCTTCATCATCACCCCCGGCACGGCCGGGACAAAGAAAGCATTATAGATGCTGAAAAAATAGGCGGCCGAAGTTCCCATCGCAATCAAAACATCCATGTTCGGACTTTTGGCTCTCAGCGCGTAAAAGGCGTTTTTATAGAAGCGGAAGCCGATGAAAAACTGAACCGGTGTCGCCACAATCAACTGAAAATATTCGTTATGCAGAAACGGCACGTCGATCCCTACCAAGCTCAAGATCATCGCCAGGAGTAGTGGCGAGCTTAAAACTGCGGAAATCGTAAGTTCGTTTCTTAAACGCCTGATCTCCTTTTCTCGCTCTTCCTTTTCCCGGTCCCGGCTGACCTCCTCCGCCCGGGTGGCATGATACCCGAGGGCTTCCACCGCTTTGATCAGGTCGGATACTTTAACTTCTGCACGGTCATATTCGACCACCGCTTGCTCGGTGGCCAAGTTAACCGCAGCCTTTTGCACCCCTGCCAACTTATTCAGCTTCTTTTCGATTTTCGCCGCGCAGGAGGCACAAGTCATTCCTTTTACCTTAAGGACCACCTTGATGACGGACGTCTCTTTGAGGACATCGTAACCTAGTCTTTTTATTACTTCGGTAAATTGGTCTTCGTTAACAAGCCCGTCATCATATTCGACTGTCGCTTGCTCGACGGCAAAATTCACGGTTGCCTGCCGAACGCCTTCCAGTTTATTTAGGTTCTTTTCGATCCTGGCTGCACAGGCGGCGCAGGACATCCCTACTATTTTCAGCGCTTCTTTCTTAACCATCTGCTCTCCCCGATCTTTCTAGCCTAATATTATAATATCTCCCTGAGCGTTTTTTATTTTTCTCTGCTAGTGGCAACCTGCCCCTCCCCCTACTTTTTATTTTTGTTTTCCCGGTTTAGCTGACAGCAGTCAAGCGGCCCATTCGTAAATGTTTGTTCATTTTTCTGAGCTAGTTTCTCTAAATAACCGTCTATGGCCTTTTTTAGACGTTTCAACACAACCATCAACCTCCTACTTTCGCCAATTTCCGAAAAATCCTTTGTTCACTTTAAGATTTAACCAACTCTCTCATTAGTAGATTTAACACAGTTGTATGGAGATATTATGAAGAAGTCCTCCGTGATGCCGATAAATCCGGGTTATTTACTGATTCCACCCTCAATCACTAGACTCTCCTTGAAATCTTCGCCATAGATCCCTACTAATGTTGCATCATAAGCCTGATGGATGAAATTCTCTTCGCCAAGCGCCGCCAGTTCATGATTAATCCAATCAAGAAGCTCTTTATTACCCTTCTTAACGGCGGGAGCGATCGTGTCCTGTCCGCCCAGGCTCGGCACACCAACGCTAAACCCGGGATTCTGTTTTGCCCAAGCAATGACTTCCGTATTGTCATTGACGATCGCAGCGCCACGCCCATCTTTAAGAGCCTCAAAGATCTCCGTATATTGTTCGAACTTTAATTGTTCGATGTCCGGGTAGTTTTTTGTTAAATAGGTTTCGCCAGTTGTCCCTTTCGCCACAATTGCTTTTTTACCCCTTAATTGTTCCACTGCGGTGATGGGGGCGCGATCCGGGGAGACGATGCCAAGCGAAACTTTCATGTATGGATTGGCAAAATCAACCTTTTCGCTTCTCTCCTCCGTAACCGTAAAGTTGGCCATGATGAGATCGACCTTATTTGATTCCAAGAAGGCCACTCTACTGGCGGCGTCAACCAGCACAAACTCAACTTTGGATTCATCCCCGAACAGATCTTTGGCAAACCTTCTGGCGATATAGACATCAAACCCCTGCACTTCACCATTTTGATCAACATAACCAAAGGGATATTTATCACCAAAGACACCAATCCGAATTTTTCCCCGCTTTTTAATTGCCTCCAGCGTACCGGGATTGGTGTTACTGCGGCCGACCAGTACGCCCGTTATTAAGAGTGCGACCATCGCCAAGAGAAGGACTCTTTGTACCTTTTTCATAAATAACATTCCTTTCTTTATTAATATTTAATATTGGAAGATATTCAAGAATTGCCTAGCCCGTTCGGACTTTGGTTGAGAAAAAAACGTCTTGGGCTCGGCGGTCTCGCAGATGCGGCCTTGATCAAGAAACACCACCCGGTCAGCTACCGCTTGGGCGAACGAGATTTCATGAGTGACAATCACCATGGTCATTCCCTGCTTAGCCAGATCCAAGATCACATCCAGCACCTCTCTGATCATTTCCGGGTCAAGGGCAGCGGTGACCTCATCAAAAAGCATGATCTCAGGATTCATACACAACGCCCTGATAATGGCGATCCTTTGTTTCTGGCCGCCGGAAAGTTGACGGGGGTAAGCGTCCCGGCGTTCAAGTAAACCCACCCTCGCCAGTAATTGCTTGGCCTGCTCCATCACCTCCCTTTCATCCCTTTTTTGCACTTTAACCGGACCTAAAATAATATTATCGAACACTGTCATGTGCGGAAACAAATCATAGCTCTGAAAGACCATCCCAATTTGCTGACGGATTTTTGGCCAGTTAACCCCTTCTTTCGTTAGGTTTTCATTGTGGAATCTGATCTCACCCGCCTGCGCCTTTTCCAACCCATTAATACATCTTAAGAGCGTGCTTTTTCCACAGCCGGACGGACCCAGAACAACTATAACTTCTCCGCTTCTGACGCTTAAATTTAGATCATAAAGCACCATCACCCCGCCATATTCCTTATACAAACTCGTAATGTCCAGTAATATTTCCTTTTCCTGATCCATAACGACGCCCCCTATTCCTTCCATCTATTTTCCAGCTTCTTGGACAGCTTGGAAAGCGGATAACAGATCATAAAGTATAAGATGAAAACAAAACCGTAAACCCAAAAGGAAGCGGTCCGCGCTTCCAGACGGGAATACTCAATAATTTGCTGTCCCACCTTTGTCACGTCAATCACACCAATTAACACTACCAAAGAAGTTGTTTTCACCATTCTAGTGGCAATATTAATCGCCCCCGGTAGGATCCTTCTAATCGCCTGCGGAATCAGAATATACCGCTGAAGCCCCCAATCACTAAACCCGATTGCCCGTCCGGACTCAATCTGGTGCTGAGGTAAGGATTCCAGCGCCCCGCGGACAAGATCCCCCATTTCCGCCGCGCCCCAAAGGCTAAACACAATAATCGAAACCATTTCCCTGCTAAGATTAATCCCCAAAGCGGTGGTAACGCCAAAATACATAATATACAGCCAGACTAGGATCGGGATGATTCTAAACATTTCTAAGTATAGTCGACAAACCGCCCGTGTCTTTAACCCTTTAACTTTAAAGTAGAGAACTTATGCTGCAGACAAAGCCAATGATTAACGAGAGCAAGATGCCCCAAAACCCAAGTTTTAAAGTTGTCCAGGCCGCTTCCCGGTACAGCGGCAGACTATCGATGATAAATTGCCGGTTTAAATTCATTGATCAACACCTCAAGCATTACTCAGATGCAATAAAAAAACTCCTACCCCTCTTCAGAGGCAGAAGTTTCTTCCGCGGTTCCACTCTGGTTACCGGATACAAAATCCGGCATCTCAACACTCCGGTACATATATACCTTAACACAATAACGGGTGTACCCGCCGGAGTCTACTCTTTTTCGATCCGGTACTCCAGGATGCACTTCAGTTAAACTTAATCTAAAATCCCTCTCAGCCGATGAGGATTTCTCTCTGAAGATCTACTTTAACTTACTCTTCCTGTCATCGTAAGCTATGCTATTCTTTTAAACGAATTCCCCCGCGATTCCATTATATTATTTAGTTATGGAGAATTTATGAAGATTCGAGTTCATATCTAAATGTTTGTTAATCGTATTGGAATGTTATAGAGATTTTATGAAGATACTATTTTATAACGGCATCCGCGAAAATATAAGGTTAACATGGCCAATAAATGAGCGAACAATGACCAATCCGTTGTTAACTCCGGTTTGATTAGCTTTGTCAGGTTACCAAAGGCTAAGGATATAGCCTACTATTGAATAATATTAAGGATCGACTGGAGATAATAGCAATGCAATATCAAAGGAGGTGGGTAACCTTATGCCTGTTGTAGAAACCTCAGTACAGAATTACCAAAAGTGTATTGATGAATGTAATCGCTGTATGCAGGTTTGCGAGGAGTGCTTTAACTCTTGCCTTAAGGAAGATGATGTGAAAGCAAGAGCAAAATGTCTCTCATTATTAAAGGATTGCGCAGATCTTTGCGCGCTTTCAGCTAAGTTTATGGCAGGTAACAGTGACTTCGCCAAGCAACTTTGTGGAGTTTGCGCCGCTGCCTGCGATGCCTGCGCCAATGAATGCGCGATGTTCAAAGATACTCACTGTCAGCAATGCGCGGACGAGTGTAGGAAATGCGCCACTGAGTGTCGAAACATGGCCACTATGTAAAAGAGCCCGTTCAGGGCTCTTTTTTTTACTTTTCACCTTCAATCCGCCTTGCATATGGATCCTGCTTATGCTTGTTTCCGCCTTTATCTTTACGGAACATCATCGGGATCATCATAATGTGCATCAGCGGGCAAAGCAGCACTACGGCAAAGGGTAGAATGCTTTTCAATGCCGGATTGTTGTTCTTTAGAATAGGGATCAACATCAACAGTATAATTGGTAACGCACAACATAACACCATCAGCAACATGTGCTTGCCATGTCCCTTGTGTCCATTTTCATGGTTGTCTTGCCCCTGATCATTTCCTCCATGGCAATTCATCGTTTTCACCTCCCCTACTTTCCCTCGTCTAAGTGTTTCCTTTATAACTTAGCTATAAAGTCTTAAATAAGCCAACAATCAAGTAGATCATCGCTCCTACCATCAACGCTCCGGTAAATCCAATTGACATGGATAATATAACGGATAGTACTGAACCAATGATCGATGCCACTCCGTTAACGCCCCACATGACCGAAACTATTTCGCCTCTTGCGCTTTCTCCGATCAACTTGAGCCCTCTGGGGAAAGGCATACCCATAAAAAATCCTTGGATCAGCACAAGAACCATTGCAACAGTAATTCTCCCGGCAAGGCTCAGCGTTATCGTCCTTTGGAAGATGAAACCGAGCGTCAGCAGTAAAATAATATTGATCAGCGCAACCATAACCGGTGGTAGATAAAAAGGTTTTATGGTTCTATTGAACAGTCGATTATTACTCATATATCCGCCCAAACCGCCGCCAACCAGGAGCGCCGCCAGGACAAAGGTAAAGGCCAAGGCCGGATGACCCAGATACAAGATAAATTTCTGGACCAACGGAACTTCAATCATCATAAATCCGATCCCAAGCAAGCTGAAGTACATGGTTGGTTTTAAATTTCCGCCCTTTCCGGCAAAAGGAGCAAACATCATTATACTTATCAAAGCAACAATCAGTAAAATGAAAACAAGTGTTGAGGGAACACCTTTCCCGAAATTATAAAAATATGGGCTATTGTCGGTAGTAGGAGCTACATTAAAACTAAAACCGTTAATATACTCCCCGAAAGATATTTTAGCTTCTTTAATTTGTTGCAATGGTCCCTGTTCAAGTACTAAAGGCGCATACAATGGTATTATCTTAATTTTCTTTGCTGTTTCCAATAATCCCTTACTCTCATCTGCACTAAATGGCTTGTTCTTAATAATAACCACTGGATTATGCATCTTTGCTCTTCCATGTTCTTGAGGCATAAACTGAGCATAAAGAGTAATATAGTCGGGTGTGTCTTTAATCGGGATCCCACGATTATTCAACGCCTGCATGGCTGTTGCTGTAATTCTGCTGAGATCTGCCTCATTATGAGCTAAAAAGGCAATCTTTCCATTATCATTTAGATGATCAAGGTAATCATTCATGGCTTCAACAGTATAGATGAAATTTTCTGACAGCGCATAGGCCATCCCCTGGGAGGTATTTGTCATAACCAGGGACAGGAAAATCAGGTCATACTGTTCTTCGGATTTCCTGACAAAGCTTCTTCCATCCTCTCCATATACTTTCACTTCGGGTCGGTCATAAACATGCCCATTATACTCGCCAAAAGCTTTAACAGCATCAATACTGGATGTATTGATTTCCACCGCCGCTATATCCTTGCTCCCACCCGCCAGGGCATACAATACGTCCCGGCCGCCACCCGGCCCGATTAATAGCGTCTTATTGTTACTGCCGATGGCAAAAGGGAGATACCCTGGATCAACCTTGAATTTTTCCAGACTTTCCACCCTTCCGTCAAATTCATACATTGGGGAATTGGCGGCTCCGTCGATCGTCAAAACCATTTCCTGAGGACTATTAGGTATTTTAATTACATCAGTCCGGGAAAAAGAATTCCATTTCGAGAAGACTATTTCCGGTGCCATTCCTGCTTTCTTTAAATACCCAAAAGTTTTGTCTACATTGTTCAAAATTCCTTTGTAGTTCTTTTCCAGCGATCCTATATACTGTCCGGGTATTAAAAAAACTAGAGTAAGCATTAAAGGTAAAATATAACCAATCGCTTTGCGCTTTTTACTGGTTCCAGGGAAAATAATAGCAGGAACTAGCGCAATAATACTTAACACAGATATTGTTCTAAACATTCCTGCATTCTCCAGAAGGAAAATAACGATCATACTGCCCAAGCCGGAACCAATCAGGTCCGCAAAGTACAATTTCCCACTGATTCCTGGAAACTCGGTAAAGAGTATAGAATATAAATATCCTCCAATCACGAACGGTAAAGTTCCCGGAAAAATGTAAACCGGAAGGCTATTTACAGATGGCAACAAATAGTTTAAAACAAAAACTGTAATATAACTGACTGCTAGGATAATTGATCCTTTATTAATCTGTCTCTTTATATCCTCGTGGATTAATGGTTCTCTTCTTGTCCTCGATTTTGCTTTAACCTTCCTCCTCTTTTTCCTTCGCTTGTAGGCATACATACTACCGATTCCAAGACCAAAAATAGCAAATGATGTTGTTAAAAAAACGTAATGATATGATAAAACTGCCGAATACAACCTGGTCAAAACTACCTGATAAACAAATAAGGAGATTGAGATCAAGAAAACGCTTACTAACGTTTTATATCTATTTTCAACAAAATTGGTCGCTGCCACTTTGATATCCCCTGGTTCCTTTTTATTTGGTAGTCTTGATTTACCCATTCTAATACCACCTTCGGAGTATTTGTTATGAATTTAACACAGTACTATGGAGATTTTATGAAGATTATATTTGGCTATAAACCAGAAATAGTTGCTATGTTTGGTAGCGGCAACCACAAGATCAATAAGCACATTAGCTATCTTATTAGCTAATGTCATTGACTATTTTTGGTGTTTAGGTATAATATACTTGTAATTTTACCTAATTGGGGGCGATATCCAATGCTTGTTTCCACGACTGAGATTCAAAACAGCTTTGGGAAATACCTTAAACTCGCTCACTGTGAAGAGATCATCATTACCAAAAACGGAAAAAAAGCAGCGAAATTAGTGCCCTATCAAGATAACGCAGCGCGGGATCCCTGGATCATCAATGAAAGTTCCCCTTCTTATCTACCCAAGGGTATTCACCTTACTTACGAAGAATTTCTTAAACTAGCCGAGGAAAGTGAACATCGCTATGAATATATCGATGGCGAACTTTATCTTTTAGCATCCCCGTTCTATCCCCACCAGAAAGTGGTTAAGGAGATATTCGGCCGGTTTATCTCATGGTTCCAGGGCAAAGACTGCGAACCCTTGGTCGCTCCTTTTGATGTTACCCTCCTACGCCTGGAAAACGAAGAAAAGATTAACGTTGTCCAACCGGACCTCCTTGTTATCTGCGATCACGACCAAATTGACGAAAAAGGTCGGTATAAAGGAACCCCTAGTTTAGTGGTGGAAGTGCTCTCTGATTCCACTAAATCCAAGGACCTAGTTCGAAAATTAGACCTATACCAGGAAAGTGGAGTTCAAGAATACTGGGTGGTTAACCCTTCCTCCGCCGAGATCTATATCTATTCTTTCACTAATCATACAATTGACCGGTTTCTGACCTTTAAGGGCGTAGAAAGGGCGGAATCGGTGGTTTTTCCGGGACTGTTTGTGGAGCTAAAAGGGGTATTTGCTTAATTTACTCTATTTCAGACAACAGAAAAAAGCAACCGAGGATCATCCCGGTTGCTTCCTATTTTTAGGGGAAATTAAAGGAGTCGAAACTAAAGATCGCTATTTAAGCGTAAAAGTAACATGAGCGGTGACCCGGATCTGTTCTTTGCGGGTAGAAGTATCATGGATTCCGCCGGCTTCGACCCTGGTCGAGTTGGGTTCGGTAATCTGGAAAACCCCGGAGCGCACCGAGATCATCTTGCCTAGCTTCGCATCAGTCTGTTCAAGCATCTTTTCTGCCCGTTCCTTGGCATTGAGGGTCGCCGCCCCAACCAGTTCTTTCTTCAAATCATCAATCTCGGTATAAAAATATTCCAAATGCGAATTGATCGTCCCGCCATCTAAGAGTTCCACTGGATCAAAAGCCATCTGTTCCACCGTATCAACCTGGTCGGTAATGACATAGATCGTCTGCTGAAAATGATATCCTCTAAAGATCCGGGCGTTCGCGTTATAATCATATTCCTTATAAACCTGGGCCGGTTTCATCGTGATGCTTTCGCGGTCAATCCCCTTTGCTGCCAGCAGACCGAAGATTCGTTCGCGGACGGCTTTTAATTTATCATAACCTTCCTGTAAATTGTCACCGACCACATCCTCTTCAACGTTAAGTGTCCATTTGACCGTATCCGCTTCAAAGTCTTGGGAGGCCGCCCCCACTACACTAATAGTCTGTCCCGGACTTTGTGCCTGGTAAAAGTAGGAGCCAAAGATCACTGCCGAGATAATTAGGGATACTCCAATGATTAACCCCACTTTAAATCCTGAATTCATCTGTCATGCCTCCTTCTTGAAACCACCAAAACCGGGCTTTTTGCAAAAAGCCTAAAACTACTTTGGTTGTTTCCCTTAAATATACGCCATTTATCTTCCCATTCCTCCAAGCATTACTTGGGAAATATTAGTCTGTCGATTCTCGCGGCTTTCATTCAGCAATTTAGCTTGGTGACGCCGCTCCGAACGACCAGCTGCGGTGGCCTTCGGGGGCTTGTCGACTCACCTGGCTTCAATTTTCATCACTTCACGTGTACGGGCGGTAGCCAGCGTGAGCGACTACTTGGGAAATATCGCTTTCCCCCTTTTTTACCGCATAACCCCATAGTTACCCCCAATCTCCCCGGTTCCAGACCTTGTAATAAGCGCTAAATAAAGAAAATGGGATAACCCTTTCTTTTCCACCGGAAGCACCCGGAGA
>ENA-UOOR01000865-UOOR01000865.1-fermentation-metagenome-genome-assembly--contig:-NODE-865-length-39183-cov-7.979912_pt1 | contig 39183 bp, 33 predicted proteins | sample MGYA00245780_ERZ724029 | MGnify/ENA primary metagenome ERZ724029 (study PRJEB28704, sample SAMN03018315) | fermentation metagenome | biome: anthropogenic terrestrial biome; feature: soil; material... | reverse complement strand
TGAGATGTCATTCTGAACTGTCATTCTAAACCGTCATTCTGAGATGTCATTCTGAACTGTCATTCTAAACCGTCATTCTGAGATGTCATTCTGAGCGTAGCGAAGAATCTCATTTTAAAATAGATTCTTCGCTACGCTCAGAATGACACACTTTCATAGCAAAAACAAATTTAAAGAAAGGTTTTACCTAATAAGGTCAAATTTCTCACAAATACATCGTTTTATCACATTAAGAGTTTCCATATCTGCCCCTTCCGGCACGAAATTATTTTTCCTAATATCTTGTCTGAAAAGAAAGGTATAAATAACCCCAGCCAATAAATACCTGCCATATATCATATCCATGTGATACCCGTCTCTACAAAGGGATTTTTCTCCAAGCTCATAACGAAATGGTGGGGTTTTCCTGACAGCCTGAATTACATCTCCACAGGGAATTAATCTCATACCTGTTTTTTGGGCTGCTATATCATAACATTTACTTAATTTTTCATACATTTCCTGCTGACTGCAATGGTATCTGCCAAATTCACTGTGATTGCTGTCTATTTCATAAGCCCAGGTTTTATGTAGTAAGTATTCTGCAGCCGGGCAGATGGATTTAAAATAATCAAGGAGCTGATTTAAGTAAGGAAAATAAGTACCTTCCATACCACTATCATGACTAGCCTGCTGAGTTATAATGTAATTCCATTTTTCTTCTTTTAGAATTTCATTAACCGATACGTATCTCTCGGTTGATTGTCCGTTTAATTCGTACAAATAGTCTTTCGACTCTGTTAAAACATTATTCCAATGTCGTTCTAACGAACAACCTCCAATATATAGGTTTACCACTTTCAATTCCATGCCATCCGCTTTTGCCACATCATGTAAATAATACAGGGCATCTTCTGAAAAGCTGTTTCCCACCGCAAGTAATTTTGTTTCATCCATAACAACATCCCCTATTTTAATTCAAATGGTACATATTCTTCTGTACTGCTATCAGTGCCAATAAATACATGGAACTCACCTTTTTCGCTTCCAAAGGTTAAATCTGCCTTACAGAATCGTAACATATCTTCTGTAATCTTAAAAGTTACCTTTTTCACTTCACCAGGTTGTAAATCCACCTTCTGATAACCTTTCAGTTCTTTTCTTGGGCGAACTACACTACCCACACAGTCTCTGATATAGAGCTGAACGGTTTCTGTTCCTCTATATTCTCCTTCGTTTTTTATAGTGACATATGCATCAAGAGTCTCTCCTTCACACATGATATCCTTACTTAACTTAAGGTCAGAATATTGAAACTTTGCATAACTAAGCCCATAACCAAAAGGATAAAGAGGAGCATTTGGAATATCTCTATAACTTGATCGATAATCTCTTTCTCCAGTTTTCGGATCATAAGGTCTGCCGGTAAAATACTCGTTGTAATGAACCGGTACTTGACCAACACAATATGGAAAACTCATAGGCAGCTTTCCACCAGGGCTTACCTTTCCGGTAAGAACATTAAGAATAGCAGTGCCTCCCTCTGTTCCAGGCATCCATACGTTTAATATTGCTTTGGATTTCCCTGAAACTTCCCGTAAATCCAAAGGTCTGCCAGTGAAAAGAATTACTGCAATATTCGGATTTACTTCATATATAGCACGGAGCAGTTTTTCCTGTACTTTCGGTAAAGTTATATCTGCCCGACTGGCAGCTTCACCGGACATATGGCGATGTTCCCCCAATGCTAATATTACCTTGTCCGCATTCTTTGCTGCTTCCACTGCCTCTGTTAGCATATTTTCCTGGTCTTCTTGTTTAATCGCCTTACCATGCAGCTCTGGAATTAAGTTTCTATCTTCTTCTCCAAGGATATTACATCCTTTGGCAAAAGTCAATTCATAGTCCATTTTACATTTTTTAGCTGCATCTGCTATTGAAACGCTATCTTCCGGTCTTCCAAGCATGGACCAGGTACCATATATTTCTTTTTCCTCCACAAATGGTCCGATGAAGGCAACCTTTTCTTGCTTTTTAATAGGAAGAATTCCATCATTCTTTAATAAAACGAAGGATTTTTCTGCTGCTTCCAAGGAAACTTGCCTATGCTCTTTACATAGTATAATTTCTCTTTCCTTAGCCTCATCTGCATCTTTATATGGATTTTCAAATAAGCCTAATTTATTCTTTAAGTTAAGTATCCGAAGAACCGCTTCATCTAACAGCTCTTCCTTTACGGTACCGTCTTCTATAAGAGAAGCCAGATTCTTACTGTATATTCCTGTCATCATATCAATATCTACACCGGCATTCATAGCCATTCCTGCTGCTTCTTTTCGATCCTTTGCATATCCATGATATTGCAATTCCTCAATAGCAGCCCAGTCAGATATTAATACTCCATCGAATCCCATCTCATCCCGCAGTACATCTCTCATAAGCCATCGGTTCCCGGTTGATGGAATCCCGTTTAACGTATTAAATGATGTCATTACCATTTCCACTCCTGCTTTTATGGCAGCTTCATAAGCTGGAAGATAATAACCTCTAAGGGTATTCTCAGAAAGTTCCACCGTATTGTACTCTCTTCCTCCGGTAGGGGCACCATATGCAGCAAAATGCTTTACACAAGCTGCAATTTTGTATTCCTCGCCTACATTATTACCTTGGAATCCCTCTACCATTGCAACTGCAAAGTCACTGTTTAACTTTGTATCCTCACCGGTGGATTCCATTACTCTTCCCCATCTGGCGTCTCTGACTACATCAACCATTGGTGCAAAAGTAACATGGACTCCGGAAACAGCAGATTCCTTTGCTGCTATCTTTGCGCATTTTTTTGATAACTCTGGCTCAAAGGTAGCTCCTTGTGCTAATGGGATAGGAAATATGGTCCGGAATCCATTGATAATATCCATCATAATTAATAATGGAATTTTATGAGGATGTTTTTCTATGTAGGCATCCTGTATTTCTTTATATTTTTTTGCACCTAATAATCCAATTACAGAGCCTGCCTGTGCAATACTCTCCTCCGTTATTCCATTTTCCCTAATTGGACCAGTAAGCTCTGCTTCATCTATGAAAAATCCACTTGTCACCTGTAAAAGCTGATTTATTTTCTCCGTAAGGCTCATATCCCCAACTAAATCCTTTAACTTCTGTTGATCCATTCCACATTCCTTTCTGTCATACACAATACTGTAATGCTTTACTCTATCTCTTGTATCTTTTTAACGGAACCTCGTTTCATAATTACAGAGTCGTACACCATATGCTGGGACTTTTCTCCATTCATCATTCCGTGCAGCAGTGATACTGCGGATAAAGCCATTTCTGTTGCCGGCTGGTACACAGTATCCAACGCTGGATTATAAAACTCAGTCATTTCTATTCCGTCAAATCCTATAATGGATATATCTTCCGGTATTTTCTTACCGCCAGCTAATGCTGCCTTTGCAGCTCCAATTGCCAATACATCGGAAAAGGCAAAAACAGCAGTCATGGAAGGATTTTTTTGCATTAACTGTTTCATAGCCAGAAATCCGGCTCGAAAACCTGCACCACTTACAGGAACTCCGGTAGAGATTAAATTATCATCCACTGGTATTCCGCTTTCCTCCAATGCTCTTTTATATCCTTGATATCGCAATATATTCGGTGTAATCAGCCTCATTACATCTTTGTATAAAAATCCTATATTCTTATGTCCCATTTCAATCAAATATTTCGTAGCTTTATAGGCTTCTTTTTCATCATCAATAATCACGCTGGAATAGAGGGATGGGTCAACATTTCCTTCGGAACTTACTGTAAGAAGAACGGAGGGAATCCCAAGCTGCTTAAACTTGGACTCTGTATAGGAAGAAAATGAACCTCCCATAATGATTACCCCACATAGATTACTGTGCATAGATTCACTGATTGCAATATCAAGTTCATCGGAACTATCATCTACGTTTTGAATCAGAAGCGGATATCCTCTGGATGCCATTTCAATTTCTATAACATCCATCATCTTAATAAAAAATGGATTGGACATATACTTGACAATCAATGCAATATTTTCAGATTGAGTTAATTTTAGGTTTCGGGCATTATTATTAGGGATGTAATTGTATTCATTAATGACATCCATTACTTTCTTTTTTGTTTTCTCACTAACGGACCCTGTCTGATTTATCACACGGGAAACTGTCGCAATGCCCACACCTGATAATCTTGCTATATCCTTAATATTGATATTTGCCATTATGTACCTCCAGTATAGATAAATACTTTATCTAATAAATTCTTTCATTAATATAAACTCTTTATCCAATAATTTCTTTCATTGATATAAAGTCTCTACCTAATTAATTTTTTCATTAATATAGATTCCTTACCTGAAAAATATTTTATCAAATGTTTTACCTAAAAAAACTGTTGCAAAAACTAATATTCTTGATTATAGTTCAGTATAGCTGAATTTTACTCGAAAGTCTTCTTTTGACCAGAAAACCTTCGGGTATAGAATTCAGCCATACTGAATTTGCACCAGAATGAGAGTTATTGTTGTGCAACAGCCCCTTTTATTGGTTCTTTATAACAGGTGTAAAAGATGATAATTGATTATTTACTTCTTCTATTACCTTATCAATACCTGCCTTTTTTAACTGATTCCTGTATTCCTCAATTGCTGCTTCTACATTATCTGTCTTACCTAACATAAGCTGAATACCAAGTGTTGAGTTTACGTTAGAAATAGCTGAAAGTTCTGTAGCTACTTTGGATGAATCAAAGCTAAATCCTGTGTAAGGGTCACTAAGATATATCTTACTCCACTCATCCATTTTTTCATAACGGCTTGGATGCTCTGTTCTTAGAGGAATCTTAAATTCAGAGTTACTGAATGCCCAGGCGGAAAATCCTCCTGCATCTTTACTTTCATCATAATTTGCAGGTTTTTCAAGATAGCCATCTACAATTTCGTACTGACGTCCTTCAATACCAGACTGTATTAAATTGTAGTAAGATCTATCTGTTAAGAATTTTTCAATTACCATAACGCATCTTTCCGGATACTTGGAATTAGCATTCACAACGGTGATATCCTGTGCTGGTGAACTTTTCATTACCTTATTATTATCTTCTGCAAAATACCATGCATCAATATCCTGATCTGGTAAATTACCATGAACATTGGTATAGTTTCCTGTCCAGTCACCCATATGTGTTATATAGGAAGAAGATTGTCCATTCTTATACATTTCTTTATCCCCTGTAGAAGCGGATAAAATATCCTTAGGCCAATAGCCTTTTTTCTCCCATTCATCCATCATTGTTACAAACTGTACAAATTCATCCGTAAATGCTGGGTGAATAATATCCTTAATGTTATTGTAATCACGGGTTACCAAATGCATTTCTTCCGTTGATATACCAGGAGCAGGAACCCATTTTCCAGTAGTATCAATTAACATTTTATAAAAATCCTTGTATATATTAGCATCACCATTGAAAGGATAAATTCCATGTGCTACGGAAGCGTCACAATATGCTATCATGGATTTTAAATCTGTTACTTCACTAATACCCCATTTTTTACAATTTTCTTTATTGTATACAAATCCAGTACAATTATACCCTGATCCAAGGGTAGGTACTCCATAGATTTTACCATCAGATGAGGTTGCAGCCCAACTTGTTTCTGGAACTTTTTCCTTTAATGTTGGGGTATACTTATCAATGATTTCGGTAATATCATATAAGGAACCCTGTTTTGCCAGTGTGTAAAACGGTACGACAGTGTTAACTGAAGCATATGCCATATCAAAAGCTTCATTGGATGCCCAGATTAGCGGATACTTTGTACCGATATCACCCCAGTCTATATACTTAATTTCCAGGGATGTATTCATATCTTCTGTCAGTTTACGATTGATTTCTGCTAAAATCTCATCATTAGCTACCCCTGCTGAACCATATAGGTACAGGCTAAGTGTTACATGTTCGGATAAATCTACACCCCCCTCAGACTTGTTCTCAGACTTATTATCAGTCTGATTTCCTGTTTGGTTCGTTTTTGCCTCTTTGCCACACCCTGTAAATAGCATTGTGACCATAGTAAGGCATAAAATACTAGACAAAACTTTTTTTAATTTCATACTTTTTCCTCCTTTTATTTTATAGGTCTTCTACTAAAAAGTAAAGCCTATAATTACTATTCTAAATTTTCACCCTTTTACGGAACCCATGGTAAGTCCGCTTACAAAATACTTCTGTACAAATGGATATAACAAGATAATTGGTCCCGTGGTTAATACTGCAGTTGCCATCTTCACCGACTGAGTTGGTAAAGTTTCTGCATCAATAAAATGCCCCTGACTTGTTAAAGCTTCGATATTTGCCTGATTAATCATTTTTTGTAAATAATATTGCAGTGGATACTTGGATGCAGTATCAATATATAAACTGGCACTATACCATTGATTCCAGTAGCCTAACGCAAGGAAAAGTCCTACAGTAGCCAGTGAAGGGATTGCCAGTGGCATAAAGATTTTCCTGTATATTTTGAAAGCACCTGCTCCGTCCATCATGGCTGATTCATACAATTCATCCGGTATGGACTTCATAAAGTTTCTCATTAAAAATATGGACCAGGCACTAATCAGGCCCGGAAGAATCATTGCCCATAAACTGTCTTTTAAATGAAGATATTTTACATTTAAAATATAAGCAGGTACTAAACCACCACTAAATAAGGTAGTAAAGTATATGAAAAAGGAAAAGAAATTTCGATATTTAAAATCCTTACGATTCAGTACATATCCTGCCATAGACATGATAATTAAACCAAGTACAGTACCTACTACAGTAGTTATAATAGTAACTTTGTAAGCATTGATAAGTTTCGTCGGATTATCCAGTAAATATTTATAAGCCGCAAGAGATAATTCTTTTGGAAATAACTTGTACCCTTCTGAAACAATTTCTTTTTCCGTCATAAAGGAAGAGGAAATCATTAATAGAAATGGGAAAAGGCAAATTACTGCAAAAAATCCAATTACTACATAACAAATAATATTCAAGGCTCGATTACTTTTGCTCATTTTGATGGTACTACCATTGTGATGACTTTTCATCTTCTACTCCTTTCATTAAAACAATGCACTTTCTGGTTCTATTTTTCTAACTATAAAATTAATGGTCAGAACCAGAATCAAACCAAACACGGATTGATACAAACCTACCGCTGCACTGGATGAGAAATTAAATGAACCAATTAAACTACGGTAAACATAAGTATCAATAATATCCGTCGAATGATAAAGGAGTGAATTGGTACCAATTAAGTTATAGAACAAATCAAAAGATCCTCGTAAAATGCCTCCCAAGCCAAATAATACTAATAAAACAAAAGTAGGCTTTAAAAGTGGAACCGTCACGTAACGAATTCGCTGAAAACGAGTGGCGCCATCTATGTAGGCGGCTTCATATATCTCATTGCTAATACCTGTAATAGCTGCCAAATATACAATCATTCCATATCCGGTAGTCTTCCATAAGTAGAAGAAGACAATTATGTATTTCCATATATCAGGATTGGTGTAAAAAGGGAATCGCTCCATACCCAAATTTACCAAGATGGAATTTATAAATCCATTATCATAATTAAAAAAGTTATACGCAAAAACTCCAACTACAACATAAGAAATAAAGTGTGGGAGTAAGATTACTGATTGGGATACTTTCTTAAAATATTTAGCGGTTATTTCAGATAACATAATTGCCAATACGATTTGCAGAGAATGGCTTAAAATTAAAAACACCAGATTATACAATAACGTATTTTTTGTTATTCTCCAAAGATCACCATTCTTTATTAAAAACTCGAAATTTTTGAAACCAACAAATTCACTTCCAAAAATTCCTTTCGTGGGATTATAGTTGACGAAGGCAACATATGCCCCTGGCATCGTGATATAAGAAAATATGATGAAATATACGATTGCCGGCAGAAGCATAAGGAACATAACCCAATTCCTACGTATTTCTTTTCCAAATACACGGAAACTCTGCTTTACTTTCAATTCCGCTCCTCCATTCTTTTTATTATCAAAACCAGGAAATAAGAGTCAAAACAGATATTCTACTTGCCTTTAGGCAAGTTTATCCGCTGCACTACTTACCATAACCTCATTACCACTTCCCTAACGAGGTTAAATAAAGTTTAATTGGAAACGTTTCCTTTAGTTTTGATATGATTATCATAATCTATTCAAGTGTTTTTGTCAATATGTTTATTATATTAATATATATTATCTTTTTTTATGCACTTTGACTAACATATGCTTTTAGCTGATGTTTTCTACTTTTTTATTATATTTTGTTAAATACGTTTCTTGCAAGATAATCGCTCCTAATTACTTCATAATTGCTAATTTTTCTTGACATATAATATAAGTTCTTGTATACTTCTGTGTAATTGGAAATGTTTCCACTTGTTTTATGAAGGAGGTAACAATATGATATTAAAAACTTTGTCTGCTCCAATAACCTTAAAAAATGGTAACAGCAATTTTTCTTTCTTACCTGGAGGAGACAGTTTTGAATGGATTCATGAATCCATTATGATTAATGCATTTCGAGGTAACACGTTAAATGGTTCAGCCAATAATATATACCTTCGAATATACAAAGATGGCTATCTTAATTTTTATCCTTTAATCGGGTTAGCATCTAAAAGCAGTTTAAAGTCAAGCAATTCTTCACTTATTTTTGAAGGAACTGTGGAACAAATCAACTATACCGTTACTTTTCGCCTAACCCCATATGGCATCTGGTTTTGGGATGTATCTTTAAATGGCAGATGTGATAAAGCTGATGTTGTCTATTCCCAGGATATTGGGATTGGTACAAAGGATAGTGTTAATTCCAACGAACTATATGTAGCACAATATTTAGGTCATAGTATTTTTGAAGGAGATTATGGATATGTTATCTGTTCCAGGCAAAATATGCCTCAGAATGAATCCTATCCTTATCTTCAGCAAGGAAGCCTTGGTATACATTCCGCAGCCTATTCTACAGATGCTACACAGTTTTTCGGTCTTTCTTACAAAAGAACAAATATTCCGGAAGCATTGCTTGGCAATCTTCCCAGCAAAAATAAACAATATGAGTTGTCACATACCGCACTTCAAACGGAAGCATTTACCTTATCCGGTATGAAGCAGTTTTCGTTTTACGGCATTTGCAAGTCCAATCATCCGGAAGCTATAACAGAGATAGAATACACTCAGGAATTATACAAAGCATATTTAGGGAGTGAATCTCAGGAAATGCTTAAAACCCACTCATGGAGTGAATCTCAGGAATTACATAAATCCTATTCATGTAGTGAATTTCAGCAATTGCTTAAAGCCCGTTCATGGTGTGAATCTCAGGAATTACTTAATTCCAATTCATCCAGTGAATCTCAAAAATTACTTAATTCCAATTCATGTAATGAATCTCAAAAATTACTTAATTCCAATTCACGTAATGAATCTAAGGAATTCAAGCCTTTTAGAGTACCAACTCTTAATAAAACAGGAGCTCCTTATGCTTCTGAACAATGGAATATAGAGCAGGTGAACAAATATTTTCCTCATAGGTTATTAGAGGAAAAAGAGGGTGATACATTACTTTCCTTTTTCACTCCCACAAATAGTCATGTAGTTTTGCAAGCAAAAGAGTTAATAACAGAACGCCCCCATGGACACATTCTTATGACAAACTTTGATTTAACTAAAGTTCCTCAAGGAGTGGTCAGCTCTACCAACTATATCTATGGTGTATTTAACTGTCAGCTAGTAGCAGGCAATACAACCTATAATAAACTGTTATCCAATCATAGAGGACTATTAAATGTAGAAAAAAACAGCGGGCAGAGGATTTATGTAAAAGCCGGCAATTATTACAGACAGCTTACCTTACCTGCTGCCTATGAAATGGATGTGTCAGGAAGTACCTGGTACTATCAGCTGGAGGAGGATGTTTTAATTGTAACCTCATTTGCCATGTATAATCGTCCGGAAATCGTCCTAAAAGTTCAATCTGTCCAAAATAAAAAATATGATTTTATCGTTACACACCAACTTACTGCTGGACCAAATGAATATGAAAATGACATTGTTTTAGAAAAAGAAGGTAATATACTGCAGATTCATCCATCCTCAGATGTTATTACAAATTCTTATTGCCCTAATCTTCATTTTCGTATGAGAATCCCGGAAGGTAGTGCCATAGCAGATGATAGTTTCTTCTTTGCAGATAATACCACCATAAATTCCTCTCTTTTGTCTGTTATAATACCAAACAGTTCCAATTTTGATATTGTAATGCAAGGCTATGAGAATGGAAATGATATTCCTTTCCTGGATGGCTATGATTATCCTGCACAAATGGAAGCTTATCACAAATATTATGACAACTTAACATGTAATTTTAAGTTAAATGCTCCAAATGGTATTTCCCTTACAACCCAAAAATTAAATGCTATTATACATTGGTATGCACATGACGCTTTAATCCATTTTGCTTCCCCACACGGTCTTGAACAATCCGGCGGCGCAGCCTGGGGTACTCGTGATGTGTGTCAGGGACCAATAGAGTTTTTCTTAACTACCCAGCATTTTCAACTTGTACGGCACATACTATTAACCCTATTCTCTCATCAGATTGATGAAATATTTCAGTGGCCTCAATGGTTTATGTTTGATCATTATCCTATGCATCAAGAAGACTGCCATGGAGATGTAGTATTTTGGCCATTAAAAGCTGTCGGTGACTATATAGAGGCTACTGGAGACTCTTCCATTCTGGGAGAAGTTGTTGATTACCGTACTCGTCAAGATGCATTATCTGCCAATAAGCCTGAAACAATACTGATTCATATAAAACGTGCTGTTGATACTATAAAGAATCGTTATCTTCCCGGTGCAGCCCTCATTTCCTATGCCGGTGGAGATTGGGATGACACCTTACAGCCTGCCAATGGTAAGTTAAGGGATAACTTGGTAAGTGCTTGGACACAGGCACTTGCTGTGCAAACCTTAGAATTACTCAGTAAATCCATTTCTGATACAGATGAAGCATTTGCAAAGGATGTTTCCAGCATGGCAGAAGAAATTAAAAATTCCTTCTATCAGTACCTGATTAAAGATGGGGTTATAGCAGGCTTTCTTTACAGAGAATCTGAGGAACATATGAAATATATGCTGCATCCTGCGGATACAGAAACATCCATTCACTATCGTCTGCTTCCATTAACCAGAAGTATCATTGCACAATTGGCTGAGCCAGAACTGGCAGCCCGCAACATGGAAATTATTGACCAGCATTTATCATGTCCCGACGGTGTCCGCCTAATGGACCATCCTGCCAGCTATACTGGGGGAATCAGTAAAATATTCTTAAGAGCTGAACAAGCAGCCAATGTTGGCAGAGAAATCAGCTTGCAATACGTCCATGCACATATTCGCTATATTGAAGCCACTGCCAAATTAGGATTGGCTGAAAAAGCCTGGGATGCACTGATGCGTATTACTCCCGTCCTGCTTACTCAGTATGTGCCAAATGCATTAACACGTCAAAGCAATGTTTACTATAGCAGTTCAGAAGGATGTTTCAATGACCGTTATGAATATGCCGCTAATTTTGATAAATTAAGAACCGGTGACATATGTGTAAAAGGCGGCTGGAGACTATATTCTAGCGGTCCTGGAATTTATATTCGACGAATTATTGCAGACTTGCTTGGTATTCGTTTCAAAAATAATTATATACATATGGATCCTATTATAACAGAGGATTTAGATGGAATTTCTTTTCAGTATACATGTTATGGAAAAACCGTCTACTTTATCTATCATATAGATAATAGTATGGAACAATCAATTTGTGTAAAATCAGGTAACGAAGAGCTTCCTGGAAATTACATTAAAAACCAATATCGAAATGGCGGATTGGAAATTTTAAAAGATGATTTTATAGAAGCTGCAGATAAAGACAATAAATTTCATATTTACTTAAAGAAATAAGAATGTAATAATATTGGTAAAAGATGTTGATAATCTTTGTAAAGTAAAATTTTTTTAAATTTATCTCGATTATAAAACCTCTAAAAAATCCTTGTTAAAATCTTGAATTTATGGGGTTTTGCAAGGATTTTATAGTAAGGTTTTAATATTAAGGTTTTAATTAGAAATAAGTATTCATTTCAAAGTGGAGGAAAACACATATGAAAGTAGTAACATTTAACATTCGTTGTGATTACAATCAGGATGGCGATAATAATTTTCAGCATAGAAAGGATTTCATTTTAAAGAAATTAAATAAAGAAAATGCAGATATTGTCTGTTTTCAGGAAGTATTGCCCCATGTATCCAGCTGGCTGAAAGAGGATTTAAAGGATTATTACATTCTTGGCTGTGGCAGAGAAAAAGACTTAAAAGGTGAGCAAAACACTGTGGCAATTAAGAAAGAGAAATTTCAGCTAATATCAATGAATACTTTTTGGCTATCTTTAACTCCAGAGATACCTGGAACCAGATATGAAAAACAAAGTATGTGCCCAAGATCGGTTACTGAATTATTTATGCAGGATTTAGAGACAGAAAAATTGTACTATCTCTTAAATACCCACTTAGATCATGAAGGAAGCGAAGCAAGGGTGCTAGGTATGGAGCAAATACTAAAACACATGAAAAAAGTAGTAGAGCAAAAAGAGCAGGCTGGGTATGGTAATATTGATATGATATTAACCGGAGATTTTAACGGATATCCTGATTCTCCTGAAATTCAGCTTATAGGAAAAAGTGGTTTTTTAAGAGATATTACCGCTGGAATGGAAGGAACATTTCATGATTTTGGAAGAATGGTGCCACCTGAAAAGATTGATTATATTGTAGTCTCTTCTGGTTTGGAATGCAGTAAACGTGAGGCTTGGAAAGATTGCGAAAATGGAGTTTATCTATCGGATCATTATCCTATTAGTGTGGTATTGGAAAATATATAAGTTTAATAGAAAAGGATCATGTAAGTATATCAGCTTCTGGATAGCTTTTTGCAGGAAGTTTCTGCGTATAATCTATAGGGTTTACGCACATATATACAAGGAATTAAAATCATCCGTCTCAATCACTGGAGGTTTCTTACTTGAATCTCAAGCTGCTGTGGTCACACCTGCATAACAGGTGGTTTATTAGAAGAATGTCATATAGTCAGATATTCGCAATCCGCTTACGTGCTTACTTATAACCTCATTGGCACTACGTGGCATTTCAGCAGGCGTTTGAACTCTTGCTGAAATAGAGACATTCTGAAACAGGGAAGCCCTTACCCCCACTTTCGGAAGTGGGAGTAAGGGCTTCCATGATAAGTTTAAATTACAAACCTAAATGGATTTTCCACATATTCCTTTCCCCATAAATTACACGCCATCCTATACATAGATTTTGCGTGTATTCTGTCATGCCAAATAAATCTTCTTAACAATTTTCTTAATGACCATTCTTCATTATAGCTTCCCAGCTTTACTCCGATACCTAAATAATTAGTATATGTCTCTAATTTTTCAAAACCTCTTTTCCGACATGTAAATATGTCAGGCTCATTATCAGCTTCAATACCAATTTCCCCAAAATAATATGAATTAACGTTTTTTGTGTGTAAATACATTTCCTCCGCAGTTTTTGGCATCAATCCATAAAAGGTTCTTCTTGCCGCCAATTTAGGGTTTACCTTATCTGGTATTGAATCATACATTGTTTGAAAATCTGCCGCTGATTTTAAAGCCAGCCCCTTTAAGGTTAAATATTCTTCCTGTGTCAATGGTTCTTTCTCGCTGGTAAATATTATATCACTATCAGCATCTTCAATATTTAATTTTGATTTTTTTCGGTCAACTACAATAATATTAATATCTATTTCATTCCATTTATCATCTCTCCATAAAATGTACTGACAAATTTCATTTTTTAACTTGGCAAGTGCTTCTTCTTCATATCTTCCACGGACATATGCACCGGGAAAATTATCTGCATATATTAAATATCCATTATCATTATATTCTTCAGCAATCCTCAACCCCACTAACATAAACTTCTCCTTTCGCAGTTCATATATTTATTAAAAAATTTTCCTAGTTTTATTATATCCTACTAGTTTATAATAGCAAGAATATATTTCCAGTACATTTTGTCATCACCACTCTTCTACCCCGTCAATTTTTCTTAAAGTTACAGTTCGGCTTAGCATCCTATCTCCTTTTTACTTGCCTTACCTTTGTGGGTTCAGATTGCTTTGCTTCATAAGGTGTACAAATCTAATCTTCTTTACGTATTCCCATAGAAAGATTACAAGGGTTAGATTGGCAGTCTGTGCAAAAGGGAGGTATAATTCCACAGACTGAGCTGTAATTTCTGTGTGGTTTTTTGGGTAAATAATCCAAAATAATTTATCGATTTTATTGTTGACAAAATCTTTTGTGTATGGTATATTATAAAACGTGCTTGCAAAACACAAAGCCAACAAAATTTAATATGCGCGAGTGGCTCAGTGGTGGAGTATCGCCTTGCCAAGGCGAGGGTCGCGGGTTCGAATCCCGTCTCGCGCTTAATAAAAAAAAGGAATCATGCAAAGCATGGTTTCTTTTTTATTATTAAACACGAAACCATAAATGAAAACTAGGAAAAACGACAATAAACATTCTCTGTGTTTATTGTCGTTTTTCTGTAGATATCCTGTAGCAAAGCGGAAGGATATCTACTTCGAATGTCCCGTTTCACGCTTAACATGGTAACACGCAAATCCTTATAAAATAAGGTCTTGCGTGTTTTTTCCTGCATAAAAAGTTTGAGTATACTTGAGTACAGTGAATTTCAAACCGATAAAGCCTTATCATATAGCTTTTTTATTACTTCATCCTGATATGGATTGTAAATATAACCCAGTGTTGTTTTTTCATCTTTACGCCCTAGAAAACGTCGTATTCGTCTAGGGAACCCCATTGCCAAATAATACCTTATCAAAAGGATTATAGCTTAGTATTTTGTGTTCACAGGGTAACTTAAGTGGTATCCTGCTTTAACAAAAATGTTGATTAAGTGATAATATTGTGTTCTTGTTAAGGTTTCTATTTTATGGATTTGGATAGACGTTAGGATTTTTGTGTGATAGAATTGAGTATGGTCACAATTGTATTCAAATGTGACACATTAATAATTTAGTAAAATGATAAATTTATATAGAATTTTAAGGGGAAATAATTTATGAAGGTGAAAGTTTATACATTAAATTCATTTGCAAAATGTATAGAGGGAGGAAATCCTGCTGGAGTTGTGCTTAATACAGATGCTCTATCAGAAGATGACATGAAAAAGATTGCTGGCATAATTGGTTTTAGTGAGACTGCCTTTGTCATGAAATCAAACTTTGCAGACTTTAAGGTAAGATTTTTTACACCTAATGATGAAGTTGATATTTGTGGGCATGCTACGATAGCAACATTCAGTACACTATTAAGTCAAGGATGTATAAAACCAGATAAATACCTTCAAGAAACCAAAGCAGGGGTTTTAAGTGTAGAATTAAAGGGAGATTTATCAATTATGATGAGTCAAAATACTCCAAGTTATTATCAAACAATAGGAAAGCAAGAAATTGCAGATTCGCTGAACATTACAACAGCTGAAATGATTGAAGAGCTACCAATACAAATCGTATCTACTGGTCTTAGAGATATTTTTATACCTATTAAAAATATAGATATGGTAAATGCTATAAAACCAAATTTAGAAATGGTATCAAAAATTAGCAGTAAATATAATACAATTGGTTATCATATTTTCACCCTTGAGTCACTTAACAGCTCAAATGCCTATTGTAGAAATTTGGCACCACTCTATGGAATTACTGAAGAATCTGCAACTGGTACATCTAATGGTGCCCTTGCATGTTACTTATTTAAATATGGTAAAATTAAATCTGACCATACCACTCATATAGTTTTTGAACAAGGTTATTCAATGGGAAAGCCTTCAGAAATAATCGTAGACTTGATAACTAAAGGTAAAGAAGTTATTGAAGTTAAAGTCGGTGGAAAAGCATTAAATTTGTCTGAAATAGAGGTTGAAATATAACATCATGCGTAATTATTGTAAGGAAGAAAAAAATCAATTGATTCACAATATTTATAAACTGCAAACCAATTGAGTACACTTTTGAGTATAGTTAAAATAGACGTGTTAGAAAGCTCCTTCCTATAGAAAAATCAAATTTTCTGCTTTTTTGTATCTAAAAATATGTGTGCAGAATATGTGCAATATCTCCTAACGTACTCATTAGCTTATAAAGCCTTATTCATATAGGTGTTGTTCTGCTCGATTTCAAAGAATTGTAGATATCCTCCTTTATCATTTCGATATCCTCATACCCCATATAGACACTGATGTTCTCCAAAAGCATACTCGATGCATACAATCGGCTGTCAAAGGTTCTTCGGATGCAGTGGCTGCCCTTAAAGGTAATTCCGGCATCCCTACAATACTTCGCTAGCTAGTAATTAAAGCTTCTACTCGTCATTCTTTCACCGTTCGCCTATGTAAAAAGGTATTCACTTTTAGGTGAGAGCTTCATTTTTAAGATTTTATAAGATATAATACAAATAAGACAAAACATTAACACTTTTGCTATGTATAAAATTTCATATAATTTTTCCAACCTTTTTAAGATATCAATACACTATATATATGATAGTCAAAAAAATGAAAGTTTCAAAAGAGGTAACCTAATGGATAAAATTTATGCAGACAAAATGATAGAAAAATATCAATCAATGTTTTATGGCTTTGCACTTTCTAAAACATATACAATCAATGAAGCCGAGGAACTAGCATCAAGAATAGTACTTGAAGCATATGTAACTCTTCTTAAGGTAGATGACATAAATAACTGGAATGGTTACTTATATCGTACTGCAAGCAGTGTATATGCAAGATATGTAAAAGAAAACTAGTGAAGAAGTACTGGCACAAAAATATGAATTTTCAACCAAATATTATACTTCTAGTCGAGCAAAGAGAATGCCATTATCTTTTGTAGTAAAAGCTAGTAAGTTGTAAGGGCATATACCGAAAGTGAATTTAGTAGAAAAACTAAAATGAAATTGTAGTAAAATATATATTAGTGAGGTTATAATAATGATTAATATAATTTCCATGATAAGAGAAGACTTTCCTCATGTGAATGCCATCAGTATCAATCAACATGGGAAACCCTTACTCAAAGAGTATTTTAATGGATTTAATAATAACGATATCTTTAAAATAGGTTGTATATTCAAGAGTATTGTATCTGCCATGGTTGGAATTGCGTTGCAGGATAATAAAATACAATCATTAGACCAAAAGATTCTCAATTATTATCCAGAAATTGTACTCAGCGATATAGATAAAATTTTACTTTACTCACCTTGAAGCATGTGATGACAAAAATGAGTGGAATAAATTGGCCATTTGCAGGTGAAAAGATTCCATCAGATATACATGAAGTTTTTAAGTTGAAATTTAAAGATATTCCAGGTGAAAATTTTGAATACAAACCAGATCCTCAGATTATGATATATCTTATTGAAGATTTGTATGGTAAAAATATTGTAAATATTATGGATGAGAAGTTATTTAAACCACTTGGTATAAATAATTGGGAATGGAACCGAGACGATATAGAAAGCATAAAAATATCAGTCGATGACCTTACTATATTTGGACAACTATATCTTAAAAAGGGAAACTATATGGGAAAATACTACTTTTCAGAAGCATTTTATTTGGACTCTATTTTTCCTTATTCTTTAGGAGGTTTCCCAGAAGGAAAACCTTATGGATACTATTGGTGGATTGATAAATATCAAGTGTTTGAGTATTATTGTGCATGTGGCTTTGGCGGTCAAAAACTATGCATTATTCCTTCTCTAGATGCTTCAATCATTATAATATCTAAAATGGATAAACCACATCCTGAGAACAATGCAATCATAAGAAATGCTATATCTTTATTAAAAGAAACTTAATAATATTAACATATTCGCCAATTGGTGTATCATTTCTGCCATTCACCGATGCTACTGCCATTCTCTGATGCTACTGCCCTTCTGATATTATGTATAAACAAATTATTGGTAAATTTAGTTTATTTATTTTATTAGATATGCTATTATGGTATTGGTAATTATAAACTGGGATTTGAAAAGTAGGTAATATTTTGGAAAAATATGATTTTGGATTAATTAATCGGTTGGAAAAAATAGTATGCTTTTTATGTAATCCGGGAGGATGATATATATTGAAAAATCTTAAAGAAAGAGCTAAACAATTAAAAATAGATATACCTGCCGTTTTCATAGCATTAGGGAAAAGAGGGACTCCAATCATAGCAAAAATTTTCGCCGGATTGACAATTACATATGCTCTATCTCCAATTGATCTCATTCCAGACTTTATACCAGTGCTAGGTTATTTAGATGATATAATTATACTGCCGGGACTTATTGCTATAACAGTACGATTGATTCCTCCTAATATATTTGAGGAATGTCGTATTGATGCAGAAGGATTATGGAAAGAAGGCAAACCTAAGAATTGGTATTTTGCCATACCAATTGTATTAATATGGTTTCTTGTGATTTTTCTTGTTATAAAAGCAATATGGTTCTGATAATAGGCATAAATTATGACCGATTTATTCTTTGAAAAAGCATTAAAATCATATGTCCAATACTTGAATGAAAATGGCTTAAATAATATGAGGAAAAAGTATATAAAATTGAAATATTTCAAAATTATGTTGCTAACATCTTTAATCAAATTAATCATCATTCGGGCAAAGAACATATCTATGACAGTTATGATGAATTATTACATCACTATATTTATAATATATTGCTACCATTTAAATTCGATAAATAAAGGAATTATAACATGAAAAGGATTATTATAGGGGCAGGTAAAACATCTTATGATGGTTGGACTGCTACACAGGAAAATGAACTCAATTTATTAAAAATAGAGGATTATTATAAGCTTTTTGAACACGAGGAATCTGTTGATGCTTTTTTAGCAGAGCATGTATTTGAACATTTGAGCTACAATGAGGGAATAGAAGCAGGAAAAAATCTTTATAAATTTTTAAAACCTAATGGATATATTCGGTTAGCAGTTCCAGATATTAATTTTCAAAACGAATGGTATCACAATATGTGTAAGCCAGGTGGACCAGGTCCAATAGACCACCCTGCATATACACATAAAGTATTTTATGATTATAAATCTCTGGTTAAAGTTTTCGAAAGCGCTGGTTTTTCAGTAGATTTGCTTGAATATTGTGACGAAGACGGAAGATTTCATTTTAATTATTGGAATCCTAAGCAAGGTGTTATTGGAAGGTCATTAAGATTTGATTCTAGAAATAATGATGGTAAACTGGGTATGGTATCAATTATTATTGATGCTTACAAAAATTAGTTATGGAGGTGTTGTGATTGTGCAAATCAAATTGATAAAGCCTACTTTGAAATATGCTAACGATATTATGGAATATAGACAACAGTTTCTGAACTCTGGAGAAAGTATGGCTGGCTGCAGTAACTTGAGAGAATGTTCCTCAGCTGAAGAATGGATTCATGGAATTAACATGGTTGAAAAGGAAGAAACTTGTCCTAAAAATAAAGTATGTTCGAACACCTTTATTGCAATAAGATTAAATGATGATAAAATTGTAGGTGTTATTGATTTCAGGCATCACATCAATCATCCTATTTTAAGTACTTGGGGAGGTCATATAGGTTATTCAGTCAGTCCTTTGGAAAGAAGAAAAGGTTACGCAACAGAAATGCTTAGACAAAATCTTATATACTGCAAACAATATGGCTTAGACAAGGTTCTTGTAACATGCGATTTCGATAATACCGCAAGTAAAAAAACAATCATTACAAATGGTGGTATCTTTGAAAAAGAAATTATAGTAGGCGGTGACCGAATAGAACGTTATTGGATAAATCTTTAATAAAAAATAATCACTGGTAAATCTTATTAAAATATTTGATTACTCCAAATATATAAAATGCTGCCACTTCAAAAAGAACTAGCCGGCAATATTGACACCAGATACGTAAAAAGGTTGAATTCTGCTATATTTACTAATCTAATATATTATAGTTCTTACATAAATAAGGGGGTTTGAAATGAACGATTTAAAGGGTAACCAAATTAATAAAAAGCTTAATTTAAAAAAATTTTTTACCTATTTATTTAGAGCAATTATTTTTTTACTGCCTATAATAATCATAAGCAATTTAATAAAAGGAATAAATATTTTGGCAATAACTGATTTATTAGCAATTATTATAAGTTCCTTAATTATGTCAACTCTTAAATTACTATCTGATAAATTTTGCATTTAAAGCTATGTAGATACGATTCATATCTGCATAATCTCACTTCAAAAATAATAAAGGGAGAATTAGGAAAGTGAAAGACATTATTCCATTAATTGTTGCTATGAGTATTTCCGGATTTATATTTATGTCTATTTCAATTAAATATAAGTGGAGCAAAATAGTGTGGACTGCATTAAACAAAAAAATAAATCCTAACTTTAATGTTGCTATATGGATTATATTTTCAGGGATTTTTAATATTCTTCTTCAATTGGTATGTGAGATATTGGGAATTCCTTTGCATAAAATTATATTAGGTGTTTCCCTAGGATTTTATCTTGCATTTATGCCGACTATCTAAAAATTGGAGTTTGGAAATGTGGATTATTGTATTATGTGAAAGGATATGTAAAATATGAATCACCCAAATTAAAACTTGGCGACACCATTAGAATTATCTGCCCTTTCCATACTGCAAGTAAAGAAAAGTGTACTCAATTCCTTTCGGGGATTAACAAGCTTGGGTTCAAAGTTAAAGAAGGTAATAACCTACCTCTATAAAACTACATATGGATATGCTGCAAGTGAACAAGAAAGATAATATACATAGAATTATTCGCATTGTTAAAAAAGTTAAGTAAAATATTATTCAATTATCATCAGTAATTTGAGAGGAGAATAAAAAAATGAAAAGAATATGGGTTATTTTAATTCTAATGATTGCATTATTTTTGACAGCGTGTAATTCCAAAAATAAAAAAATTACAGTAAAGGACGGGACTTATGTTTTAGAACAAACAGATACTGGTAACACTTTATTACCATATGTTAATATTTCCGATAATAATATTACTTTTACATATGATTGTTTAAGCAGTTATTTGCCACATGGGACTTATACAATTGAGGATGATATATTAACAATGAGAACAGATGATAAACAGTATACATATGTATTTCAAATAGATGGAGATAAACTTATTTTTCAGAAAAATAACTCGTCAGAGGTGAATTTGATAGATACTAGGTTTGGAATTAGTTTAACAGATAATGCAATATTTAAACTGAAAGAAAATAAAAATTAAAATACTCCTCGAATGTTAGATATAAAAATACCCTCTTGATTATTACGCTGTAGCGTTATAATAAATAAAATATAAGGAGAGATTTGATATGAAAAAGACTTCTATAAAAATAGCACGTGCATGGAGGGCGCATGTAGAATAAGTTCTCCAATAAAATTCTGGAGGAAATAATTTGTATAACAATAAAATTATAATCAAAGAAACAAGCAAAGAAGATTTAGAGCACCTGTTGTCATTGTGGAATAATGGAGAAGTTATGAATTTTGTAGGTTTTCCCAAAGGTCTGGGAGAAACAATGATTAAGATGAAACAATGGTTATCATGGATTGAAGATGGAAGACCTAAGCGCAATCATTATTCTGTCTATACAGATGATTTTAACTACTGTGGTGAAACATTTTATGATATTGATAAAGGACACGGGAATTCAGCTTCTTTGGATATCAAATTGGTCATGAAAGCTCGTGGCAAAGGTATTGCAACGAAGGCTCTTTCTCATTCTATTGAACAGGCTTTTACAAACGGTGCTGAAAAGGTTTGGGTTGACCCTAATCCTGCCAATGAAAAAGCAATTGCTTTATACCGCAGACTTGGCTTTTTCGAAAAAGAGATGCCCGAATATCTTAAAGAAGATGAATGTGACTGTGATTTTGTGCCTGCTTACATGGAGCTAACATCAAAGCAATGGTATAAGGAAAATCATTAGAAAAATCCAAATTCGTGTGAAATATTTAATTGCAACATAAGGTTACAAAAATATTTAAGGTTGTGGATTCAAGAAAATGGTTTTATCTGAAAATGGAATCTTTAATGAAAAGTTAAGGTGAACCGTGCCGAATTATAAGCACCCTTAAAAACGGTATTATACTGTTTAAGGGTGTTTTCTTACCGTAAATTTAAAGGAGAGTATTCTATTTTTAAGACTTGCATATATTCGCCACATCAACTATCATATAAAGTTGAAGAAATAACATTATAGGAAGGATAAAACTTTGACAGAAGGAAAAATTTCAAAAAAAATTGTTTTATTTGCTATGCCAATCTTTTTGGGAAACTTATTTCAGCAGCTTTATAACGTTGTAGATTCCCTTGTTGTTGGAAACTTTCTTGGAAAGGATGCACTTGCGGCAGTAAGTTCTTCCGGCAGCTTAATTTTTTTAATTATAGGATTTATAAATGGTATCTTCGTAGGAGCAGGCGTGATTATTGCCCGCTACTTTGGAGCAAAAGACATGAAAGATTTATCTATTGCTGTTCATACCACCATTGCTTTTGGAATTATTGCTGGAATTATTGTAACAGCTTTAGGAATGGGATTATCACCTTGGATGCTGAAAATGATGGGAACACCGGATGATGTACTTCCCAATTCTATTATGTATTTTCAATTATATTTTGCTGGTGGAATTGGCATTGTTATGTATAATGCATGTATGGGTATTTTTCAGGCAGTAGGTGACAGTAGACACCCGCTTTACTACCTAATCATAGCAGCAATTATCAATGTTATTTTGGATCTTTTATTTGTAGCTGTACTGGGATTTGGTATTGGCGGTGCAGCTATTGCAACGGTAATCTCTCAGTTTGTCAGTGCCATTCTAGGTTTCACTAAACTTTTAAGAGTCAATGGAGAGCACCGGGTACATATCAACCAAATACGCATTCAACGTAACATGCTTGTAAGAATCCTAAAAATGGGTATCCCAACTGGTGTCCAGAATTCTGTAATAGGATTTGCAAATGTTATTGTCCAGTCCAACATTAATAATTTTGGATCAATTGCCATGGCTGGTTGTGGTAGTTATTCAAAACTTGAGGGCTTTGCATTTTTACCAATTACTAGTTTCAGTGTTGCTTTAACAACTTTTATTGGACAAAATCTCGGAGCTAAACAATTTGAACGTGCAAAAAAAGGTGCCCGTTTTGGAATCCTATCTGGAGTGTTGTTAGCAGAAACCGTTGGTATTGTACTATGGATTTTTGCACCTGTACTAATAGGATTCTTTAATAATCAGCCGGATGTTATAGAATATGGCGTTATGCAGTCAAGAACAGAAGCGTTATTTTTTTGTCTGCTCGCCCTCTCTCACTGTCTGGCAGGTATCTTAAGAGGTGCTGGGAAATCCACTATTCCTATGTTTGTTATGCTTGTCTGTTGGTGTGTCATCCGCATAACCTACATAACAATTATGGTTCGTATTATACCGGACATACGGGTAATCTTTTGGGCATATCCATTGACCTGGTTCCTAAGTTCTGTAGCGTTCCTAATTTATTACAAAAAGGCAGACTGGCTTCATAGCTTTATGGAAAAGGCAGCTTAAAATAACCGTTTGCTGTGAAAGCAGGAAAGGGACTGTTGCAAAATAAAAAATTTGTCATTCTGAGAGCTTTAGCTTGAAGAATCTCACTTTAGAATGGGATTCTTCGAGCATAATTCAGCAAGCTGAATTTGCTCTCAGAATGACAATTTTACAATGAACATTTTGCAATGACAGTTTTGCAATGACAGTTTTTGCAATGACAGTTTTTCAATAGCCGTTTTGCAATAGCCATTTTACAACAGCCATTTTATAATAGCCGTTTTGCAACAGCCATTTTATAATAGCCGTTTTGCAACAGCCACTTTCCCTTTCCAAATAAGGTTAAAATAGTACTTTTATTAAAATACTTGCTAAAACCAATATCAGTGCACCACATATTCTGGTGGCAATCTGTGCAAAAGGAAGCAGTTCCATTCTCTTTGAGGCTGATAATACAGCGATATCTCCTGTGCCTCCCATATTCGTAGTACATAAACCTGCCGTAATAGCGGATTCAATAGGATAAAATCCTACTAAATAACCGCCAAAACCAGCTCCCACTACAACACCGCCAACAACAACGGCTACTAAAAGTAAATAAATAGGTGAAAGTGAAGCAGCCACTGCATGTAAATCAATCATGGAAATACCAATTCCAACAAGCAGGGCACTTGTCCAGTTGCCCATTACAAACTGACTCCACTGTTGGGCTGATTTTTCGAATTTTTCTGGAATTATGCCCACAGCTTTTGATACAGCAACAAGGATAATCATCCATGCATAAGCATGAATTGTTGGGACGAATTTATTAATAATCGTACCTGCCAAGAAGAAAAATATTGATAATATAATTCCAATTCCAAGCATCTGAATATTTGGCTTGTTCTCTTTATTTTCTGTCATATCGGAAGGATCTTTTTTCATAAGCTTGCCATTGCCTGATAAAGAAGGCTTTGCTTCTCCAAGTCTTGCAAGTAATCCGGCACCAATAATAGCCATTACATTACCTAGGGTAGAAGCGGGTATCATTCTTGATATAATAACTGCAGAATCCTGGTTTAAGGCATCGGCATACATACCGGATAATGGAACCACCCCGGCACCCATTCCGCCACCCATCATAGGAATAGCAATATACATAATTGCGTCGATAAAACCATAGCCGGTTAACAAACCAAATAAGCCTACTAATATAATAGCAAATGCCATGGAACATAAAGCAACCGGTAAAAAGCGAATTGCAGCATTTAGAAGTAATTTACGATTCATTCCAAGGATACTTCCAGTGATTAAAGCTGCGATATAGAAGTTGAGGAATCCGGTTTTATTCATAAAGGTGTCAACATTTTCTATAACTGGAGCCGGAATAAGGTTAAAGTATACTAAAAACGCTGAAATAAATATACATGCAATAGCTCCTCCACCAAGATAAGTCTTAAGAATCGGGGTATTGTTACCAATTGCATTAAATAATCCACCAAAAACCATCATAACGGCTAAGGCTCCAATCATTCCACCAGGAAGCCACCCTAAAGACATCATAATGCAGATAATCGCTGCAATTACCAAATAAAAAGGCAATGAAATACCAATGATTTCAATGGATTTAAATTTATCTATAAAAGACATTTGTGTTACCTGAGTTTTTGCGTCCATTTTTTATTCCCCTTTCACCATAGAATTGGCTGCAATCCCACTTTTGATAGCTTCATCAGCAACTGCTTTAGCAACTACCTTTGCTACACGCTCATCAAATGCACCCGGTATAATATAATCTTCACTTAATTCTTTCTCTGTAATTATGCTTGCAATAGCTTTTGCAGCTGCAATCTTCATTTCTTCTGTAATGTCACTAGCTTGTACATCTAGTGCACCACGGAAAATGCCTGGGAAAACCAATACATTGTTAATCTGGTTCGGATAATCAGAACGACCGGTAGCCATAACTCTTACTCCACCCTTTATTGCTTCCTCTGGTAAAATCTCAGGTATTGGATTTGCCATGGCAAAAACAATAGAATCTTTTGCCATAGAAGCCACCATATCAGCGGATACAACATTTGGTGCGGAGACACCAATAAATACATCTTTTCCTTTTATTATTTCTGATAATGGACCGGTCTGTTTATCCTTATTGGTAATTTCAGCCATCTGAGTCTGTACAGGATTCATCCATTCCTCTCCCGGGCATAAAGCTCCTTTTAAATCAACAAGAACGGCATCGCCAATTCCTATCTGTAATAATAATTTGCAAATGGATATTCCCGCAGATCCAGCACCGTTAATAACAACTTTAGCTTCATTCATTGGCTTTTTAACTAACTTAAGGGCATTGATTAATCCAGCAGCTACAACGATAGCAGTTCCATGCTGGTCATCATGGAATACTGGAATATTTAATTCTTCCTTTAAACGCCGTTCAATTTCAAAGCATCTTGGTGCAGAAATGTCTTCCAGATTGATTCCGCCAAAAGTAGGCGCAATATATTTTACTGTTTTTATAATTTCTTCTGTATCTTTTGTATCAAGACAGATTGGGAAAGCATCAATATCTGCAAACTCTTTGAATAGAATTGCCTTACCTTCCATAACAGGAAGCCCAGCTTCTGGACCAATATCTCCTAAACCAAGTACTGCCGTTCCATCCGTAACAACAGCAACCAAGTTGCCTTTTGCTGTATAACGGTAAACATCCTCACGGTTATCACGTATTCTCCTACAAGGTTCAGCAACACCTGGTGTATACGCAGTACTTAAATCCTCACGAGTTTTTACATTTACTTTTGAAACAACACTTATTTTTCCCTTATTCTTTTCATGCATTTCTAAAGCTAACTTATTATAATCCATAACTATCCTTCTCCTTTACTCTGATGGGTTTTTATAGGCGTAGTATATCACGATAATTTTTCCGTGAATATATTGTGAAACTATAGAAAACCTTTAGAAAGTAAAAAAAATGGCGGATAATTTAAATAAAGATTATAATAATACAATAGGGAGGATATTGTTATGAAAAAAAGAAAGCTTACTCTGATGAATAAAATATTGTTTTCATATATCTTACTGGCAATTACAATTTCAACAGCAATTTTTAGCTATACCCTGTCAAGAGATTTAAAAACTTTAAATAAAAATATTGATACTACCATTCTATACATGTCAGAAATACTTGCCAAAGATCAAAAAACAATAGATATGATCAAAGAAAATAATTTAACTTTGGAAAGTAAGACCTACCTGGAACAGATTATTGAAAAGGTAAACCTAATTGACTTAATTGTAATTTCCAATTCCCAGGGAATCCGGCTGTATCATCCGGAGGAAAGTAGAATTGGTGGTCATTTTATTGGTGGGGATGAGAAAGCAATACTACAAGGAGCCGAACCTTATATAACTAATAAAAAGGGAACCGAAGCATATCAAAGGAGAGCATTTACCAGTGTGAAAGATGACAATGGAGAAATTATCGGTTTTGTAATGGTAAGTGCTTATACAGCCAAGATACATGATTTAAGAAATGAGATTGTCCATGAGTTTATCCTTATTTTTGCATTTATAATGGTTGTGGGAATTTTAATAGCCTATATACTGACCCGGTCTATTAAAAAAAGCTTGTTGGGACATGAACCGTCTCAGTTTGTTAATATGTATCTGCAGAGAGAAGAATTATTGGATACATTGGAAGAAGGTATTCTGGCTACAGACCAAAAAGGAAAATGCATTTTTATTAATAAAGCCATAAAAAACATGGTGTCAAATCTAGGCGTTGAAGTTTCTGAGGATTCCTTAGGTATATTTGTAAAGCAGTACCAGGCTCCTGTAATAGAATCTATGGAAACAGTATACAACCAGGAATTAACAATTAATAATATTACCTTTTTAATTGATAGCATACCAATTATTGAGAAGGGAAAATTAATGGGGACTATTTCCTTAATTCGAGATAAAACTGAAGTGACAAAACTTGCAGAACAACTAACCGGTGTAAAACATATTGTTGAGGCATTAAGGGCAAATACCCATGAACATCTTAATAAATTACATGTTATACTAGGTATGTTGCAGCTTGGAGAATATCAGATGGCTATAGATTATATTTCCACAACACAAACCGAAACGGATCAAGGGTATCATATTATTTCCAAGCAAATTGAGAATCTGACAATTGCCGCTTTACTTTTAGGCAAGCAAAACAGGGCAAAAGAATTAAATATAAGGCTGACTTTACAAAAAGGCAGCTATTTAGAAGCACATAACGATTATCTTTCAACCAATGATTTGGTTACGATTTTAGGCAACCTGATTGAAAATGCCTTTGACGCAGTAAAAGATAAGGAAGATGCACGAGAAGTTAATGTATTTATTCTTAGAAATGAGGATGGCCTTATTATTACTGTAGATGATACAGGTATTGGTATGAGTAAGGAAACCGCTGATAAGATATTCTTAAAAAACTTTTCAACCAAGGGCAATAAGCATGGCATTGGGCTATCGCTTATTGGAGATATTATAGCAAGATGTGATGGAACGGTAGAGGTAGAATCGGAAGAAGGAACGGGAAGTTCTATAACGATCAGCTTTAATAAGAAAAGGAAAAGAATTTAAAAGCAAAAAGGAGTGATACAGATGATAAAAGTAGTAATTGTTGAAGATGATTTAATGGTAGCTGCCATTAATAAACAATACATTCAGAAAACACCAGGATTAGATGTAGTCGCAACCTTTCACAACGGAAAAGATGCCTGGGATTTTTTAAGAAATACGGAGGTCCAGCTATTGATTCTGGATTTGTATATGCCTAATATTTCTGGATTGGAACTTTTACGGAAAATAAGGGAAGCAGAATATCAAATAGATGTAATTATGGTTACTGCAGCTAATGATGTAGAGAGCCTGGAAACAGCGTTACATCTTGGAATATTAGATTATCTTGTGAAGCCATTTAAATATGAGAGATTCTCAAAAGCCATTGATAAATACTTATTAAAGAATAAAATGATGGAAAGCGGTATTAATTTTAAACAGGAAGATATCGATGAATTAATTAATTTAAGGCAGGAATCATTCGTGGATAAACAGATGGAGTTAAGTAAAGGGCTTCAAGATAAAACAATTTACCTAATTCGAGGGTACATGAATGATAGAAAAAATGAATTTCTAACAAGTGAAGAGATATCGGCACATACCGGGTTATCTAAAGTTACAGTTAGACGCTATATGAATTATTTTATTGAAAGTAATGAGGTTATTAGCGACGTAGACTATAAAACCGGCGGAAGACCAAGTATAAAATATAAAATGCAGGATAAGAGATTCTGATAGATTGGGAAATAACGGAGAACTGTCCATATGCACGAAGGACAATTACCAGAATGCACGAAGGACAATTACCAGAATAGAAAAAGGCATATCAGAAATCCTGAAAATCCGGATTTCCATTGATGTGCCTAAATTTATGAGTTAGCGTGTGAGTAAGGCAAAGGGCATAATTAATTTGCCCGCTCTGCCTTCAAATCCAAATCAAAAATCCAAGCCTGTTGTACGTAACTATCTATAATCCATTTATTTAAATTAAACCAGCTAATACATTTATCCAAAATAATGGCGTCGCTGGTAATTACCCCTTCCAGCTTTTCCAAAACCCTATCTACTTCATTAATAACTTCCACTGCTACATTAACTTTGTACTTTTCTCCAATTTCATAGATAAAGCTTTTTAATCTGCCAGAGTTAGAAACCGGCTTATCCAAATAAAAGACCACTTCCGATATGTTTAATTTCTCTAACGCTTGAAATATGAGCTGAACTGCCTGATTCGTTTTATCAATGATCCGATAATTTCCCCGAAGTCCCGCCAAATCCCGTATGGTGCCATCCATTCCTTTAATAACTAATGACCCGGACAATGCCACTTCCAAACTAATAATAGTATTAAACCCATCTACTACTAGCCTTTTAGGCAGCTCTTTCGGAGATAATTCTTTCTCTTTACGAAGTTCTAACTGCTCCTTTGAGGAAACTATTCTAGCCAGAGCCAATCGTTGACGTTCAGATAACATATAATGATTTCCAATCAAGTTGGAAGCTGGATTTAATTTATACCCTCGGTTTAACAAAAAGAATAATTCTTCCCCTGCCTGGCTTAATTTATCCTTCCACTTGTTACCGAATTCTATTTCATCTTTCGAATTATATCCACGTTTTACTATATTGGTCATTGGTTTATCCCCTATAATTATCTTTTTGGGTTCAATAATTATATTACAGTTCAGCCTGCGGCATTCCATCTCACTTCTGCTTGCCTTACCTTCGTGGGTTCAGATTGCTCCGCCTCATAAGATGTACAAATCTAATTATTTCTCAAATAAGTTCCACGGGTAAATACTTGGAGGCATCTTCTTAAAATCAATTTCTTTGTTTAGCATAGGATGACGAAAAGCCAATCGATAAGACCATAAGGCTATTTCGCATCTATTATCCTTACTGCCATATTTACCATCACCTAATAGAGGCATTTTTCTAGAAGAAAATTGAACCCGTATCTGATGGGTTCTTCCAGTATGCAATTTAATACGAACTAAGGTAAGTTCGCTCTTTTCTCCATGTATGCTGTCTAAAACAGTATACTCTAAAGAAGCTTCTTTTACTCCTTTACGAACTCTCTTTACAACAAAGGACTTATTCTTTGAGGAGTCTTTAAATAATAAATCTTTATAAATCCCAGTTGCTTCTTCTGGCTTATTATGAACCACTGCCATATATTCTTTAGTGAAATTTCTCTCTTGGATTGCCTGGGATAACTTTGAAGTAACTGCTTGTTTCTTGGAGAATACCATAACACCACCTACATTTCTATCCAATCGATGAACTAAACCAATGTACGGCTTCTCCTTGTTTTCTTCCAAATGCTTGGTAAGCAAAGTAATCATATCCTCCCCTTCTTCCATTCCTGGTTGGGAAAGTACTCCTATTGGCTTTACACATACAATTAAATCCTTATCTTCATATAATATTTCTATCATAATAGCCTCGCTTTTGACGTTTTAATACCTTAGTTTATTACATTATTTTTCATTCATATCCATACTATTATTATCTGTTTTCTTCTTTAGTAAGAATAAACGATTCATCCCTTCCTGCCAAGGATATGGAAATTCCAGATATCTTTCGATGATAAAATTCTTTTCAAATTCTTGCCGCCATTTATATGTACTTTGCCTTCTTAAGCGTAATACCCCATCTTCCTCATATAAATCATTCTGAAACCGCTTTAATCCATATTCTTTTATTTCTTCATCCGTTATATCAGGATTTAATTTTATAAGCATAAGACCATCTTCCCTTAATAATCGTGTAAGTTCCTTTAAAATATTATTTTCAACATCTTTTGGAACTATATCTAAGACATTAGAGACAATGATACCATCAAAACAGCCATCTTCCATTTGGTCAAAATATGAAATATCTCCAATTAAAAAATCAAGCTGCCTATAATGATTTAGATTAGCCATTTTCTTGCAATACTCAATTCCTACCTCAGATTTATCAATACCCATTCCGTAGTTTAGATAACCAAAACCTGCACATTGGAATAATATATCGCCAGTACCACAGCCATAGTCTAATACTCGTTTTGAATTCTGTGCGAATATTTTAAGACATGCATCAAATGTAGGCTCCACTTCCAGCCTTTCTCCAGTTAAATCTTCTAGTTTGCATTCAGAATATACACTATTCCATAATGCAGTGGAAGCATCATATTCTTTCATAATAAACGCCAGCTTTCCTTTATAATTTATTTACATATATTATAGTGCTTTCTAACTTACTTACATATATTATAGTGCTTTCTAATTTATTTACATATATTATAGTACTTTTTTATAAAATTAGATTACATAATATTATATCATTTTTACTTTTTTATTAGTAATATTTTTATAATTTAAAGTTTGGAAACAAAAGGTATTTGCATACATGCATATATTTCTAAAACACAAAAAAAGCCATTCTGTACCTGAAAGCAGAAGATTCTCATATTAAAAGATAGAGATTTCACTATTCAAGTCAGAATGGCAATTAGTCTAACAAAATATTATTCAAAAATTAACACTGACCTTTTCCGTCAATAGAGCAGGCATGAATTGGATTCTGTATATTTAATTTATCTTTATCAACAAAATCAGAGATTTGAAATGTTTTGCTGCCATCTTCAAGAATAAAGAATGGTATTCCAACTCTACCTGCTTCAATAATAGGAGCAAACATTGGTTCATGATCTCTGTAAGCTAAAAATTCCTTTAATATAGCAGTAGTTTCTGTAATATTTCTATAGTCTAGCTCTATATCAGAATAAGCTGTTAACTTTTCTTTTGCTTCAACACAATTTGGACATATACCGGTACCATACATAATAACCTTCATCTTGTAGTCTCCTTTGTTTTAATAAATTATTTTATAAGGAAACTTTATCAGAATATATCTAAGAATGCAAGAATGATTTCTAAAACTGTTTAATAACTTAAACATTATTGAATATCCGGTTTTAAAAATCTTTTTTCTTCTTCCTTTAAATCTAATCCAAGTGTTCCGCCTGGATTCATATTGTAACCAGGATCAAAATAATCCTTAAGTACCTTAAATATTCCATATTCTTTTCTGCCAAGCTGACCTTCTAACCAAGGTGCAAACATTTTACCGATTCCGTGATGATGGCTCATACTTGCACCAGACTTCTGAATAGCATCAAGGATAGTGCTGTGATATGCTTTAAACTTTTCAGCATCGCTTAACCTGGTAATAAATATAAAATAAAGGTTTGCTCCCTGTGGATAGCAATGTGACATATGAGTTGTTACAATAGTGTTCGGAAGTCTGTGGCAGACTTCTCTGACATCCCTATGTACCTGTGCCATATTGGACCAGTTCACAGTACATTCTAATGTATCCGTTGTAATGCCAAAATCCATTAAAGTATCTCTAAGGTATGGATCATTAAATCTGCCCTTTTCCCAACTCTTGGTTACATATGAGGTTAAACTCATGCCGCCATATTGTTTTGCAATTCTTTTAATATTCTTAGCCACATTTTTAGAAAATCCTTTTCCACCATCAGTAAATCCTAAAAATAGGCAGCGTTCCATATCTTTATATCCTCGAATATCAAAGATTTTATGTAAAGGAGTATCATCTACATTGTATAAGCGAAGCATTAAATTAGTTTCTTCCGGATCGGATAATCGAAATACAGAAGAAAATCCTGCCTCACACTGCATCATTTCTCTAGCTGCCTCCTGTGCTATTTCCCAGTTCTTAAAGATATAAGAAAATCTTTTTCTATTTTCAGGCATATAGCGAAAAACTTTCAATGTTACTTCTGTCAAAACACCAAAAGTGCCCTCTCCACCCATCATAATCTGGTTTATATTTGGTCCAGTTGCTTCTCTTGGATAAGGACTTGTCTGGATTGTTCCAATTGGAGTAGCATATTTTTGTCCCATTACAATATCAGTGATACAGCCATAATAAGTACTGTTTTGTCCAGCTCCCCTTGTTACAACCCATCCACCCACACTACTGTATTCAAAGGACTGTGGAAAATGTCCACAGGTATATGCCCTCTTAGCACCGAATAACTTAGGAGCTTGATTTAGTGCCTCTTCTAATTGTGGTCCCGACATTCCTGTTTGAACGGTAATGGTTTGATCAATTTCGTTAAAGGAAAGTACTTTGTTATACCTTAATCTCATATCCAGTGAGATACCACCTTTAATTGGTTCTACGCCTCTTGTAACACTACTGCCGCCACCATACACATAAAGAGGTATATTATGTTTGGTACTATACGCAACAATCTGTTCAATCTGTTTGGTTGTATCTGGATAAACAACAACATCTGGTACACAATCAACTCGTCTGTCACGAAGCCGTAACGCATCATAACCAGTCTTTCCATAAGCAACAGCAAGACGTGGATAATCCTCCGTTGTTACAAATTCGCTTCCAATTATATCTTTTAGAGCCTTGATATGTGTCTTATCTAAACGGCATGGAATATTTAATTTCACTGGCTTCATTCCAATATCGCCGGTGTATTGTTTGAAATCTTCATCCTTCATATCAAACTTTTCCTTCATCATCTTATACAATGATTCTTTCGGATATTTCACAAAATCAGGGTCCCCCCAGCGAAAGATGGAACGATAACTGTTTTTTGGTGCCGCTTCTTTAACCCACTTAGGTTCAAATCCTGTATATGGTTTACTCATACCTCTTCTCTCCTTGTCAAATGTTTTATTTTAATATAGAGTGGTAATAATCTTGGATAGATTTGTTTATATACATGCTGATAAAGTTTTTCATAGATTTTATGCTCTTCCATGTCCGGCTGAAATGTATCCTTTACATGTACCATATGTGAGATTGCCTCCTCATAGCTTTTAAACTCGCCCATTGCTACAAATCCTGCTATGGAAGACCCCAGACCAGAGGCTTCATGGGTTTGGATACGTATGACCGGAAGTCCAAACATATTTGCAGTAATCTGGCAGATTTCATCGCTTTGAGAGCCACCTCCTGCAACATATATTTCCTTAATCTTTTGCCCAGAACGTTGCTCCATACTATACATTCCATCCATTAGAGCAAAGCCAATTCCTTCTATAATTGCTCGATAAAGATAAATTCTTGTATGTACATCTGAAAATCCAATAATTGCCCCTTTGGCATTGGGTGTAACAACTCCTGGTGTCCAGAAAGGCTGTAAGATTAAACCTTCGCAGCCTGCCGGTACTTCTCTTAGCCGCTCATTTAGAATCAACTCTGGATCACAGCCCCGCTCCTTAGCTTCAACACACTCTTTCATGGCAAATTCACGTTTAAACCAGGAAATTAACCAGTAGCCACGAAATATCTCAATCTCTGGATTGAATACCCCACGGGGTACTCCAGGATATGCTGGAAGGAAACGCTTTGGTTCAAAATATTTCTTTGTAGCAAATTGAACCGTTGCAGTTGTCCCAAATGACAGTGCTGCTTTATCTTCACTAATTACCGACAAGCCTAAGGTTTCACAACCTTTATCGGAACCAGTTGCAATAAGTGGAAGCCCCTGGGGTATTCCGGACAATTCTTCCATCTGCCTTGTAATTTCCCCAATGGTTTCTTCCGTCTGTACTAACTCACACATCTGAAACTTTGGAATATCGCACATACACCGTTTTGGATTATTTTTTGACTGCCAATTCATTTTTTTATAATCAAAAGGAATATGTCCAATCATATTAGCAGGACAATCTTTTAATTGCCCTGTCATTTTGTAATTTAAATAGGTTGGTAACATAACAAACTTATGCGTCTTTGCCCAGATTTCAGGCTCATTCTCCATAATCCAATTTGCAACGGAAACCTTAAATTGCTTATTCAAAGTTGTTTCCATTCCAACTAGTTTCATTGAGATTTTAATCCACCACTTAAAGGGTTTTATGTGTTTTGTTTCTCTGCTGTCTAACCACAATATAACATCTCGCAAAGGCTCATAATTTTCATCCAGACATAACGATGAATCACGAATGGCAGTCAGTGTTACCCCAATTACATCTTCATAGCCATTAGGACTTTTCTGTTTTAACTGATTGGATATAGAACATAATGTATCAAAGTAAAATTCGGGCTTTTGCTCTGCCCACCCTGGATTCTTGGAATAGTATGGAGTTTCATACTTATGCTGAATCATATGTACTATCTGCCCCTGTTTATTTACGAGCATTCCACGCATACTTTGCGTTCCCAAATCAAAGGTTAATATCAACGGATTCTTCATCTTTACCCTCTCCTTGATTGAATTCCTATTATTATTCCTTTAATATGTTACTTGTAGCTATAATATTAACATTTAACCCTAATACATTTTCTATAATAACATCCCCAATTGAAATAGGTTTCGTTACCACAACTTTATTTATTTCCCTCATAACATCAAAGATTTTGTCCTTTGGTATCTCTTCAGATACTCTAACCGGAAGTACCGGTACTTTGGGAAAGTTTGTTTTAACGGTAGAACAGATGGTTCGCATTGGATGTTTCATCTCACTTACTGCAAATTCTTCTCCCCGCTTACACCGGTTCCCTGATACCTTGATTGAAGTCCCCATATCTTCAATCATCATGGGACAACCATTGGGGCAGACAATACAGACAAGTTCTTTCATACTTTTTCTCCTTTCACTTCAACTGTCAGAGTGTCTTCTTTGACTAAATGAAACTGACTCATATCCAGCTTGATGGTTTCCATTTCCGGAGGTTTTAAATATGAATATTTCTTTTCAAATATTTGCTTTCCATTGACTTTTATTGTTACTGCTGCCTTCTTTAATACTTGACTGCTTCTAAAATATAAGGTAGCAGGTTTGCTTACTTGACTGATACTAATCTGTTGTGGTACAAAGTAAAGCAAATCTTTGCCTATTTTGAATGATACGAACTCTTTTGACTCATAGCAATAATTTGCAGCTGCTTTTCCTGCCAGTTCCCCACTCTCTGACACATAATCCACCAAATCATTAACATGAAGTGCATTTCCACATATAAAGATTCCCGGTTCACTTGTCATAAAATCATCATCACAAACCGGTCCTTTGGTCTTTGAATCCATTCGTACATGAAGACTTTCCGCCAGCTCATTTTCAGGAATCAAACCAACTGATAATATCAATGAATCACATTCTACGATTTCTTCTGTCCCGGGAATTGGAACCATGGACTCATCCACCTTCATGATTTCCACTGCTTGTAAACGCTCTTCCCCATAAAGTCTGGTCACTGTGTGCGATAAATATAGTGGAATATCAAAGTCATTAAGACACTGCATAATATTTCGTGTTAGCCCTGAGGGAGCAGCCTTGGCTTCATATACCCCACATACTTTTGCTCCCTCTAATGTGAGTCTTCTTGCCATAATTAATCCAATATCGCCACTTCCTAAGATAACGCATTTTTTTGTTGGAAGCTGACCTAATATATTGGTATAGGCCTGTGCTGTTCCTGCAGTAAATACTCCTGATGGCCTCGTTCCATGTATAAAAACCTGCTTTGATGTTCTCTCCCGACAACCTGTTGCTAAGATAATGGTTTTTGAAGTATATTCAACCACACCTTTCGTATTTACCACGCGAATCAAATATTTATGTTCTAGTTTTTCAATTCCTATAACGTAGGTAAGGACATTAAAATCAATCTTTCTTTGATGAAACTCATCCACATAACGCCAGGCATATTCTGGTCCGGAAAGTTTCTCCCCAAATCGGAGTAAACCAAAACCATCGTGAATACATTGTTTTAAAATGCCACCCAGTCGTGCTTCACGCTCAATGAGTAAGACGTTTGCACCTTGCTTTTTAGCTGATATAGCTGCCGCCAGACCTGCAGGTCCCCCACCTATTACAATTACATCATAGTTTAACATATGGCTCCCCCCTTTGTTTCTCCTAAGGTTATATAAGCTTCTGAGCTTGATTTTTTTACTTCCTCAATTGAAATATTCTCATGTTCACTTATAATCTGAGATACGAGTGGCATACAAAATCCACCCTGGCATCTACCCATTCCTGGACGTACTCGCTTCTTTATACCATCAACGGTTGGTACTGATATAGGAGAGTTAAGTGCATCAATAATCTCGCCTTTACTGATTTCTTCACAGCGGCATATAATAATTCCGTAGTCAGGATTATTTTGAATCATTTTAGTCCGCTCTTTACTGGACATCTCCCTTAACACTGGGATACCTTTGCGTATTGGATTGAATTTTTCATTCTTAGTAACCAACTCTGTTTTTGATAATTCCTTAATAACCATCTTTTCAATATCCAAAGCGACTACCGGTGCTGTGGTTAGCCCAGGAGATTGAATGCCTGCACAGTGAATCAGATTCTTTGTCTTTCTTCCTTTTTCAATGATGAAATCTTCTTCAAATGTTGCTGCACGTACTCCTGTAAAATATGTAATAATATCTCGTTTTGATAACTCTTTTGCAGTTAATTTCTGTTTATTAAATACTTCATCAATGCTTTTACTTTCCGTAGCAAAGTTTTCTTTTTCATAGGTTTCAATTGCATTTGGCCCCACAAGTAAATTCTCATGTACTGTTCTTAAGATACCACCGCCTTTGGTATGCTGCTTTTTACGGGAAATCGTTTTAATTGATGCAATTGATTTAACTAAATGTGCTGATTTTTTGTCTAGGATAGAATTAGTTCCTTTTCTTGGATGAATGGAATAAAAACGATCTTTCGCCATAGCTGCAACATCTTCTGCAAATGTTCCTGCTGCATTAATTACTAACTTGGGATAAAGAATACCTTTGTTTGTGGTTACACTTACAATCTGATTATCTTTTACATCCATCCCTAAAACAGCTGTATTTAATGAAACTTTTGCACCATTCTGCACCGCATTTTCCGCATATGCAATGGTTAATCCATAGGGGCAGATACAACCTGCACTTGAATTATATAAGGCAAATGCAAACTCATCATTTAGCTCTGGTTCTCGTTTTCTCAATTCCTTTTGCCCAATAATTCTTGTGTCCGTTACACCGCAGATATGCTTTTTCTGCCATGCATAAGCTGCCAGTATCGGTAACAAATGCCTCTGTTTAAAACCAACATATTGGCCCCTTCGCTTAAATGGGACATCAAGTTCTTTACATATTTTATCATAGATTTGATTGCCTCGCACCACATAATGTTGTTTTAAACTTCCTCTGTTTAAGTCAACACCAGGATGGACTTCACCATCATTTCGTCCAGATGCCTGCATGGCAAGATCTGACTCTTTGTCCACTAATAAAATATTCAAATTCCATTTTGACAATTCCCTCGCAATGCTTGCCCCTGAGATGCCGCCGCCAATAATTAGAACATCTGGCTTCATCCCTTCAAGCTCTTTTGATGTTTCTTTTGGAATTCTCATGACCGGAATATTCGTACCCATAAGCTTAATGTCATTCACCACATGTAATCGTTTATCTTTGCTGACACACATGCTGCATGCCCTTACAATATCCTCCCAATTATCTAACTGCCCAGAAACTCGGATGCAATCGTCTTCTACCTTTACCGATACCCTTCCAGGAAAGTACCTTTCCAGTTTCTGATTCAGTTTCCTTTCAAAGACTTTTCCGCTCATTCACCCACTTCCTTCCTAGTCGTACACGCGACCGACTCACTTTACTACATATTACCAGAAATATTGGGCTGTGTCAATTACATAATTGATACTTTTATCTATTTTATAATTATTTTCCCTCATAATATTGGACAAATGTTATAAAAAAGTTTATACTGTTTCAAGA
>ENA-UOOR01000863-UOOR01000863.1-fermentation-metagenome-genome-assembly--contig:-NODE-863-length-39243-cov-13.562723_pt1 | contig 39243 bp, 32 predicted proteins | sample MGYA00245780_ERZ724029 | MGnify/ENA primary metagenome ERZ724029 (study PRJEB28704, sample SAMN03018315) | fermentation metagenome | biome: anthropogenic terrestrial biome; feature: soil; material... | reverse complement strand
CTGGAACGCACCTAAACTGGAACGCACCTAAACTGGAACGCACCTAAACTGGAACAAACCTAAACTGGAACGCACCTAAACTGGAACGCCCCCATGAGCGCCCCTAGTTTTAACAGATGGGGTAGGTGTTTTTGCGAAGTCACAGCCTTAGGAAAATGTTCAACTTATATAGAGTGTATACTTTCAAAAGATGTTCAGTTTTTTAGTTTCTGCAAAAGAATCTTGCATAGAAGTACTTCTTATTCAATGAGAAATTCAAAGGGGACACATATTTCCAACCTTCTTTCGAAGGTTAATGAAATTTAAGATGTTTTAAATTTCATCAGAAAATCATTTTTTAAAATTTGAATATATCATAGTTTCTTTGAACATAGTATTAACAAAAATACGCATTGTTCTATGATTTTGCTGCGTGAACTAGCGGTTACTAAATAATTGTTAAATTAACAATTGAGAAAGAAGGATATGTTACAGGTCAAATATTAGGTAAAGTAGCGGGTGCATAAGGGTTAAGGCATGTGGGCAGGTGTTCCAGCGAACTTTAACAGTATACCCTTAATTTTATCGATGGTATTGCAAGTTTGTGTTTTAAAAGTTTCAAAAAAGCTTGAAACAAAGCTACCATTGTGTTAATATGGTATACAAAGTGAAAAAATTAACAATGAAAAATCTATTAAGTATTTAAACCGTTTACTGCGTAAGCTTAAATGATTATTTCATACATGAAGGGAGAGTATTCAATGCAATCGAACAATAAAAAACTGATGGCATGGGTTAATGAAATTGCAGAAATGTGCCAACCTGACAATATTTACTGGTGTGATGGTTCCGAAGAGGAAAACAAACGTCTTTTGGAAGAGTCAGTCAAGAGTGGCGCGTCTGTGAAATTAAACCAAGATAAGCTGCCCGGGTGTTATCTGTTCCGAAGCGATGCTTCCGACGTAGCCAGGGTTGAAGACCGTACCTATATCTCTTCCAAGAAAAAGGAAGATGCCGGTCCTACAAACAACTGGGTTGATCCCGTAGAGCTGAAGAAAACAATGACTGAATTATATACCGGCTGCATGAAAGGCCGTACAATGTATGTTATTCCTTTCTCAATGGGTCCAATCGGTTCGCCGATTTCTAAAATAGGTGTTGAGATTACAGATAGCAGTTATGTTGCTGTAAATATGCGTATTATGACAAGAATCGGAACAAAGGTTCTTGAAACCTTGGGTGACGAGGGTGAATTTGTACCTTGCCTGCATTCTGTCGGTGCACCTTTGGAAGAAGGGCAGGAGGATGTATCATGGCCTTGCGCTCCAATGGAGAAAAAATATATAAGTCATTTCCCTGAAGACAGGACTATCTGGTCATATGGTTCAGGATATGGCGGAAATGCATTGCTTGGCAAGAAGTGTTTTGCTTTGCGTATTGCTTCAGTTCTGGCTAGAGATGAAGGCTGGCTGGCAGAGCATATGCTGATCCTTAAAATTACCGATCCTAAAGGCAATGCAAAATATATCACCGGTGCTTTCCCAAGTGCCTGCGGAAAAACAAATCTTGCAATGCTTGTTCCAACAATTCCAGGCTGGAAGGTTGAAACAATTGGTGATGATATCGCATGGATGAAATTTGGAAAAGACGGCCGTTTGTATGCTATCAATCCGGAAGCAGGATTCTTTGGAGTTGCTCCCGGCACATCCTTACAATCTAATCCAAATGCAATGAAAAGCATAGGAAGCAACACAATATACACAAATGTTGGTCTCGCAGATGACGGGGACGTTTGGTGGGAAGGCATAGGACGTGAAACTCCTGATCATTTGATTGACTGGAAGGGTAATGATTGGACTCCAGAACGAAAGGATCCTGCAGCTCATCCGAATGCACGTTTTACCGCACCGGCAAGACAATGCCCATCTATTGCTCCTGAGTGGGAAGATCCTAATGGTGTGCCCATTTCCGCAATCTTAGTAGGTGGACGTCGTCCAAGCACAATTCCATTGGTACATGAAAGCTTTGACTGGAAGCATGGTATATTTATGGGCTCTATTATGGGTTCAGAAATTACTGCGGCAACCATATCTAAAAAGATTGGGCAGGTACGCCGTGATCCGTTTGCTATGCTGCCATTTATCGGTTACCATGTAGGTGATTATCTCCAGCATTGGCTTGATATTGGAGAGAAGACTGAGCAGGATAAACTGCCAAAGCTCTTTTATGTTAACTGGTTCCGTAAGGATGAAAACGGCAAATGGTTATGGCCAGGTTTTGGTGAAAACAGCCGTGTGTTGAAATGGGTATTTGAAAGAGTTTCGGGAGATGGCAAAGCTGTAAAAACACCTATTGGTTATATGCCAACAGTAGATGCTATCGATACGGAAGGTCTGGATGTTTCTGAAGCCGACATGAAAGAATTATTGAATGTTAAGAAAGAAGAATGGCTGAATGAAGTTGAATCCATTAAAGAACATTATGCCAATTACGAGCCAAAGCTGCCACAGGAATTGAAAAACCAGTTAGCAGCTCTTGAGAAACGCTTGAATGAAGCATAATAAATGATTCTATTGTTCTATATGTTAATATATGATGAATTAGAAATGCGACATATATTGACATTACTTGGTGCATATACCATTAGCTTTAGTATTGCCAAAGAACGATGACATGCGGTCAGTTATATAGGTAACTTCTTGTAAACGAAATGTCATCACATGTGCAATAGAAATTGAAAAAGAAATAAAATAACATATTGAGTCAAATAACATACTGTTTAAAGTTGTGTTATGATTGCTCCCCAGAAAGTCGTGAAACGACTTTTTCCTGCAGGTTTAACTGCAGGAAGTTGCAGCTCGCTGCAACCTGGTGCAATCACAATATGGTTATCCAGCCTTCGGAAGAAGGCTGATGAAATTTAAGAAATCTTAAATTTCATCAAAAAGTCACTTTGTGACTTTTTGGGTGATAACCGTGTTATAATCTTTCAATTTTAATATTAAATTTATACAGATAAATGCCGGCAAGTTAGCGAGTAACTGCCGGCATTTCCATTTAAGCCATCATATGTTGGAATCATTTTATTTCCATTATTTTATAACTCTTTTTGCACCGATGTAACGCTGTTTATAATAAGGATTATCCAAATCGGATATTGTTACTTTTTCTGCTCCTGAGCTGGCATGAATAAATTTATTGTTTCCAATGTAAATTCCCACATGGGATGGACCTGGTTTGTAGGTTGTAAAGAACACCATATCACCAATCTGCAGTTGGCTCCTGTTGACCCAAGTTCCTGCATAGTACTGATCTGCTGACACTCTTGGAATAACAATATCATTCTTTAAAAATACATAATGAGTAAATCCGGAGCAATCAAAGCCTGAAGAGGAGGTACCACCCCATACATAGGGTACTCCGTAATAGCTTTTTGCAGTCTGTGCTACTTTTGCCTTTTTAATTGCACGGGAGGTCTGAGAGCCTACAATTCCATCTGCTGAGAGCCCATAGTCTTTCTGAAACCGGATTACAGCATTATAAGTTATACTTCCAAAATAATTCGTGGTCTTATAAAAAGTGAAGTATCCAATATCCTTCAGATCCTGCTGCAGGTTTTTCACCTCAGTGTGAGTCTGACCATAATATAGAGTTTTGCGTTCGGTTTGATAATCTGCTTGTGAAACAACCGGAGTCATAATCATAACCAACATAATAATAGTAAATGCAGTTATTAATTTTTTCATTTTTTCTCCTTTCTACTCATAGGATGAGCTCAATTTAGAGCCCACAAATTTTTATAACATACCTATCCCATGCCGAATGGAAACCAACTGCCAACTCCAATATTATAAGGGGGTGGTTTACATAATTTCAACCTGTAATACTTTCCAATAGACGAGATACCATCGTTATTTAAGGTTTTTCTGTGGTAAAATAGCATAGTGAGACGATTTGTGTCTGCAATAATTAAAGTGGGTTTGCCCACAAACAAATAGCGGAACCTTATAGCTGCAAAACGTCAACCTCTTATTTTTATCAAATGCCCTAAGACCCCTGCCTCATGTGGTCTATAGACCACGAATAAAGGAAGTGAGCCACAAGGGCTAAAAAACACGAATAGGCGGGGGATAAACCGATTTCTGCTTTAGTGGCGGGTACAATCCCCCACTGAAGGTGCGTACCAACTGGAACGCACCACAAGCCTCGACCCGTTACTGAAGGGCATTTGATAAAATGCTCGCGGTGTAAAGCGTATTTTGCAAGCAAAAACGCGTGTTGCACACAAAACGTGCAAGGAAGGCGCTTTCAGCGCCCATAGCATATTTTGCAAGCAAAAATGCGGTTTGGCGCGCAATTCGCGCAAGCGCTCATTGAATTAGTGTTTTGCAACAATAATGTAATAAAGCTTTAGGGTTTCCAGTTAGAAAGACCGGGGAATTATATTTGCAACACCAAGAAATAATATTTTATTGCTTACTGGAAAGTAGAAAAACAACGATGTTGACTCTTTTAAATAACGGAGGACGAGAGAATGGAATGGAGTAAAGTGGCTTTTGCGATGGGACTAACTTTGTTTGCAGGTTTATCGACAGGAATAGGCAGTCTTATGGCTTTATTTGCAAAGAAGACAAATACAAGGTTTCTTTCAGTTGCACTTGGCTTTTCAGCAGGAGTAATGATATATGTTTCAATGATTGATATTTTTGCGAAAGCTCAATCAACCTTGGTAACCGCATTAGGCAAAAGTGGTGAATGGCTTACTGTTGGTTCATTTTTTGTGGGAATATTTTTTATTGCTGTAATAGATAAGTTAATCCCTTCAGGAGAAAACCCCCACGAGGTAAAAAAGGTGGAGGATTTGGGGGACGATAACACTTCATCTGATAAATCAAATCTTTTGAAAACCGGCTTGTTTACAGCCTTAGCTATTGCTATACACAACTTTCCTGAAGGAATAGCAACCTTCACTGCAGCTGTTAAGGATCCCACAATGGGCATTGCCATCGCCATCGCTATTGCTATACATAATATCCCTGAAGGTATTGCGGTATCAATACCTGTTTATTATGCAACCGGCAGCAGAAAGAAAGCATTTGTGTTGTCATTTTTGTCCGGTTTATCTGAGCCTGTTGGAGCAGTTATTGGATATCTGATACTTATGCCTTTTTTGAATGATATTGTTTTTGGCGTTCTATTTGCTGCTGTCGCAGGGATCATGGTTTTTATATCACTGGATGAGCTTCTGCCCTCTGCTAGAGAGTATGGAGAAGCCCATCTTTCAATTTACGGACTCATCTCAGGGATGATGGTTATGGCTGTAAGTATATTGTTATTTAATTGATGTGAAATCAGACCTGTTTTTGAGTCAGATACTCATGTGATTCCTTAAGCTTTTCAATAATGGGAATGCTCTGTGGGCACACTGCTTCGCAATTTCCACACTCAATACACTGTGAGGCATCCTTATTATTTTTAACAAAGTTATTTATGTAATTTCTCCGGCAGTAAGCTTCTTCCTTATACATAGATGCGTTGTTTACATTATAGAATATCTCGGGTATGAGAACTCCTTGCGGGCACGGCTGACAGTAATTGCACCATGTACAATTAACTCGGGTCTTTTGAAGATAAACATCTCTAACCTTATGTGTTAAATTCAACTCATCCTCAGTCATGCAATTAGCCTTGGCGTCTTTAAATATTCTGAGGTTATCCTGTAATTGCTCAAGAGTAGTGACTCCGCTCAAAATAACAGCGATTTCCGGGAAATTGTAAAGCCAACGGAAAGCCCATTCAACAGGTGTCCTTTTAATCTCAGCTTGATCCCATATGGCTTCTATTTCAGGAGTAACACTATTTGCAAGCTTTCCTCCTTTTAAAGGTTCCATAATAACAACCGGTATGTTCTTTGAACCTGCATATTTTAACCCTTCAACTCCAGCTTGTTCATGCATGTCCATTATGTTCAACTGAATCTGGCACATATCCCAATCAAAAGAGTCAATGATACTTTTAAATACATCAAAATTGTCATGAAAAGAGAAACAAATATATTTGATCTTACCCTGTTCTCTTGATTTTTTCATAAATTCCATTACACCGAGGTTAGATAAATGCTCCCACGATTTTTTATTCAAAGAATGCAAAAGGTAAAAATCAATATGATCAGTGTCCAGTTTTTGAAGCTGTTCATTGAGAATACGATCAAAGTCACTGGCTTCTTTAACATACCATGAAGGTAGTTTTGTGGCAAGAGATACCTTTTCTCGATAGCCATCTTTCAGAGCTTTTCCAACAACTCGCTCGCTGTCACCATTATGGTAGTTATATGCAGTATCAATGTAATTTACGCCGTGGTCGATGCCGTAGCGGATCATGTGGATAGCCTTATCTTCATCAATTACAGAACTATTTTCCTTTTCAATAATGGGAAGGCGCATACACCCAATTCCGAACAAAGACAAGGGCTTATCAATATTACTGTGTTTACGGTACTCCATATTAATCCTCCAAACTAACTTTTTTCTATTTATTTAGTATATCATGATATATTAAAGGAAACAAAGTAGTTGTCAAGTTTTTTATGATGCACTCACACTTTGACAAGAGGATATAAAGTAAAATTGTGGTATTTTGGAAGCTCGCCAGTATGGGTGTTAGGTAGTGTTAAAAAAGTTATCAAAGCAAAAAGTTGAGATTATATAGGTGAACAATCAGAAGATATGAATTTGAGTATAATAGAACAACAATGAAAGAAATAGTGGCTATAACATAAGACCGGACTATTTTATTAAAGAAAGTCAAAATAAAAAATGTTTATAAAAAAACTTTATATTGACCAATTCAAAAGCTTACAATATAATGGAAATTGGAATGATTAAAAAATGCAGGAAAGGGGTGTTAGTATGACAAACGCAAGAATCATAATTGAGGTGGCTACAGTCTAACAGAATACTGGCAGAAAGTGATGTTTGCTCACCTTTCTGCGAGCAAAAGAATAACCCTTATGCCTGATACAATAGTATCTTAGGATTGATACCTTGTTGAGAACAATGCTGATTTCGCTCACAAAATTCATATTATACTGTGAAAATTGTTTGCGGAATGTGCGGATTAAAAGAGTGTACTGTAAAAATAATAGTAAAAGATGTGAGTAAAAGAGACCAAAAGAGATCAAAAGATGGCGAAGCAATCGCGAAACAATGGGCTGAAAAAGCCCTTTGAGCCTCTTCAAGCTCATACTTTACTTACATTTGAGTCAAGCTTGATTTACTCTTTTAATCAGCAATATGTTCAACTTGTATAAATCAATTCACAACAAAAATTGAAGGCGCGGTAAATGGTTATCGTGCTTTTTTGCGTCCGCTGAGTTTTTATACTTTTATTTTTCTAATAAGTTAGAGGCGGATGATATGCAAAATTCAGGGATAGGGGGGAGTGAGGCTTTTGTAAAGGAGTGTGCAAATTGAAGTATAACAATGCAAAAAACAAACTACCCGAATGGCTTCTTGATGAGATTCAAGTGTATATCCAAGGTGAAGTTATTTACATTCCCAAAAAAGAAGATACCAGAATAAAATGGGGTGAAGCTAATGGTACAAGAAAGCATTACATGAGGAGGAATATGGAGATTGTAAAAAAACACAGAAAGGGAGCCGGAGTAACCGATCTTTCCGTCCAATATTGCCTTTCCGAGCATAGCATTAAAAAAATACTTACAGATATGAAAGAAGTAATATAACAGTGAGTGGCTATGCTTCTTCTCATAAATCGATAACCATAAGAAATTCTTTGTTTGCCCCTAACAGGGTGATTGCAAAAATAAGCGGTCAAGGATTGATATTCATAATCAAACCTTGACCGCTTATTATATAACCTCAGATAACTGAAATAATTACTCATTAAGATTAAAGAAAATATTCGCGCAGCAGCACTAATATATAATCCCGGTTGCCCCAAAACAATTACTCACGAAGACTTTGGAGGGTATTGGCGCGTATAATCTCGGATGCCCCCAAAGAATTACTCACGAAGATTTTGGAGGATATTAGCATAGCAGAACTAAAACATAACCTCAGCTACCCCCAAATAATTACTCGCCAATATTTCGGAAGATATTGGCACGCCAGAACTAAAATATAATCTTAGCTACTCCCAAATAATCACCCAGCTATTTTGGAACTATTATATAACCCATCTAATCCGAAACAATCAGATGCTTAAGGATTTTAAAGTCCTCAAAACATCTGCACCAATACCCAGCTTATAACCTGCCGATACATATCTAATCTTTTTATCCGGGTCAATAACAAAAACCAGCGGATAATCATTTTTTGGTTTCTCATCAATGTGGGAAGTCACCATGTCCAATGCTCTGTTTTTGTCATCAATGCTGAATGATGTGTTTTTAGGAAGACCTTCATAAGCACTGACACTAAATGCGGATGTAATCTTGTCGCTGCCTACGCTTATAATAATTTTGCCACCCCAGCTATCAAATTCAGATGATAACTCACATAGTTCACGAATCAGATGCTTGGATGGTTCCTTGTCAGGCTCAATCCAAGCGGCAACGAGCCCCTGCGGGGGCATCGAGCACGCAACATCATATGAATTATTATCTGTAAGGCTGAAAGTAAGCTGCTCAGGTATTTCACCCAGAACAGGTGCAACTTTATCTTCTTTACGAAAAGATACGAGAACCTCAGTAGTTTCACCCGGTTTGACCTGGAAAACCGTAAGGCGAAGCAATGACGTGCCAAAGGATGTACGAGTGCTCGTTACCAGCCTGTATATTCCGGGTAAAACTTCTACGGATTCCTCGAAACGACTGAAATCATATCCCTTAAAGTCCATGCTTTTGTAAATGATTTTGTCAAAACGCGCCAGGGAGAAATTATTAAAGTACTCTATTTTCCCATCGAAATTATCCTCTTTCACAAGTCTTATCCTGCCCTGGACTGTCGCAAAAACGTGTTTACAGTCTGGAGAATCAATGTTTTCCTGTGCAACATCAATTTTGGTTTCAAGCCAAATTCCCTCTGCTGATGAATTGGTTGGGGATAAGACCTCTGTATCGGCATCCAGATTAGCATCGACCCAGATACAATCTGACAGAAATTGTGGTCTTTTATCAGCCGGATGCAGCCTTGCAGGTATGCCAAAGCTTCTTGCCATGGCAACAAAAGCAATATCTCTGGATATTCTGTCCGCCTTTTTAAGCTCATAAGTGCCTTTTGGCGAAGCAGAGCTTTGATAGCTAACATACCCTTCTAAAATCTCAATATTGCTCTTAATCCATTCTTCCAGTTTACCGGGGCTTTTTCTGAAAGAATTCTGTTCTTCCACAGAAAACTCACGCTGGAAAAACGAACGGTAAGAACCAATCATTTCATGTAAAACCCGTGGGCCAAGGATATAGCTCATATATGTTTCGTCATCAGGCTCTCCGGTGAACTTTGATGCATTATGTAAATGGTCTTTTAAAACGGGACGGAAGGTATCGGTCAGATCCTTTTCTGCCAAAGCTTCAAGCAGTTTTAAAGCCCATTCGCCATATTCCGGAGTTTCTTCCTTAAGAAAAGCTGCAATTTCATGACTGTTGCCACGAGCCTTCTCCAGTACATTCCATACTCGCTCTCCTGACAAGGATAAATCATCAGCTATTTTTTTAGCCTGGGCTTTATTAATGAATGTAGCTTCATATTCGGTTCTGATTTGATCCTCTTCCTTAAGTCTTTCATTATTTTTCCTTATTTCTTCCTCTGTGGGGATTTCGGATTCTACATATGTTTGCACAGGCGGCACCATGTCAACATCGGATGTCCCTATATCCGGAAGGTTGTCGGAAATTGTGATTACAATGTGATCTTCTTTTGACACTATAAATTTTTCACTGCCCCATTGATTGCCTTTTGTGGCGTGAATCATAATATCTCCAAGACCTGTTGTCAAAGAGACCTCTCCTTTATTATCAGAAGAAAGCCTGGCTATCCTTGAAAACTCGCCAGAATTGAACACCTGAAAGAAAACATCCGCACCGGAAACAGCGTTTCCTGCGGAGTTAATTACTTTAACAGTAACCTTTTTTGTAGGTGCATAATTATTTAAAAGATTAAGCTCGGTATGCCATTTGTGTGCAAGCGTGATTTCCTCCTGCCCGGAATAGTTGCCAAATACTCTGGTGTTGACCAGCATAGCCCTTCGTGCAGGATCGCAGAACCAGCCATTGTTTAGCCGTGCATCAGGCTCACAGGCACCGAAAAAGTACCATTTTTCATCCGCCCAGGCTTCAACCCATGCGTGATTTGAATCGCAGTGAGCCCACCTTGGGGTGTAGCATTGACGTGCGGGTATGCAAAGACTTCGAAGCGCTGATACTGTGAGTGTGGATTCCTCGCCACATCTTCCAAGTGCTCTGCGTATTACAGAAAGGGGGGATGATGTACGGGGATCGCATGCAATATAGGTTGCCTTTTCATGGCACCAATGATTTACTTCAAGAACAGCATCCACCATTGATAAGCCCTTAACTCTGTTAAAAATCTCTTCAAACATTACCCCGCGATAATTCTCAATATTCTCATTATTCACACGGTAGGGCAGGATAAAGTATAAGAATATTGAGGGAGGTATTTTACTGCCCCAAGGAACCAGCTTTAGAATGCGAAAGGTTTCCCTGACGTGGTTCAGAAAAAGGCTCCCATCGTAATCAGCCATATCATACAAAGGCATATAGGCATAAAGAAACTTTAATGCAGCTTCCTCATCTTTTGTCAGCGTTTCATCAAATATGTGAAACAACGCATCCTCTCTTTCGGATGCAATTTTCCTTTTGTGAAGGAAATTCTCTTCAATAATCGATTGATAATCCTTTTCCAATTTAATTACTGAATCGTTCATTTAATTAGTTCTCCTTTCATTTGAGAACACTCCATGAAAGCCTAAGCAAAAGTAACCCTAACCTTTAGGTTCTTTTCTGCCGGTAATATTATAGAGCGTTCATCGGCATTAAAATCTTTCCACGGTTTACCGTTAACTGTCACCGCAGTAATTTTAACAGCTGGATCGTCGATTGGAGAAACATAGAATTTCTTTTGCGGATCTGAATTATTAAATATATAATTCAGATCTGCAGATTGATTGTTGACATATGTATTAAGGTAAAGGTAATTAAGTAAGGCATGTTCCATTTCGTGGTATGAGGTTCTCCAGGGCTTGGCTTTTCGGTCGTCGGCTTCCGGTACTCCATTTGGTGTGACAGTGGTAAAAACGCTGCCATGTTCGTTATCCCGGATATACTTATACCAAAAAGCTTCACTTTTTTGAAAGCGTTCGAGATATTGCTTGTCTTTGGTTATTCGATAGAGCTGAAGCTGCAAAAAACAGCCATAATCAAGTATCCAGTTTGAAACCATACTGGAGGGAATGGGGTGGTGGGGATAAACTTTTTCCACCATATCAAACCATCCGCCACGTTTTTCGTCCCATCCGTATTTGTTGACTATATCACTAAGGGCTTTTCCGTGCTCTAAATACTTATTGTTACCGGTTTGATGGTATAGCCTGAGAAAAGACAAAGCAGCTGTTAGCTGAGCGCCTATATGTATATATTCGACACCGTCTACAATGTATGGCTTAAATGTCCATGAGCGATCGTATTCGTTCATATACCCGTTAACCCAGCCATTAAGAGGATCAATCATTTTCAGAAGGGTGATATCAGTTAATTCACATTCCCATTGAAGGACTCCGGGATCTCTTGTTGCGAGCCACAGATAAAGTAAAAGGGAGCCTACATAGCCAAAATGGGCGTGTTTATTTTTCCCTGAATCCATAACAGAAAGATCTCTTTCCAACGCTTGATAGTAGCCACCAAATTCCTTGTCAAAGCCGTGTGATTTTTGAATTTCCATTGATTTATAAATAAAGGGCAGAGCCTGCGAATCCCCTGTAGTAATGTAGTACATTGTAAGACCAACGTTTGAATAGAGCTGTAAAGGGATACTCTTTGTGGTTTCAAGAGGTTTTCCATCTCTTGTTATTTTATCATACCATCCGCCATATTCCTTATCCCAGCCGTGATCTAACAGGAAGGAGACTCCATCACGGGCTGTATTTATATACTTTTCTTCACCAAATAAAAGGTATGCGGTGGAAAAGCCAAATATCTGCCTGCTAATCATTGCGGGATATTTGTCATAAGGGGGTAACGGTTCCCATTGCCGGGACAGATTCGAATGAAAGCCGCCATATTCCTTATCAATAGCAGATTTGTACCAGTATGGTATTAAGTCATTAAGAGCATGTTGACGCCAGAATTCGGGATTTAAAAACATACCTTCATCAAACCCTTTATCATAAGAGGTTTTATCTGCTTTACTGGTATAATCCCTCGCTGTACCGGTTGATTCTTCGGATAAATAACTCACAACATGGCCCTCCTTCTTAAATCGAAAAGCTTGATCATTAAGCTTTAGAAAATCGAATAGCTTATGTATTTTACACACACATATAATAAGAATAATTAAAAATATTATGAGACCCAGATGTCACCAACCTCTTAGCGTGTTTTCAAATATTCTGGTTAAAACGCCCGGTGACGGGCACATATTTCACACAACAGGCGATGAGTCAAAACATTACGAGCACTCAATCGGAGCGTTCCAACAGTTATGTTCCGAGCTTACTGGTTTTTCACAAAATTTCTATAAACAAAGCATGAAAATCTTGATGTATCATAACCCTCGGTACATGTTAAATTTTACATGATACATTTAAAAAGTCAATACAGCAAGGTTACAAAATTAAACGGAATTGAAGTAAGTGAAAGCTCTAAACATACTATGAAACTTATTTATGCAGTCCACCAAAAAAACAACAATAAAATTTTTTTTGCAAGCGATAATAGCATCTTGTATATAGTGGAAAAATATGCTATAATTTGAGACGTTGTTCCTTTTGGGCAAATCAGCGCTGAATGAGCGAACTATTTAGCGGAGAGGATTATATAAAAGAGTAAACAAGGAGTTTGAGAAATGAGCATAACTATCGGTTATTTACAGGAGTATATAAGAGCAAGTGATTACAGACCGGAGCTAAAAGAAAAATATTTTATGAAGCTTGCGGAAGAAGTCGGCGAACTGTCCCGCGCTATGCGTAAAAACATGCGTCCAACAAATGAAAATGATATTAAGGAAACCATTGACGAAGAATTATGGGATGTAATTTATTACGCTATTGCCCTTGCTAACTGCTACGATATAGACTTGGGGAAAGTCATCCCATTGAAAGAGAAGATCAACAACGAAAAGTACAGCAATGGGATAAAATTTGAAGCAAGGTAAATGGGCAAAACTGATGATGGCTTTGGAAAGCTCTTGACATAGTTGATTCAAAATCCAAAATTGTCATTGGCTCAACATTGAATAAGGTGATGGTACTGTTATGGCGAATGGTTCAGGTGGAACCTTTAAAGTTAAAAGTACAGATGAGAAGATACGTATTGTTATAGCTGAGAAAGATGCAGCAGGCGACTTAAAAATTGAATGGTAGTGTTTAAGTGTTGATGTATGTGATGCATAGCTCAGCTAGACAAGTTCATTATTTAGTTCATTATTTAGTTTATTATTTGGGTCGTTATTTCATCCATTAAACCCTTTCTATAATTCTTGCGACAGCTCTTGTTATGGAGCTATCCGCTTTAATCTTTAAAGGTAGGGCAGTAACTTCAAACTTTTCTGCATGCAGCAATTGATCGAGATTTGTGAGGTTCTCTAAAATATATATATTATTTTTAAATAGCAATTTATGTATTTCAAAAGGGTATCTATCAGGAGAAGGAGTGTCCATTCCAAGCATTTTAATATTTTTCTTTATAAGAAACTTGCATAGCTCCATATCTACACAAGGATGATTTTCATAATACTTTTTTGTGCCATAATACTTGTCATAACCGGTATAAAGCAATAAAATACTGTTTTCTTTTATTAATTTTTCATATTCGGTTTCAAACTTAATTACAGATTGATTTCGTACATCAAATATACATCCATCTGCAATAAATGATTCCAAGGGTAAGTCGGACATATAATTTTTAGAATCAGTCAAATGCATTGGGGAATCTATATGCGTCCCTGAATGCATGTTAATTTCCAGTGTATGGTTGTTATATTTATCTACATTCAGGTATTTTACCTGTTGCAGCTTAGTCTTTGAATCACCGGGGTATACCGGCATGTTTTCTTCAATTTTGTGTGATAAATCAATTAGTTTCATTAGTTTTACTCCACATTTTCACATAAAATATAGCTCAGAAAGAGCTGTTCAGCCTGTTTCTGTAATATCGCGATCAGCATAGTGAGCTATCTAAAGTATACAATAAATAGAAGAATATAGCGAAAAAAATATTAGTTAAGCAATGTTTCTATCAGCTTCCGATAGAATACTTAATTATACCATAGTGAACTCGTTCAGCAAAGCTGAACATCGGGGCTTCAGATGGAGACTCTACTCCACCTGAAGTGTAGAATCGGAACCCGCCACTTATAGAAGTGGGGGTCTTGGTTTTTTGATAAATATTGTTTTAAATACTCTTAACTTACGGGAATTATCGCTGTGGATGAAAGCTATATAACGCGTGAGATGCTCCTTGCAACATGTAAATATTTACACCGAAAATAATAGATTTGTATAATAATACTTGACAAAAAGACCTTGAATGAATAGTATAAACTTACATAAATTTGGGTGTAACAATATGTAAGCATATGCAAAAAGAGCAGAGACGATACATTCATAATATAAGCTTGAAGCAATTAATATTACTCTAAAGCTCAAGAATAATAAAGAGGATGTGGTGTATATGCGAACCGAACAAGAAATGATGAAATTAATATTAGACATTGCCAAAGCTGACAAGCGTATTCACGCTGTATATATGAATGGTTCACGCACCAATCCAAATGTCGCCAAAGATGATTTTCAAGATTATGATGTTGTATTTACTGTAACAGAAACAGAATCATTTATTAACGATAAAGACTGGCTTTTAAATTTTGGAGAGCCTTTGATTATTCAAGAGCCGGATTCCAACGATTTGGGTTGGGGTATAGATCATGATTTTACACGTCGCTATGCTTAGCTGATGTTGTTCAAGGACGGCACTCGAATTGATTTAGGCGTTGAGATTAATGACAGGTTCGTACAATAGTAACTATAATTGCTATTTGTAAGATTCCGCTTAAAACAAGGGAGTTGAAATAATTGGTTAAGAAGAATGTGCTGCGGCTCAAAAATTTCATTTATAGTCATAGGCTGCTTGCCATAGTATTAGCGGCCTTTATCACTACCGTTGTGCTTATGATGATGCTCAGATTCCTTTGGTTTAGGATAACGGTACCGGAGAGCATTATCATCACCGAAGAAAATGGTATATACGATTTGACCGGCATCAACAATCCGGATGAAAAGCTTGTTCGCCTACCTCCCGGAAAGTACTATTACCCCAATACATATCTGACACCCGAAGGCTTTAATTCCGCCATTCCTGAAAACACTGACAGTTCTGAGGGTACAGGAGCTGATTACCTTACACAACGCTTTATTCTGAAGGTTCCTGGAGGCAGCGGGGTATATGCAATGGCCTTTACCCTTTCGGGGCGTCATGCCATGAGTGTATATGTAAACGGCAGATTGGCGGCACAGACCGGAAAAACCGGAACTACCAAAGAGGACACTGAAATTTGGGAAAATAACATCATGTTTTATGGTAATGAGATAGAGGGTCAAATAGACATTATTCTTCACAGCGCACAATTTTATCATACCAGGGGCGTCGCATCCCTTGCGGAGCTGAGTCTGGGCAAAACAGCAGCGGCATACGATCCGTTCCTGTTAACACGAATAAAAGGAATAATGGTTATGGGAGCATTTTTGTGTGCAGCGGTATTACTGTCAGGTATTTATCTAATGCTCTCACGAACAAAGGAAACATTGTATTTTTCCATGGCCTGTGTTGTCATGGCTATGAGAGAATGCTTGCAAAGTCAGGCATGGATATATTTTCCCATATCGGGGAATCTGTCCTTCATGCTGGAATACCTAAGTGTGGTGCTGCTAACAGTTTTCCTAACAATATATCTGGCGCAATATGCATCGGGAAAATTTCTGGACGCCGTTAGATACACAGCCATCCTCGGTTCCGGCCTTTATGCTCTATGCGTACTCTTTGGAGATTCTGTATTTTATACCTCGGCATTAAAATATTATCAGGCTCTGCTTGTTTTATGTATTGTTCCAGGAATTGGGGTGCTTTTTTATAAAATGCGCAACACAACGAAGGAGCAGGGGACAGCTATTTTCGGAATAGCGGTTTTTTTCTTTGCGGCAATTTCCGACATTATAATGTACAGTGATCTTTTTGGCGACCGAACCAATATACCTGTTTCTGAGGCCGCTATGCTGGTTTTTATGCTTGCACAAACGATGTCTCTGCTCCAGATGAACAACAGAGTATTATCGCAGGCTAAAGAAACTGAGCAGAAGTTGGAGGCGGAAAAAACCGCACTGGTAAGTCTGAACCGGCTTAAAACAGAATTTTTGAGTAATGTCTCTCACGAGCTTAAAACGCCGTTGACTGTAGTATCTGGTCATGCGCAGTTGTTGGGAGCACAACTGGCAGAGCCGAAGTATGCGGCTGCAAGGGACAAATCTCGCATCATTTCCTCTGAAGCCGATCGTATGGCTTTAATGGTTGGACAAGTATTGGATGTGACTCGAATTGAAGAGAACAAGATACTCCTGGAAAAGTGCCCCTGCCACATTGATGAGCTGATTCATCAGGCGGTGGAAAGCCATTTTCCAATTTTGAATAAGGGAGGAAATCAACTAAAAATAGATGCGAGTCTTGATTTGCCAAAAGTGAATGTCGATCCCAGAAGAATTACCCAGGTGCTAAACAATCTGATCTCTAATGCTCTTAAGCATACGAAAGAAGGCATAATAACCGTATCGGCAAAAGAGGTAAATGGATTTCTTAAAATATCGGTGTCCGACACGGGAGAAGGCATATCTGATGAGGAGCTTTCTTCTTTGTTCATGCGCTTTCGCCCGGGAAAAGATGAAACTGGAACCGGGCTTGGGCTGTACATATGCAAATACCTTGTGGAGGAACATGGTGGATCCATTCGTGTGGAAAGTGCTGTGGAAAAGGGTACAACAGTTTCATTTTCCCTGCCCTTATAGTCAAAGACTCATTCTGATTTCAGTTAATGGATCTTTCATATTAGCAAGGAAAGCACTTCCAGTGCCCATGGCGTATATTACAAACAAACGCAGTTTGGCGTACCAATTGCACGGGCAATGAGTATACCGCAGACTTTAGCCAAGGAACACTCATCCAAAGCGCTCATTAAAAATGATAGAGAATTTTGGAACAGGCTCTTTAAGTAAACCGTATCTTGCGAAGAACATATTCCATCTGCTTGCTGCCGCTTATTTCAAAAATACTGCCGTCGTCCAGACCCAGGTGCTTACGCAGCCTTGAAATATTTACAGAAACCACTCCCTTCCAATCACCGCTATCGGTGCCCCAGGTGCGTCGGTAAAGCTCTTCACCGCTGATTCTTCGCCCTGCCGACAATGCAAGGCAGCAAAGAAGCTGAAGCTCTTTGGGAGGCAGAGAAATTCGTCTGCCTTCCAGAGTAACGATACTTGACAGAACATCTATGGACATTGGCGGCAGTTCGATATGTCCAGCAAATTCAATCCCCTTCCGGCGAAGCTGAGCGGCAATCCGCACCCCCAATATGTTAAGATCATAGGGCTTGACTATGTAATCATCCCCGCCCTGAATGAGACCTTTTACAACGCTCTCATTCTCGTTTCTGCTTGTAAGGAAGATAATAGGAGCACTTGTCTTCTGCCGTAGCTCGGCGCAAAAATCAAAGCCCAGTCCATCGGGCAGCATCACATCCAGAAGTATTAAATCAGGCGTGCATTCTTCAAGCAGAAGTCTGGCGTCATAAAGAGTTTCAGCAACAGAAACCTCATAGCCCTGCCCCTCTAAATATTCACGATTAAAGCTTGAAACCTTCCGTTCATCCTCTACCATCAGAATATGTGCCTGTCTCATGGGATTTCTCCTTCTTTTACCCTTTGTAGTACCACTATTTTACACCAAAAAATTTAGAATTACAATTTTGTAATCCGCAGCTCAAAGAAAAAAATACCTGATATGCTAAAAGTCGTAGGTAAGGGCGACCCCGGCGACACAGATAAGCCTGAATAGTGGGGAGATTGCACAGCCTTTTATTATGAAAATGAAATTTATCTGAGAGGAGAAATAATTTAATGCAAAAGTTAGTATTAACACTTATGGTAGTAATCATGCTTATCGCAGTGCCCGCCTGTTCGGGCAGAGCACAGGATTGGAACGGAACTTTCTATAATTACTTAGAAGAGGATCACATTCTCGTAATTGCTTTTGAACATTACGATTCCAGCGATTATCTAAATGGTTCAGAAATTGAGATGTGGACTGGTAACGGAATTTCTCAAAGCTCAGTGTCAATAGGTGCAGAGCTTACAAAGAAAAATACCGCAGACAGCAACAGAGGATACCGTTATACGCTTAAAGGCGACACTTTAACGGTTAAGTATGTGGACGACGACGAAGTTTTCGGCACTGATTTTTCAGGCACTTATGTACGCGGCGCATCTATTGAAGAAACCTTCGATACGGGGGGAGATGAATAGGAAGCTATAAGAACTAATCACAAGGAGTGAAAGCGTATATGCGGAAAACTAAAATATTCGCGCTAATAGTGATTCTTCTATGTGCGTTGTGTATTACGGCTTGCGACAGGCCGGACGAACATACAGAAGATGGATACGGAGATCCAGCGGAATATGCAGGCGTCTATTACAGCGGTGCTGTTGACGGGCGTGTGTTTTTCCTCTATGAAGACGGGAGTTACGAAACATACTCCGTACCCATAGATGAATTGCCGCAAATGGCGGAGAGCGGGGTCTTCAAGCCATGGGAATCAGTCGGCAGAATCAATTTTGGCTATATAGACGACGAGGATAATTTTGTTATAGATAATCAGCTTAGTCTGTATGACGACTACATAAGCGAGGGTACTGTTGACTTTATTAAACTCGCCGACGAGATTAACATCGCTATTCTTGATGAACTGACAACCATGACTGTACCGCTTACAGCGTATATCGGTGAATGGGAGAACAATTCCCATTTTTCGTGGATAACTATATCACAGACTGAATCACAGACTGAGTACCAGATAACTACTCCAGGTTCATTTTCCCAAGGTTATATTCAAAAAGGTCAAGATTATCTTTTGCTCGGCAGGGACGGTGAAAAGCTGCAAGTGACGGAGGACGGCGGTCTGTTACTTGAAGGTGCAGAAGGCATATATTACCCCATAGGCGAAGAAAGACTAAATAACGTTCCGCATAAAGCGTTTGTGGGGATTTGGTATAACGAAGATACCGGTGGTACGATTCAATTTACCGAAGATGGGATGTACGGAATTTTATCAGCAGGCATGAACGATGATGAAAGCTTCAATTTCGGTATAACTGGCGGATACTACGAAGTCCATGACGGCGTTTTGACATATACCGATACCGATGATATTGAGCGTACAGCAGAGCTAAACGACGGAGTAATGAGTATATCCGGCATTGACGGGGTGTTTGAAAAAGACTGATGCTTGCTTAACCTGCAGCTTTTTCTATATAAACCAGAGCATGCCTCGATTATTAAAGATGAAAGTATCCGATTTCCAAAAACGGACGGAAAACTGAATAATATAAAATGCCCGGCGGCTGAAGGGAGAAAAAAACATATGGAATTGTGGTTGGCTGCGTTGCTGCTCGTTATCGTCACGGTCGGTGCAGTGACACTCTTGTTTTATTCACGCAAAAAGCAAAACAGGCGATGGCTCATTGCAGGGATTTGTGTTTTGGGTATGGTCTTGCTTATCCTCGTCGTTTACATCACCCTGACGTTTTTGTTTCTGGATGCGATTTCATCAGAAGCACCGCCGGATAGGCTGGAGAGTGTTGAACCGAGTACGATACCAGATGAATTCGATTTACCTGTATCCGAAGTTCCCGAATTCTATCCGGATATACTTGAGCTTCGTGATTCGGAATATGGCGATATGCCGACTTTCGCTACGATAAATGAAGCATGGCAGTATTCATACTGTATGTAAACGGGCAATAGTGCTACGGCATTACCGTCAAACAAAAAAGGAGAACAAAAAAATAAGGAGAACAAACCCATGAAAAAATCGAACAAACTTTTTGCGATTCTTACGGTGAGCCTTATTCTTTGCATGGTTCTGACCGCTTGTAGAAGCAACGAAAACGGGATTCCACCGGGGACTCAGAACAATCAAGGTGCTTCAGACACTCCTGCTGCGCCTGCTACTGTAATTATCAGCGATGTTGATGTTTCGTCTGAATTGCATATTAAAAAAATAGACGAAGTTCATTTTGCGCAAGGCGAATCGTTTATAGAATCGATTGCTGATGAGGATATGCGCAGCAGTAATTTCCGCTCTTTTAACTTTGAATATATTCCGGAGAATAAAGAGATTTATGTGTCGTCATGGTTTACTGACGCTGCGGTATATTCTTTGTTTATCGATTCGACAGAGGTATATGAGTATACAGACGAGGGGTATAGGATTGTACAGATTGGTGAAGCGCCGCAACTGATTGACGGTGAGGTATATATTCCGGTGGAAGCATTTGCTGAACTTGTGGATCTTGAAATTGAAATCAGATGATTCAGGGGCGCAACCTTGCCCAGTCTGTTTGACAACCCTGTTGTTACCAGACGGTATTGAATAGAGGTGAAAAAATGATTATAATCCGGCTTTTTAAAAAGGTTATGAGCATTGGCAACGAGTATTCCTGGATGAAGTGGGTGCAAATAGCCTTTGGCATTATTGCTCTCATTATTAATGTGGCTTTCTTTAGAAATTTCGGTTCAATGATGATGAGCGGAGGAATCATTGGTGTCATCCTAACTCTGATTATTTTTGTAGTATTGTTCGGACCGACTCTGCTTATTATGATGGGAGCTGCGGCTCTGATCGGTATTGCCGTCGGCGGTGGCGTAAGCGCAGCAAAGCAGCGTAAGAGCTTTAAGGAAACCGCTCAAACCGGCTCCGCAGAGTTGATGGTATTGGAAAAGCTGCGAATAAAGTCCCAGGTATTGGACTTTCTTTTCATATTAGCGGTGATTGGACTAATTATTCTGGGTATAGCTGTTGCCTCTCCATTATTTGATGCCTTTGGAGAGGCGGGTCTTTACGGGTACATGATTATTGCGGGCATTTTACTCGTCGCCTTCCTGATTGCCAAGGCTCCTGTTAAAAAGCGCTACAATGATGCTTTCAGGGAACTTGTTGTAACGAAAGGCCTGGAATCTGTTTTTGACAATCTGGATTTCCGACCGAATGAAGCGCTGGATGAAGCCGTGGTCAAAGCATCGGCTCTGTTTCCCCGCTATGACGTTTACAGAGGTAACGATTATCTGGTGGCTGACTATAGTGGGCGCCATTTCAGCCAATCCGATATCCACTTGCAGGAGGAGCGGAAGGAGACCTATCGCGATAGCGATGGAGATATGCACACCCGGACAATATATGTTACTGTTTTCAAGGGACGGCTCATGGTATTTAATTACGATGCAATATCCAATGAACCTGTAGCTGTCTATGATCGGCAAGGTGGCAAACCGAAAGGTGCCGATTTAATTCAAACTGAGCTGGATGCCTTTAATAAGAGGTTTTATATTATAGCCCCGAATCCGGAAGCTGCCCTGCGCATCCTGACACCGCCTGTTCTCGAAGGTATTGTCCTGGCGGCAAATAAACTGAAATTCCCTTTATACATATCTTTCCGGGAAGATAAGCTTTATGTGGCGCTGGCAAACGGAGATTCCTTTGAAGCCGCCGACGGTGACGCCACACTTTCCGAGCAGCGCAGCAAGGTAACCGATGAGATCAAAAGTATGCTTGATTTAGTTGATAATCTATATCTAAAAAAACAATCCTAAAAAGGAGGAATTCACTTATGATTTTAGGAATTATTGCTGTTATTATCGTAATCGCCATTGTCATCTGGGCTGTTTCAGCCTCGAATCGCTTCAAGGTTTTGTTGATAAAAATCACCGAGGCCGATTCAGGCATAGACGTTGCTCTCACAAAGCGCTATGACACCATCACAAAACTGATGGATGTTGTAAAGTCATATGCCGGGCATGAAACTGAGCTTTTTGAGAAGGTGGTAAAGCTCCGCTCAGGCATGAGTATGTCTGAAAAGAATGAAGCTAACCATCTTATGGACAAAGCATCGCAAAGGATCAATGTTCTTGCTGAAAATTATCCCGAGCTTCGCTCCAATGAAAACTACATACAGCTTCAAAGTGCCATTGTTGAGGTCGAGGATCATTTGCAGGCAGCAAGGCGGGTCTACAACATGAACGTATCCACATTTAATCAGGCCATTGCCGTATTCCCCGCTAGCATTATTGCAAATAGTGCGCACCACGCACCCAGAGAATTTTTTGAGGCTGAGGGAATCAAGCGGGTTGATGTTAAGATTAATCTGTAATCACGCTTCAAGCAAAAAACTCATATGCTGAAATTAGCGCTCAATGAACGCTTAAAAGGAGTGTTCATTGAGCGCTAAAGCTGTTGGTATGTCTATGTTTAAAGGAACGCATTTTAAGACAGGATTAAAGTGGGGCTGCAGACCTTTCATTTTAATAATATGGAGAAGTTTTTAAATCTTTCTGTTGATGATGTATCTGCCATAAGTCCCCCAAAGGTCATCTGCACAAAGGGTCTAGATTTTCTGGAGGAATATTTCAGCAAAAAAGACATTTTCAGAGCTTCCGACGAACAGCGCATTTTTATCAAATGCCCCTAAGCACCTTTTCAACAATTCTCATCACTTGCGATACGATACAAAGGTAGCACCATTATATATAAGAACGCATTAAACAAGAAAGAAGGGAATCAAAATGAAACGTAGCGTGGTAAAAATCAGTATATCCTTGGTTCTTTGCGTGTTGCTGGTATGCGGCTCAATTACACCTGTTGTCGCCGGACCGGCAGACTGCGGCGTAAGCGCTGTATTTAATAAAAGCTACAAGGAAGAAGGAAAACTATGGATGAGCTATACCGTCAACACTGGCAAAATTGCATCAAATGCCTCCGACACAAAAACCGAGGTGTGGGCGGAAATATACAATTCCTCAGGTAAAAAAGTAGTTAGCTGGAAAAGCGCGAGTTATGAAGCAAACAAAAAGATCACGCGCAAATTCGGCTACGACTGGAGCAAGCTTCCCACCGGAAAATATACATTCAGGATCTATGTGCGTGTTCACGGAACGATTCGTGATGGCAGCATATATTATATGAATAATATGGGCTGGTACTGGTCACAGCAGGTGGATCATACAGCACCGTCAAGCGTTTGGCTGGATTCCTCCGCACTGGTTACCCGTGATGACGGCAGCTACGCCACCAAAATTAAGCTTGGATACAGTGGCGCCAAGGGAAAAGTTCCCAATATCGAGATCTATGATGAAAAAGGTAATCTGATGTACAGTGCAGCAGGCAAAAACATTTCTTATGACAAAGGCACCTATTCATTCCTTTGGAACGGTTTTCCCAAAAATGGGGGTGTCCAATGCCAGTCGGGAAATTACAAGATCAAGTACTGGCTCGACGGAGGAAATCCCAAGCAAAGCCAGGTCTGGCTGGACATTTATTAAAAGTGAGGTGGGAATGTAATGAATCGTTTTATAAAAATCATTTTATCGGTGCTGATGGTGGCGATGCTGTTCACAGGCTGTGACAGCAAAAAGCAGCCAACTTTGAAGGGGCAGCTACTTACTCCGACAAGCGAACCGTCAAACGCACCGGGTGAACCAACGAAAATGCCGAGGTCTGTAACAGATGATGCTGGATGGAGCGGGTATTTCGGCACCTTTACGCACCGGGATTCCAGCCAGTATAACAATGCGATCCTTCAAATAAAGACCTTGGATGAAGCGATGGTCCTCTTTGAAATCGACATGATGGAGGGCGGCGAAAGCGAGGAGCAATCAAGAACGGTTATTATTGCCGGGATTATGTACATTGATGATAGCGGAACCGGCATATATGAAAGCACCAGAGAAGATGGCAGCACGGTGTACTCAATCAGCTTCAGCCGTTCCGAAGATGGACAGGTGTTGACCGTGAGCCATACCGGGGATGTTCCGATGGATCCTGATGGTAGTTATGACTATGCTGATTTTGCTATTGAGGCTGATGCAGAGCTTAGTATAGCCCTGCTGGAGAACCTGCCCACGGCGGCGACCTCTCTGAATAGCACAAGCGGCACTTACACAATCCAATACCCGGAAGAAAGCGTACTGAACTATTTCTACCCGGTTACAGCCACATTTGATGATACAGGAGCGATCCTAACTTCATACCTTGTTACTGACGACCTTTCCGCCGTCTGGCGGCTGGATACCGAGGATGGCGTCCCCGTTCTCATCTATGGTTCGGCGCAGGATATGCTCGATCAGGTGGTCTATCTGGAACCCGACGAGGAAGATACCTCCGACACGGAGCTTTCCGCTGAAGCCATGCCGCTGCTGCCGGTCATGATAGATGGGGGCGTGATGTTGACACCCGGTACCATGGCGAAGCTCATGCTGGACTCACCCTACTCATTCCCGTGCACCTTCGATCAGCTCCAATCCACAGATGACGCCATTGCCGTACCGGATGAGAACGGTGTAATCACGGCGCACAGCGCAGGTGCGGTGACCATTACCGGTAACGTGGTGCTGGAGGATGGTCGGCGCAGCTTTATGATCGATCTCGTTGTGGGTACTGATGGTGAAGTAGGCGAAGTGCAGTAACAAGTAAATATTTACACCGAAAATAATAGATTTGTGTAATAATACTTGACAAAAAGGCCTTGAATGAATAGTATAAACTTACATAAATTTGGGTGTAACAAAATGTAAGCATATGCAAAAAGAGCAGGGACGATACATTAATAATATGGTTATCACCCAGAAAGTCACAAAGTGACTTTCTGATGAAATTTAAGATTTCTTAAATTTCATCAGTCTTCTTCCGAAGGCTGGATAACCATATTGTGATTGCACCAGGTTGCAGCGAGCTGCAACTTCCTGCAGTTAAACCTGCAGGAAAAAAGTCGTATTACGACTTTCTGGGGAGCAATCATAATATAAGCTTGAAGCAATTATTATTACTCTAAAGCTGAAGGATAATAATGAGGACGTGATGTATATGCGAACCGAACAAGAAATAATGAATTTAATATTGGGCATTGCCATAGCGGACAAGCGTATTCGTGCTGTATACATGAATGGTTCACGCACTAATCCAAATGTCGCCAAAGATGATTATCAAGATTATGATGTTGTATTTACTGTAACCGAAACAGAATCATTTATTAACGATAAAGACTGGCTTTTAAAATTTGGAGAGCCTTTGATTATTCAAGAGCCGGATTCCAACGATTTGGGTTGGGGTATAGATCATGATTTTACACGTCGATATGCTTGGCTGATGTTGTTCAGGGACGGTACTCGAATTGATTTAGGCGTTGAGATTAATGACGAAACAAACAAAAACTTCCTTGAGGACACATTGACCGTTCCGTTGATGGACAAAGACGGCATATTTCCTGCAATACCGCCAACTAACGACAGCGGGCATTGGATTAAGCCACCCGTTAAAGAAAAATATTTTGGTTGCTGCAATGAGTTCTGGTGGTGTCTGAATAATGTCGCCAAAGGAATCGCCAGAGATCATCTGTCATACGCCATGCGGATGTATATACAAATCGTACATATTGAACTTGAAAAAATGACAGAATGGTATATCGGAATCAACAATAATTTTTCCGTAACGACGGGTATGTGGGGCAAGTATTTTAAGAAATATCTACCAACTGAATTATATGAAATGTACACCAAAACATATACAGACAGCAATTATAACCACTTTTGGGAAGCAATATTTACAGCTTGCGATTTATTCCACACGCTTGCGGTTTTTGTCGGAGCGCATTTTGGCTATACATATCAACAGCATGAAGAGGATGGGATGAGAGAATATTTGAGAATGGTAAGGGAAAACGAGGGGGTTAAGGAAAATGGCTATTCGAGAAACGATTAAAGCGAAAACTCTCTATATCTCAGACCTTGACGGAACGCTGTTAAACCGAAACGCTGAATTGTCCGAATATACCGTCAATGCTCTCAACACACTGATTGCGAAAGGCATTTATTTTTCTGTGGCAACCGCACGAACCGCAGCAACATCGGTTTTAATGCTTGAAAGTGTAGCGATTAACATACCTTTAATCTTAATGAATGGCGTATTAATATACGATATAACGGGAAAACGGTATTTGAAGAAAGAACTGCTTGAAAAAGAAAAAACACATCAAATTCTTTCAGCCATGAGAAAAACAGAACTGAGGGGTTTGATGTACGCTTTAGCGGATGATAATCTTATCACCTATTATGAACGCCTTGATAGTGAAGCGTTGAAAAGCTTTGTTGACGAGCGGGTACAGAAATATAATAAGCAGTTTTTCCAGATTGACAATTTTGCTAATGTAGAAACGGAAATCATCTATTTTTGCTTTTTGGATACAAACGATAATATCCACCGCCTTTATAAAGAAACCAAAGATATTGGTGGACTTCGAATTGAAATGTATCAGGATATTTACTCTGATGATTTGTGGTATATGGAAATTTTCAATGAAACTGCCTCGAAATATAATGCCGTGCAATTTCTACGGCAAAATTATGGTTTCGACAAAGTTATTGGTTTTGGCGATAACCTGAACGACATACCGCTTTTTGAAGCTTGTGATGAATGTTACGCGGTCGCAAATGCAAATCCAAAGTTGAAAGAAAAGGCTACCGCTGTTATCGGTGAAAATGACGAGGATGGTTTGGCGAAGTGGTTGGAGGAGAATGTGTTACGTAAATGCTGCTGTACCTGCACTCAAATGCGAGGGCATAAATAAGCTTTAAAAAGCATCAGAATGAGGAGAAATTTGTAATATGAAAATTCATATGATTTCGAAAACAGACGCTCTTTGGATTTCCATCGCTGACTATGCTGAAACTTGCTCATGGGACGCTTGTGCAAGAATGGCTACTTTTATGAGAGAAAATAAATTTGTTGATTGGGAAAAGGTTTTTGTTGCAGAAGAAAACGGAGTTTTTATGGGATTCTGTGCGCTTATAAAACCGAAAGGATTTCCCGGTTCAGAATACAACCCTCTATTGAAGTGGCTTTTTGTAGAAGAGCAATACCGTGGGCAGCGTTTGAGCCAGAAATTGATTGAAGCTGTCGCCGAATACGCAAAAGAGCTTGGATATGATCAAATATTCCTCACTACATGGCACAAGGGTCTATATGAAAAATACGGCTTTGTGAAAATTTGTGAAAAAGAAGTGCGGGACGGTTATTTTGAAGGGATTTATGTGAAAAAGATTGATTGACCTCTGGCAGTAGCTTGTTTATTGCAGTTTTTCTTCAGTTCTGAATATGGACAAACTCATATGAATCGGTGCTCAAGCGTGAAGTACAACTTATTTGGTTTTTTGATTAAAGAAGGGATTGAAAAATATGCTGGATAGAACTATTATCACAAATAAACTACACGAGGCGTTGGAACCACTGCCTTTCATCTACGCTTTTTGGATGGAAGGTGCGGACGCTATCGGTGCGGTGGATGAGTACAGCGACATTGACTTTTGGATGGACGTTGAGGACACATACGAAGAACAAGCGGTTAAAGCTGTCGAATCCGCATTAGCTGAACTTGCTGAAATAGACTATAAATACGTCATGCGACACAACCATCATAAAATCCGTCAGCGAATATATCATCTCACCGGGACAAGCGAATACTTGATGATCGACTTTTGTTTACAGCTTCACAGCCGTCCGAAAGAAGAATACATTTATATTGAAAACGACAGTATTGAAGCCGTTAAGGTTGTCTTTGACAAGGACAACATCATCCGGCACAAACCGCTTGATCTAACGAAATATACCAAATGGAACAGGCATCGGCTTGACGAAGCGAAATACCGCAGAACACAGCATATACGAGCAGAAAAATACGTTCGTCGCGGACAGTATCTTGAAGCGTATGCATATTACAACAAGTATGTACTGGAGCCGCTTATCGACCTCTTGCGATTGATTCATACGCCGGTTTATGCAAACTACCACCTGATACATATAACACAGCATATCCCCGCACCCGAACGGGAAAAACTCGAATATTTTGCACAAATCAGCTCACTTAATAGCATAGCAGAAAAAGTACCGCAAGCAGGACAATGGTTTGATGAACTTGTAGAGAGAGTAGTAGTAGAATGAAGTTGAAAGGTAGGATATTGCTACTACGGAGCAATTTGATAGAGGAAGAATAAACATGCCTTATGAATGACCAGCTGTTGAATGAAATTTCTAATGTTTATAATGGAGTGAAAGGGTTGTACATTCTATTAAAAAAATCACTATATATGAGTTGAAAGAGTTAAAATGCCTTTGCAGCTGAATAAGTCATCTTCGTTGTTGCGTTTGCTCGGCACTCTCATGGAAGACAAGATAAATTGTGATATAATGTAAAATAAAAAATTGTAAGATTATCAAGATGGGGGAGTACGGTGAAGCAAAAACTAAAAGCGATAGGGTGGGCGTTTTCGCTCGCTTGGCGTTTTAATAAAACGATATTGATTTTTTGGTCATTACTTGTTTCAGCGGTATCGATCCTTCCGGCTGTCGCTTTACAATACAATAAAGCAATCATAACGGAGCTCAACATATTTTTATCGACAGGTGAGGGTACATTTAATGACATACTGCCAATTATAATAACATTTGGCATCATTACCGCACTTATCGGATTATCTAACCGGCTCAATGTGGAATTTGTTTATTCGGTCATGTACGACACTTACTATTTCGGCATGGCAGAACTGCTGATGGACAGTGTACAAAATTTCACTATGGAAGAATTGTTAAAGAAGGACATGAAAGATGAATACTACGCTGTGGTAGGACGCGAAGGATCATTGACTGACGTTATCAGCGGGTTATGTACTTTGCTCGGAAAATTTGTTGGAACAGCTTCTTTGCTTGTAGTGGCATTTTCGTTGTCAAAGCTGATTTTCGTAATATCACTTCTTTATATTATCGGTGTTGTTTGGCTCAACATCGCTTTTGTCGAGAAACTACGCTATAACTGGAAAAAAATAAGGGACAAGGAAAGATTGGCTGAACATTACGAATGTATGCCGTATTCGCAGGAATATGCGAAGGAACTGCGTGTTTTTGAATCGAAAGATATGCTGATAAAGAACTGGAAAAAAGCATATGCTCCAATATATAATTACCAAATAAAAAATAGCTTCATTGTTGAACTCCGTACTTTTATCAGCGGCTTTGTTTTCAATATTTTCTTGGCGATAATGATACTCTATTCTATATTCGCTGTAGCTGGCGGAAATATGACAGCAGCGGTTCTATTGGTGATCTTTACGCTCTGTATGAATATCTTTAATTCTATTTCATCCATCGCCCGTACAATAATGCTGACTGACCATGGCTTGTATGCGTTGGAACGGCAATATCGGATTTTCTATAAAAGGGAAAAACCATCGAACACGCAATCCGGCTTTAGATCCAAAACGATCAAAACAGACGCTGTTTTTGAAACGAAAAACTTATCGTACTCATATAAAGAAGACAAGCTCGCGCTCGATGATGTGTCTATTTCTATAAATCGCGGTGAAACAATTGCGCTAGTAGGCGCAAATGGTAGTGGGAAATCGACTTTGATAAATTTACTGCTCCAACTCTATAGGCCGCTTTCTGGCAATTTGATATATTACGGAAGTGATTATGAAGTAATCAGCAAAGGTTTTCTCAAAAATCAGATAGGCGTGTTTTTTCAAGATTATTATTTGTTCCATATGCCCATTGCAGAAAACATCGGTTTTGGCGATATAGAAAACGTGAAAGACATGGACAAAATTAATCTTGCCCTTAAAAAAGGCGGTGCAGAGGCGTTTGTTTCTCGGCTCCCGAAAGGTTCTGATACGTTCATACATAAATGGGTGGAAGAAACAGGCGTGGACTTTTCCGGTGGTGAACGTCAAAAGCTGGCTGTTTCAAGAGCGCATATGAGCGATAAGGATATACTTGTATTTGATGAACCCGCATCAATGCTCGACCCTATATCGGAGCTTGAACAGTTTATGAATATCAAAGAAAAATTGAAAGGAAGGACGGCGATCCTGATAAGCCATCGCGTTGGGTTTGCCCGACTTGCCGACAAGATAATCTTGCTCTCAGACGGCAAAGTTGCCGAAGTCGGAACGCATGATGAATTGATGGTGAAAGATGGATTGTACGCAAACTTCTTTAATGAACAAGCGCAATGGTACCAAAAAGATTCGGAGGTGACAGATGAAAAAAGTTAAATATTTTTTTCGGGCGGTCGCTTTAAGCGTGAAGATCAAAAGCCCGGTTTCCTTTATAATCAGCATTGCCGGGTTTGCTGCTGCATTTTTACCCATGCTTATTTCTTTGCGTTTACAAGTATTTACTGATGATGTGCAGTCATTGTTTAATAATCATGAATTACGGAGCGGGGTAATCATTTCATTTGTAATCCTTGCTCTTCTGTATATAACGCAGACGGTCTTTTCTCTGATAGAAAAATATGTAGCTGCACAGGACACAGCGAGGATCAGACGATATTTGAAAGAACAAATATTGAACCTGCTGACTTCTGTTCCCTACAAGTATATCGAAAATCATGGAGCGTTCAGGGAAAAAGTCGACTTCATTAAGACATGCGCAGGTGAAAAAACAGCAGGGAGCATTTCGCTTATGTTCAGTTGGGTTGCGGGTATCGTTTCATTCATCAGCATAACATTTATCCTTTCGACGGTCAGCCTGTGGATAGTCGCAATATTAATAATAACTTGCGTTCCAGCGGTTATATTATCGAACCTTCAAAAAGAAGAAACATATCGGAGCCGAACAAAGTGGATGAAGGAAGGTAGATTAGTTATCCATTATTCGGATTTAAGCCGTCGAAACGCTCCCATGAAAGAGATACGATTTTTCGGTTTATTTCAATACATAAAAGACAAATGGCGAGGACTTTCAAAAGATTGGATATCAAAAAAGCAAAGGGTCACACGAAAGCACGTTATATTTAACGGAGCCGCTGATCTGCTGCGAAATGGCGTTTATTTGATCGTGATAATTATTACTGCATGGGAGATTTATAATGATCCCGCCAAGGGTTTGGGAACGTTCATGTTGGTATTTTCAGCTGCTGGGCAGTTGCAGTCTATCACTACAACCTTATTGATAAATGCTATCAGTATTTTTTCTGACGTGAAATATATGGAGGACTTTTTTAATCTGCTTGAAACAGAAAAAGAAGCGAAGCCGGAGGGCGCACTGTTTGACAATGTGGTGATCGAATTTGATGACGTTGATTTTTCCTACCCTAATACAGATTTTTTAGCTCTTGATAAATTGAACGTGAAAATAAATCAAGGTGAAAAGATTGCTATTGTAGGCGCAAACGGCAGTGGAAAATCGACTTTTGTTAATTTGCTTTGTGGATTGTATTCTCCACAAAACGGTACAGCGAAAATAAACGGTGAAATAATAACTGAAAACCTATGGAAAACTCGACGGTCTATGTCTGTTATATTTCAATCCTTTTGTCAGTATCAAGATACATTGAGAAATAATATCACAATATCGGATCCAACACGTTCAAACGAAGATGGCGATATTTTAGCCCTCGCAAAGCAAACTGGAGCAGATGAAGTTATAAAGGAACAGGGTAATGCCCTTGATGAGGAGATAGGGCTATTTTCCGAAAGCGGAAACAACTTATCCGGTGGTCAATGGCAAAAGGTGGCCATTACCCGTGCTTTGTTTCGAAAAAATGCTAGAGTATACATATTGGATGAGCCTACCGCTGCGCTTGATCCTATTGCGGAAGCGAATATTTACCGTAACTTTGCGTCTCTTACCGGTGATAAAACAACAATACTCATTTCACACCGGTTGGGCGTTACGAGCATTGTTGACCGTATCCTTGTTTTTGACAAGGGGCAGATTGCGGAGGACGGGAATCATGCGGAGCTTATGGCGAAGAACGGCTTGTATGCTATGATGTATAAGGCACAAGCAAAGTGGTACCAATAGTAAGAGTTCATATGCTGTTTATATCTAAGATACATTTGCGTGCAGTAACACAAGCAATGCAGTGGCATACTTTACCATTAGCAAGCCATTCTTTTTCCCATTGTGTGCCGGTGAAGTCACAATCCTGACCATCGACAAGCATTTTATGCAAAGTCGGGATCGCAGCTATCATTTCGCTACTTTCAAGAGCAAGCCACTCCTTGATATAGCTCAATAAAGGTCTGCTGAGTAATCCCGTATGCTCATTCTCAATATCCGCTAGTTGCTGAACGTCAGCGATCAACTTATCCATCTGCAATTTTAGTTTCCTCCTTCCAGCGGTTGGCAAACCGGGCAGTAATATATATTTCCACCCAAATATGCTTCCCGGACTAACCCGCTACCGCAGACTGGGCAGGGATATTTTAACGTATTAGCTGACAAAATGGTTTTGTAACCGCCTTTACAGCCAAATAAGTCTTTTTCAGTGTTGCGCCCGCCCTGCATTCTCATGGAAAACAAGGTAGATTTTACGCTGGCATATAGTCTTTCTTTGTCGTTATCATTAAGAGTTTGCAGCTTTCTTTTTGGATGTATATTTGCATTGAACAATATATCCTGCAAAACACCGTTGCCCAAACCCGGAATTCGCTGTTCAGTGGCGAGAAAGGCTTTAACGCTTAAGGTTGGTTTTACACCAGCCAATAAATTATCAAAATACACCTCGTTGAAAGCTTCATCATATGGTGGTGGTGTTTTTTTGCAGACATATCCCTTATCATAGGGTAAGCCGTCCATATCTACCGGGTAACAGAACATGGCACCCCACATCTGCACAGTGCAGCTCATGTGTGAAAAGTCTTCGAACTCGATTAAAAGCTGATGTTTGGCAGGTAGTTTGTCCCCTAACGCATGATACTTTATGGGAGTACTCATCACGAGCAAAATATCCTCACATAATATCTCTGTGTTGCCGCCGCAGGTATAGCCTGTACCAGGATTTGATGAAGTCACCTTTTTTCCTGTCAGCTTGGCGTGATACGTATTAGGGTCACCGGTATACCATGCAAAAGAGTGGGGATGGGCGTTTGCTGTGACATTCATAATGGTTTTCCCGACAAGAGTTTGGTTGATTTGTTCAGCAAGGACATAGGTTTCAGGCAATTCAATCATAAATGGGGTTCTCCTTTACAAAATAAATTTTTACTGCATTTATACCAGCGATACCATGCACCTAAGATACAAACATTGTTCATCTGTAGCTATGATCAAGCCATCGTTTTCGAGATCGAGTATTTTAATTATTTCCATTCCACAGAAACTCTTATAAATATAAGTTGAACTTAATTTTACTTATGCCGTGCCGAGCAATAAAGGATTATACTCGCATAATTCAGCAATTCAGGTGCGTACCACAGGTTCGTACCCACTGGAACGCACCTCCATGAACGACCCCCGATTTAACAGATGGGGTAGGTGTTTTTGCGAAGGCACAGCATTAGAAAAATGTTCAACTTATTTAGTACCTCTTATTTATTTTCGCTAATCGACAATCTATGAAATAACATTGTTTATGTCTTGTCAATTAAGTATTGTGTATGGGTGATTTTTATACATTTCATATCCTCAAGAGGATTATGAAGAAAGTATATCACTTTTAATATGACCACAGTATGTCATATTAAAATATTTCTTTACTTTATTTAAAACTTTTTCGATAATACGAGTTGTTAAAGATGGAGCATGTAAAATGCGGCGTGGAAGGCTTTCATCGAAGGGGAGAATATCATCCGCCGGATCTTAAAGCACCTGGGGCTTTGGCTTTCCGGAAATTATGACCCTCCTAAACAGAAAACAATGTTCCTTAGTGCACAGAGCAAAAAAGCGGATGCTGTTTTAAGGTTCCTTGGTTTGAAGCTTCTGAATGATATAAGAGCAAAATTTGAAGCTGCAGGTGCGCAGGAAATGGCCGACTATGTTTATGAAAAGGCAAAGAAACATACTGATATAGGATTCTAGAATGACTCTTTCTTTATAAATTGCCATATACAAAAAGACTGAGAGGCATATAGGGCTTCTCAGTCTTTTGGCATGGTATTTTATGATGTTTTATGATGTTTTATGATGTTCAATATTTTTCATTTTCGCTAAATGCATGTTTCTGAATAAGCAAGGTATCTCTTGACGATTGAAAAACTTCCTTCATTGAAAGGCGCATATCAGTTTTCCCATTAATTTCATCTATAAAGTCTGTTAAGCAGTCTGCATCAACAACAGCATCGGGTATAGCTATTCCTTGAGGCTCACCATCAATATAAGCATCGATAGCTTTCGAATTCATCGAAAATCTAACCATACCCTTACTTCCCCATATATGGTATTCCCAATAATGCGGGAATGAAAATCCGATACTGCCGGGAATGGAATAAGAAACATCTGAAATCATGCCTGCACCATTATCCATTTCAAGCATAAATTGCCCGCTATCTGCAAATTGTCTCTCTTCCCTAGCATAGGCATTCCAGCATCTTGCTGACAGAATCCTCGAAGGGCGCAACCCGCAAATGAAGTTGATACTATCGATGCCATGAATTCCAATATCATTTATTACACCGCCGTGCTTTCCTTCTTCAAAGTACCACGAAGGCCTTTTACCATAATTCAGAGGATGCTGTCCTCCAATATAGATATTATGAATTTCGCCAAGCCTTCCGCTTTCAAAAAGCTCTTTAACCGCATTGATCCGGCTTTCATATCTCATAGTCAGCATGCAGTTGACCTTGAGTCCTGTCTGCTTTACCAATTGAGTGATTTCATCCAGCTCCTCCAATGATGTGCAAAGAGGTTTATCTGTAATTACATGCTTGCCGGAACGAAGTGCCTTTATAATCATATTCCCGCGAATTCCATAATAATTTCCAATGGCGACAATATCGATGTTTTTATCAGCAAGAAGCTCTTCATATGTTTGATGCGTAAAAACAACCCCATTTTTTTTAGCAGCATTTATTGCTTCTGCGTCCTCTTCCCACGCTGCAACAATGTGTAAATCCCGATTATTCGCAGCCATTTTATAAAGTTCAAAAACGTGACCATGCCGGAATCCTGCAAATGCAATATTCATAATTAACCAACTCCTTATGCTTGTATTGAGTGTACGTATTGTTATATTATAAAGTTTATAAAAAATAAGTGAATCAACTATGTAATGTAAATCTTGTGTTATTTAACGAACTTTACCTACGCAAAAATAGTCGAGCAATATTATATCGACTTCTTTTATGAAGACCATATCCGTTTCATCAGGCAGCTGAGGCCCGTACATTTATTACAATTCAATTTTCATTGTGTCAAGCCAAGCCCGCATAATCAGTGCATGTCCTGCATCTGTGGGATGTACCCCGTCCGCACTCCAGAACTCAGGGGAACGCTTTGCAGCGGCATCTGTAAAAATGCTATCCAATGGCACAAGCAGTGTGCTGAATTCCTTTGCCAGCTTCCTTACAACTGCAATTTTAGGATCAAGATCCTCTCTCCATTTTGCTCTATCTGGTGTTACATGCATAAGGAATGGCTCGCATAAAATCAGCTTCGCGTAAGTATTCTGCCTTAGCTTTGTCAACAGATCCCTGTAACGTTCTTCAAATTCTTCCGCCGATGTGGGATCGTTGCTGTCGTATCTTCTCCAGCAGTCATTGACTCCAATCAGTATTGAAATCCATGTAGGCTTCAAATCAATAAAATCCTTTTGCAGGCGATCTTGCAGATCTTTTACCCTATTCCCGCTGATTCCCCTATTAAGGAATGTTATACGGGCTTCAGGATACTTTGAAAAGTACGAGGCTCTAATCATCATCGGATAGCCATTCCCCAGAAGGCTGTCATCCTCACGGCTCCGGTTGACATCTGTAATACTGTCGCCTTGAAATAAAACTACATCATCGGGTTTAAACATATTCATATCTGTTACTCCACTTCTTTTATGCAGACTCAGTCTGTATTGACCTATATTATATTACATAATATAGTTATAATAAAACAAACTACGCCTGAATACAATGGCTTATGCGTTTTTAAATTTAAAATAATTGTACTAATAAGGCAATAATGTATAATAGGTGAAGAACTGCAAACGAGATTCGGTTGAATAATAAACCCAACCGAGTGGGAAATCCGGAGAATTTCATCCACCAGATCTTAAAGCACCTGGGGCTTTGGCTTCCCAGGAATCATGACCCTCCTGAACAGAAAACAATCCCTGCGGGAACGCAAATCTCCAATATGATAGAGATGGTTTTTGATGGAGATATTGTTAATCTTACTCCCACGGAATATGATATCTTAAAGCTATTTCTTGAAAACCCCGGTGAAGTATTCCCTCCGAAAGTCATTTACAAACGTGTATGGAAAGAAAATTTCTATGGTTCTGAAAGCACAGTGGCCGTACATATTCGACATCTTCGTGAAAAATTGGAGATTAACCCGGCTGAACCCCGTTATTTAAAAGTAGTTTGGGGACAAGGATATAAAATGGAACGAGGTGAAAAGATATGACAAAACTAACACATAACCTTACAGCTAAGGTTGCAGCGGTAATTCTTCTGGTAATGTCCGTCCTTGGAGTTATCGGCAGTATTATAGTGATTCATTTTATGGTTGAAAATGATTTTTATACGGAACCTGTTGAAGAAACAAAAAAGGGAGTATATAGAAGCATAACAAAATGGTATGCAAATCAGGTATTCTTTGAATATTTTCCAGCCTATGAAAACAATTCTTACAATTTAAATGAACAGCAGGAAGCATTTTTAAGCGATAAAACAAATTTTTTGTTTATTTTAAAAGATTCAAGCGGAGAAATAATATTAACAAACTATTCAAATGAGGAATATCTGTTAAGTACTTCTTATCAATATAAAAAAAGTACTTATCCTTATTTTGAAAATAACAATACAAATTCTTCAGATACAACCGACACTTACACAATTTTCTGTTTTGTGAAAAAAGCACTTACAGCAAATGATCGCTTTTCAAGGATAGAGTACTGGATAAATTATGCCTATTCAATACGCTATTTAATAATTGTTATTGCCCTTGTTTCAGTAGTTGCTTCCGTTACCCTGTTTATTTTTCTTATGTGCAGTGCAGGCCGCAGAAAAGATGAGGATAAAATTATTTTAAATGGTATTGATAAAATTCCTTTTGATATTTTGCTGACAATTGTTATTTTTATATCTGCTATGGCTTTTACATCCTTCTACGAAGTAAACGCGGAAACAAATACTATAGGAACAATATTTGTTCTGTCTGTTGTAATTATTCTGAATACTTTACTTATGCTTTTATTATTTATGAGCTTTGCTGTAAGATATAAAACAGGTGCATGGTGGAGAAACACAATAACATATATTGTTTTTAAGTTTTGTTTCGGCCTTATTCGCAAGATTTATGAAGGCATAAGGAATTTCGTCAGGAATTTTTCATTATTTTGGAAGGTTATTCTTGGTTTGTTTTTGGTAGCCCTTGCAGAATTTATTACGATGGCAATAACCTATGATAACGGTGGTTTAATGCTTTTTTTATGGATACTTGAAAAATTCATACTTATTCCCGCAATCCTGCTGTTAGTAATGAACCTTCGCAAACTGCAGATCGGTGGTCAAAAAATTGCTGAAGGCGATTTGAATTATAAAATAGATACAAATCATATGTTTTGGGATTTTAAGAGTCATGGCGAGAATTTAAACAGTATAAACAATGGCATGTCAAGAGCTGTAAACGCACGCCTTAAAAGTGAAAAATTCAAAACTGAACTAATTACCAATGTTTCGCATGATATAAAAACACCACTTACATCAATTATTAATTATGTGGACTTACTTAAAAAAGAAGTCACAGAGGATGGCACATTAAAGGATTATGTGAATGTACTTGACAGACAGTCTGCAAGGCTAAAGAAACTGACAGAGGATCTTGTTGAAGCATCCAAAGCCTCAACAGGAAACATGACCGTAAATATGCATTGTACTGAGGTTGGTGTGTTGCTTGCACAAACTGTTGGTGAATATGAAGAAAAAATTAAAAACTGCGGTTTAGAACTTATATTAACAAAACCTGAGGATGAGGTTTTTATTATGGCGGACGGCAGGCTTTTATGGCGGGTTTTTGATAATCTGCTAAGTAATATCTGCAAATATTCGCAGCCAAACACCCGTACCTACCTCAACCTGGAAATAACAAACGATGAAGCTGTTATAATATTTAGAAACGTATCAAAATACGCACTGAATATAACAAGCGAAGAGCTTTTTGAAAGATTTGTCCGGGGAGACAGTTCAAGGAAAACCGAAGGAAGCGGCCTTGGTCTTTCTATTGCAAAAAGTCTTATAGATTTGCAGAAAGGAAATATGGAATTGTATATAGACGGTGATCTTTTTAAAGTGATTTTAAAATTTAAGACCGTTGATAAATAGCGTATATTAGTAATACCGGTAATACCATAGCGAAGCAGAACTGCAAGTATTCAGAAGTCAGAATGATTGTATTTAATGGTTGAATAGCAAATTTAAAACTCCTTTTAAAAACTCCTGTATTAATTTGGACAACTAGTTTTGCAGGATTGCGATTTACAAAAACATGTTTTTTATTGCAGTTGTTTTTGGTCAATAATATAAAAATAAAGAACCAAAGATATCTTTTTATTGATTAATTGGATAAATGTACTTGAAGTATATTCTCCATCAGTGATAAAATACATTCATTGAAATTCGTTGATTGCCCATACGATTTTTATTGCACTGAAATTACCTGAGCTTATAAAATAAGAAATATGCATGCATCTGTGTTAGAATTTTAACTATACGGGTGCATAAGAAAAGGGAGTATTTAATTGAGAACTATTAATTTATTTAATTATACTATAGCT
>ENA-UOOR01000861-UOOR01000861.1-fermentation-metagenome-genome-assembly--contig:-NODE-861-length-39303-cov-5.009657_pt1 | contig 39303 bp, 39 predicted proteins | sample MGYA00245780_ERZ724029 | MGnify/ENA primary metagenome ERZ724029 (study PRJEB28704, sample SAMN03018315) | fermentation metagenome | biome: anthropogenic terrestrial biome; feature: soil; material... | reverse complement strand
TGCAGAAGCGGAGCAGGATTGCGGAGCGGCGCGAATCGAAACCCGGACGGTTTTGCTTGAGCGGCGCACTTTAACTCGCTCTACAGGCGAATGATTAGGGCAGAGTAAAAATATTTTTCATATTACGAATCGAAGATGGATGCCAGTTTGTTATTGATTAAACAAGCCGGTATGTTTATAATAGAACAATATACGCAAGAATCAAGTAAGTGGAGATGATCAGCAATGGAGAGGATCAAAATTCAAAAGTTGAACACCTCGTTTCATGAACTTTCCGACCAGGAAGTAATGGTATGCGGCTGGGTTCGGACTATCCGGGATACAAAAACCTTTGGATTTATTGAAATAAATGACGGTTCATTCTTTAAGAACCTTCAGGTGGTATTTGACGATACACTGGAGAATTTTCAGGAGATTGCCCATTTGAATGTAGGAAGTGCTGTCCGTGTTAAAGGCCGGGTAGTGGAAACGCCTCAGGCCAAGCAGCCCTATGAAATCAAAGCAATTGCCATAGAGGTGGAAGGTACTTCTCTTCCGGAATACCCTCTCCAGAAAAAACGCCACTCGCTGGAGTATTTACGGACAATTGCCCATCTGCGTCCCAGGACCAATACTTTTTCAGCAGTATTTAAAGTTCGCTCAGTACTGGCCTATGCTATTCATAAATTTTTTCAGGAGCGGGGCTTTGTTTATGTGCATACGCCCATCATTACCAGCAGCGATTGCGAGGGTGCCGGCGAGATGTTCCAGGTCACCACGCTGGATATGGATAACCCTCCCCGGACTGATAAGGGAGCGGTTGATTACAGCCAGGACTTCTTTGGCAAGTATACCAGCCTTACGGTAAGCGGCCAGCTTGCGGTAGAGCCGTTTGCAATGGCCTTTGGCAGTGTGTATACCTTCGGTCCCACTTTCCGCGCCGAGAACAGCAATACGACCCGCCATGCCGCGGAATTTTGGATGATCGAGCCTGAAATTGCTTTCGCGGATCTTTCCGATGATATGGCGCTGGCCGAAGACATGATCAAATATATCATCAGCTATGTACTGGAGAATGCCAAGGAAGAAATGGATTTCTTTAATTCCTTCATTGACAAGGGACTCCACGAGAGACTGAACGGCATTCTCAATTCAGACTTCGGCTGTATTACCTATACAGAGGCTGTCGATATCCTTGAAAAAAGCGGTCATACCTTCCAGTATCCGGTTAAATGGGGCTGCGATCTTCAGACCGAGCATGAACGCTATCTGACCGAGGAAATCATGAAAAAGCCGATGTTTGTCATCAACTACCCCAAGGAGATCAAAGCCTTCTATATGAAGATCAATGGTGACAACAAGACTGTTGCGGCGATGGACCTGCTGGTTCCGGGCGTAGGCGAGATCATTGGCGGAAGCCAGAGAGAAGAAAATCTGGAAGTCCTCGAAAAACGTATGGAAGAGATGGGCCTTAAAAAAGAGGAATACAGCTGGTATCTGGACACCCGTCGTTTCGGCGGAACGCGCCATGCCGGATTTGGCTTGGGCTTTGAGCGCATACTCATGTATATGACGGGCATACAGAACATTCGTGATGTGCTCCCATATCCCAGAACAGTCAATAATGCCGATTTTTAAAAAATCAGGGGGATGGTTCTCCTGGTCATGCGAAGTAAAGAAAAAGGACAGAAAAGCACATCATGCCGATCTGTCCTTTTGTATTCATACTATCATTTTTTTGCTTAAGATTTTGAATAAGGACCGGGTTTAAGATCCCTATTCTGAGGTTTTTTCGGATCTAAACCCGTTACGGTGCTTTCAAGATTCGAGTTTTTTATCCGGGCTTCCTTATGATCCATTTTTTTATTGGTGTTTCGGTCTCTTCCCATAGAATTTTTCCTCCCATGTATTTTTTAATAGTTCTATTATTTTCACCCACGGGAGAATGATTTATTACAGGAACACTGCCGCCGGTAGCTAACCCACAAATCTTTTGATCAGCGATTGGCGGGTTAGCAGCTCCAGCCGGTCCGGGAGGGGCTCAAGACCCTGGAAATCGGGGTATTTGTTTAACAGGGCAAGGGTTATCAGGTGATCTGTCAGAGCGGGGTTTTTAGGCAGCAGGCTGCCATGGGAATAGGAGCAGTAGGTGTTCTTATAGACGGCCCCCTCGAATCCATCCTCGCTGTTGTTGCCGAAACCCTTGATGACCTTCCCCATGGGCTTTACTCCCTCGCCCAGATAGGTTTTTCCGGAATGATTTTCAAAGCCTATTACATAGCCGGGGTCATCCCCGCGCATTAAAAAGTCGCATTGAAAGACTAAATTGCCTATTTGCCGGGTTTCGCCGCCATGGGTCCATAAATTCAACGCTCCGACGCATTCGATCTCTTGGCCGGAATGGGTCTTATAAGATTTACCCAGCAGCTGAAGCCCCCCGCAGATACCGAGAAATACCTTGCCTGCTTCAACCGCTTCAATAATATGCTGCCGCTTTCCGTTCACCAAATCATCCTGAATAATGGTCTGCTCATAGTCCTGGCCGCCGCCCATAAAGATGATATCGTAGTCGTCGTAGCGAAAGGTGTCGTTTAAGGATACATGAACCGTCTTTACATCGATGCCGCGCCATTGACAGCGTTTTGAAAGGGCAATGATATTGCCGCTGTCGCCGTAGAGGTTCATCAGGTCAGGATAGAGATGGCATATGGTCAATTCGTACATAATAAAAACTCCTTGTTTTGTCCCCTTACTTCCAAAAATCCTTTAATTTAAACCGGTCCTTGAGATTTTTACGAATGTCCAGCATGGCCGTATAGGTGGGGAGAAGATAGATGGTCTCGTTCTCGCCGGAAGCTTCAATTAGGCGGTCAATAAGCTTGTTTTCATCATGCTCAATAAGAATGCCGTCTTCCGGGATGCCCGCGTATTTCAGGCGTAGGGCCATATCCTCGGCCCGAATGCCCGAGACATAAAACGCACCGACCTTTTCCTGCATAAAGGCCAAGATCTCGAAATCCACATCCCAGAGCCAGGAAATATCTGTTCCATCGGCCAGCTTGTCATTAATAGCCAGGGCAACAATACATCTGTCCTTTTGGGTCAGCAGGTATTTCAGCACCTGATTGAATCCGGTGGGGTTTTTGACCAGGATAAGCTTTAGGTGCCGGTTTTGAACCATCACCGATTCCATTCTGCCGAACCCGCATTCAAAGCCTTCCAATACATGTACCAGCTCTTTTTCCTTCAAGTTCAGGATATGCCCTAAAGCAGCGCCGGCAAGGGCATTATAGATATTATATAAGCCGGGAAGAGCGAGCTTGACTGAAAATTTCTCTTCAGGCATTTGGATCTCAATGGTGGAACTCAAATTGTCATAGGCAAGCACCTGGGTGCATTCTATCTGCGCCGCAGGCCTTGTATATTGGCAGGAGGGGCATAAAAAATGTCCCAAATGCCCAAAGGTAGTTGAAGAATAAGTGTAGCGGGAGGAACAATGGATGCAGAAGGCTGCATCGGTTTTACCGCTTTCATCGGCCTCCGGGTATGCCCCTTCGGCAAATCCGAAATATAATACCGGGTTGGGAACATTCTGGCCCAGTGAGGCACAAAGGGAATCATCGGCGTTTAGAATAAGCGTGGTGTCCGGTGTGCCCGATACGCCCTCACGAACCCCGTTGAGGGTGGTGTATAATTCGCCGAAGCGGTCCAGCTGGTCCCTGAAAAAGTTCGTTATAATCGCTGTCTCAGGTCTGAGCTTGGGGGCGATGGTCCGAAAGGCGGCTTCATCTGTCTCCAAAAGGGCAGTCCGGACCAAGGGCTTACCCGTCAAAGACAGAGCGCTTATTAAAGTAGTGGTTATTCCGCTGGCGAGATTGGCGCCCGCTTTGTTGGTAATATATTTGATGCCGCTTTGATCCAGCATTCCCGCTACAATGCGGGAAGTTGTCGTCTTTCCATTGGTCCCTGTAATCATGATGATCCGGAATTTTCCGGAAAGTTCCGACAGGAGATTGGGATAAATCTTTAATGCAATCTTGCCGGGCAGGCTCGTCCCGCCGCGGTTTAAAAGTCTCAGGCCGAATACAGTCAGCTTTGTCATTGCAATGGCGAGGCTGATACGCAGTTTTTTGATAGTTTTATTCATTGGTTTGCTCCCAGGTTTTGTCGTTAAAGAAGACGGATCAATGTCCGTCTGTGCCGTCTGTGTTTCTCAATTCTGCAAGGCTTTTTATGGCCATCCTGTACCGGAGGGCGGATCTGATTTTATTTACAAAAATCAGGTAATTAACACTTTCCAGGTTTTTAATCTTATCAAAAGGCTTTAAAATATAATCAAAGATATCATATTCTTTAGCCGTTTCTTCTATTATGCCCGTTTTGTCGGTACTTGTTACAATAATAATGGGGATTGTTTTATAATAAACGGTTTTTTTGAATTCCTGTAAAAAACCCGGGCCGTCCATAATGGGCATGGACATATCCAGTAAAATAACATCCACATTGCGGCTTTCTACCAGATCCAGCGCATCACGGCCGTTTAAAGCGGATATGGTATTATAGTACTCATTGGAAAGGATGTTCCTCAGAATGGCATTATCAAGGGTGCAGTCATCGATGACTAGAATAGTATGAATCATTTTGTATACCACCATTTTCTTTATTGCATATTGGGTTTCATAATCTTTATGGATTAAAATATGCCCTTATTATACAATAAGATAAGAAAAATGTACAAGCGATATCACAAGTCAGGAGGACAATTATAAAAATGAACGAAAAGCTTTTGATTGTTGATGGGAACAGCATTCTAAACCGGGCCTTCTATGCCATCAAGGGTCCCAGAATGCTGACCAGGGCAGACGGTACGCCAACCAATGCCGTTTACGGCTTTATCAACATTCTGAATAAATATATAGAAGAAGAGAAACCCGATTATCTGGCCGTGGCCTTTGACCTTAAGGCCAAGACCTTCCGGCACTATCTCTATGACGGCTATAAAGCGACCCGCAAGGGTATGCCCGATGAGCTGGCCTGCCAGCTGCCAATCGTTAAACAGGTTTTAAATGCCATGAATATCCCTGTTGTTGAAGTGGAGGGCCTTGAAGCCGACGACCTCATTGGCATCTATTCCAAAGCGGCTGAAACGAAGGGGCTCGATGCCTCCATCCTGACAGGGGACCGGGATGCATTGCAGCTTGTCAGCAATCAGGTCTCGGTTATCATTCCCACCACCTCCAAGGGGCAGACCACAACGACCAAATACACCCCGGCCGAGGTGATGGATAAATATGGCATAGTGCCATGCAGCCTCATTGAGGTAAAAGCTTTGATGGGCGATCCTTCCGACAATATCCCCGGAGTAAAAGGTGTGGGGGAGAAAACCGCCCTTGAGCTGATCAAGGAATATGGCTCCATCGATGCGCTTTATGGCAACCTGCAGAATATTAAAAGGGCAAAGCTGAAGGCAAATCTTGAGGAGTGCCGGGAATTGGCCTATCTGAGCCGTACCCTTGGAATCATTCTGAGGGAGCGGGAGGATATCTCAGATATCTCAGAGCTTAAGCGCCGGGACGCCAATAAAAAAGAATTGCTTGCGCTCTATCAGGAGCTGGAGTTTAACAGCCTGATCAAAAAAATGAATCTGGACCAGGAGGAATTGGCCGAACCCGGTATGACGAGCCCGGAAACCATCCGGTGCACAATCATCCGGGATGGGAACTCTTTGGCCGAGACCGTAAATAACCTTTCGCAGCAAGATTCCCTGGCCGTGTTTCCCGTATTTGAAAAAACCGGGAAGGTAGGCGGCAGTCTGGCACTGTTGGGGATCGGTTCCCGTGAGAATCATTATTGTATTATACCGGACCATATCGAAGACGCACTTTTGGCCGCGGAGCTGAAGAAGCTCGCCGACAGGCCGGAGCTCACTTTGGTCGGCGTCCATATCAAGGAATTTTATACCTGGTCCGTCAGCTTTGGCCTGGAAATCAGATGCCATCTGTTTGATATGCTCATTGCAGAATATCTCATTGATGCGCTCTCCAGCACCTACTCCGTTTCCTCGCTGGCAAAAAAATATCTCGGGCTGGAGCTATCAGCGCCCGATGCCTCAAAGAACAAAGAGCCGCAATTGTCCATGGAAACAGAGGAGGATGGCCGGGTCGAAGAGATAGGCCGCGCCCTTTCCGCATTTTATCCCATTTATGAGAAGCAGAAAGAGATTTTATCTGAAAGCGGGCAGAATGACCTTTATTACAATGTTGAGTTGCCCCTGTCCCTGGTGCTGGGCAGTATGGAGTACTATGGCTTCCAGGTGGATGAAAATATCCTGAAAGAATACGGAGAGAGGCTGGACGGGCGTATTCGTTCCCTGGGGCAGTCTATTTACATCATGGCCGGTGAGGAGTTCAATATCAACTCACCCAAACAGCTGGGCGTTATTCTTTTCGAAAAGATGGGCCTTAAAGCAGGGAAGAAAACGAAAACCGGTTATTCGACGGATGCCGATACCTTGACCAACCTTTCCAATTCCCACGAGATTATTCCGTGCATCTTGGAATACCGGCAGCTTACCAAACTGAAATCCACTTATGCGGAAGGCTTGGCTAAAGTGATCAACCCGCAAACAGGCCGAATCCATTCCAGCTTTAATCAAACCGTCACTGCTACCGGCAGAATTTCAAGCACCGAGCCCAATCTGCAGAATATTCCCATACGCACAGAGCTGGGGAGGGAGATCCGGAAGGCGTTTATTCCGAAAGAGGGCTATATGTTTGTGGATGCGGACTACTCCCAAATTGAGCTGAGGGTTCTGGCCCATATCACCGGGGACGAAATGCTTCAGAAAGCCTTTGTGGGGGGAGTGGATATCCATACCCAAACAGCTTCCCAGGTTTTTAGAGTGCCCATTGAAGAGGTGACTTCCGATATGCGGCGGAGCGCCAAGGCTGTTAATTTTGGAATTATTTACGGCATCAGTGACTTTTCTCTGGCCAAAGATATCAATGTTACCCGGAAAGAAGCCGCCCGCTATATAGAAAACTATCTCTCAACCTTCGGGAAGGTAAGGGAGTATATGGAGAATATCGTAAATTTTGCCCGGGATAAAGGCTATGTGGAAACCATGTTCCACCGCATCCGCTACATTCCGGAGCTGAAATCCTCTAATTTCCAGGTCCGTTCCTTTGGAAAGAGGGTGGCCTTGAATACGCCCATTCAGGGCAGTGCTGCCGATATCATCAAAATAGCCATGGTGAAGGTGTGGCGGGAGTTAAAGAACAGGGGCATGAAATCCAGGCTCATTTTGCAGGTCCACGACGAGCTTGTGGTGGAGACCGCCATTGAGGAATTGGACCAGGTGAAGGAAATCATTAAAAGAAACATGGAAGGTGCCGTTGGGTTGTCGGTTCCTTTAATTGCCGATGTTTCAACAGGGTGCGACTGGTATGAGGCAAAATAGGCGGTGAGAAAATGAGGATTATTGGCATTACGGGCGGTATTGGCGCCGGCAAATCCACCGTTTCGGCAATCTTAAAAGAACTGGGTGCGGAGGTTATCGATGCCGATCTTATTGCCCGTCAGGTGGTGGAAGCAGGAAAGGGGGCCTACCGGCAAATTGTCAAAGAATTTGGTCCTGCTGTTTTAAACGATGATCAGACTTTAAACCGTAAAATGCTTGCTGATATTGTTTTTAAGCAGCCGGAGATGCGCAGAAGGCTGGAAGCTATTGTTCACGCCGAGGTGATCAGGAGCATGCAGGGGAAAATCCGCCATTTAGAGTGTCTGAATTACCGGGGACTGGTGGTTCTTGATGTGCCCATTCCTGTAAAGCATGGGTTTCAGGATACTGTGGATTCGGTTTGGGTGGTTTGCTCCGATGAAGAAATCCGGATCAGGCGGGTCATGGCAAGGAGCGGACTGAGCAGGGAGGAAGCGAAGAACCGCATCCGGTCGCAGCTGTCCCAGGAGGAATATGCGGCATTGGCCGACGAGATTATAGAAAACGACGGCAGCCTTGACGAGTTAAGAGAGAGAGTAGGACTTTTGGTGCAAAATACAATTCCTGAAAAAGAGTAGAAAATACAGGACGGATTTTCTCGAGGGCGCGCTTTAATTCGCTCTAGGGCACCATGATTAATGTTTCAGTGTGTCAGCAGAGCAGGGTTGCGGAGCGGCGCGAATCGAAGTACAGGAAAGTACAGGAAAATTATACTTGTACTGGTATCGTTATTCATGTAAACTATAGTATGGCTGAAAATTTTTCATTTGCAAGGGAGTCATTATGAAACAAGCGATGTTTGAGAGGGATATTCTGTACCCGACACAAGAGCCCTTTGAACCTGGCAGTGCTCATATAGCGGTGTATGCTCCTAAAAATTCGGGCAGTATTCCGATCCTTATTGAAGCCAAGACCAGGCATAATACGCTGGATTATATCCCGGATATTACTGGGATACTTCAGACCGATATTTTTGACAGAATCAGGATTGACATCAAAAAATACGGCTTATTGTTCTTCAAGGCCCCTGAGAATTTGACATACAATCTTGTCAAATATACGGATAAGGACGAATATTCCGTTACCGAAGCTGAAAAAATAGATTCATTGTTTTGATTTATCCTGACCTTTGCCTTGATTTGTTGTCTATTTCTGATACAATATTTGTTTGAACGTGATTTTTCACAAACATAAATACTAAAGGAGTTGATACCATGCCACTTGTTAATACTGTTGAAATGTTTAAGAAGGCTTACGAGGGCGGCTATGCCATTGGCGCCTTCAATGTAAACAACATGGAAATCGTTCAGGGAATTACCGAGGCTGCAAAGGAAGTCAATGCGCCTCTTATTCTACAGGTTTCTTCTGGTGCAAGAAAGTATGCAAACCATACTTACCTCATGAAGCTCATTGAAGCTGCTATTGAGGAAACCGGGCTTCCCATTGCCGTTCATCTGGATCACGGCGATTCTTTCGAGCTTTGCAAATCCTGTATCGACGGAGGATTTACCTCTGTTATGATTGATGGATCACATCTTCCCTTTAAAGAGAATATCGCTCTTACCAAAAAGGTTGTTGAATATGCTCACGCTCATGGAGTTACCGTAGAAGGCGAACTTGGCCGTCTCGCAGGTGTCGAAGACGACGTTAAAGTTTCGGCTGAGGATTCTTCTTATACCAGACCCGAAGAAGTCGAGGAATTCGTCAAGGGCACAGGCTGCGACTCATTGGCTATCGCTATCGGAACCAGCCATGGTGCATATAAATTCACCGGCGAAGCCAAGCTTCGCTTTGATATCCTCGAAAAAGTCGGAAAGAGACTTCCCGGATTCCCCATTGTTCTTCACGGCGCTTCCTCCGTTATTCCTGAATATGTAGATATGATCAATCAGTACGGCGGGAAAATGCCCGGCGCCAAAGGCGTTCCTGAGAATATGCTGAGAAAGGCTGCTTCCATGGCAGTTTGCAAAATCAACATTGACTCTGACCTCCGCCTGGCTATGACTGCTTCTGTCCGTAAAGTACTTGCTGAAAATCCGGGCGAATTTGACCCGAGAAAATACTTGGGACCTGCTCGCTCCGAGATCAAGAAGCTTGTTACCAATAAGCTTGTCAATGTACTTGGCTGTGCAGGAAAAGCCTAAATTCCATATTGCTTATAAAACAGATGGACTCCTATACCGGCGCCTCAATAAGGGTTCCGGCATAGGAGTCTTATTGCGTGTACAATGATTATGCACACAACAAAGCGGAGCCTATTCGAAATCTTTAATTCATATTTAGCGCCATGAGTGATGTTTTGTGCGCCCTCAAGAAAATCCGTCCGGGATTTTATTCGGGTAAGCCAGCAATCCTGCTCCGCTGACGTATCGAAACATCACTCTGTCGCTTTTCGAAGTCATCATGATTCTCCTTGATTTTTCCAAACAGGCAGGGCTGAAATATTCTTTGCCAATTTTGTCAGAATGGCTGTATCATTTAGCTCCGGCTTTTCATATACACAAAGGGCGAGGAGGGAAAGCATGACGCCGATGTCTTTTCCTGAGCACAATCCCTCGTTTCTCAGATGATTTCCCGAAAGGGCCGGTTTGGTTGCCGCAAGCTTTATATTCTCCGCATGGTTGCGGGATCCGGAAAGTTCGCTCATGACCAGCAGCGTATTTTTTGCGGTCGCTTCACCGAATTCCGAAACCATTTTTCGGATATTGCGGGGAGAAAAAGTGCCGAATCTCCCAAAGCTCCGAAGCTGTGCCGTAACTTCACGGATGGTCAGGTTATCATATCGCAGGCGCTTTAAAAGCACTTTTCCGCAGTCTTCGGCATGGTTGGGAAAGCCGGTATAAAAAAGCAGAGACAGATAAAAAATTTTTTTGTCGGCCAAGAGCATATGCTTTTCAGCAAAGCTGGTCCATTTTCCGGAAAGGGCCCCAATACCGGGAAAAATAATTTTATCAAGCCCGGTCTCCCAAAGCAAAGCCAGTTTTTCGGGACATTCGGATTCCAGAATTTTATTGACTTCTGCCTGAATTCGCTCCATACTTACATAGGCGAGGTCCCGCCACTGCTTTCGTATTGCCGCCAAAGTCTTTTCCTCCAGCTGAAAGCCGGGCAGGGCCGAAAAGCGAATTGCCCTCAGCATTCTGAGCGCATCCTCCGAAAAACGCTTGACTGGATCGCCCACACAGCGAATCATGCGCAGATGAATGTCATTTAGGCCATTAAACGGGTCTATAAGCCCTTCAACCGGATGATAAGCCAGCGCGTTAATGGTAAAATCCCTGCGCGAAAGGTCCTCTGCTAAAGATTTTGCGAAATACACCGAATCCGGGCGCCTGTGATCGGTATATTGGGTTTCCGAGCGCCACGTGGTTACTTCTACGACCGACTCCCCGTAATGAACTGTGACGGTACCATGTTTGATTCCCGTATCGTAAGTTCTTTGAAACATTGCTTTAATCTGCTGGGGCAATGCATTGGTAGTAATGTCCCAATCATCGGGGACCTTACCGATGAGCATATCTCTAACACAGCCGCCGACCACATGTGCCAGGCAACCATGTTCATTGATTGTGGAAATAATAGAGCATATATTTTTGGGCAGAATAAACTTCATAAGCAAAAGCTCCGATAATTATTTATCTGGATAAGATGGCACAATTTATGATAAACTGTATGCTATAATTATTATAGATGAAAAAGCAAGTTAATCATATACTGATTAAATATATGGAGCCAAAGTAAAAAGAATAGAAATCCAAGGCCGGTGCAGAAACATATTTTGATTCAAGAAAATATATTTCTCAGGCTTTTAAAAATATACCGTCCGGGTTCCAAGAACCATGAAGGCTGTCAGAAATGGTAGGGTGCATTTCTGGGAGTCTTAACGAGGGGTTTGTAAAATCGGGGCAGGCCATATTTTAGATTGGAAACAGCCGCCAAAAGGCAGGCTGGGTTTCTGTATTTTTGTTTATTTTCGTTATACGCAAGAAAAAGGTATAGAATAATAATTTTGGAGGTACCAACGTGGCAACAAAAAAAAGAAATAAATTGAAAGTCATTCCCTTAGGCGGAATGGAAGAGATCGGAAAGAACATGACGGTCTTTGAATACGGTGAAAACATTATTATTGTGGACAGCGGCATGGCTTTTCCAGAGGATGAAATGCTCGGAATAGATCTGGTTATACCCGATATCTCATATTTGGAGAAAAATATTGAAAAAGTGCACGGTATCATTGTTACCCATGGACATGAAGATCATATAGGAGCTCTGCCCTATGTATTGAAGAAAGTGAATGTACCCGTCTACGGAACAGAACTCACCCTGGGCCTGATTGAAAACAAACTGTCAGAGCATGAAATGATGGATTCCGTTGATCTGCGTAAGATAAAAGCGGGGCAGACCGTGTCCCTGGGGCCTTTTAAGGTGGAGTTTATTCGTTCCACTCACAGTATCGCGGATTCGGTGGCCCTGGCCATTGAAACCCCCATGGGGGTAGTGTTTCATACAGGAGACTTTAAAATCGACTATACCCCTATAGAAGGCGATTCCATTGATCTTTCCCGCATTGCTGAAATAGGGAAGAAGGGTGTATTGCTGCTTATGGCGGACAGCACCAATGTGGAAAGACCCGGCTATACCATGTCCGAACGGACAGTGGGCGAAACCTTTGACAATGTGTTTCGCGGCGCCAAGGGCAGAATTATTGTAGCCAGTTTCGCATCAAATATCCACAGGATCCAGCAAATTGTCAATTCAGCCATAAAGTATGGCAGAAAGGTCGCATTGGTGGGGCGAAGCATGCTTAATGTGGCTCATACAGCCACTAAACTGGGGTATCTGAATTTTCCCGAGGATAGCATTGTTGACATTGACCGGATCAAGAGATTGAAGCCTGAGCAGGTGGTTATCATTACGACAGGCAGCCAGGGTGAGCCCATGGCCGCTTTAGCCCGTATTGCGGCATCCTCCCATAAAAAGGTTGAAATCATACCGGGAGATCTTGTTATCATTTCGGCCAATCCCATTCCAGGCAATGAAAAATTTATTTACCGTGTGATTGATGATTTATTCAAGCTGGGAGCCGATGTGATATATGATTCCCTGGCCGACATCCACGTGTCGGGCCATGCAAAACAGGAGGAGCTGAAGCTCATCCATCGCCTGCTTAAACCCAAATTCTTCATGCCGGTTCACGGGGAATACAGAATGTTGAAGAAACATGCCAATCTGGCTATGAACCTGGGTATGGACGGAAGCAATATCTTCATTATGGAAAATGGCAAGGTCCTGGAGCTCACAAGCAAAAGCGCTAAGATCAATGGCAATGTACAGTCCGGGAGCATTATGGTGGACGGACTCGGCGTCGGTGATGTAGGCGATGTTGTGCTCAGGGACCGTAAGATTCTCTCCGAGGATGGCCTTATGATCATTGTGGCAACGGTGAACGGAAGCGGTAATCTCGCCGCCAATATAGAGGTTATGTCACGGGGCTTCGTCTACGTAAAGGAATCGGAAGAGCTTATTGAGGAAGTGCGCGGCATTGCCCGGCAGGCATTTTCGAAGAGCCCCATCAAAAAAGGTGGAAACTGGTCGGCTATTAAAAGTACCATCAGAGATGATTTAAGTACGTTCCTGTATCGCAAAACCATGAGAAGACCCATGATTATTCCAATCATTGTGGAGGTTCAGCCACAAAAGGACAAAAAATAATTTTTATAAAAAAGCGTACCAAAAAGGGTTTCGGAGCTTTCCGAAACCCATTTATTAATTTTGCCAAATAATCCGTCATTCAGAAGACTCCCGGCGGATCAGCGATAGTGCTTGTAACGCCGGGTGTTTCTTCTGGAGTAGGAATCGCGGTAGCGCTTCCTACGGTTGTTTCTCCGGTTCACCATACGAAGAATATAACCTAGGATAATAATGACCACAATAAGAATGACAGCGGCTTTTACACCGAAGACAAAGCGCTTGTCACTGACAATTTCTATATATTTATCGCGCAATATGGCGATGGTAGTCTTTTCAATGGGGTCTTTTGCAACGAGATCGACAGTGCCGATGGATTTACCCTTATAGATATAATCAATTTTCCCCACCACCTGGCCCTGTGCGATGGGGGCCGCAAAAGGTTCATGAAAGGTTTTTACGGTCTGAAGGTTTTCTTCAAGCTCGGCCTTGGCCATGGGCAAGATTTGGGTAAAGCCGCTATTAGTGATGACTTCAAGTTTTTTCCCATCCACCGCATCAGCGACCTCAAACCGGTCTATATATTTTCCCTTTGGAACCAGCTCCTGCATGCTGTAATTTTTATAACCATATTCCAACAGCTTTTGAGATTCGTCATACAGTATATCGTAGCTGCCGGCGCCCAAAATAACAGCAACGAGCTCCAAGCCATCGGGGTTGGTGGCCGATGAGACCAGACATCTTCCGGCAAGGTCGGTATATCCGGTTTTTATACCGGTTATCTTGGAATAATGCTGGGAACGGGATTTGAGAAGTTGATTGGTGAAAGTCAGGTGCCCTGTTTTCCATTCGCTGCCTTTTCGCAGATTTGTATCGGGGAGCTTGAATTCCGTTCTTCCCACCACTTCCCGGAATTGCTCAAGCTTCATGGCCTCCCTTCCGAGATTGGCCAAATCCCGGGCGGTGGAATAATGATTTTTATCTTCCGTGCCATTGGGGTTGACAAAATGTGTCCCGGTCAATCCAAGGGCGGCAGCCTTATCATTCATCAGTTTTGCAAATCCCTGGATGGTGCCGTCCTCGGCCACGTTTTCCGCAATGATGTTGCTGGCTTCATTTGCCGAAGTAATCATCATCAGGTCCAGGAGATCCCTGAACTTAAGGGTTTCGCCAATCTTGATTCCGGCGGTTACATAATCGTAGCCTACGCTGTTGATGGCATTGTCTGAAGCGGTCATTTCCTGGTCCAGGCCAGCCTTTTCAAGGGCTATTAATGCGGTCATAATCTTTGTGGTGCTGGCCGGCGACCATCGCTGATCGGCATTTTTTTCTGCAAGGACTTGCCCTGATTGCATTTCCATCAGAATAAATGCCGGAGAAGTTAAATTTGGCTGCTCCTGAGCTAATAAAGGCAAAGGCGAACAAAAAAATGAAATCGACAAAATAAAAGAGAATATTATCATGAAAATCCTGTGCTTGTGGCTTAGGAACTTATTATTCATTGTAAAAGCAATACGCAAAAGAACCACTCCCGGAAAATTATCTTAAGTTAAATCTTTATTCATTAATATTATATGCGAGGTTGAGCCCCAACTCAAGGTCAAAAGCTGGGTGAGGCAAAATTTACCTTATAATATGACAATTTTTTATATTTTTCATATCTTATTGCTTTTGATGCTCTTTATGGGATAATAAAATCAAACAGGAAAACAGGGAGATCCATCATGAAAATCCAAATAAGAGAAAAAAGCTATGAGATACCCTGGGAGTACATCGTTGCTCCTTCTCTTATTCTTTTGACGATTGTCATCCTCATCTTGTCCAACAGGCCAACTACCAAAGAAATATATTATGAGGATTCCGGGCAGCCGGCGGCTGCGGCCACAGTCCGGGCGGCCGGTTCGGAAACCGGCGGGGCGCTGGATATAAAATCCGCTCCTTCTGCCGAAGAAGAAAACAATAAACAAGGGCTGGAGAAAACCAATGAAGTGGCAGGCAAAATTAATATTAATACAGCGACCATGGAAGAACTCATGGCTTTGCCCTATATCGGCGAAGTAAAGGCAAGAGCTATTATTGACTATCGGAATGAAAACGGACCTTTTGACTCTGTTGATGACTTGCTGGAAGTGAAAGGCATCGGTACCAAAACCCTTGAAAAGCTCAAACCTCTGGTTGCCCTAGAGTAGCTGCTTACAGGATATTTCCCTTAAAAAGCTGGTCCCCTCCAGGGCAGCTTAATCCGCTTTCCAGTAGATGGGCGATGTGGTGAGCTCCAACCCGCCTTTACGCGCCCTGGCACTGGGGCAGCCCAGCACATAGGAGTCGGTAGCTCTGATTTCATGTTCAAAGAGGCTGACCCCATGGGGATTTTTTAGCTTAAAACCGTCTGCCGGCTTGGTAATAACCGGAAGCTGCGCTTTCTTCCGAAGGCCCGACAAAAGACTGCGGCCTCTGTCATTAAAGCCGAGAATCCGTATATACTGAGCATACCCATTGTTTTTCAGCGTATCTAAAAGCTCTGCGGTCAACCCTGTCAGCAGCGCGCACAAAATCCTTTTGATCCGGGAAGCAGGATACCGGCTGGTTACTGCTGACGAGACCAGCTCCTTTAAGGAGGTTGATTTTATTGCTGCGTCCTTGAGCCGGTTTTCCAGCCCTTCGCCCATATAGGGAAGAGAGGCCAGAGCCTTTTTCGGAGCGCTCCTTACAAGATGCAGAAAAATATTTTCAAAGGCCTCAGGAAATATTGGGCCCCGTCCCTGGACAAATTCTTCCGATAAAATTTCCAGACTGGCCGGAGAAAGATTATTTATTAGAAAAGAATCTGACCGGATATTTCCGGGCGGCTCATTTGATATATGGCTGCGAATGGCCGTGGCACTTGAAAGGGAATGGGCCCGAAGGGCGCTTTTATATCCCTGCCCGATCCTTTTTATTGTCAGAGGTTTTATAGGACATCCGGCACGTTTGATGGCTTTCATATATTCTATACCCAGGATATTATTGGGCATATTCAGCAGGGGGCCGGAGGATGAGCCACCAAGGGCATCGGAGCGAAAATCTTCGCCTTGCCGGGCGGCAGAAAGAACAATCTGTGCGGCTTTCTCTCTCGCTGCCGCAAAAGATAAGCCCTTATCCAGTCCCTGTTTAAGGAGATATTTAAATTCCTCGCTTTCATTGGCCAAAAGCGCTGCCGCCTTTTCAAAGGTCTCAATCTGTCCTTCTTCGCTTCCGAAACAAAGATAATCCACACAGTCAAGGGCCCCCAGCAGCTGAACCGCGCAGGAAGCGAAATATTCTGCGGATGCACAGGAAAAGGCAGAAGGAAGCTCAATGACAAGGTCGGCTCCCTGCTGCAAGGCCATTTTTGCTCTGGCCCATTTATTAATGATTGCCGGCTCTCCCCGCTGAACAAAATTGCTGCTCAGCACACAAACGCAGGCCGAAGCATCCGTTAATTTTCGCGCTTGCTCAATATGATATTCGTGCCCCCTATGAAGGGGATTATATTCGGCAATGATTCCCACAACCGGCATAATGGTCAAAACTCCGTCTTTTTGATAATACCCCTTGAAGATGTTTTAATTTTGCTTCAATCCGGGCATTATTATAGTGTATTATTTTAAGTGTAACACAAAAAGATGTATTTCGGCCTTTTGATATTGTTATCGGGCACCTTCGGTTCGCGCCGCTCCGCTTCGGCACTTTAACGTCGCTCCGGCACTAAATTATGAATTGAGGGGACACCAGAAAAAAGTTGCAAGGATTGGTGTTCTGTGCTAAAATAACTGTACTAGGTACGTTTTTTGCACAAAGAGTGGGAAATTCCCACTCTTTGCATTTGTATACGGAGGTATGGATGGCTAAAACAAGCATAGCGGAAATGGTGACTCCAATCGCATTGCCTATTGCTGAAGAAGCCGGCTGTGAGCTGGTTGATGTGGAATTTTTCAAGGAGGGCGGCAACTGGATTTTGAGGGTTTATATCGATAAATCCGGAGGAGTGACCCTTGACGATTGCGAAAATGTAAGCAGACCGTTAAGCAAAAAGCTGGATGAGCTTGATCCTATTACCCATGAATATAGTCTGGAAGTTTCTTCCCTGGGAGATCGTGCTTTAAAAAACCCACGTGATTTTGAGAAAGCTATGGGAGAAACTGTTGAAGTCAGGCTGTTTAAAGCTGTCGATCACCAAAAGCGCTTTGAAGGCCGTCTGATTTTCTATAATGAAGACAGTCTTGCCATTGAAACCGAAACCAATGAACAACTTCAATTTACGATAGACCAGATTGCAAAAGTGAAAAAGATTTTTAAATTTTAATATGGAGGTAGTAAAAGATGAGCGCGGAGTTGCTTCAAGCTCTCGAACAATTGGAAAAAGAAAGAGGCATTAATAAGGAAATTTTAATAGATGCCCTGGAACAGGCACTGATTTCAGCATATAAAAGGAATTTTGGTTCAGCTCAAAATGTTGAGGTGAACATTGACAGAGCTTCAGGAGATATCAGAGTTTATGCATTGAAAACCATCGTGGATGAGGTTAACGATATTGCTGTTGAAATGTCCCTTGAGCAGGCCAAAAAATTTGGCGTTGATTTTGAAATAGGTGATATTGTTGAAGTTGAGGTTACTCCAAGAAAGTTTGGACGAATTGCGGCTCAGACTGCCAAACAGGTCATCATGCAGCGTATCCGCGAAGCCGAACGCGGCATTATTTTTGACGAGTTCTCCAACCGGGAAGAGGATATTGTAAACGGAGTCATTAGCCGTTTTGACAAAAAAAATATCATTATTGATTTAGGCAGGGTGGAAGCGGTCTTACCGCCTTCGGAACAGACGCCGGGAGAAAAGTACAATGTTCATGACCGGGTAAAGGTCTATGTCATCAATGTGAAGAAAACCAATAAAATTCCGCAAATTTATGTGTCCAGAACTCATCCCGGTCTGGTTAAAAGGCTTTTGGAGCTTGAAGTGCCGGAGATAGCCGACGGAACGGTTGAGATTAAGACCATAGCCCGGGAAGCGGGTTCAAGAACAAAGATCGCCATCGCCTCCAGAAACGAGGATGTGGATCCTGTGGGCGCCTGTGTAGGTCAGCGTGGAAGCCGGATTCGGGCAATTGTGGATGAGCTTAAGGGCGAAATGATTGATGTCATAAAGTGGAGCGGCAACCCGGAGGACTATATCGCTTCCAGCCTTAGTCCTGCGAAGGTTCTGCAGGTTAATTTGGATGAGGAAAATAAAGTGGCCCGGGTTGTCGTACCTGATTTTCAGCTCTCATTGGCAATCGGCAAGGAAGGCCAGAATGCGAGGCTTGCGGCTAAACTGACCGGCTGGAAGATTGATATCAAGAGTGAATCGCAGCTAAGAAATCAGCTGGAGGCTCAATTGTTCCATCCCAGCGCCGCTGTTTATGAACAGGAACCGGAGCATTATGATATGATTGAGGAAGGAACAGAAGAGGAGATGGAAGAGGGCTCCACCGACGAGGAAAAGAGCAGCGGAGAAGAAAACAGCGAAGAATAAGTCTGGAAGATTTCTTATATGAGGTTGGGCTATGAAAACGAGGAAAATTCCCATGAGACGTTGTGTGGGATGTCGGGAAATGAAGGATAAACGAGAGCTTCTAAGAATTGTTAGGAATAACGAAGGCGAAATCTTTGTTGATCCAACAGGGAAAAAGAATGGGCGGGGAGCTTATATTTGCAAAAATATGGATTGTTTTCTGCAAATTCAAAAAGCCAGAAGCTTAAACCGCGAATTCTCCTGTGAAATTCCCGAAGAAATTTACGATGAATTAAAAAGTCAATTGGAGGCATATGTCGGAAAATAAAAAACTTTCACTTACGGCTCAGCAGCCTGATATTGCTTGCAGTAAGATATACTCATTTATTGGGCTGGCGAGGAAAGCCGGAGCTGTAAGCCCGGGTGAAGCGCTTGCAGAACAGGCAGTGAAGAGAGAAAGAGCTTATTTGGTATTGCTGGCTCAGGATGCATCAGAAAATACCAAAAAGAAGATCCGGACTGCTTTATACAAGACCGATATCCCTCTGCTGGAATTCGGTAATAAGGCAGATTTGGGCAGAATGCTTGGAAAAACTTTTTTCTCAGTCATTGCTGTAACGGATAAGGGCTTTGCTGAAAGGATTATGGAACTGATTAAACAAAATTGTAATAATAGCGTACACGGGGGTGGCATTTTTGAATAAACCAAAAATTCATGAGCTTGCCAAGGAGCTTAATGTGACCAGCAAGAGACTCATGGAAAAACTCGCTGAGATAGACATTCATCCGAAAAGCCATATGACTACCTTGGAGGATGATGAACTGGAAAAATTGTATAAGCATATTGGTGTGGTGAAGCACGCTAAAAACAGCGCCGGTGCCTCTCAAGGTGAGTCTGAGTCTAAAACTGATCATGTGGATAACACGGCAAAAAAAAGTGCTCCCCGTATCATTCGAAAGACGGAGGTTATCATCCGTGATGATATTCCTGTAAAGGAACCCAAAGAAAAAAAGGATAACCGGGGCTTTGTCCGTTACTCTGATCATAATGACGGACTGATGTCGGGATATACCCGGCGCAAAGATAATCTGATCGCCAACGTAAGGAAGCGCCCAAAACCAAAAGAGGAGCCTAAAATCGAAGAAGCAGCTCCTGTCTTGAAAATGGAAGCCGAGCTTCCTGCCGACAGGATAAAGAAGCCGGTCGATGATATTTTAAGTATTAAAAAGATCTCTCGAATCAGTGAAAATATTGAACAAAACATAGATGACAGCAACGTCAAAGAGCAGGGAAATATGCAAAAAGAAGTTATTACGGCCGAAAAGCCCCAGGAAAAGACTATTGAAGTCGAAAAATCAATAAAAGCGCCTGAAAAAACAGAAAGCCCGGAAAAAGCGGATAATGCAGCTGCAAAGGCTTTACCGGTGAAGGATAATCAGGCTGCGGAAAAGAAGCCCGCCCCAGAAGAAAAGGCAAAGACGGAAGCGGAAGACCGTAAGGAACGTCATGCTCAGGGCAAGAAGACCCAGGAAGAGTCCGGCGCTCAGGTGACCGGTGAAGAGGCCGGCAAGAAACAGCAGGCCGGCAGCGGAACGAATGACGGGGCGACTCGCGAAGGCGGCTATCAGGGCCAGCGTCAGGGAGAGTTCAGGCCGCGGAGCGGAGGCAACCGTGAAGGCGGTTATCAGGGCCAGCGCCAGGGAGAATACAGGCCACGGAGCGGAGGTAACCGTGAAGGCGGCTATCAGGGCCAGCGCCAGGGAGAGTTTAGACCCCGTGACGGGGCGACTCGCGAAGGCGGTTATCAGGGCCAGCGCCAGGGAGAGTTTAGACCCCGTGACGGGGCGACTCGCGAAGGCGGTTATCAGGGCCAACGCCAGGGAGAATTCAGGCCCCGTGACGGAGGTAATCGCGAGGGCGGTTATCAAGGCCAGCGCCAGGGAGAATACAGGCCGCGGAGCGGTGGCAACCGTGAAGGCGGTTATCAGAGCGGCAGCGCTCAGGGCGGTTACCAGGGCCAGCGTCCAAGTGACCGCCCTTATGGAGGACGCCCGCCTATTGATAAAGACGCTAGGCCCGGTGAGTTCCGCAGGGACGGCAGAGGAAATACAGGGGCAGCCAGAAATAACAAAGGACTGGTAATTCCCAAGGCAGCTGCGCCTGTCGGCGGTACAGAAGAGAAGGTCTTCACCCGCGGCGAGAGAAGGACCTTCCAAAGTGTCGAAAAGCAAAAAGAGGAAAAGAAAGAGCAGAAGAAAGACACTGCCAGGACCTCTACCGTTGGCCAGAAGGATGCCCATATCAGGCGAAAAATTGATACGGTGGTCGGTCATAAGGCCAGCGTTTCGGATATGATGTCGGATGATTTTGTCATTGACGTCTTCTATGATGATGCCCAAGAGGCTATTAATACGAAGAGAGCCGAGAGAAGGCTTAAAAAAGGCAGGCTGAAGGAAAAGTATATTCCGCCCAAGGCAGTCTTGACTGATATTACCGTCGGGGAAACTGTTACTGTCAAGGAATTGGCTGAAGCCCTTAAGAAGACCGCTGCCGAGGTTATTAAGCGTCTGTTCCTGATGGGTATAACCGCTACGCAAAACCAGGAACTGGATTATGAAACAGCGGCCATTATCGGTGATGAATTTAAAGTTAAAGTGCATAAAGCTGTTGTGGTCACGCAGGAGGAGCTCCTTTTTGATGAAACGGAAGACAGCGCTGATGAGTTGATTCCCCGTCCGCCTGTGGTGGTTGTCATGGGCCATGTTGACCATGGAAAGACCTCTCTTCTTGATGCCATAAGAAATGCCAATATTGCTGAAAGAGAAGCCGGCGGCATTACCCAGCATATTGGTGCATATACGGTTAATCTCCACGGAAGAGATATTACCTTCCTGGATACACCCGGCCATGAAGCATTTACTACAATGCGTGCCAGAGGTGCACAGGTGACCGATATTGCCATACTTGTGGTGGCGGCGGATGACGGTGTTATGCCCCAGACTATTGAGGCCATCAACCATGCAAGGGCTGCCGAGGTATCCATTATTGTGGCAATTAATAAAATTGACAGGCCCAATGCCAATCCGGACCGTGTGAAGCAGGAATTGACGGAGCATGGACTTTTGATAGAAGAATGGGGCGGCGATGTGATTGCGGTTCCTGTCTCGGCTAAGAAACATGAGAACATTGATCAGCTTCTTGAAATGATATTACTGACTGCTGATATACTGGAGCTTAAAGCAAACCCCAATAAGCAGGCAAAGGGCACGGTTATTGAAGCCCAGCTTGATAAGAATAAGGGACCTGTGGCAACTCTTCTGGTTCAGCGGGGAACACTTCGGGTGGGGGATGCCATTCTTACCGGATCAACCTTCGGACATATACGCTCTATGGTCAATGACAAGGGCAGGAAGATCAAGGAAGCGGGCCCGTCCATCCCGGTTGAAATAATGGGATTATCCGAGGTACCGGAGGCTGGAGATCTGTTCTATGTGATTGCCGATGAAAAAATGGCCAAGCAGGTTGCTGAAAAGCGAAAAGATCAATCCCACCAGAAGCAGATCGGGCGTGTTAAAGTTTCGTTGGATGATCTCTTCAGCCAGATTCAGCAGGGTCAGGTAAAAGATCTGAACCTTATCATCAGAGCGGATGTTCAGGGCTCTGTGGAGGCTATCCGCCAGAGTATGGAGAAGCTCTCCAATGATGAAGTGAAAGTGAAAGTCATTCACGCGGCTGTTGGTGCAGTTACAGAGGCCGACGTGAAGCTGGCCGAGGTTTCCAATGCAATCATTATTGGATTTAATGTCAGGCCGGGGGCAAATGTCACTGAAATGGCTCAATCCTCCGATGTGGATATGAGACTTTACAGGGTTATCTACGATGCCATAGAGGATATCGAGAAAGCGATGAAGGGTATGCTGGCGCCGACCTTTAAAGAGGTCGTGAACGGACATGCCGAGGTCCGCCAGCTATTCAAGGTATCCAATATTGGTACCATTGGCGGCTGCTATGTAATAGACGGCAAGATTTTAAGAAGCTCCGATGCGCGCGTTGTACGTGACGGAATCGTTATGTATGAAGGAAAGCTGGCTTCTTTGAAACGTTTTAAGGATGATGCCAAAGAAGCGGCTGCAGGTTATGAGTGCGGTATCATGGTAGAGCGCTATAACGACATCAAAGAGGGCGATATAATAGAATCCTTCCATATGGAGGAGATTGAAAGGCAGTAATCTTGTAAAAATTTTATGAAATAATTATAAATTCACCGTTCCAACCCTTTGGAACGGTGAATCTATGATTTTAGGTTTTTGCAATCTAATCCTGCTTTCGGGGAATATATAGTAGTATAGGGATGGATCAGAGATTACAAAGGATGGGTGTTTTTATGGATAGAACAGAGAGAATCTCGGAAGAGATCAAAAGAGAAGTCAGTGACCTTATTCAAAACCACATCAAGGATCCCCGGCTGCCTGATTTTGTTTCCATTACAGCCGTTCGTGTGACAAAGGACTTAAGATATGCACGGGTATATGTGAGTGTTCTGGGTGACGATGAAAAAAAGAAGGACGCCCTGGCTGCATTGGGCAGTGCGTCAGGATTTATTCGCCGTGAAATCGGACAAAGGATCAATCTCCGATATACGCCCGAATTCAGCTTTAAGCTTGATGATTCCATTGAACATGGCATGTATTTGAGCAAACTGATCAATGAGACCATGGGCCAATCCAGGGATAACCGGGCAAAGGGCCCTGATAATGATGAAAAGGATAAGGTTGATTGAGTATGACGGATGCAACACTTTTAAAGGTTGCGGAGCAACTGCTAAAGGCCAGGGATATTGTCATTCTTCCCCATCTAAATGCCGACGGAGATGCTTTAGGGGCATCGCTGGCTCTCGGCCTTGCATTGACGGACCTTAATAAAAAGGTGGATATTCTTATAGAGGAAGAAGTTCCGGCCAACCTGGATTTTTTGCCGGGCGTTACCTTAATTAAGGAGCATCTGCAGAAGCAATATGATGTGGCACTCAATATTGATAATGGTGACATTGGGCGGCTGGGAACGCGTGAGCATTATTACCATCATGCCAGGATAAAGCTCAGTATCGATCACCATACCACAAACAGCGTAGCAGGCGACTATACTTATGTGGATACCAACGCATCGGCAACCGGAGAGATTATCTATGACTTTATTCTAAACTACTTAAAGGGCAGCCTTAATAAGGATATGGCCCTATGTCTCTATACCGCTATTGTCACTGATACAGGGGGATTTCGTTATACTAACACCACCCCCAGAACGCTGGAGATCGGTGCAGAACTTTTGCGTTTCGGTATTGATTTCTACTATGTCAATAAAAAAGTTTTTGATATCATTTCCAAAACCAAGCTTGCTCTTATCAAGCAGACCGTAAACTCCATGAGGGTGCTGGAAGACGGAAAATTTGCCGTATCCTATCTGACCTATGAAGATCTTCACAATCTTTTTGCCAAGGGCGATGATTTTGAAGGCCTTGTTAATTATGGCCGGAACCTGGAGGGAGTGGAGGTATCAGCATTCCTTCGTGAGGAACCCAAGGGGCATTTTAAAGCGAGTCTGAGATCTAATGACTATGTGGACGTCGCTTGTATAGCCGCCAGGTTTAATGGCGGCGGGCATATCCGCGCTGCCGGATTCAATATAGACGGTGAACTGGAGGAGGTCATTCTTTCCATAACGGCTGCCGTTTTACCGGAAATCCGGAGGGAAGGCTGATGGATGGAATACTCAGTATCGTCAAGCCGATAGGTTTGACGTCTTTTGCTGTTGTGGCCAGGGTAAGAAGACTCACCAATACCAAAAAGGTGGGGCATGCCGGTACCCTGGACCCGGATGCCAGCGGGGTCCTGCCTGTTTGTGTGGGCAAGGCTACGAAAGTCATCGAGTTCTTAATGGAAAAGGACAAGGCTTACAGAGTTGGTCTTATGCTGGGTAAGGCCACGGATACTCAGGACGCTTCCGGCGAAGTCCTTTATGAGAAGCCAGTTTATGCATCGGATCAGGAGATCCGGGAATGCATCCAAGGATTTTTGGGAAATCAGCAGCAGATTCCGCCCATGTATTCGGCTGTTCATGTAGGAGGGAAAAGACTCTATGAGCTGGCCAGGCAGGGCATTGAAGTGGAGAGGCAGCCCAGGCCGGTAACCTTTTACAGTATTAATATCCTCCATATTGAAAGGACGGATAATAAAGTTACGGTCGTTTTTGACGTATGCTGCTCAAAGGGAACCTATATGAGAACGCTATGCCATGATATCGGTGAAAGACTGGGCTGCGGGGGGCATATGACCTCCCTGCTGAGAACCGGATCGGGGCCTTTTTTACTGGATGATGCCCATACCCTGGAAGAGCTGGAGAACTTAAAAAACCAACAAAAGCTTGAAAATGCCCTGATTGGTATGGATCAGGCAATTCTTCGGTTCCCTCCGGTCTATGTATCGGTACTGGAAGCCAAGAGGTTAAAAAATGGATTGGAATTAGATTTTACAGGGCTAACCGAAGAATTTTACAGGGTTTATCTGAAAGACGGCTGTTTTCTCGCTATCGGAAAAAGCGATGAAATGGAAGGCCGGTCCGTATTGCGAACATATAAGTGGATTGGAAATGAACATATAGTCCTTTGAAAGGATGAAAAAACTTGCAGGTTATTACCAACAATACAATAGATACCGTAACCCGCTATACAGGCGTGGGGCTGGGGAATTTTGACGGTCTGCATATCGGCCATATGGCTCTCATCAATACATTGATCAGCGAATGCAAGCTCCATGGGCTGAAATCCGTTGTCTATACCTTTATCAAGCACCCGGATCATATGCTCAGAAAAGCCCTGATCAGTCCCCTCATCACGGCAAATGAGCAGAAAACTCAGCTTTTAGCCTCCACGGAGCTGGATTACCTTTATTATGAGGAATTTGACGAGGAATATTCCCAATTGTCACCCGATGAGTTTATTAAAAATATTCTTATGGATAAGCTGAAGATTAAGCTTGCTGTTGTGGGCTTTAATTATCGGTTTGGCTATATGGGCCGGGGGGACAGCGAATACTTGAAGAGAGCGGGGAAAAAACTAGGCTTTCGGGTTATTGTTATGCCTCCTGTAAAAGTAAATGCGGAAATTGTCAGCAGTACACTCATTCGCAGCTATATCAGAAGAGGTAAAATAGACCGTGTTTTTCAGCTTCTGGGACGTCATTTTTCCCTGACAGGCACCGTTGTCTGCGGAAGACATATCGGGCGCACGCTGGGATTTCCCACGGCCAATATTTTAGCCAACCCGGAAATGGTGATACCCGCCAATGGCGTTTATATTACAAAGACCAGGCTGGAGGGCCGATGGCTTAACGGAATTACCAATGTAGGCGTGGCTCCCACTGTTCGGGGAGAGAACATATTCAGTATAGAAACGCATCTCTTTGAATATGAGGGGGATTTATACGGCAAGCCCATTGAGGTCTGTTTTATACAAAGACTTCGTGGAGAAAGAAAATTTGAAAATATTGCTGCCCTTAAAAAGCAGGTGGCAGAGGATATTGAGGAGACCAGAAGATACTGGGAGGTCTTAAAATAAAGCTCTCAGGCCCCATTCGAAATCTTCCATTCGTGATTTAGCGCCATGAGCGATGTTTCATACGCCCTCAGGAAAATCCGTCCGGGATTTTATTCGGTAGCTCCGCAATCCTGCTCCGCTGACGTACTGAAACATCCCTCTGCCGCTTTTCAAAGTCATTAGGATTTCGATATAACACATAATACACCTGGGCATACTATTGGTATGCGGAGGTGTATTTTTTTGTCTGAAAGAAGATTTCGAATAATCCGTAGCTTTTTTGTTTTTTTATTAATACTGGTTGCTGTGAAGCTCTTTAATATACAGGCCATCAATGGGAGGGAATATTCCGCTGCCGCGGCTCTCCAGCAAACCCGGAATAAGATGGTATACCGGGAACGGGGTGATATTCTCGATAGAAACGGCATCCGGTTTACCAACCGGGAGACCTATTGGAAAGCTGTTTTACAGCCGGCCACTCTCTTAAACAGCCCAACGGACCTTCGTATTGTGGCCGATATTCTCAATCTGTCTGGCGAACAGCTTCAGACTCAGCTTTCTAAAAGCAATCTGCCCTACCTTTTGGACATTACCTCCGCTCAGGCAAAGGCCATCAGTGATTCCTCGCTGCAGGGCCTGAGCGTGATCAATATGAGAATGCGAAATAGTGCCGATACTTTAGCCGCCCATATTCTCGGCTATGTGGATGAAAAAGGCGAACAGGGTCTTGCCGGCATTGAAAAATCCTATCAGGATTCCTTAAAACGCGGAGGGGGAGTATATGCCGGCGTATTGGCCGATGCCGGCAACAGCTATATGAGCAGCTTTGGTTACCGTATCTGGAACGATATGGGCGAAGAGAAACTCAATTTGAAGCTTACGCTGGATTATCATATGCAAAGCATTGTGGAGGAAACCATGGACCGCATGGTTGAAAAAGGAGCGGTTGTGATTATTGATATTTTAACCGGCGAAATTCTGGCTGCCGCCTCCAGGCCGAATTTCAACCCGGCTAATATAAACCCGTCTTTGCATGATGAGAATCAGTCTCTGTTCAATAGGGCGCTGGGAACCTATACCCCTGGTTCCATTTTTAAAATAGTCACTGCGGCCGCAGCTTTGGAAAAAGGCCTGACGGCGGATCTGACCTATGAATGCCCGGGCTATGTGGAGTTTGGAGATATCCGTATGAAGTGCTCGAGCTTTGAAAAGGGAGGGCATGGTTCTGTCAATATGGCCCAGGCTTTTGCCCAATCCTGCAACTCATATTTTATTCATCTTGGGCAGGAAATAGGCCATGATGCTATTTTGGACATGGCAAGCCGCTTTGGACTGGGGAGCAAAACGGGATTATATACCGAGAATATCGGCGAGCCTGCGGGCGTGCTTCCCAATACAATCGGGCATGCTTCCCCTGTGGAGGTAGCCAATATATCCATCGGGCAGGGAGAACTCCTCATATCACCGGTCCAGGCCGCCAATATGACTGCTGTCATAGCAAGCGGAGGCATCTTAAACAGTGTTTCGCTGGTGGATTCCATCATGAATGATGAAGGCGAGCGCATTCGCAATGTGGGCTCCCCATCCTGGAAACGGGTCATATCCAAGGAAACGGCCTCCATTCTTCAAGGCATGATGCTGCTCACTGTCCAATCAGGCACCGGCGGACTCGCCGATATCCGCGGCTATGGCGGCAGTGCAGGAAAAACAGGCAGCGCCGAAACGGGCTGGGTCAAGGATGACCGAAATATTCTGCACGCGTGGTTTTCGGGCTATTTTCCCGTGGACACACCGCGCTATTCCGTTTGCGTATTTATAGAGGATGGAAAGAGCGGATCCTCCAGCGCCGCTCCCGTATTTGCTGAAATTTCTGCCAAAATCATGGAGACGGGCTATTAAGTCGAAATACGGCATGAAAGACGGACCGGTTTCCATCACCGATTGAAAACTGCAGGGGCATTATAGGCGGCAAGGCATATTAGTATCAATCGATAAACTTCGTCATATTTCCCTAATCATTTAAATCGACATTAGCAAATTACTCTTTTTATGCCCGTTTTAGCATTCTATTACAGGTAATACTAAAACCAATCTTGTAAAATGTGGAATAAGACAATATAATTAACACAGATATACAAAGGGAGGTTTTCAGTGTGAATAATAAAATAAGAGTTCTTGTTGCGGATGACAATGTTGCTTTTGGTATGATCATTTGTGAGTTTCTGGAGAGCCAGCCTGACGTGGAAGTGACAGCAAGGGTCGAAAATGGCGAAGATGCCATTGACATGATCGAAAAGACAAACCCCGATATTGTAGTTCTGGACATTATTATGCCAAGGCTTGACGGTTTAGGGGTTCTAAACCGCTATAAAAATGTCAGCCCAATGGAAAAACCACTATTTATTATCCTCTCTGCAGTCGGACAGGATGCCATCACACAGCAAGCATTAAACCTCGGAGCTATCTATTATATCGTCAAGCCCTTTGATCTGGGGGTTCTGGTGGAAAGAATCAGAGAATTGGTGAAAAGCCATAGCCCGGCCGTTCTGAGAATGGAGACTGCTGTGCCTGCTGCCAGCAGTGTGAAGTTGAACCAGAACGGCGATAACGTTCAGAGCAAGATTACACAAATCATGAGGGATGTAGGGGTTCCGGCTCATATTAAAGGCTACCAGTACATGAGAGATGCCATCATGATGGCCATCAATGATCGGGAAATTATCAGTGCGGTAACCAAGAGATTGTATCCTGAGCTGGCCAGAAGCTATAAGACCACCCCCAGCCGTGTAGAGCGTGCGATCCGCCATGCCATCGAGGTGGCCTGGAACCGGGGCAGGGTGGATACCATCAATGATCTGTTCGGATATACCATTAACACCAGGAAGGGCAAGCCCACCAATTCCGAGTTCATTGCCATGGTGGCCGATACATTGAGGCTGAATGAGAAAACAGCCAATTAATGCAGCCATAAAAGTACTTGCTGGAAAAAGTTTTAAACCTTCTTATTGGCCGGAAGCCATTCCCGTCATTTAAGAAGGTTTTCTAAAAATAAACAGCAGAAATTTCATTGGGCAACTCTGCCAAAGATGAAAAAATATTTTAGTGTCCTGCTTGTATTTTTCAATAAGGAGTGGTATACTAAACCAGTAAGTCAGTCTATACGCGTGGATTCAATCTTTTTGAAACAACTCTCTTAATGATTTGGAGTGAGAAGTAAAGAAGACCTGATCCAAATTTATTAAGGAGGTATAGATTAATGGCAGATAAAACTCTAACATGCAAAGATTGCGGAAACGAATTTGTTTTCACAGAAGGCGAACAGGCTTTCTATGCTGAAAAAGGATTCGAGAACGAACCACAAAGATGTCCTGATTGCAGACGTGCAAGAAAAGCGGATAGAAATAACCGTTCTGCAAGCAAAGGTTTTGGCGGCGGAAATCGTTGGTAATCACAGGAGAGCATTTGCTCTCCTTTTTTAATGTAATGGAAATTATAAGGGGAAACAGGCCTTAAAGAGCATGGACTGGGATTTTATTCAACAGTCTTTTTTTTATGCCCCAGCCGGGTCAGGAGCAGGGCTTTTGACGGACAGTAAAATTCAATGACAAATTTGTTGAAAGGTATCCTTCCGTAAGTTCTTATGAAGAATAGTGGCACCTCTTGAGTCAGACCTGAATAGTATGTATTAGGAGCTTGTACAAAGGAGTATTTCATGAGTTGCAATTATTGGTCCCGGTCAGGGCCTGCAGATAGAAATCGGCGCTGCTGCTGTTGCAGACGCCGCTCCAGAAGCTTTTGCAGGCGCAGAAGGTGTTTTGGATTTTTCTAGCCAATGCCGGGACACCCATGCTAAACAAATGGTTCTTTGATTTTAGTTGCCAACACGGAGTCTGACGACTCCCTTTTTTTTACCCCCTTTTATTTTTTCTTTTTTTGGTACATAATATAAATGCAAATGCGAATGATTCTTAATAATATTTATCACTTGAGGGGGATTTTTTTGAAACCGAAGAAATTTTACATCAGTATAATAGCATTGCTTTTGATTAGCATCGTTTTAACCGCCTGCAGCGGGAATGGAAGGGCTCCGTCCAAAGACGACGAAACATTGATTGTCACTTCCTTTTATCCCATGTATATTTTCACAAGCAATATCGCAAAGGGTATAGAGGGGGTCCGGGTAACTAATATGACCGAGCCTCAGACGGGATGCCTTCATGACTATCAGCTTGTTCCGGCCGATTTAAAAACACTGGAGAAGGCAGATATATTTGTCATCAACGGGGCGGGTATGGAGTCGTTTATGGACAAGGTGATCAGTCAGCTTCCTGATCTTACAGTGATTGAAGCGTCAAAGAATATGAATCTTATTCAGGATGAGGCCGGAGAGGACAACCCTCATGCATGGGTCAGCGTATCAGGAGCCATAGAGGAAGTTCAGAATATTGCCGATGCACTAATTAAAGCCGACCCGACGAATAAGGAAGCGTATGAAAAGAACAGCCGCATGTATATTGAAAAGCTTGAGAATTTGAAGTCCAAAATGGTCGATGCGTTGAAAGACGTTAAAATAAGGGATATTGTTACCTTCCATGAAGCTTTTCCATATTTTGCTCAGGAATTTGACCTAAATATTGTCTCGGTGGTGGAGCGTGAGCCCGGCTCGGAGCCAAGCGCCGGAGAGTTGGCCGGCATCATCAGGGATATTAAGGAAAAGGGAGTGAAGGTGCTCTTTGCCGAGCCCCAGTATTCTCCCAAAGCAGCGGATTCCATTGCGCTTCAGACCGGTGCCAAAGTGTATATCCTGGATCCGGTGGTGACCGGGCCCGAGGATGCTTCGCCGGACAGCTATGAAAAAGCCATGGAAAAGAATTTAGAAGTTTTAATTGAGGCACTGAAATGAAGAATATACAAGCATGCAAAAAAGATTCCCGGAAAAGCTGCGGCCTATGCACCACAAAAATAGAGAATTTTGGTGTCACCATAGGCAGCACCGTTATTCTGTCAGATATTAATCTCCATATCCACTGCGGTGAGCTGACTGCTATTATAGGACCTAACGGTGCGGGAAAAAGTACCCTGATCAAGGCCCTACTTGGGCAGGCGGCCCATACCGGTACCATCAGCTTTGTCCGGTCCGACGGAGATTTTTCCAATCATCCTGTCGTGGGATATGTCCCTCAAAGCCTGAACCTGGATGCCACTTCTCCCACCAGTGTTCTGGATTTATTTCTTGCCTGCCGATCGGCCTTCCCCACATGGCTTGTCCGCTCTAAAAAAGAAATGGAAAAAGTTCGTGAGAGGCTTTCACAGGTGAGGGCGGACCATCTGCTTTTCAGGAGGCTAGGCGCACTTTCGGGCGGGGAGCTCCAGCGGGTTTTGTTGGCCCTGGCTTTAGATCCGGTTCCTGATATTTTGCTTCTGGACGAGCCCGTGTCAGGAATCGACCAGAATGGCCTGGAGCTTTTCTATGAAACAGTGGCTTCCTTGAAAAGAGACTATGACCTGACCATTATTCTTGTATCCCATGATTTGGAGATGGTTCGGGAATATGCGGACCGGGTGGTGCTGCTAAATCAGAAAATCCTGGTGGCGGGTTCACCGGAAGAGGTATTTCAGCATGACAGCTTTTACAAAGTCTTTTCATTGCAGAGGCAAAATTTCAACAACAGAGGAGGGGAAAACTGATGGCATGGTGGTATAAATTTTTAGAGATTTTCCCTTTTGAATGGGCTTACGGGGGCCATATGATTTTTATGAAAAATGCTCTCCTGGCAGTTCTTTTATTAACGCCGATTTTTGCCGTTCTGGGGACGATGATTGTAAACAACAACATGGCGTTTTTTTCCGATGCTTTAGGGCACGGCGCATTTACGGGCGTGGCCATTGGGGGGATGGCCGGGCTGGTTGAACCCGTTGGCTCAGCTGTGGTGTTCTCTGTTTTGTTCTCCTTTTTTATTGCATTCATCAAGTATAAGAGTAAAATGTCCAGCGATACTGTAATTGGTGTTTTTTCATCGACAGCCATCGCTCTGGGAATTTTTTTATCCACCCTTGGCGGAAAAAGCTTTGCAAAGCTGAATTCTTATCTGGTGGGGGATATTCTAAGCATTACTCCCAGGGAGATCGGATTTCTCTTCATTGCGCTGCTGGCGATCCTCGTCTTTTGGTTTCTGGTCTTCAACAGACTCCTCATTGTCAGCGTCAATCCTTCCCTGGCGGGAAGCAGAGGCATTCATACCTTTTGGTACGAGGTCATATTCAGCTGCGCCGTGGCTGTTGTTGTTACCGTGTCAATGTCCTGGATCGGCCTTCTTGTCATTAATTCCTTTCTGATTCTTCCGGCCGCTTCAGCCCGCAATATTGCCCGGAACCAGCGGCAGTACCATCTGTTTGCAGTGCTTATATCCGTATTTTCGGGCGCAGCAGGGCTGATTCTTTCCTATTATATAGAGACGGCGTCAGGGGCGACCATTGTTCTGATTTCTTCGGTCATCTTTTTTGCCACTTACTTTTTAAGAAAAAAATTTGATTGAAAGGGGAATATGTATGGCAGGCAATGAGCATTTTAGACAATTGTTAAAAAGCGGGAATCTAAAGAGCACAAAGCACAGAAATGCGATTCTGGAAGCCCTTGAAAAGAACGACGTACCCCTGACGGCGGAAGAGCTGTATCTCCACCTGAAAGAGGACGGCGTTTCCATCAGTCTCTCAACCGTATACCGGATTCTGGAGACCCTGGTTGAAAGAAATTTGGCTGCCAGATTCAATTTGCCCGATGAAAATAAGGCTGTTTATGAGCTGAAGCATGACCAGCACCGCCATCATCTTCTATGTGTCAAATGCCGGAAATTGCTTCCGGTGGACGGCTGCCCCCTGGAAGCCTATGAAAAACTGCTGGAAGACCGCTTCGGTTTTACCGTTAAGGGCCATCAGCTTGAGGTATTCGGGTACTGCGCCGACTGCAGTGAAAAGAGAGATTCCAAATAGAAAACAGGATAGTGATGGCGCCAATCGGCCATATTAAGTATGGAGCAAATGCTGAAGGATTGATTTTTTAATATGCAGAACGGGAAACAGGCGCTTTTTGGGGAAATAGATGAGCACCTTCTTCATGACGATAGGCCTTCCGAATATTTTGAGCAGATTTTAACGACGAAATTATTTACAGAGCAATACCCGTTTACCTTTTTAAGCCGGCTTCAAAAAATCGGCCAGTCACCCCGGCACCATCCCGAGGGCAATGTATGGAACCATACCATGCTGGTACTGGACAATGCTGCGCAGGTCAGGGGGCGGAGCGGTGATGCCCGAAGCTTTATGTGGGCGGCCCTCCTGCATGATATTGGCAAGGCCGCAACCACCAGGCTCAGAAACGGCAGAATTACTTCCTATGATCATGATAAGGAGGGAGAGAAACTGGCCAGGGCTTTTTTGGAATGCTTTACAAAGGATCAGGATTTCATTCTGCGCGTGTCCCGGTTGGTAAGATGGCATATGCAAATTTTATTTATAACGAATAAGCTGCCGTTTGCGGATATCAAAGCCATGAAGAGACAGGTGAATGTGAAAGAAGTAGGGCTATTGGGACTTTGTGACAGGCTGGGAAGAAAAATGGAACAGGATATTCAAAAAGAAATTGAAATCATGGAAAACTTCGTCAAAATATGCGAGAACGAATGAAATATTAAGCCTGTGGAATAATAGTAATAATTAAATGGGAATTATATCGAGATGAAACAAATATTAATGTTTACCATGGAAAACTGCCCCTATTGCAGAAGGGCTAATCAATATATGGAGGAGCTTATGAAGGAAACACCCAAATATAAGGATATTCCTGTCCGAATTGTGGATGAAACCTATGATCCTGATACCGCAGAGCTGTATGATTACTATTATGTACCTGCTTATTATGTGGAAGAGGAAAAAGCTCATGAGGGTGCGGCGTCAAAAGAAGATATTCATAGGGTATTCGAAAAGGCATTGGAGGAATAGACGCCCTTTTTTTCGGAATATAAGAATGCCATTATTTCGCTGTTGTTCTGAACGAATACGGCGATTTTTTATAAAATGAGCGCAGCTGTTATTTTTTCTATTACATTGGTATATATATAAGATATTATTTTTTTCAGAAGGAATGCAGCATGATTAATCAGCTATATAAATGGTTTATTAAGGATTACGAAGAGGTAAACAAACAGGTTGTACGGGAAAGATATGGCAAGCTGGCCGGTGCCGTCGGCGTGGTATCTAATATTTTCCTTTTCATCATAAAAGTATTGGCAGGCGTTCTGTTTAACAGTATCGCCATCACTGCCGATGCCGTGAATAACCTTTCTGATGCCGGATCATCCGTCATTACGCTAATTGGCTTTAAGATTTCGGGAAAGCCCGCCGATGAAAAGCATCCCTATGGTCATGCAAGGGTCGAATATATTAGCGGCTTTATAGTATCGGTGATTATTGTTTTGTTGGGTATTGAACTGGTTAAAACTTCGTTTGAAAAAATAATTCACCCGGAACCCATTAATTTCAGCTATCTTTCGGTCGTTGTCCTGGTGATAGCCATTCTGACCAAGTTCTGGCAGAGTCTCTTTAACAGGACGACGGGCAGGCGCATTCATTCGACGGCACTGCTGGCAACAGGTATGGACAGTATGAATGATGTTATCGCAACTGCATCGGTGCTGGCGGCCACAGTATTTGCAAAAATAACAGGGATTCAGATCGATGGCCATATGGGTGTGATTGTTGCTTTGTTTATTATATATTCCGGCTTCAAGCTGATTGGGGAAACAATGGATCCGCTTTTGGGCCTTGCACCGGATGCCGAACTGGTACATGAGCTGGAAAAGAAAATATTGAGCTATGAAGGGGTTTTAGGCCTTCATGATCTTGTGGTTCACAGCTACGGACCCGATAAGAGCTATGCATCGGTCCATGTGGAGGTCCCGGCCCGCGGGGATCTGCTGGAGAGTCACGATCTTATTGATACCATTGAACGGGAAGTTTCTTACGAATGTGATATACATCTGGTCATACATATGGATCCCACCATCACCGATGATGAAGAGATTAACGATCTGAGGCATCAGACCGGTGAGATCGTCCAGAATATAGATCCGAAACTGACGATACATGATTTTCGTGTGGTAAAGGGCAAGAACAATACCAATCTGGTCTTTGATGTGGTGGTTCCTCCCGCTTACAAGATCAGCGATACCGAGCTGCGGGAGAGCATACAGGAAGGCGTGTCCAACATGGATCCCTCTTTCCACAGCGTTATTACGCTGGACCGCAGTTATACATCCACCACCAATGACTGAACATAGGGCCTGCATTTGCAGAATTTTTGAAAAATGGAATGTGCAGTAAAGATAAAAGAGGTAGTTTATGGATAAGCTGCGTATGATTCTTATCATCGTCGTGATGGGATTGTTGATTGCAGGCCTCCAGATCATTATCTGGCGCCTGTCAAAAGAAAAAGCCTTTTTTAAGTATATCCCTACCCTTGTGCTGCTGATTGTCACCAGTGTCTGCATCGTCAAGGCGGTGTGGTTTTCTACCGGAATGGAGGATCTGGCCTATTTCGTCACTGCAATGATAGTCTCGGGTGTTTTGGTTATATCCCTTTTTACAGGCATTGCCCTGGACCTTATCTCAAAGCTCAGAAAATAATATAAAGAAAGAGCCGGACAAAGAGGATCCGGTTCTTTTCTATGTCCTTATTTTAAAAATGTTTTCGCCAACCTAAAATTAATAATAAAATTTAATAAATTTAATGGAGTAAAAATCACATAAGAGTATATCGTCGGTCTCCAGTTCGTTAATGAGGATGTAATTGGCTCCGACTGCTAAAAGTGTTCCGGTTTTGTCAACCAATGTGCCGGTCCCGATCAAAAACTCTGCGGTCACTTTCCGTCCGATTTGAGTCCGCATAAATCCGTTCATGTATTGCAGGCTCTCCACTGTAACAGGCATTGGCTGATTCCAGGGGACAATGGGCGCAAGATTCTGATTCTGGGCTTGAGCCGCCGGCTGTGAAATGGGCTGCTGCGGCATCTGTTGCGAAATGGGCTGTTGTAAAATAGGCTGCATGCCGGTTGTCTGTTGAAAAGCTCCCGGTTCCAGCATCGAACCGGTACCATAGCTTGTTCCCGAAGGGATTCCAGTTGGCAGCTGTCCGGTAAAAACGGCGCCTGGACTTTGGGGCATGGCTGTCTGGCCGGTCTGGGCAGGCATTGCAGTTTGAGCACATCCCGGGCAGGATGGTAAGGTGTAGGGCTTATAGCCCTGATTCGTCGTAAAACTATCCATAAGAATGACCCTCTTTTCTTTATAATAATTTAAGTCTGGGCATATTTCTGGGTAGGTGTGTAAAAGCAATGCTGAACGATTCGGTTATAGTAGACACCCGATTGGTTCACCGGAAAAAAGGTTGCGCAATTCGGGCTGAAGGGATTGTAATACCAGAGCGAATCGTCTACAGCAATGGATTTATTCCCTGCCAGGGCCCAGTCGGCAATATCATAATGGACCTGATCAGGCGTCATATTATAGACGTTTTGGGCGTTATAAGCGCCTGCTACAGCTTCCATCAGGCAAGTAAACTGGCGGGGCTGCATAATGACACATCGCAAATCCCCTTGGCAAACTCTTTGATATTCGCCATAGGGCACATGAACTCTGTTCATGACAGATGTGGCAACGGCTTTCATGCCATTGTCCCCTTCTCCTCCTGCTTCACATTTGATGAGCCGGGCAAATAGTTCTCTCGCAGTAAAAGGCATAATGATCACCTTTGTTTATTCATTTTATTAGGCTTGTTTTAATGTCTATAGTAGTATTATATTAAGCTTCCAGATATGATGTTACCGAAATGGGCAACTTAAAAGCTCCCTGAAAAGGGAGCTTAAGAGCGGGTTAGGCGTCAGTCATCCTGATCTTGGGGAATCGTGGAATCTTTGAAGTCATAAACCCTGAAGTAATCGTTTAAATCCACGTTCTTAGCGACGGCCGACCGGTTTTTTTGAAGCAGATTTACCAGAGCATATACATTAATCCAGATCTCGTTATTGCATTCTTTCTGGCTTTCATCGAAAATGAGCTGCAGCCCAAAATGAAGATGGGGCGTTTTAATATTATTGACATTTTGGGTGGTGCTGTATCCGGTCATGCCCAGGTACCCTATGACATCCCCGGCCTTCACGGTCTTTCCTTCGGCCAGCATGTTATTAAAGGGATGATTCTTACGCAAGTGGGCATAGTAGTAATAGCGCTTTTTATCAAAGCTTCGGATACCTATTCGCCAGCCTCCGTACTGATTCCAGCCCATGGCCTCCACAATTCCGGATTCCACCGCGATGACGGGTGTGCCGATGCTGCCCAGTAGGTCGTTGCCCAAATGCTTGCGCCTAAAGCCATAGGAGCGGCTGTTTCCAAAATCATCATAATGGGAAAATCCATAGCCTTTGGCAATGGGAGAAAAAGCCTTTAAGCCATATTTTTTTACAAATTTTTTAGAGTTCGGATGATCAGGATCGTCGATTTCTACTTCAAACTCACCTACAAAGCCGCCCAGTACTGCCGAGTAAGCTTCATGGTAATAGGCGTAATATTTCATATCAGCCGTGATCTCGGCCATGGGAACACCTTCGTTAAGGCTTTTTACGACCTTATCAAGATCACTGTTTCTATAGCGTTTGAAATTTCCGCCGTATTTGGCGGCAAGGTAGGCCATCAGCTCAATCCAATTCAGTTTTGTCTTTGTTCCATAGGATTTGATATCCAGTGCCAATGTTTTTTCCAGTACCTTGTACGGTACATTAAAGTCCACCCATTTTATGAACTTTTTTTCTTCGGTGGGATTAAAAGCATAAAGGGATAGTGGACTTCTTGGGATAAATGCATAGGCAGCCAGTATGAGGGCTAAAAAAAGAGCGAAACCCGCCGATAATATTGTCCTCTTTTTAATTACAATAAACAATCGATCACCTCGAGGCAAACACGTCACTAAAATCATATGGCAGACAAATGCAAATATGATTTTAGTATTGAAAGTATTAGCAGGGCTTTAAGAGGAATCAAATCCGGATCCTTAATTGGTAATAATAGCCTTACCCATTACCGAGATCATAATGACTTCGATAAGCGGCAGAGTGATATTTTGTGCGCCCTCGAGAAAATCCGTCCGGGATTTTACTCGGTAGCTCCGCAATCCTGCTCCGCTTACGCACCAAAATATCACTCTGCCGCTAAATCACCAATTAAGGACCTAAATGTTTTTCTGAAATTAAAAGCCCCGGGACAGGCAAGCTCATATAATGGTTCTAAGGAGCTATACGGAAAAGGTATTGCCATGAAATTCTCCTATGATGCCGCTCTCGGTGCCGAATATGCCCGTACTTACGCCGATTATTTCAGAATGCCTGAAACAAAGCGCCTGTTTTTTTATGATCAGAACGGCAGCGATTGCACCAATTTCTGCAGTCAGTGTGTTTGGGCAGCTTACGGAGGCTGGATTCCCGGTACGGCTGAAAAGACGGTTGCGGAGAATAAGGAGCGCATTATAAAGATGATAAGGATGTCTTTTAGCTGGTATGGCTCACTGTTTTTCAGCGGATCCAATAAATGGTGCAGGGTCGTTGAGTTCTATGATTATTGCGTTGCCCCTAAGAACGCCGGCCCTTCGGCCGTAAAGATTTATGAAGGGGATTGGAGCAATATCGATCCTTCCATGATTCAAGCGGGGGATATTATTCAAATGGTCGTGCCGGCTTATACCCCCTATCGCTATGGACACTGTCTCTATGTAACTGAAGGAGGAAGATCCTTCGACGAAGTAAAGATCTGCTGCCACAGCGCAGACCGGCTGGATGCCCCATTAAGTGAATTCTCCAGCTTTCCTGAGCACTATACAAGGCTGCGCATGATGCGGTTTAAACCGTCAGAATTCATAAAATAGTCTATTATTTTTAAACAGGGGCTGTCTCAAAATGAACTTTTGAGATAGTCTCTTTTTATCCCTAAAAACAC
>ENA-UOOR01000858-UOOR01000858.1-fermentation-metagenome-genome-assembly--contig:-NODE-858-length-39352-cov-7.685727_pt1 | contig 39352 bp, 26 predicted proteins | sample MGYA00245780_ERZ724029 | MGnify/ENA primary metagenome ERZ724029 (study PRJEB28704, sample SAMN03018315) | fermentation metagenome | biome: anthropogenic terrestrial biome; feature: soil; material... | reverse complement strand
CGTCGCCGTCCGAGTCGGTCTGGCTCGGGTTCGGGGTGTCGGGGCAGTTGTCCTGAGCGTCCGGAATCCCGTCGCCGTCGCGGTCCGGTGGGGGCTCGCAGGCGTCTCCCACCCCGTCGCGGTCGGAGTCGGCTTGGTCCGGGTTTGCCGTGTCCGGGCAGTTGTCCTGAGCGTCCGGGACCCCATCGCCGTCGCGATCCGGTGGCGCCTCCTCGCAGGCGTCGCCGACCCCGTCGCCGTCCGAGTCGGCCTGGTCGGGGTTCGCGTTGTAGGGGCAGTTGTCCTGAGCGTCCGGGACGCCGTCGCCGTCCGCGTCGGGCGGGACCTCGCAGGCGTCGCCGGTCCCATCGCCGTCCTCGTCGGCCTGGTCCGGGTTGGGGATGTCCGGGCAGTTGTCGTCGGAGTCCGGGACGCCGTCGCCGTCCGCGTCGGGCGGGACCTCGCAGGCGGCGCCGGTGCCGTCGCCGTCCGCGTCGGCCTGGTCCGGGTTGGGGATGTCGGGGCAGTTGTCCTGCGCGTCCGGGACGCCGTCGCCGTCCGCGTCGGGCGGGACTTCGCAGGCGTCGCCGGTCCCATCGCCGTCCTCGTCGGCCTGGTCCGGGTTGGGGATGTCGGGGCAGTTGTCGTCGGAGTCGGCGACCCCGTCGCCATCGCGGTCCGCTTGCGCGCCCGGGCAGGGCGGGGCCGCCCCGTCGGCAGGGCATTCGAGAGAGATGGTCGCCTCGCCGCAGGCGGCGAAGACCAGAATCAGGGCCCAGGTGAAGAGATGGCGCCTCATCATCAGCTCCGGGGATCGGGGGTGCGAAGCAACGATTGTACGCCCGACGGCCGCCAGGAGGCCGTGGGAGGACGGACCGACCCGAAGAACAGGGGCTGTGCTTCGTTGGCGGACCGCGAGACCGAGGGGCGGCGAAGCGGGCTTGGGGCGGAAACTCGGCAGCTCGAGCGTCGGGAGGGCCAGATTCGGCTGCAACTCGCGCGATCGAGCGTCGATCGACCGAGTTTTCGTTGCTTATTGGCGTTTTCGAGCGTCAATCGCCCGAGTTTCCCCGAAAACTCGCGCGATCGAGTCTCGATCGAGCCCGTATTGTCTGCGATTCGGATTTCCGAGTCTCGATCTCGAGCTGCAGGAACACTCGGGCGGTGCGCTTCTTGGGGAGAGCGGCTTTGTGGCGGCGAAAGGACCCGCTGCCGAGGCCCCTCCGAATGGGGAGGTGGTGGTCCGGGAGCAGGTCGCTCGAGCTTCAGCGCTTGCGGACCAGGGTGGGCGCCTCGTCGAAGCCCGCGTCGCCTGGTTTCGCTGCGCCGCCTTCGGCGGCCCGGGTGAGCGGCTCGGCGTCGAGATAGGCGAGGATCCGGCTCACCGTCGACTGGCTCTTTTCGCTGTGAGGAAGGCGCGCCGGGCCGAAGGTGCGCTCGACGAGGCGGCCGAGCGACAGCGAATTGGTCACCAAGCTCAGCGAGCGCTGCGCGTCCTCGAGCGCCTCAAGGAAGTCGGCGGCGGTCTGGAAGCGATCGTCCGGCCTCTTCCGCAGCGCGCGCGCCAGCAGCGCGTCGATCTGCGCGGGGAGTGCGGGATTGATCGACGAGGCCGGCGCGGGCGGCTCGGGGTTCGTCACCGCGTCGAAGACTGCCCGCATCGACTTGCCGGCGAACGGCACGCGTCCGGTGACGAGCTCGTAGAGTACGATGCCGAGCGCGAAGAGGTCGGCGCGCGAGTCTATCGGCTCGCCAAGGATTTGCTCGGGCGCCATGTAGCCGACCTTGCCCTTGATGAGGCCGATGGTCGTCGTCTTCTGTGAGCCCTTCACCTTGGCCACGCCGAAGTCGGCGAGCTTCACGGCCCCGTCGAAGCTGAGCAGCACGTTCGACGGCGAGACGTCGCGGTGGACGATGGGCTGCGGCCCGGCGCCCAGCGAGAAGGTGTGCGCGTGGTGCAGCGCGAGGCAGAGGTTGGTCGCGATGAACAGACTCGCCTCGAGCGGCAGCGTTCGCCCCGACCGGACGAGCTGCTCTTCGAGCCGCGCCAGCGATTCGCCGAACAGGTACTCCATCGCCAGGTAGTGGATCTGGCCTTCGACCCCGAGATCGAAGATCTGGACGATGTTCGGATGCGACAGGCGCGCGGCGATGCGCGCCTCGTCGAGGAACATGCGGACGAAGTGCTCGTCGCTCGCGAGGTGCGGGAGGATCTGCTTGATGGCGACCGGCTTCTCGAAGCCCTCGGGCCCCTCGTGCACCGCCAGGAAGACCTCAGCCATTCCGCCGGTGGCGATCTTGCGAAGCACCGAGTATCTGCCCAGCCGCGTTCCAGCTTCCACGAGCGCGGATGCTATGGGCGCGGCTCAGGTCCGGTCAAATCGCGGCGCGGGCTCACTGCCGGTCTTTGCTGCCGTCCCCGAAGCGGCGAAGCAGCCCGTCGGCCTGGTCGCGCAGGCCGCGGCGGAGCCGACCGGAGGCCATCTCCTGGGCGATGGCCTGGGGTGAGACGTGGAGGGACGGCTCGCGCAGGGTGCCGGTGATCGAGGCGGGCACCTCCACCGGTGAGCGCGGCTGGAGGCGATCGCCGCTGATCTGGCGCACGAAGTCAGGGGCGAAGAAGACCTCGCCGGTCAGATCGAGGCGCCAGTCGAGGCCGATGGTCCCGGAGAAGCGCGCGCTGCCGAAGTCTGAGGAGAAGGTGAGGGGGCTGATCAGGCGCATCGCGCCGTTGCGCAGGGCGAAGGAGAGCTCGAGGTTTTCGAGCGGGGTCGTCCCCGGCCCGCCCGCAGCGCCGGCGCCTCCAAACCCTTGGCCGATGATCTCGAGGGCCCGGGCGAGCGGCTCGGCGAGCACGTTTCGCATGTCGTAGCCCTGGAGCGTCCCGTCGAGCAGGGACAGCGTTCCCTCGCCGGTCATCGACTCGCGCAAGCGCTGCCAGTCGTTGCCGCGGCCGCTCAGGTTCAGAGTGGCGCCGAGCACGCCGGTCACCGGGGCGGCACCAGCGGTCTCGGAGAGCGCGCGCCCGAGGTCGGTGCCTTCGAGCCGCGTGTCGAGCTGCCATGGGGGCAGCGCCTCGCGCAGGTCGATGCTCGCGCCGCCGATGTTCAGGGTGCCGCCGTAGAGCTGCGCGCTCGCTTGCTGCACCGAGAAGACGCCTTCCCGCAGGCTGACTCGGGCCGCGACGTCGGTGGCGAGGAGCCTGCCGGAGGTGAGGCGCCCGAGGGCGAGGGCGCCCCGAAGCGTCACGCGCTCGAGCCTGCGGCGCGTCGGCTCGGGCAGCAGCTCCTCGCCTTCTTTGGCCCGCGCCGGCAGCGCGCCGAGAATCACGTCGAGCGCGAGCTGTTCGCCCTGCAGGTCGAAGTCGCCTCGTGGCGGCGTGGTCGAAAAGCTCGCCCGCCCGCCGAGCTTCGTTCCCGGGCCGTCGAGCTGGATCTCCTCGAGAGCGACCGTGAGGCCGGGAGCCTGCGGCGCCGAGCTCGCAAGGAAATTGAAGCTCGAGCGCGCCTTCCCCTCGCGAAGCGCGAGCTCTTCGAGTTGCGCGCTGCCTCGCGCGGCGTAGCCACCGCCTTCGGGCGAGAAGAGCTTGCCGGCGAGCGAGAACGTGCCTGCCTGAACCAGCTTGTCGAGACCGGCGGGGAGGAGACCAGCCAGGACGTCGAGCGCGGCGGCGTGGATTTCCAGGCTGCCCTGGACGCCTTCGGGCTGTCTGTCGAACGAGAGCGCGACGTTCTGCCGCGCCGAGGCGAGCGCGGCCGCCAGGCTGACCGTGAAGGGCTGACCTCTGCCCAGGTTCGTCGCCACTCCGTCCACTTTGGTCAGCGCCACCCCGACCTGATGCCCTGGCCCGGAGCGGTCGACGATTCGCAGGGTGCCGTGGGCCAGCCGCAGGCTCGAGACGACCACCTGTCGTTCGGTCTCGCCGCCGAAGAGGCCCTCGTAGCTCCAGGTGCCGTCGGGGGCTCGCTCGAGGTTGACGATGGGGGCCTGCAACTCGACGCTGCGCACCTGGACGTTGCGCCCGCGGCTGAAGAGCAGCGGCCAGAGCCGCAGCGTGAAGCTCGCCGAGGGCGCTTCGATGAACGCCAGCCCGCCGCCGGTGCCCCCGACGCGCAAGTCCTGAAGCTGCACGCTCGGGCGGGGAAAGAGCGAGACCTCGAAGTCTCCGATGGACACCTCGCGGCCGAGCTGAGTGGAGATGCGCGGTAGGAGCCGCTCGCGCACCTGCGAGCCGACGACCGAGGAGTTGATGGCGAGCACCGGCAAGACGAAGACGAGGACGAGCAGCGCGAGCACCGAGAGGACGACGAGAAGCAGCGCCCTTCTTTTCCGCGTGCCCTTCGTTCGAGAGCCGACGCCGTCCTGCCCTTCTTGCACCTTTGGGTTTCCTCACCCCGAAAGTGCGGGCCGGCTGCCGAGGTCGCAAGCGCCCGCGGCGAGCCGCCTCGAGAGCGCTCGGACGCCGTGGGCGCGATGTCAGGAGGGCTGATCCGACACGGCAGGCCAGCGATAGAGGGCGGCGGCGCCGCGGAGGCCGCCGGTCGAGCAACGCTGAACGGCAGGCGAGCGCCCCCGGAACCAGAACGTGAGGGCGACGACCGGTGTGCCGGGCCTCAAGGCGCGATCGAGCACGGCCGCCAGCCGCGTCATCGGGCGCTGCATCAGGTAGCAGGTGCCGGCGTCGGCTCCGGAGAGGTCCTGGTGGAAGAAGTCCCCGCGGACGACGCGCAGATTGGGCAGCTTGCGCGCGCGCAGGCGCGCGAAGGCCCAGGGAACCGGGGAGACCTCGAACGCGATTATCGAGGCCTGCGGAAACGCGCGCGCCAGCGCCACCGCGAGCGCACCCCAGCCGCAGCCGAGCTCGAAGATGCGCGCGTGTGCGGGAAGGCCCGCCTGGCGAAGCAGCGAGACGACGTCGGCGATCTCCGCGCGCTTCGACGAGAGGGGGACGACCCCGGTGCAGGCATGGAAGCCGAGGATCGAGGCCGAGACGGCAGCGACGAGGCCAAGCAGGGCAAGGGCGAGGATGTCGATCATCGGAGCGGGCCTCTCGGGTACGGCCGACATTCCAAGGGCTCTCGAGGCCGCGCTGCAACCTTGCCGACGTTGCGACGCAAGGCGCGCTGCGCGATAGATGCCTTCATGCGGATACTCGAACAGCTTCTCGGGGGCAGGGACTTCGCGCGGACTCATCCGGCGGCGGGCCAGATGGCCAACTTCGCCTACCTCCTCGGCGACGCCGCCGCCGGCGAGTGCTTGCTCGTCGATCCGGCCTGGGACATCCGGGGACTCCTTCAGATCGTCGAGGATCGCGGCCTGCGCCTGAGGGGGGCCATCGCCACGCACGCGCACGCCGATCACGTGGGCGGACGGCTCTTCGGAATCGGCATTGAAGGGCTCTCGCGCCTGCTCGAGCTCGCGCCCGAGGCGAGGGTCTGGGTCCACGACGCCGACGCGGAGGAGTTGGTGAAGCTCACCGGCGTCGACCCGAACCGACTCGAGCGGGTGCACCACCGAGACACGCTCTCGATGGGCGAGACGCAGCTCGAGTTTCTCCACACCCCGGGACACACGCCCGGCGCGATGTGCGTAAAGGCGGGCGACGCGCTGTTGACCGGCGACACGCTCTTCGTCGGCGAGTGCGGGCGGATAGACCTGCCGCGCTCCGAGCCGCTGAAGATGTGGGAGAGCCTCAACCGCACGCTCGCGTTGCTACCCGACGAGACCGTGGTCTATCCGGGCCATCTCTATGGCCCCGCGCCGACCTCGACGATCGGTCAGGAGAAGCGGTCGAACCCCAACCTGAACGTCAGCTTCGACGAGTGGCGCTCGGTCCTCGGTGCTTAGGCGCCGCAAGCGCGAGACGCATGCTGACCCTTATCGGACCGGGCTCGCACCAGCTCGAGATCAAGAAGAGCCGCTTCATAGCCCACGCCGCGCCGGTCACCACCGCGGAGGCAGCGCTCGAATTCGTCGAGCGCAACGGCGACCCAGCGGCGAGCCACAACTGCTGGGCCTACAGGATCGGCCAGGAGTACCGCTTCCATGACGACGGCGAACCGAAGGGCACGGCGGGAAAGCCCATCCTCGCTGCGATAGAGCGCCAGGGGCTCGACGGGGTCGCGGTGCTCGTCACCCGCTTCTTCGGCGGCATCAAGCTCGGCGCGGGAGGCCTCGCGCGCGCCTATGGCGGGGCCGCGGCCGAGTGCCTTCGGGTGGCCGGGAAGCACGAGCTCAAGCCCATGGTGCAGGCGCGGCTACCTGTGCCCTTCGAGCTGCTCGGGATGATCCATCCGGTGCTCGAGCGACACGGCGCCCGCAAACGTGGCGAGAGCTTCACAGGCGAGGGCGCGGTGCTCGTCCTCGAAGTTGCGAGCGACGCTCTGCAGGCGCTGCGCGACGAGCTGCGCGACCTCTCCGCGGGCCGGCTCGTGCTCGAGGACGAGGCGCACTGAGCTCTGGCGCGAACGATTCCGAGGGCGAGCGCCGCGCCTTGCCCCTGATCCGCGGCCGCAGCTAGCATGCCAGCCTTCAGCGTCGAAGACCGGAGGGTGTGCGCATGCTGCCGATCACGCGGGTGGCGCTGTTCAAGCACGGGGTGGGCTTTTTCCAGCGGACAGGCGAGGTCGATGGCGGCGAGCTCATCGAGCTGTCGTTCAAGGCGACGCAGATGAACGACGTGCTCAAGAGCCTGACCGCGCTCGACTACGACGGCGGGAGTTTCGCCGCGCTCAGCTACGACAGCGAGGAGCCCATCGAGCGCAAGCTCGCCGAGCTCAACATCGAGATCCCGGAGAAGGGCGCGGTCTCGGCCTTCCTCGACAGGCTCAAGGGGGCGCGCGTCTCGCTGCCGCGCGGAGCGCAGAGGCTTCAGGGCGCGGTCGTCGGCATCGAAGAGGTGCGGCGCCAGCACGGCGAGACGATAGTCACCGAGCCGCACCTGGTGGTCTTCGCCGACGAAGGGCGCCTGGTGCGCGTGCCGCTGCTCGAGGTCGACCAGCTCGAGTTCCTCGACGAGACGGTCCGCCGCGATCTGCGCACGCTGCTCGACGTGCTCTTCTCGGGTCTGCGCAAGGACCGCAAGCGGCTCTCCATTCAAGCGGTCGGCGAGGGCACGCGGCGCGTCTCGCTGGGCTACGTGGTCGAGGCGCCGGTCTGGAAGACCTCCTACCGCATCGTTCTCCCCGAGACGAAGGACGACAAGCCGCTGCTGCAGGGCTGGGCCCTGGTCGACAACACCACCGAGGACGACTGGAAGGGCGTCTCGCTCAGCCTGGTCGCGGGCCTGCCCATCTCGTTCGTCCACGACCTCTACACGCCCCGCTACCGCAAGCGTCCAATCGTCGAGGTTCAAGAGGAGGCGGGCGTGGCGCCGCCGGTCGTCGAGGCGGGGGTGATGCTCGAGGAGGAGGCGGCGCCGGACTACGAGGTGGAGCTCGAGTCGGCGCTGCCCTCGCGGATGCGGATGCTCGCTAAGGCCGCGGCGCCGATGCCGCCCCCGGCGCCCGCGCCGGGCGCGATGGGCGGGGCGGCGCGCGCCTCGGTACAGGTGCAGACGCGCACCCAGGAGGTCGGGGACCTCTTCGCCTACGAGATCACGCAGCCGGTAGACGTGGGTCGCGGCCGCTCGGCGCTCGTGCCCATCCTGCAGGCCGAGGTCGACGTGGAGCGGGTCGCGCTCTACAACCCCTCGGTTCGCGAGAAGAACCCGATGACGGCCTTCCGCATCAAGAACTCGACCGGCCTGACGCTCGAGGGCGGGCCGGTGACGGTCTTCGAAGGCGACTCGTACGTCGGCGAGGCGATGCTCGACACGCTGCGCGCGGGCGACGAGCGGATCACGCCGTACTCGGTCGAGCTGGGGGTGACGGTGAAGCACGACTCTTTCGAGAGGCGCGAGGATTTCACGCGGGCGACGCGCCACGGGCAGTACCTCTACAAGCACTACCGGCGACTGCTGATCACCCGCTACGACCTGAGCTCGCGGCTCGACAGGGAGCTGACCGCCTACCTCGACCACCGCTTCAGCCACCCGGTGCGCGAGGAGACCCCGGAGCCGGTGGAGGTCACCGACAACTTCTGGCGCTTCCGACGGAAGCTCGAGCCGAAGGAGACGACGCACTTCGAGGTGAAGGAGGTGGCCGAGGAGAGCGAGGCCATCTACGTGCCGGGCATCGCCCTGCACGCGGTGAAGCGGCTCTTCGCCGAGAAGCTGATTCCCGAGTCGGCGCGCGAGCAACTCGAGGAAATCGCGCGACACGCCGAGACCATCTCCCGGCTGCAGCAGCAGAGCTCCGAGGACGAGCAGGCGGTTGGCAAGCTCGAGAAGGGTCAGGCGCGCGTGCGCGAAAACCTCAAGGCGCTCGGCTCGAGCTCGGAGGAGGCGCGCCTGCGCGGCAAGTACGTCGCCAAGCTCGCCGACGAGGAGGAGCAGATCGAGAGGCTGCGGGCGGAGATCGCCGAGCTCAAGGCGCAGATCGAGAGCGAGAAGGAGGCGATCGCCAAGCTGATCGAGAAGCTGCAGCTCCCGTCGTGAAGCGGCACGACGAGGCGCCGCTTCTCGGCGGGAGAGGGCGGCGCCGCTGCGCTCGAGAGGTGTCGCGAAAACACCCTGACCGGCGGTCCGTCTCGCTCGAACCTGCGCATAGCCTCCCCAAAGACGAGGGAGGCGCAGTCGAAGGGGCCCTCGACTGCGCCTGCCCCGAGCTTACCGAGGGGCTCGGGTGACCGGTTTTCGCTCAAGGATTCTTCGACACGTATTCAGTCGACGGTGATCGACTTGCTCACGTTCTTCGGCACGTCCGGGTGCACGCCGTGGTCTTTGAGGCCGAGCCGGTCGAGGTACTGCGCCTTGAGCAGGCTCATGCGCAACGCGAGCCGCTGCAGCACGACGGTGGACGAGAAGACGGTCAGCAGCGTGTCGTTGGTTCGCGGCAGGGCGATGAACACCGAGCGGTAGTGCGGGTTGTCGGCAGGGGGCTTGGTACAGGTCGAGCGCAGCGCCGCGTTCTCTTCGGCGATCACCACGGTGCTCGCCCCGCGGATCTTGTGGGTGTTGATCTGCGAGATGGTCAGGGCGACGTCACGCTCCTCGGGGCCGGTCACGTAGATGAGCGGATAGTCGGCGTAGAGGGAGCCGAGAAGCTCCTCGCGCTTCACCGCGCTCTCGAAGAGAGCCTGCTCCTCGGGATCGAGCGAGAAGGCCGGGGCCGCCGACAGCACCGAGTCGGTCGCGGCCTGGACGAGCCGCCGTAGCGAGGTCGACTCGAGCCGCATCGCCGCGGCTCGCTCGAGCAGTGTGTCGAGGGCGACCCCCAGGCTCTTGAGCAGCGCGTCGACCTGCAGCGGGCCGAAGACGGTGTTCACCCCGAGGATGGTGTTCGGCCCATGCTTGAACTCCGAGCCCTCGAAGCCCTCGGAGTGGTTGAGCACCACTTCGCGGATCTTGAGCGCGCCCTCCTTGGCGACCGCGGAGATGCGGGTGGCGAGGATCTGGATGCTGGGGGCGAGGTAGAGAAGCTGGGCGGCCTTCTCGATCTCCATGGCGGTGCCGTCGACCGTCGCGCGGATCAGCGCCGGGAGTGTCGGCAGCCTCTCCCAGCGCAGGGCGAGCTCGCGCTCCTTGGCGGCGAGCTCGGGCTCCTGCAGTCGCCTGCTCGCCAGCTTGAGCGCGAGCCCGTAGAAGATGGCGACCTGGTTCATGAAGCTCTTGGTCGCCGGAACGGCAATCTCCGGCCCGCAGCGCAGCGGGATGACCAGCTCGCTCTTCTCCTGGGCGAGGGTGGAGTTGACGTTGTTGACGATCGCCACCCGGCAGATGTCCTTGCCCGAGGCGATGACGTCGTTCATCACGTCGATGAGGTCCTTGGTCTCGCCGCTCTGGCTGACGGCGATGAACAGGTCGCCGTCCTTGAGCGAGCGCCCGTACTGGCCGCGAAACTCGCCGGGCAACACGGGGATGAGCTCGGTGCGCGCCAGCTCATTGAAGAAGAGCGTCGCCGCCTTGGCGGCGTGGAACGAGGTGCCGGAGCAGGTGACGAAGATGCGCCCGCCACGCGAGAGCGCCTCGCCGCAGAGCATCGTGAAGCGATCGGTCGCGGCGGCGAACTCGGCCTCCTCTTCGCGTTCGAGCAGCACGTCGAGAAGCCGCACCGCGAACAGATCGCGAGGGCCGCGCGCCATCTTGAGCAGATCGGCGAGGAAGCCCGCCTCCGACGAGGCCAGCCGCTCGGAGAGCAGCTCGGCAGGCGCGTCGATACCCTCCTCGCGCACGGCGGGTGGGACCGAGTCGATGAGCTTCTCGAACGCGGGCAGATCGACGAGCTGGTGGAAGTGCTGGCCGATGGCCTCGTCGCTGAACTGGTCGCGCAGGGCCTCGATCCCCGGGGCGAGCTCGCGCAGCTCGGCCGGATGGGACTCGAGGCAGGGCCGCAGCACCTTCGAGGCCTCCGTGCCGCCGAGAAAGAGGCTGACCACGTTGCGGACCGTCGCCTCCTGGGCGGCGATCTCCTGGTCCATGAAGGTTTCGAAGGGCGGCAGCAACCCGGTGTCCTCGGCCCGAAGGCGGCTGCGCACCGGTTGGCGCTCGCGGAGCGTCGGCTCCTGGCCGCGGGCGCGGCTCAGTCCATAGACGGCATAGCCGGAGGGCGCGAACTCGACGAACTCGCCTTCGGAGACGGGAACGAGGACCCGCGTAAGCTTGAGGACCGAGGAGAGGTCCGAGGAGGCGAGCCCAAAGGCCCCTCCTTTCTCGTCGCGCCCGAAGCCGAAGTAGAGGCTGGATCCGAGCTTGATCGCCCACAGCACGCGACTGACCGGATCGACGATGACCGCGGCGAACGAGCCTTCGAGCCTGGCAGCGGCCGCGCCGATTGCCGAGCGCATGCAGCGACGCCTGACCTCTGGCGTACGTCGTGCCTCGGGGGGCTGGGAGGCAAGAGCCTGGGCGAAGTAGTGCTCGACGGTGTGGACCACCATCTCGCCGTCGTTGTCGGAGAGGACTTCATGACCCTCGGACAGCAGCCAGGCCTTGAGCGCATCGCAGTTGGTGACGTTGCCGTTGTGCGCCCCGTAGAGATGGCACTTGCAGACGACTTCGTGCGGCTGCGAATTGGTGTCGTTGACCGCCCCGAAGGTCGCCCAGCGCACCTGACCGCAGAGAACCTGCCCGGTCATGTCGACGATGCCGAGCTTGTGGACCATCAGCGATGGCGCGCCGACGCCCTTGACGAGTTGGATCGCCTCGCCGTCGCCCTGGATCGCTGCTCCCGTCGAGTCGTAGCCGCGGTATTCGAGCGTCTTGAGCAGTTCGGCGGCGATGCGCCCGAGATCGTCACGCGACCTCTCGAAGACCAGTCCGATCACTCCACACATGGCGCTCTTCCTCGCGTCGGGGCCCTATTCGGCGTCCGGGGGCGCGCAGACTAGCGCGTTCTGAGTGTCGTTTCGTCGACTAATTCGACCGAGCGCGGGCACGGGGTGCCGGGCACCAAAGGGCGGCTCGGATACGGTGCCGGGCACCGCGACTGGCTCGAGGCCTGCCGGTGGGGCCGACCGGCGCATGCCCGTTTGGATTTGGAGGGATCGACTAAGGCAGCACGCGGAAGGTCGTGCTCGCAGGGGAATGTGTAGCCGCCGCCTCGAGTGGTCGCGGCGAATTCGCTCCCGCAATGGACGCAGGACGGCCGCTATCCCCTCGCGCCCGGCCAAGCGAGGAGGGTGCAAGTCTGAAACTGATTGCGAATTCCATTACGCCGCCTTCGCGAATGCAGGCTGCTCGTAGCACTTGAATCGGCCGTGATCGAACGCGACGAGCGGGGTTTCCTGGAAGCTGGCCGCAACTAGGCGCCAGCCTCGCTCCCAGCGGTCGCTCTGCTGGAGGCTGCGGATCGTGAGGATGGGCTGCTTGCCGTCGCCCCAGCTCATCCCCGACCTCTTCATCCGCTGCGTCGCGAGCGTCTTGCACGCCGCTTCCACCACTCCGCTGCCGATGGGCAGGCCCTTGGCGATGTACGCCGCGTAGTCCATCCGCTCGCGCTGGTTCTCGAAGTACTTCCGCTCACGGCGCAGCAGCTCCTTGCGCCTTGTGCTCACCCTTCGCTTCGCGCGCAGACTCCGCTCCAGCTTGAGCAGCGCCTCGATGACTGTGCCCACCCCGTCGGCCTGCTCCTTGAGGATCACCTTCAGCCGCTCGTACTCGGCGCGCCCCTCGACGCTCTCCTCGCCGTAGTAGACGACCAGACCGGCGCCTAGGTGCTGACTGGCGTGCCCGAAGTCCACAATCTTGGTCGCCTTGGCCCACAGTGGTCCGTCGAAGAACCGCCAGTTCTCCTCGGCGCCATCCGCCAGCGCGACCAGGAACAGGTCGGGCCGCGTCGCGAGCATCGCCTTGGCCTCCGCCTCGAGCTGCCCCGTAAGCGTCTTCTTCTTGGCCTCCGGCGCGCGCCCGTAGCGGATCGTCTGCAGGCGCTTGGCCTCCCCGTTCTCCTGCGCGAACAAACTCACGGTGCCGCAGCCCACTTCGCGGTAGCCGGCCGGGCCGCCCGTGGCCTTCGCGAGGCTCTTGCGCTTCTCCTCGCGCTTCACCTTCGCCTCGGCCTGCGCCTCCTTGTCGGGCACCATCACCCCGTCGAGCGACACCGCCAGAACCCTGGCCTCCTCCGGCACTGTCTCCGCGGCGCGCAACGCCTCCTCCCACTCGACACGGTGCGCTTCCCAGGCCTTGCCGACTACCTTTGGAAGCCGGTCGCAGGTGCTGCTCGACGGGCCCTCGATGCCGAACTCCCGGAAGAGCGCGGCCGACTCCGCCGACGTCATGCGGCCCATGGAGTAGCCCACCATGCGCGCCAGCGCCGGCGTGCAGATGCCGCCCACGATCCCCACGCGAAGCTCCAGTGGGCACACGGCCTTGCCACATCCCGAGGGACGGAACAGGTTGCGCGGCACCTCCACCGGACCCGAGCTGGTCAGGAACCTCTTCTTCTCCTTCTTCAGGCACAGGTTCATCGTCACGCCTGCCACCACGATGGTCTGCGCATCGATGTCGTACCGGGCCAACTGCTCCGCCTTCACCTCATTCTCGAGCGCACGCACCTGTTCGCCGAGCGCGACCTCGAATTCCTCGAACGAGCCGGGCTCCGCTCGGCTCTTCTCGATGAAGGCCTGGAGCTTCGACTACGCGCTGAATTGCGTCAGATCGGTCCCGTGGTACGTTGGCATTGGCGGTTTCCTGTTTGGTCGGTTCACAGCCCTTGAACAGCCGTGAATCCTAGCAGGAGACCGCCCTTCTTTTTCTCTGCGGACGCGCATTCATGACAAGTTCGTCATGAATTGCCGCCAGAGCTGTGAACAACCTAGGTAATTTCGATCAGTTAGAGATCGACACCCAAGCGAGGACACGGCCGATGTTGGTACCTCAAGTAATGGCGCGAAGTGGCAAGGAACCGCTCGACGGCGGTCGGTGCGCAGGCACAGGGGACTGTCGATGCTGCTTCGGGGCACGCTGGCGACGATGTCGAGCCGTCCCGCGGCTCACCCGAACCGCTGATACTGCTCTCCCGCGCGCACCTGCCGGCGACGATCGAGCCAGGAATCGCTTCCGATGAAGTCTGCCAGGGTGAATTGCGGCTGGCGCTCGAGGAGGTGGGCGATCAATGGCTGGGCAAACAGGTGCTGGTAAGCGAGGCGCCTTTGCGCCGAGGTAGATCCAAGTGCGTGGTAGTCGGGGATTTCGTCAATCAAGGGGTTGGTCTCTCCGAAGGCGTAGAAGCGGTAGCTCGAGAACCGCCAATCCTTGGGGCTTGATGACGCTCCGGCACGGACGGGATTGAGGTCGATATAGCGCATGACCGTGAGGAGATGCCGCCCGCCCGGCTCGATCATCGGGCTGCGAAGACGCTCCATCACGACCTGGCCGCGTCTGCCGTGCACCTTGTTGTAGTACTTCGCCAGCGCCTGATTCACGCACTGCCAGAATGCGCTGAAGGCCGGCTGGCCACGCGTCGATGTGAGCAGCACGTGCGGGTGGGTGGACATTAGGCAATAGGCATGGATCAGGATGCCGTATGTGAGCTTGTACTTGGCGATCAACTCCAGGAACTTGAGCGCCATGCGCTCGTCCTCGAAGACGGGCATCGAGTCGTGGCAGCGGAACGTGCAGTGGTTCGTCGATGGGCAGTCGACCAGGTTGCGGCGCGGGGTTCGTGGCATGGCGGGCTCGCCCTAGGCAAAAGGCGCTCCAAAGACCCGGGCGGTCGCCAACCGTCCGTCGAGTCTCACCAATTCATCGAATTGCTGGTCTGTCGTGGGCGGCCGCTGTTGCGCTCTGGGACGTCGGTGCGCCCGGGCACGGTGCCCCGCACCGACCCGCCGATCGACCGTCTGTGCCCGGCACCTGGCGACCCGGAGGCGTGGCCAGCTCGGGATTCCCTCGTGCCTTGCCTGGCGTGAGCGGTATTCCCCGGTATCGAGATATCCTTGTGAGCGGGAAGCGATCTTCTGCTGGAGCCCAACTCTCGAGCGCCTGAAACGCCATGATCTTCTTGGTTCTCGCCACAGCACTTCTTTCTGCGTCAGCGGCGTCACCGAAGCTGGCCGAGAAGCCCACGGTTGCGGTCCTCTACTTTGACTACGAGGGCAGGAGCGAAGAGATGGGGCTCCTAAGGAAGGGCCTCGCACAGCTCCTCATCTCCGACCTCTCGGTGAACTCGAACATCCAAGTTATCGAGCGGGCGCGACTCCAGGACCTCCTCGACGAGCTCAAGCTCAACCAGTCGGGCTCGTTCGACAAGGCGACCGCCAACAAGGTCGGCAGGCTGCTGGGGGCGCATTACCTCGTAATTGGCAGCTACTTCGACGTACTCGGGACGCTGCGACTCGATGCTCGAGCCGTGGAAACGGAGACCGGGCGAATCGTGCGGTCGGTTGGCGCCAACGGCAGACCGGACGACTTCCTTGAGCTCGAGCAGAAGATCGCGACCCAATTGGGCCAAGCCTTGGTCGAAGCAGCGCAGTCTCGCGAGCAATCCGGCAAGAACGCTCGCCAACGCCAACCGGTGCCCGGCACCGGCGCCCCTGCCCCCGGCACCGTGCCCGGGCGGCCCAAAAGGCTGCCGGCCGAGGTGGCAATTGGCTACTCGAAAGCACTTGACGCAATCGACCGTGACGACAAGGAAGTTGCGCGAAAGACCCTAGAGACGGTCGTACGCGACCAGCCCGACTTTCAACTCGCATCTGCCGAGCTCAACAGGCTGCTGCAGTAGAACATCGTCGCCGGGTCCGTTCTCCTCAACTGTTCGGCTGCCGGTTCCGACGATCGATTGGAGCACCAAACGCTCGTCCGGTTGGGAGAGCGTGGGCGAGCTCATTTGGCGCAGCCGCGCGCTGCGTGCTGGTTCCCGAGCTCCAGCGCCCTGCAGTACGAGGCCCGCGCGGCAGAGGCCTCCTCGTTCGCGAGCACTGCGTCTCCAATAGAGCGCGCCGCGGCGGCCCGCCTGTCGTGCATCAGCCCCAACGCGTAGTGGGCATCCCCATGGTCGGGTTGTTCGCGCAGAACCGCTTTGAGAAGGTCGATGGCCTCGTCGACCCGGCCCTGCTGGAACTTGAGGACGGCGCGATTGAACCGTGCCTTGGTGAAACCCGGCGCGGCAACCAGTGCTGCGCCGTAGTGTCGCTCTGCCTCGTCGAGTCGCCCTTGCTTGAGAGCGAGGTTCGCCGCGAGGTTCTCCGCCGCTGCGAATCCCGGGCACGCGAGCGCTGCAGTGAGCAAGCCATCTACCGGTTGACCTGTGAGCGAGCGTGCCTTTGCGAGCAGGTAGGACGCCTCTGGGCTCGATCCGCCGAGGTTGTCGAGCGCCGCCAGCGCCGCGGCTGCCTCCTGGGCGCGGGCGCGCTCGGGAATCGAATCGCGAAGATGCGGCGCCGCCGCGAGCAGCTTCACCAGCGCCGCCTCTGATTTCTCTCGGCAGGCGCCAGGTGGCAGTGGCTCGCCGTTGGCGCGGAAGAGGCTGTCGAGCCTCGCTGTCGGACCGAGAGCCGAGGAGCCGTCGCCCCGGAGGCGCGTTGTGAAGAGCGCGACCACAGCGAGAAGCACGACCGCTGCGGCCATCGCGAAGAGGCCAAGACGCCTTGCTGCAGCTCCCAACAGGGAGGGGGAGGCAGACCGAGGGCCGGCGCCTTCGAGCTCGCCCGGCACCGAGGGCGTGCCCGGCACCGAGGGCGTCGCCATGCAGCATGGCGCTGATGCCGGCTGCCGGGCGGGGGACACCGACTCGGGCGTCTGTGCCGATGGCCGACTCGGCGCGCGCGCCACGGTCGCCGCGGTGTCGGCCTCTGCCCACCCGTCCGCCAGGTCCGGCATCGCCGCCGACAGCGCGCGGGCGAGCTCGAGCATCGAGCCGAAGCGTTGTTCGCGATCCTTTGCGGTCGCTCGCTGGATCACCGCGTCGACGGCCTCGGTGGCGACGTCCGGGGCGGCCTGCGCGAGTCTGGGCACCGGGTCGCAACGCTGCTTGCGCAGAGTTTCGGAAACCGACGGCGACTCGAAGGGATGCCGGCCGGTCAGGCTCTCAAAGAGCACCAATCCGAGAGCGTAGATGTCGGCGCGGTGATCGATTTCGGGCCCCTCGGCCTGCTCGGGGGCCATGTAGCGCGGCGTGCCGCAGATCATCCCTGGCGCCGTCATCCGAGTCGCCGAGTCGCCCAGGTGCGCGAGGCCGAAGTCGAGCACCTTGACGTGGTAGCCGCGCAGCACCCGCGTCAGCATCACGTTCTCGGGCTTCAGGTCCCGGTGCACGATGCCCCGCGCGTGGGCCGTTCCGAGCACGTCGGCGATCTGCAGCGCGACGTCGAGCGCATCCTTCGGCTTGAGCCTGCCGTCCTGCGAGAGCGTGCGCTTGAGATCACTGCCCTCGAGGAGCTCCATCGTGATGTAGAGGCTGCCCTCCTCGTCCTGCCCGAAGTCGTGAAGTTGCACCGCGTGCGGATGGACGATCTGCGCGTAGGAGCGCGCCTCATTGTGGAAGCGGCGGGAGATCTCCGGGTCGGACGAGAAGGCAGGGTGGAGGAACTTGATCGCCACCTTCTGCCCTGCGCCGATGTGCTCGGCCACGTAGACGATGCCCATGCCGCCCTGACCGAGCCGGCGCAGCAGCCGGTAACGGCCGCCGACGATCCTCCCCGCCGCGGGATCGGGGGCAGCGCTCGACTCGGGCAGGCTGGTGCCAGAACAGCGAGGGCAGGTGTTTGTCGAGCTCGGAAGCTCGACGGCGCAGGAAGGGCAGAGGGTGGCCATGCGAAGGTATCCGTGGACGCGTCCGTGTCTCGACCGACTCTACCTCGCGCGGGCTGGGCCGGGGCCCAGCCAAGCAGGCGAAAGGCCTGGGGCAGGCTCGTTCGGCTAACGTCTGCGGACTCGGAATCTGCCCTCGGTCAGGGTCAGCGATCTCTTCTCCGGCTCCCGCTGCTCGAAGGTCGCGCTGAAGTCGCCCTCGTCGAAGCCTCCCTGGTCCGCGGCGAGCTTCGACAGCTCGACCGTGCAGGCTCCCTCGAGTCTGGTGCCGTCGGCCCGATGCCAGCGGGCCGAGGCGCAGCGGAAGGTGCCCGGACCGGCCGCATCCAGGAGGAGGTCGAGCGACTCGGGGCCATGCTCGCGCCGGCCGCTCAGACTCAACCGCTTGCCGTCGTGCGAGAGCACCGAGGTGAGGTGCCGGTCGAGCTCGAAGTCCCAGCTTCCGTCGAGGCGGGCGGTGAACCAGAGGACCGACCTGACCACCTCGCCCAGCTCGCACCACGGCGCGTAGTTCTTCTGGTACCCCACCATGTCGGCGATCGAGCCGTCGGCCTCGACGTACCTGCCGAACCAGGTGCGGAAGCCCTCGCAGTCTTCGTGGTTGGCCGCCTCGAGCGCGAGGTCGCGGTAGACGAAGGCGAAGCCGCCGCGGTTGCGCCGGGTCGGCCGGCAGCTTCGCTCGAGCTCGTCCGCGTGGGCCTTGAGTCCCGCGAGACCCATCCGCTTCAGCCGGTCGTGCGCGACCGTCGCGCTCCCGACGCGCAGGTCCATGTCGGCGGCGCAGCCCTCGCCCATCGCCTTCGCCCAACGCTCGCGCTTGCTGCGCGCGTCGTCGTGCTCTGCGCCGATGAGCTGGCGGATCCGACGCTCGCGCCGCTCGGAGCCGTCGGCGGTCGGGAAAGCGTCGAGCACCTGCTGATAGACGCCTATCGCCTCCTCGTCGTGCCTCAGCGAGAGCAGGGCCTCGGCCTTGGTCTCGAGGAGCCGAATGGCTGCATGCTCGGCGGCACGCCTGCTGGCGGCGTCGGAGCCCGCCGCAGCGGCGAGCGCCGACTCTATCCGGGCATCGAGGAGCCCGAATGCGGCTTCGCGTTCCTGGGGCTCGAGGTCGCCGAGCGAGGGCGCGACGGTCCACCGATCGGCCGAGTCGAGGCAGCGTCCCTCGACGACGAACTGCAGCAGAGCGTCGAGCGGATCGGAGAGCCGCACCTCGGCCATCCGCGCCTCGCGCAGCAGGTTGAGCACCTCGGGCTCCAGCTCGGCGCTCGGCCACGAGTCCGACCGCTGCCGCCGGTAGCGCTCGTGCTCGTCGAGCAGCCGCTTCTGGTTGGCGAGCCAGGCTCGCATCAGCTCGAGCGCCTGGGCTTCGTGGCCCTTCAGGACGACGCGCAGGCTCTTGCGCCGCCAAGAGAGGTGCTGCTTGAGCAGGCGCAGGATGAGCTGGCCCTTGACCACTCGCATGGAAAGCAAGCGCCTCTGGGCCTTCTCGTCGAGCGAGTCAAGCTTCGACTCATCGGCCAGCGCCGCGTCTGCCAGCGCGCCGAGCTGCAGGGCGGAATCGGTGATCAGGTCGGCGCGCCGGGTCTCCAGCTCCTGGAGGCGCTTGAGAATCTGCTCCCTCTTCTCGCGCGCCATCAGAAAGCTCGGCGAGCCGGAGACCAATTGCTGCATCGCCCGCTGCGCCTCGTCGACCCGTCCCTGGTCGGAGAGGTCGATGGCCTTCGAATACTGGAGCAGGGCCTCGAGGCTGGGGGCCTTCACCCTACGGCGCGCGGCGCTGTCCCGGAGCTTCAGGTCGATGCTCGCGGCGAGCTGTTCGACGAGCCGTTGCTCGAGGTCGAAGACCTTGTCCCTGGGCCCACGCGCGCTCGCCGTGGCGACGACCTTCGAGCGGTCGGCCTCGATCAGCCGCGCGTCGAGCCGCAGCTCCTCGCCCGAGGTTCCGATGGCGCCGGTGAGCAGATAGCGCGCGCCGATGAGCTTGCCGACCTTGGCCGCGGTCGCCGGGTCGAAGTGCTTGGTCTTCTGGAGCTTCAGCTCCCCGAAGAGCGACTCGAGCTTCTCGCGCTCGACCACCGAGACCCCGTCCCAGGCGACCAGGTCGGTGATGATCATGTCGGCGAGGCCCTTGCGTAGCACGTCGAGGTCGGCATGGCCGGTGTTGTTGTCGAAGTAGAGGACGGTGACGACCGGCTTGGTCGGCGGCGCGCTCGCGGCGAGGGTGGCGGCGAGGAGAAACGCGGGCAGCATCGAGCAAGCCTCCAGGGGCGATGGGGCGAACGCGCCTCAGGATAGCGCGCGTTGCCGGCGACCGATGATCCCGCCCCTGCCGCGGTGCGACCCACAGGCCTGCTGCGCCATCGCAGGTCCGTGCGCCAGCCGAGCGGAAAAATCCGCGCTGCAGAGAGGGCGCGCAGCGCCGCCCCGAGTGCCAGCGTGCGAAGCGGTGGCCTGGCGAAGCGTTCTCGAGTCGACTTGGACTTCGGCCTCGGTGGCTTTTCGGCCGTCCGTGCCCCGGCCATCGGCGACCACCACCTCGTCCGCCAGGCGCAGCGCCTGCGAGTCGGCAATCACTCGAGCTTCGTTCCAGGTCGGGATGACGACCGAGACGTACCAGCAAGCCTCCCTGTCAGACCGTAGGTGTGGTTTTCCGAGCGCGGCGCGGGTCGATCTCCCGCAGCACGCGCTCGGTCTCTGGCGCCTCGATTCCCCCGTGCTCGAGCCGCCGCCCGAGCACGGCCAGGTCCGCGAGGTCATCCACGCCGTCCCAGCGGTCGAGCAGCCGGAAGCTCAGGCCGAAGCTCATCAAGCGCCGCCGCAGCATCGCGAGCCTGTCGGGACGGCTCCATGGTAGGCCGGCGATGAGCCCCTCGGGGCAGGTACGCGCACCGATCAGGTAGAAGCCGCCGTCGCCCGACGGGCCGAGCGCCACGTCGCAGCTCTCGAGCGACTCGACGGCATCCTCGAGCAGCGAGTGCGGGATCCCCGGCGCGTCTCCCGCGATGACGAGCGCCGCGTCGCCCACTGCGATGGCCCAGGTCAGGACGCGCTCGAGCCGGGTCCCAGGGTCGCCCCGGCCTTGCAGCCACCACTCGCCCTGCGGTCGTGGCTGCCAGCCCGGTTCTGGCGGCGAGCTCGTCGCGAGGACCGGGCGCGCCCACGGCAGTTCGCAGACCTGGGTCCAGGTGTCCTGGAGAGAAGCGCGGGCGAACGCCGCGGCGTTCGCCGCTCCAATCGATTCGGAGAGCCGCGTCTTCACCTGTCCGGGAAGCGGCGCCTTCGCGAAGACGCAGACGCAAGCTCTCACGTCTTGGCTCCGTCGGATTTCGAGCCGGCCCCTGCCGCGCAGCCGAGGCGGCGGCATGCGCCGACATTCTGCGGCCAGGCCGCGCCGATTCGGGCAAGTCGAGGAAGATCGTCGGGATCGTAGAGTGAGCTCATGGCGATCTCTGGCTTCGAGGCGTCGCGAGGCTGCGGCTAGGGCGCGGGGTCCGGCAAGGGACCGGGGGCTGCACGGCGATTGGTTGGTTGGGAAGTCGACCGAGTTGCCGACAAGCCAATCCAGTCCCCACGCGAGTCCGACGCAGGCCTTCGGGCGGCTGTCTCCTCGATTCCGTGGGGCACCGTGCCCGAGCGCCCGCGCCCCGCGCACAAGGGCGCTCGCCGCGTGCTGAGTGTCGTCGCTTCACGACGCCTCGGGCTCGGCGAATGAGCACCGCGACGAACTCGCCGCAGCCGGGGGACCACACCATCCAAGTGCTCTTCGGGCGAATCAGGGCTCGCGGACGCCCTGTCGGCGAGACCTCGGGGCCGAACTCGCCCGAAAGTGGCCCGCAGGTGGGCCCGGGGCACCACGCCGGTGAAGGCGAGAGCGCCGGGGCCGGTCAGCGCGACCGTGTCGTCGAGCCGATATCGCCAGCGTCTCGCGAGCCAGCGCCCTGGCGCGTTCCACAGGCTCAACCAGACCGTGGCTGCGGCGACGATGCTTCCGAGGGGTAAGTAGCCGGTAGCCCAAGTGCGGAGGATGCGGCGAGTTTGGTCGCTCATCGGGAGGGGAGGGGTGCCAGATCGGATGTGGGGGGTCAACCGGGGCGGTGCCGGGCACGCAGGCCGGTGCCGGGCACGCAGGCCGGTGCCGGGCACGCCAGCCGAGCCGGCCCTGCTCCCCTTTTTGAGGGCCCAAGGCCTGGTCGGGCACTACCTCATTCCGACCGCATCGGCGACCGGAGACTCGACCCGGAAGACGCCGCCGTCTTCGCCTCCCACGAGAATCCTGGCGGCGGCGCCAACCGCACTGACCCGAGGGAGCGACCAGCCCCCCGGGCGGGAGGCCGCAAGGCCTACGCCACGCGTTTCCACGGCGATCAGCCCCCCGCCTTGGGTGCCGAAGAGCACCCGGTCTCCCCAGACCGCAACCGCGCCCGGATTCACCTCGTTCGCGTGGCGCTCATCGAGCTCGAAGGCCCGTGTCTCATGCTCATCGACCAGCACCACCCCGCCGTTGTCGGTCCCCGCGAGCACGCCCTCGCCCCAGGGCGCGAGCGCCAGGACCACGTTGGTGCGGGCTGCCTGCACTCCGAACACGAGCGGATGCCAGGCCGCCCGGACGACCACAGCGGACTCGAGCGCCTCGAGAGCCGCCGAGTGGACGCCGTTGGGGCTCCCGAGCCACAGCCTGTGCCCGGTCGCCGCCATCGCAGTCACTCGGATGCTCGAGCCGTCGTGGGCGGTGAGGGCGACGCGCTCGAACGCGCGATCACGCAGGACGAAGACGCCCTCGACCGTACCCGCGAGCAGCGCGTCGCCTGACGCAAGCAGCGCCTCGGTGGCGATTCCCTTCAAGTGCCTGCGGACCAACTTGCCCGCCCCATCGATCTCGAGGACGCCCGCGTAGGTAGCGGCAAAGACGTGGCCCGCGTGCTCTGCGAGCGCGTTGATGAACCGCTCGCGGCCACTGACCCCGAGGGCCGCGACGGGCAGATAGCCGCCCTCGCACCGCTCGAGCCGGAAGACACCCGTGTCGAAGCCGCCCGCCCAGACCGCCTCGTCGGTCTCGAGGAGGGCGGAGACGCGGCCGGGGAGCCTCGCAACCTCTGACAACGCGCGCGCAGGGCCCTGCTCGATAGGATGAGTCGAAGCCGCCGGCGGCAGGCTCGGGTCCTCGAGCATCGGGAGCGCGAGGTGCCGCAGTCGCTGCCAGCCGACGGCGGCGGCCGCCGCCCCGACACCCGCGAGCAGCGCCGCGAGCGTCAGGACGACGGTCACCTTGGAGCCGGACCGGGTCATCGCGAGGCCTCGATCCGCGCCACGGCGCGCGCCTTGCGCCAGGCGAGCAGCCCCATTGCCATCGACAGGCCGAAGAGCGCGAGGGTCGCGGTCACCAAGGGCCCTCGCTCGGGCTCGCCGACGCGCACCTCGTAGAAGCGCCGGGTCACGTTGCCCGCCGCGTCCGAGGCGGCGATCTCGAGCTTGGCGGCGCCGTGCTTCCAGCCCTGGGGCACCTTCAGGTTCGCGACGTAGGCGCCGAGCAGCCCCTCCATCTTCGCGGTCCTCACCTCGCCCCAGGGCGCGCGCACGAGCACCTCCTTGACCTCCATCGCTCCCTTGAGCGCGTCGCCGAGCCCGCCCGGCGAATCCTTCGTCGCGAGCTGCGCGAGTCGGGCGAGCGCGAGCGCCGGCTTGATCTCCAGTCGCAACGCTTCTCCGGGCCGCACGCTGTCGGGCGCACCGATCACCGCCACCGACGCCGGAGTGGTGTCGACGCGAATCGGCGCGGTCTGCACCTCTTCGCGCCCGTCCCCGTGGCGCAGCGCGATGCGCGCGCTGAAGCTGCCGTCCGGCCAGTCTGGCGGAACGAGGAAGCGCAGCACGAAGTCGCCGCTCACCGGATCGAACAGCGCCTCGCGTGGCTCGTCGCCGAAGGGCAGGGTGACGATGACCGACTTGACCGAGGCCGGGGCGCGCACGCGGATCTCGGGGTCGCCCGGCTTGACGCGTGCCGGCAGCACCTGCGCGGTCGCCGCGCCCTCGCCGAAGATGCCGTCGGCCGAGACGCCCTCGGGCAACTCGTTGGGGACGAGCATCTGCGTGAGCGGCAGGCTTGGGTCGGTGAGCAGCTCGCGCTCGACGGCGACGAACGAGGTGTAGGCGGTCACCAGCTTGAACTGCAGACCGAGCCGGGTGATCTCCTCGACGTCCTGGCCCTGCGGTCCGTAGGGATTGCGGAACGAGATGTCGTCGATCTTCCGGCGCGCCCAGAGCGTGCCAATGACCGGCTGCTCGGCGCCCTTCTGCCCGACCTCGAGCGGGATGCGCTGCCTGAAAGGCGCGAGGCCGAGCTTGGCGTCGAGCGTGATGGCGCCGCTGCCTCCGCCGTAGTAGCGGGCGACGACCACGAGCGGCTGACCGGCGAAGAGATCGGGCAGGCGCTCGGGCAGCAGCTCTTTCACCGTGACGCCGTCGAAGCTCAGGCTCAGATCGGTGAGCACCGGCCGGTCGAGTCGCGAGAAGAGCCGGCCGACGGCCTCCTCGGGATCTTCGCGGTAGCCGACCACGTCCGAGGCGCCGCGGCCAACGCGCGCCATGCCGTCGATGAGGTAGCGGTTGACCGACGAGCCGATGCCAAAGGCGAAGACGCGCGCCGCCCCGCGGGTCTTGTCGATGGCTTCGAGGATTTGCGTCTCGTTGCCGATGAAGCCGTCGGTGCAGAAGACCACCATCCGCAGCCGGCGCGGATCTTCCGGCGGGCTGAGCGCGGCGAGGATGCCCTGCAGCATCTCGGTGCCGCCTCCGCCATAGAGGTTGCCAAGCCAGCCCTGGGCCCAGCGCACGTTCTCTGCCTCGTTCGGCAGCGGCGAGCTGCTCATCGCGGTCGCGCTGCCATCGAAGGCGACGATCTGGAAGGTGTCGTCCGGTCCGAGCTTCTGCAGCGACTCGACGACGAGTCTCTTCGCCGTCTCGATGGGCGAGCCGGACATCGAGCCCGACTTGTCGAGGAGGAAGACCACCTCCTTCGGCCGCACGATTGAATCGGGCACCACCGCGGGCGGCTGGACGAAGAGCATCAGGTAGTCCTCGCCCTTCTCGCGCTGCACGAGCGCGTGGGCCTGTGGCATCGCGCCGGCGGGCCGATAGGCGAGGACGAAGTCCTTGTTCGGCCTGCGGTCGTCCTCGGCGAGCGCGACCAGGCGCGCGCCGTCGCCGTCCAGGCCGGTGACGATGCGGTGGCTCTTCGCCCCGACGTCGCCGAAGGCCCTGCCCGGCAGCAGGCGCACGAGGATGTCGAGGTCGTTCGCGCTGCGGAAGCCGGGGCCGACGACCGGGGGCGTGATGCGCGAGGCGTCCTTCACCTGGTCGGTGTCGGGCGAACTGCCCGGGCCCTGCTTGCCGATGGGATTGCCCGGGATGTAGCGGGGGCCGACGGTGGTGGGGAAGACGAAGAGGTAGCGCCCGTGGTCAAAGGGCACCTCGTGGACGTAGCGCAGCACCACCGCGACCGTCTCGCCGGGCGGGATGTTGGCGACCGACTGGGTGAACAGGTTCGGCCGCTCCTGCTCGGTGAGCGCCGCCGTCTTGCCCTCGCGGCGCGCGGTCTCGTACGTCTGGCGCGCCTGCGGGCGGCGCATCACCTCGCTGTAGACCACGCGGCGCCCGATGCGAAAGTACATGTCGGTCACCGCGGCGTTGGCGGGCAGCGGGAAGGCGTAGACCGCCTCGAGCCGGGTCGCCGACGGGTTGGCGTAGAGCTGCTGGACTTCGACGCGGGCGACGTTGCCCGAGACCTCGGCGAGCACCTTGGTGCCGCGCAGCGGGAACTCGAGGACCTTCTCGCCGTTTGCGTCGAAGCCCTCGAGCGAGGGCGAGGAGCGCTCGTCCTCGCCGGTCGCGTTCGCCGCGCGGGGCTCGGGCAGCGAAGGCTGGGGATCGAGGACCGCGCTCTCGATCATGTTGGTGAGCATCGCCCCGAGGTCGGCGGGGAGCGTCGTCGGGCTCGCGACCTCGGCGTCGGGAGGCGAGGCGAGGCCCGAATCGACGAGGGGCGCAACCGCGGGCGAGCGGTGGGGCGGCGCTGCGGACGAAGCATCCGGCGCGCGGCTCTGGGAAGGTTGACAGGCAAGAGCGAAGAGGGCTGAAGCAACGAGACACAGGCGAATCGGGTATGGGCGCATGGCATTCCTCCGGGTGCCCGCCCCTCAGAGCAAGGCGTATGCCCCTGCGCGCTGTCGCTCGGGGCCACTCGGGCAGCGCCGCTTCTGCCGCGGGTCCCTTGCCGCACCTGTAGCAATCGAGCCGCAGCCTGCCTGGCGGCAGGCCTGACAATGACGAGCGGCAACCGAGCACGGCCTTGCCGTCAGCGACCCGCGCCGCCGTGCGGGGCTGTAGAATGCCCGCCCATGGAAAACCGAATTGTCGCCCTCATCCGCAGCGGCCGCGAACAGCTCGTCGACCGCTTTGCGATGCGCCTGCTCGAGACCATCCCGCAGTACAGCCGGCTTGGCGGACCTTCCTTGAGGGCGAGCATCGACGCCTTTCTCGAGCGGTTGCTCGAGCTGACCGTGAGCGATGACAAGCGTCCGATGGAGGAGCGGATTGCCGAGATCTCGCGCAGCCGGACCGATCAGGGTTTCAGCCCTTCGGACTTTCTCCACGCAACGCTGCTCGCCCAGCCGGTCTTGCGCGATCACGTGCGAACCGCCGGCCCCCGCGACGATCCGGACTTCGCCCGCGAATTCGCGCGCATCGAGGCGCTCCTGAACGCCGTGGCCATCTCGGCCGCCAACATCTTCGCGGAGACGGTCACCGCGCAGCTCCAGTCGAAGAACGACGAGCTCAATCGCCTCAACCAGCGGCTGCTCGTGCAGGAGAAGCTGCTCAGCCACGAGGTCGTCGGAGCGACCCGCGCCCTGCAGTCGGCCAACGAGTTCAACAGCCGGGTCATCAGCAGCCTGTCGGCCGGGGTGCTGGTCGTCGACGCGAAGACGCGCAAGATCACCCTCTTCAGCGGCCGCGCCGAGGAGATCCTCGGGTTCGGGGCCGAGAAGGCGCTTGGCCTGGACGTTGCCGACGCAATGGGCTGCCTCGAGAGGGCGGAGGCCGAGAGGCTCATCGCCACAGTCCGCCAGTTCGGCAAGCTGCCGCTCACCAAGATGTCGCTCGCGACTCCCGGCGGCCGGCACCGCGCCGTCTACGTTCGCGCCGAGCGGCTCTTCGACCCGGAGGGCCGGCCCGAGGCGACCGTGGTCATCTTCGACGACGTGACCGAGCGCGAGCTGCTCATCGACTCGTTCTCGCGCTACGTCTCGCGCGACGTGCTGCAGCGGCTGCTCGCACGCGGCGAGCTCAAGCTGGAGGGCGAGAAGCGCACCTGCTCCATCCTCTTCGCCGACGTGCGCGGCTTCTCGGGCATCGCCGAGGAGCTGCGCCCCGAGCAGCTTCACGAGCTGATCAACGCCTACTTCCGCGTGATGATCGCCGCGGTCAGCGCCCACGGCGGCTTCATCGACAAGTTCGTCGGCGACAAGGTGATGGCGCTCTTCGCGAGCTCGCAGGACGCCTCGCGCGACGCCGACGCGGCCCTGCGCGCCTCGCTCGCCATCCAGGACCGCATCGGCACGCTCAACCACGAGCGCGGCGAGCGGGGCCTTGTCCCCATCGTGGTCGGCATCGGCGTGAACACCGGCGAGGTGGTGCTCGGCAACGTCGGCAGCGAGGAGCGAATGAACTTCACCGCCATCGGCGACGCGGTGAACATCGCCGACCGGCTACAGGCGATCGCCGCTGGCGGCGAGGTGCTGCTCGGCGAGGAGACCGCCCGGCTCGTCGAGCCGCGGTTTCGCCTGGTTGCGCGTGGGCCGACGCCCATTCGCGGACGCATCCGCAAGGTCGAAGTCTTCGCTATCGAGCCGCACGCCCAGGCCTGACCTCAGGTCCGGCAAGACCGAAGGAGGCGAGCGATGCCCGCATTCGTCGCGTTCGTCATCGTCATGGTTGCCCTCGTAACCGTCCTGTCGCTTCGCCACACGATGCGCCGGCACCAGCGGATCGCGGCGGTGCTCGAGAGCGTCTCGTCGAGCGTCGGCGGCAGGGTACAGGCGGGCCACTGGTTGACCGCGATGCCTGTCCTGCATTTTCGCGTACGCGAGTTGGCCGCCTGGCTCGAGCTCACCTCCAGCGGCGGCAAGCACCCGGTGCTCTACACCGAGATCACCGTCAAGCTGAGCGGTGTCGACGTGCTGCCCTTGCGCCTCGCACCCGAGGGGTTCCTCACCAAGGTCGGCAAGCTTCTCGGTTTGCAGGACGTGGAGGTCGGCGACAAGGCCTTCGACGCCGCCTTCTCCATCGCGACAAGCTCGCCCGGCCCCCTCATGCGGTTCCTGTCGCCGAGCGTCCGGCAGATGATCCTCAGGCTCCGTGCGCTCGGGAGCGGCTTCGAGCAGCTCTGGATCGAGGTCGAGGGGCGGCGTTTCTTCTTCCGCAAGCATTCCTGGATCGAGGAGGAGTGGCAGTTGCGCCAATTCCTCGAGACCAGCGTGCAGATCGTCGAGGCCTACCTCGAGACCATCGGCCAGCGGCAGCTCTCGCCGCCGGATCCAGAGCGCTGCCCGGTGTGCAAGGACCAGTTGGGCGAGCGTGTGCAGGCCTGCAGATGGTGCGGCGTGGGGCACCATGCGGAGTGCCTCGAGCTCAACGACGGCTGTGGGCATTGCGGGTCGAAGGCCGAGAGTTCGGGAGGGTCGTCCGCAAAGGCCGAAGGGTGAGCCGCCGGGCAAGCCTCATCCTCGCTCCTGTCTCAGTGTGTCCTCGCGGTGCTGCGCCCGGTGGTCCGCGTGCCTCGTCGGGCGAGGGCTGGAATCCGCGTGGGAGGGCTGGCCGTTCGGTGCGAATGCAACCCTGGAGCAAACGACGATGACCCGCACCCTCGACGGCATCTCCCACGTGATCTGGGACTGGAACGGGACCCTGCTCGACGACGCCTGGCTGTGCATCGAGGTGATGAACGGCCTGCTCGGTCGACGCGGCATGACCCTGCTCGATGCCGAGCGCTATCAGCGCGTCTTCGCCTTTCCGGTGCGCGAGTACTACCGGCGGCTCGGCTTCGATTTCGCCGCCGAGCCCTTCGAGCAGGTCGGCACCGAGTTCATCGAGGGCTACCAGGCCCGCCAGCACGAGTGCCGGCTGCAGTCCGGCGCGCGCGAAGCGCTCGCCGAGCTCTCCGGACGCAGCCTGACGCAAAGCGTGCTCTCGGCGAGCCAGCGCTCGCGGCTGGTGGCGCAGGCCGAGGCGCTCGAGGTGCGGGCGAGCTTCGTGCGGATGATCGGGCTCGAGGACCACTACGCGGGCGGCAAGCTCGAACAGGGGCGCGGCTGGATAGCCGAGCTTGGCCTCGCCCCACGCTCCGTGCTGCTGGTCGGCGACACCGACCATGACGCCGAGGTGGCGCGGGAGATGGGCGTGCGCTGCCTGCTCGTGCCGAGCGGGCACCAGTCGACCGAGAAGCTGCGCGCGAGCGGTGCGACGGTGCTCACTTCACTCGCTCGGCTGTTCGACTGAAGGTCCGTCGAGAAATCATTCTTCGCCCCCGGGCCGGTTCCGCTCGCCCTGAGCGTAGCTCCCGACGCGCCAGCGGCGAGAGCGGAGTCGAAGGGCCCCTCGACTTGCGGCCTCGCAGGCTCGGCCTACGCTCGGGTTCACCGGGGGGGAGCGGGCCGAGTTCAAGGAGATTTCCCGACACCTCGAGAGAGGCGCCGGGGGCTTCACGCGCCGCGCCGCCGCCCGCGCAGCCCCAGGGCGAGCACCAGGCCCGCGGCGAGCGGCACGCCCGCTGAGCTCGCGCAGGTGCAGCCCTGGCCGCCGGCTTGGCCGACCGCCTCGCCGTCGTCGCCCTCCGAGCCGCCGTCGCGTCCTGGTACTGAACCGTCGGCCTCGGAAAATCCGCCGTCGGTGGGCGGAGAGGCGAACGTCAAGCAGTTGCCGCGGCTGCAGTTGGGGGCCGAGGCCGGGCACTTGACGTAGCGACACGGGTCGTCGACGCACTCGCCTTCGACGCAGACGAGCCGCTCTCTGCACGTCGCCTCGCAGGCGCACGAGCCGTCCAGGCAGGGATCGGCGACGCACGCGCCGTCCTTGCAGACCTGGCTCGAAGCGCAGCGGGTCGTGCAGGCGGGGATGCAGGTGGCGTCGCGGCAGAACTGGTCGGCGCCGCAGGCGATGCCCTCGCACGGGTCGGGCTCGCAGCGGCCCAGGTTCATCTGTGCCGAGCCGAAGCTGACGAAGTCGGCGACGCACCTCTGTCCATCCGGGCAGCCGTTCGAGTAGCAGGAGTCGTCGCAGGTCCTCGAGCCGAGCTCGCCGGCCGCAACCGTGGCGATGGCGTCGAAGGCCGCGGTCAGGCTCGCGCTGTCGTTCGCCTCGTAGTAGCGGCGCGCCGAGTCGGTGCGCGCGGTGCCGCCGGCGACCGCCATCTCGTCGAGCGTGGCCGGGTCGACCCCTGAGCCGAAGCCGATGACGAAGGTCTTCACGTCGCGCGCGGGCTCGTCCGAGCGCAGGGCCTGGACCGCCCCGACCGCGTAGCTGCGCGTGCCGCTGGTGGCGTGGTCGTACGGGAAGTCCGGCTTGCAGGTGGGCGCGCCGTCGGTGATCAGGATGACGTACTTCGGCCGGCCGCTGTCGTTGAGGTCGGGGAGGCTCTTCGCGGCCTCGAGCGCTTCGCCCGTCGGCGTCGCGCCCCCCGGCGAGTAGCGCGCGAGGGCCGCGTTGATCTCTGCGGACCTGTAGAAGTCGCACGAGACCTGGTGCGTCCCGGCCCCGCAACGGTTGTCCGACGGATAGAGCATCAGGCCAAAGCGCATCGTCGACTGCCGGGGCACCTGTCTCGAGCCGACGGTGACCGTGCCTGCCGTGAAGGCCTCGATGGCCGCCTTCGCGTTGGTCCACTTGGCGCTCTCGGCCATCGAGCCCGACTTGTCGAGCACGATGTACATGTTCGGGCACCGGGCCGCGAAGGCACCTTCGGCGTACGCGAGCGAGCAGGCGACGAGAAGCGCGGGAGCACAGCGTGAGGGGAGCATCGCGACCTCCGGGGGCGGCCAGCGTCCAACTGCGACCGGTCCAGGATAGGCCTCACCTCGGGTGGGCCGCCAACCCGCCCTCGGCCGGTCGCACGTGTAGCCGCAGGGACACGAGGGCATCCCGTCCGGCCGGGCTACGAATGGGCGAGCGGCGCGCCGCAGAGGCGATTGAAGAAGGTCGGTTTACGCCTGCCCGCTGCGGCCGGGGCCGAGTGGCTCGCCAAGGGCAAGAGTCGCTACGGGCCCCAGGAGGCTCGCAGGGCGAGCAGGGGAGGCCAAGCTTGCTAAGGCACGGCTTTGTCGTGCGCTCGGCCGCACGGGCCCTCTGGGGCTTCCTGGCGGCCGATCGGCATTCTCGAACGCTTGCGGTGGCGCCCCTGGACCCGCGCGCGAGCCGGCGGGAGCCGGGTCACTCGCCCGGCTCTACAGCGATGCCTCACCCGTCATGCGCGAAGCCCCGCGAGTGCCGCGCCTACAGGGAGGCTCGCGGAGCCTCGGCGGCGATGAGGTTTTCGGGGCGCTTCGCCTGCTGCACGCCGCGCGGCACCGCCTGTAGGAAGCAGCCGTACTGCTTGATCTCCTCGAGCCGGCAGCTCCAGTAGAGCTTGCCCTCGTGCACGGTGATGTCCGGACAGCCGTCGCACATGTTCTGCCGGCCATCGGCGAGGAAATCGACCGGCTGGATGATGGTGATGGCCTGCAGGTGCGCCTTGCGAAGCAGGTTGGTCGGCCGGCGTACGACCTGGCGCGCGTAGTTGAGGGCGATGTCGCGCATCCCCTTGTCAAACGGCGAGAAGGCCAGCGCCGTGGCACGCCCGTGGGACAGGAAGCGCGGGTCCGAGTAGCTCAGCCAGCGCCTACGGAGCCAGTGCGAGCCGTACTGGACCGCTTCCATGAAGCGCGGGGTCACGTAGCCGAGGGTGGTGTCCCTGGTTGCGACGCGCACCCCGAGCAGCCACTTGGTGCTCTCGGGGTCGACCGTGCCGTTGAGGTAGGCGCTCGGCTCGAAGGTCGGCTCGACCTCGCGGATCTTCTCGACGACGTCCTGCGCCTTGAGCACCTTGTCGCCGCCCCACTGGGTCTCTTCGTAGGTCTGCCCGACGTCGATGCGCTCGCCGTTGGCGTAGTAGTCGAACTGCCCCATCAGGCGCGGCTCCCGGTAGAGGATGAAGACGACGGTGTGGACGATGTCCGGGTGCTTGGCCGCCCAGCGCACGACGTCGGGGACCTGATCAAGCGTGGTGTCGACCACCGTCTGGTTGAAGGAGCAGGCGATGCCGCCCTCGCTCGCGAGCATCTCGGCGAGGCGCTGCCGCAGCCGGTTGTGCCCCTCCTCGGAGGTCGTCGGCGAGTCGGGGCGCTTCTGCGAGGTGTCGACGTGGAAGGTGAAGCCGAAGACGCCGGCGCGCTTGAGGTCGCGCAGCATCTCGCGGGTGAGCGCAAGCCCGTTGGTGTTGAGGATAGGCTTCCAGCCGCCCTGGCGGATCATGCGGGTGATCTCGACGATCTCCGGGTGGACGAGGGGGTCGCCGCCGGCCACGCTCATGCAGTCCGAGTTGCGCTCGCGGCGAAAGACGGCCAGCTCCGAGGCGATTTCGCGCAGCGACTTGTGATGGCCCGACTTGGTGTCGCGGTAGCACCCCTCGCACGCGAGGTTGCAGCGCGGGGTCACCTCGAGCCAGGAGATTCCGTTGTCGGTGAGCGACCAGGGGAGCCGAAAGTAGCTCTTGGGCTGCAGCCTCCTTGTGCCCGCGGCGGTCTCAGTCTGGCTGATCATCAGGCTCTCCTTTGGATGGATGCCAGCCGGAGGCATGCTCGCTTTCGTGCCTGCCCGCCCGACTTAGCGCCGAGTAGATGGTCGCGCCGACCTCTCGGGTCAATCGACCCGATTGGGCCAGCGGCTGACCTCCGGGGCGTCTTTGGAAAGAGCCGAGCGCGAGATGCTGCCGCGCACCTCGGGAGGCGCCCAGGCGCAGCGCCGCCCGAGCCCCGGACTTCGGCAAAGCGAGCGGTCATTGTCCGCGGCCTAACCATTGGTGGGCAGCAGGGTTGGCGGTATGAAAAGCCGTCCTTCGCCGAGGTGACCGATGACCCGCCTGATCGCTCTAGTTGCCGCTGCCCTCTTCGTCTCTTCTTCCGCCCAGGCGCACGACCGCGCCGACCGTGCCGAGAAACGCCCGGACAAGCGCGAGCTTGGTCAGGACCGCCGTGAGCTTCGCGACGACCGCCGCGACCTGGCCGAGCTCGAGTCCATCCTGGCCGACCTGAGACGCGCCCGCTTCCGGAACGACAGGCGGGGCCTTGCGAACATCGATGAGCGGCTTCGCGCGCACCTGCAGGCCGAGCGGTTCGAGACCCGGCGCGAGCTCGCCCAAGACCGAGCAGAGGTGAGGCGGGACAACCGTGAGGTGCGTGCGGCTGACCGCCAAGACCTGCGGGACGACCGGCGCGATCGCCGCGACGACCTGCGAGATCTCAAGGCCGAGAAGCGCATGTCCGCCGAGCGCGAGCGCATCGCCTCGGAGCTCTCCTCGCTCTCTGGCCGGCAGAATCGTCGCAGCCTCGACCGGAAGGAAGCGCTCGTCGGTGAGCTCATCGGGATGGCCAGGCGAGAGCTCGCTGAAACCAAGCAGGAGCTCCGCGAAGACCGTCGCGAGCTTCGCGAGGATAGGCGGGAGCTGCACGAGGATCGCCACGACTCGCGGCGGGGCCGGTGAGGCCTGCGGGCGGGGCGGTGAAGCCAAACCTGTGGTCCCCCCCAGCGGTCGAGCGCTTTGCCGCGACGGCCGTCAGAAACCCCTGATCGCGCGGCTCAGGTCGACACGCACCCGGCCTGCCCAGTCACGCGAGTCCAGGTCGTACCAGCCGGACAGGCTGATCCGCGCATCGGCGAGACCGAAGGAGTAGGAGCCCGAGAGCCGGCCGTCATTCAGGCTCTCCCAGCCGACGTAGGCCCCGAGCGCTCCGGCGACCGCCACGCCCGTGAGCACCGGGCGCTCGCGCAGGTTCTCCTCAAACAGCTCCCGCGGATCGATCAGGCGCCCCACGACCCGTCCGGCGACGATGCGCCCCGCGCCGACCACGTCGATATCCGGCCTCGCGCCGAGGCTCACCGCGAGCGCGAGGTCGTAGTCGTCGAGCAGGAAGCTTAGCGTCGAAACCCGACCCTCCAACGGCAGTGAGGGCTCGAGCAGAATCTGCAGCGGCAGCGAGCTGTTTCGGCGCCGCCCCGGTGCCGGCGAGCCGGCGACGAAGGCGAGCTCGCTCGTCGCCGACCCCGCGGCCGCGAGGCCGGCGATTCGCAGAGGCACGTCAGGCGGTCGCCGGGCTGGCAGTTCAGTTGAGGCCGCGACGCAGAGCTCTGGCCTGCATGCCCCCAGGACGAGGACGCATACGGCAACCAGCCAGCGCCATCCGCGCCACGAAGCCCCCATTACTAAACAAACTTAGGCGCCCGAGAGGGTGCTACCAGTCGTAGCCGTCCAGGCAGGAGAGCGGGTCGGAGGCGCGAGCAAGCGCGCTATTCGAGGACTTTGAGCAAAGCAAAGCCCCTTGCCCGGTTGGACAAGGGGCTCGGGTCATGCCTGTCGAGAGCGTGTTCGCGACAGCTCGTTTGCCGCTGGCCGCCGTCGCAGCGCTTTTAGCCGGCGGCGGGGCTTCTCATCAGCCGGATAGCCGCCCGGGTGCCTTTGGCCGCCGGGCGATGCGGGCGTGCGCAGCCCCGGCCTGAAGGTCAGTGGGTGTCGACCACCTCGACGCTCAGTTGCGCGGTCGCGCCCGCGCCACCGGCGCCCTTCGGGAAGGTGACCGTGAAGTTGCACGTGCCGACCGTCTTGCCGTTCACCTTGATCCAGCGGTTCTCGCTGGCCGCGTCTTCGCCGGTCGCGAGCGTGTTTTCCACGCCGCAGACCTCGGCCGTCAGGACCTCGACCGACATCGCGGCCCGCCCCTGGCAGACGGGCTTGCCGGCGATGGTCGGCACTACCTGGAACAGGCCGTCGGTGGCGACCAGCACCTTGTGCCCGACGTCGGTGTCAAACGAGGCGCCGTCAATCGCCCCCTCCTCGAAGATGCGGAAGCTGAGCGTGGTCGCGTCGATCGTCGAGGTGAGCGTCGCGGTCTGGGCCGTGGCGGCGGTCTTGAAGTGGAAGCGCTGCTGGTCCTTGCTCACCTGGTCGAGCGTAAGGGCGGCTGCCGGCTGCACGGTGAACGGATAGTAGCCGTAACCGATGACCGGCTCCTTGACGCTGCCCTGCTCGTAACGCAGGTCGAAGCCGACGACGATGTCGTGGCCGACGAGGTAGAAGCCCTCGGCCTCCTGCGAGCAGGTATGCCGGGCCTTGAGCACGTTGGGCTTGCGGGCGCGCATGGTGATCCAGTCGCTGACCGTCTCGCCGGTCTTCGTCTTCGCCTCCACCGAGACGTCGGTGGTGCCGTCGCCCACTCCCTCGAGCGTCAGCTTGTTGCCCAGCTTGCCGGCGACCTTCAGCACCGAAGGATCCTCGGTGGTCGCCTCGAGCAGCTCGACCGTCTGGCGGGTGCCGTTGGTGCGGACCTCGAGGTCGAGCTTGGCGCCGACGGCGATGGGCTTGTTGAAGTCGCGGACCTCGTCGTCGGCCCGGTAGGAGAACTCGAGGTTGCCCTCGTTGCCCGTGATCATCGACTGGCAGCCCGCGATTGCCACCGCGGCGAAGACCAGCATCGCGGCACGGATGGAGAGGATTCGCGTCATCGTCTGTTGCCTCCGGCAAGCCCCGGCCGGCTCCGGGGACAAGAGAAGGCGGGGATTGTAGGCAGCTCGATGGCCTCCCCGCCACCCGCGGGGCGCGCGGCGCGCCGGCAGGAGCAGAGCCGAGGGTCGATGGCTGCCCGCTCAGCGGCCGACGCTCGGGGTGTCGCGGTTTCCTGCGAGGAATCAGGATGCCAGCTCGGTCCCACTGACGCCGGCCGGCTCCCGCCGAGCGGCCTTCGCAGGCAGTGGCTGCCCTCCGGATCCCATCGCCGGACAGCAAAGCTTCGCCAGGTCGTGCGCCGGGCTTGATGGACGAGCGCGGAGACGGCTATGTACCGCGCGGTCGGATTTGGCCCGCCGATGCGGTCCGCGCGGCCTGTCTCGCCACCCCGGAGGACGAGCGATGGAAGCGAGCTCGACTCTCGACCTGACGGGGGCCGAGTTCCCGCGCTCGAGCGGTTACGACGCGGCGTGGATGCTCGACAACCAGATGGGACCGAACGCCCTGTGGCTCGCCGAATGGCTGACCGAGTCGATGAAGCTCGAGCCCGGCATGCGGGTCCTCGACCTCGGCTGCGGCAAGGCGATGACGAGCATCTTCCTCGCCCGCGAGTTCGGCGTCCGGGTCTGGGCCGTCGACCTCTGGATGAGCCCGGACAACAACTGGCGACGGGTCCAGGAGGCTGGCCTCGAGGGTCCCATCTGTCCCGTGCTCGCCGAGGCGCACGCGCTGCCCTTCGCGCAGGGCTTCTTCGACGCGGTCGTCTCGGTGGACGCCTACCACTACTTCGGCACCGACGAGCTCTACCTGCACTACCTCTCGCGGCTGGTCCGGCCGGGCGGGCAGATCGGCGTGGTCGTTCCTGGCCTGGCCCAGCCCATCGATGCCGGCGTGCCTGCCCATCTGCTCCAGCCGCAATCGAACGGCAAGGTCTTTTGGGAAGACGAGTGCCACAGCTTCAAGACCGCCGACTGGTGGCGCGCGCTCTGGAATCGCTGCAGCAAGGTCGAAGGCGTCAGCGCCGATCTTCAGCCGGACGGCTGGCGCCATTGGCGCGACTTCGAGCGGGCGCTCGAGGCGGCGGGCAAGGCCACCTTCCCATCGGACGCCGAGGCTCTCGAAAAGGACGCCGGACGCACCCTCGGCTTCGTGCGCGTGGTCGCGAGGCGCACCGAGGCCGAGGCGGTCAACCTCTACGACTCGGGGATCGGCAAGGCGGTCGGAATCGATCGCTGACCGGCAGGCCGGCCCGAGCGGCGCCGGTGAGGCCGGGGCCGGTGGCCCGGCTGTAGGCGGCGCCCGAGCGGCGCGGTAGCATCCCTCGCGACCACCACTCCCCCGCCGCGTGCAGAGCGTCGCGCACGCAGGACCCGCTTCATGCGCACCCGCCTGCTGTTCGTCCCGTGTCTGCTGCTCGCCACCCTCGGGGCCGCGCCCGTCCGCGCGGCCCAGAAGACCACCGGCGCGCAGCGCCAGCTCGAGCTTCTCGGTGGCATGTCCCGCGAGCAGCAGCTCGCCGCGCCCAACCAGCGCTTCCTGCAGTCGTTCGTGCGCCGCGGGGCGCTGCTCTACCTGCACCGGCTCGACGGCCTGGCCTGCTCCGACCTCTACAGCATGGGCGACGAGGTGCTCTTCACCGGAGCGGTCGGCAACAGCGACGGCTCCGAGCACAACCTGGTCTTCCTCGAAGGCACGGGGTCGCCGGCCCACCCCGACGGCGGGCCATACCGCCTGCCGGCCGACACCTGGCGCGGCCTCTGGCCACTCACCGCGGACCTCAACACCTTCTGGCACGAGGTCAATCACGAGCTGCTCCACGCCGCGGGCCTGGGGATAGCCCCGGCGCCCTACGCCGACTCGCTCGACACCCCGAGCGAAGGCACCGGCATGCGCAGTTGGACCGCGCTCACCTCGTCCGACGAGCACCATCCCTTCATCGAGGGCATCGGGCAGCGCGGCAGCGAGGCCTACGGGCTGCTCTTCGCCTTCGAAGAGGCGGTGCGCCGGGCCGACCTCGCCGAGTCCGAGTACCTCGCCGAGGGCCGGGCCATCGACCACTCCGTCGAGCGTCAGCTCTGGGGCGAGGCGCACGTGCGGTTCAGCGCCTTTCTCAAGGCGATGAAGCGCGTCGCGAACATGCCGCCCGAGGCGCTCGGCGCCTATCGGCAGGCGACCGGCGTCTTCTTCTCCACCGCCGAGCAGGTCGCCGAGTTCTACCGCTCCGGAGGGATGAAGCGGCTGCAGCGCGGCGAGGCGCTCGGCATCCGCCCGCCGGCCTGGGTCTTCTTCCCGGACTTGATGCGCATGCCGGTGCAGCTTGTGCTGCGGGACGCCGAGGGCCGCGACCTCGAGCAGCCCGGGATCGCCAGCACCGCCAAGTTCGAGATCAAGAACGGCATCTACCGCCAGGAGCTGAGCGTCGAGGTGCGCGCGCGCGGCTCGGCGTCCCGGCTGACCAGCAGCGCGCTGAAGAACCAGGCGATCGGCGGGCTCGTCGCGCGCGGGACGCTGCGCATCCGCGTCGTCGAGGACGAGCCGCTGGTGACGCTCTCGGTGCGCCAGGGCGGGCAGTCGACCGGCGGGGTCGCCGCTCCCGGCGGGCCGTCCCAGCAGCTCTTCGACCTCGATCTGTCGGTCAAGGACTCGCAGCCGGTGCGCGTCGTCTTCGTGCGGCGCAAGCTGCCGGAGCTACGCGAGGCGACGACCTACCACGTCGAATTCAGCTACGCGGACAAGGGCAAGGACGCGATCTACGACACCGCCACCGCGCAGGCGAGCTTCGCCCTCGGCCCCGGGGCGGCCGCGGCCAACCCGCCGACGTCGAAGGCCACGGCGCAGCCGCCCGCTCAGCCTCCGCCCTCGACCTCCGCTCCGGCTCCCGCCCAAGGCCAGCCGAAGACCGGCGAGAAGCTGGGCCTCACCTTCGGCTGGGGACCGCTGCCCGAGGGCTTCCGCGGCACCACCGGCTTCATGTCCGGCGATCAGTACGGACCGCACAACCCGCTGCCGGCCAAGGGCGAGCGTGAGCTGGTCACCGGCCCGGTCCTCTTCTTCGAGAAGGGCAAGTGGGCCACCAACGGCATCGTCGTCCAGCTCTTCGTGAACCGGCGCGAGGCGAGCTACGCGCTTCGCAACCACATCGAGGAGCTCTCGAAGAACAACCCGATGTTCGCCAACCTCTTCGAGCACCGCGAGGGCCAGGTCGGCGGACGGCGCGCTTTCGTGAGCCGGATGCGCGCGAACGGCGGGCAGAAGGTCAACTGGGTCTACAGCGTCGAGCTCGACCCCAAGCGCGCTCTCTGGGCGAGCATCCTCAGCGACCTCGACGTCAACGCCAAAAACAAGGGTGTCGCGCCCGCGCTCGAGCGCGGGCACGAGCAGCTCATCGCCTCGCTGCGCTTCGGCCCCGACGCCTCGCCGCTCGCCGTCTCCGTCCCCGCCGCCAAGCCGGTGCCCAAGGGCTTCACCGACGAGCCCATCGAGGAGAACGAGCTGCTGCGCCGGCCGCCGCCGCCGAAGACCGAGCCGAAGCGCTCGGCGAAGAAGCGCTCGAGCCCCGTGCAGTGCTCCTCCCCCGGCGGCTTTACGCTGACGCTCCCCGCGACCTGGTCGCGCGGAGCGCGGGCCGGCGCCGCCCAACTCTTCAACTCCAACGACCGGCGATTCGTCCTCGCCTGCCCCGACGCCGTGCTCACCGCGCCGCGCGACTTCGCGGGGTTTTGCGCCGAGCTGGCCGCCAATTGGAAGAGCCGCGACGGCGCGGCGCGCGTCGAGCAGCGCGAGTGCGGCTCGACCGCGTTGCTGCTGGTCGGAACCGGCAAGCCCGAGCGCCCGGTCTGGCACCTGTACGCGGGCCGTGGGAGCAAGGCGGTTGAGCTGCGAGCCCTCGGGGTCGCGGGGACGCGCGAGCCGCCTGGCGATCTCTTTGAAGCCGCCTGCCGGATTCAAGGGTTGGGCACGCCATGAGCGCCATCGCCTGTCCGAGCTGTGGAATCGCCTCCGAGCCCGGCGACCTCTTCTGTGGCCACTGCGGCGCGCCGCTTCCGATGGCCCGAGCCCGCGCCGCCGCCGCGTCGGCGCAACGTTCGTCGGGCTGCGGCTGCCTTGGGATGGGCTGCCTTTTCCTGCTCGTCCTCGGCCTGGCCGGTGGCGGCGGCGCGGTCTGGTACCTCGCCTCGGGCGAAGGTCCCGAGGCGCGGCTCGACGAGCTGCTCGACCGGATCGAGGGGCTCACCGAAGCGGGCCCGTCGAAGCCGGCGCGGCCCGTGTCGCCCGCCGCTTCGCGC
>ENA-UOOR01000856-UOOR01000856.1-fermentation-metagenome-genome-assembly--contig:-NODE-856-length-39482-cov-7.406701_pt1 | contig 39482 bp, 27 predicted proteins | sample MGYA00245780_ERZ724029 | MGnify/ENA primary metagenome ERZ724029 (study PRJEB28704, sample SAMN03018315) | fermentation metagenome | biome: anthropogenic terrestrial biome; feature: soil; material... | reverse complement strand
CCGATCTCCCGGCTCCCTCTTGGTTCCGGCTCGGCCGGCTTGGGGGTAGGTGCGAGGTCTCGCGAGTAGAGGGGATGAAGCCGTTCGCGGCAGCTCGAAAGCTTGCCAGCCCCCGGTCGCTCTGGGCGAAATCGACCGACCGCGCAGCGTCTCGGCCGGTGCCGCCTCGTTCTGCAAGCAGTCCCGTTCGCCCGAGTGCTCAAAATGGTTCTCGAGCTCGACTTCGACAGGCAGAGCCAACGCCGCCTCGCTCCACCAAGGCGAGCGCGAGCGGAGGTCCGTCGGAGGTTCGCTCGATCGTTGGCGGGGACTTGCGGGTCGCGCGGCTTCCATCGCCGAGGTTATGGCAAGGCTTGCCGGAAAACGCCAGCGGAAAGTCAGCCGATCACGCGCGATCCGCGCGAGTGCTTTGCGCGAGAGTGGCGGCAAGCGCCGATGCGAAGCGGTGCGTCCTCGTTCCATCGCCGAGGTTATGGCACCGCGATTCGAAAAACGCCAGCGGAAAGCCGACCGCTCAGAGCCACGCGCGATCCGCGCGAGTGCTTTGCGCGTGAGTGGCGGCGAGCGCCGATGCGAAGTGGTGCGTCCTCGTTCCATCGCCGAGGTTATGGCACCGCGCTTTGGAAAACGTCAGCGCGAAGGGTTGGTGCTCTCGAGGCCGGGTCGTGGGCGAGGGCCTGACGCCCCGTCTCCCGCGGGCGGCGAGCAGGATGGCGAGGAAGGCGAAGGTCTCGCGCGTGGATGTCTTCAATCCGGCGCGCGGCCGCCGCGAGAGTCGGCGTGTCGGTGGGCGGCTGGCGAGCTCATGGCGTTTGGCTCGCGGGCCGCGCGCTCGAAGGCATTGTCCGCGTACCAGCGGCCGGTGGGTGCCTGCGCTAGCCGGCCGCGAGATCCCGTCTGGGCGTCTCTCAAGGCGGTCGCGCTGTTTGCCCCGACGCCGCGGCTCAAGTGAACCGGGGCGCAGCGGTTCTTCCCACCGCCAGCGTCGCGCAAGCACTCCAAGCAGATGCCCGAGCGCGAGCGATCGAGCCGCCGCAATCCACGCGGCGATCGATTCCCGGCGGCTCTTCAGGACCAAAGAACGCGCCCGGCCGCCTGGACCGGGACGCAGGCTGCGAAAGGTGTTGGGGTCGAGTTCTGAGCTCGTTGGGTTACTGCACTTGATTCAGGCAACGATTCATGCTCCCGTTTCCTCGTTCCGCGTCGTTTCACCGCCAATTCCGGCCGCGGACACAAGCAGAGGGGAGGTCCAACGATGCTATCGAAGCAGGTCACCGACCGTCAGAAGTCGGCGACGCTCGTCATCGCGTCTGCGCGCGCGAACGAGGCGAAGATCGCGCAGGGCATGTACCAGCTTCTGGAGGTGCCGGTAGAGCACGGCACCCTACTCATCCAGAAGATGGGCAATCAGCTCGAGGGCAAGACCGGCGCGATGGTCGCCGCCGATCACGCCCACCTTGCCGAGCTCGGCGATGACGCCTCCGTGCGCGCCGAGCGCGACCAGCAGGCCGCGCGGGTCAATGAGCAGCTCGTCGACGTTCGCGACGTCATCAAGCTCGCCTTCGGCGACAACGAGCTGAAGAAGCTGGGCTTCGACGGACGCACTCCGGTTGATCCGGTTCAGGTTCATTCGCTCGGCAAGCTCGTCTGTGACAACCTCGCGACTTGGCAGCCCAACAAGCCATCGCGTCTCTCGGGCTTGACGGCGCAGAACGAGGTCTGGCGCGCCTCGATCTCCGATCCTCTCGAGAAGCTCGAGTCTTCGCTCGAGTCGGTCGCTCGCGAGACTCGCGAGGCCGAGGCCACCCAGGTCGCGAAGAATCGGGCCATCGAGGAGTACGACAAGGTCTTCGCGCTGACGGCGGGCTTCCTCAGTCTGATGCTCGAGATCATCGGTGAGCGCGAGCTCGCCAAACGCGTTCGCCCGTCGCGGCGGCGCGCCGGACAGATTGCCGAAGTCTCCGAGGCCACGACGACCTCCGACGTCGAGCAGCCGGCTCCTCAAGAGGGGTAGAGAGAAGCGGTGGATCGGGCCGTCGTGTGTCAGCTCAGGGGCACGACGGCCCTTCTTGTCTCTGAGAATCGACGGATTGGGCGAATAGTAGAGCAAGAACAAGAAGTTGCCCCGCCAGGCTGAGCCGTAGGAACGCGCCTGGGGATTTCGCGGGCGCGAGGATCAGCCGTAGGAACGCGCCTGGGGATTTCGCGGGCGCGAGGATCAGCCGTAGGAACGCGCCTGGGGATTTCGCGGGCGCGAGGATCAGCCGCAGGAACGCGCCTGGGGATTTCGCAGACGCGAGGATCAGCCGTAGGAACGCGCCTGAGGATTTCCCAGACGCGAGGATCAGCCGTAGGAACGCGCCTGAGGATTAGCCAGAGGCGAGGATCAGTCGGTTGAATGACACTTGGATTCTCCCAGGCGCGTCGATCAGCCGTAGCAACGAGGCGCGAACCCTCCCAGGCGGATCAATCCGCGGTGCGAACGGAGACGATCGTCTTCCGGCGAAGCGTCCGCATCCCTGCGCGAGCCGGCCTCGACTCCTTCAGAGCCTTCGTTCCACGAGACGACAGCCGCTCGTCGCCGCGCTTGCGCGGCAAGCCCTGCGGCAACTTCGCTCCCGGCCCGGTCCGCCCCCTATAATTGTCGCCTTTGAGTCGAAAGGAGAGAGCCAGGCGGAGTGCCGGGGATGCCCCGCGCGCCGGCCGGGCGCCCGGTCATGAACAGCGACGCCCCCGTCAATTCGAGCTGGCCCGTCGTGCGGCTCCTCCTGCGGCTCACGGTCGCCCTGAGCCTCGTCGGCTTCGCCTTTGTCGGCTACGTGTGGCTCATCTACCCGCTGTCGCCCGAGGAGCGCGCCGGCCTGCTGCGCGCCGTCGCCTTCACCCTGGTCCTGGGCGGCGCCGCGGTGTTGGCCTTCACCTGGGGCTATCTGCGGCCGCTGCGCGACGCGCTGGACGCGCTGTCGGCAGGCCGCCCGCCACCCGAGCGCCTGGCGCTCCGCGCCGGTGCGCGGGCGGGCTCGCTCCCGTTGCTCGGCGCCCTCCTCATCTCGCTCTTCTGGCTGCTCGGCGGCCTGTCGCTTCGCCCGACGCTCGAACGCGCGGGCATCACCAGCGACGCGGCGACCGCGGGACTCGTCGCCGGCCTGTGCACCGGGCTCATCTCCTCGCTGCTCTACTACTACCAGGCGATAAGCGACCTCTTCTCGCTGCGCCTGCGGCTGCCGGCCGGACCCTCCTCGTCGCACGGCGCGCCCATCCGCATGCGCGTGCTCATCACCAGCGTCGCCGTGCTGCTCGTCGGCGTCGCGATGGTCGGGGTGAGCGGCTACCTCAACCACCAGACCGCGCTCGAGCGGGCCGAGACCGAGGCCTGCAGTCGCGCGCTGCAGGGCCTGGTCGAGCTCGACGCGCCCGCCACCTCCATCGTGCAGGCCGCCTCCAAGGCCTGCGGCGGGCCGGCCGCGCTGGCGATGGGCGAGCGGGTGCTCGTGCCCTGGGAGCTCGAGGACCCGACGCGGATGCGGGTCGGCCCCGGGCCCAAGGGCACGCTGCTGCGCACCCCGCTGCTCAACGGGGCGAACCTCTACGTGCTGGTCGGCCGCTCGCACCGCGAGCAGGCCGACTTCGGGTTCGCCGGCCAGATGTTCCTCTTCGCGCTCATCGCCCTGGTGCTCGCGGTCAGCGTGGCGCTGGTCGCCTCGCGCGCGATAACCGCCCCGGTGCGCGGGGTGGCCGAAGGCGCCGAGGCGGTCGCCCGCGGGGATCTGACCCGCGAGGTCCCGGTGCTCAGCGCCGACGAGATCGGCTCGCTCGCCCGCTCGTTCCAGACGATGAGCGGCGGGCTGCGGCGCACCGTGGGCAACATCTCGCGGGCCGCCGGGGCGCTCAGCGAGCAGGTCTCGCTGGTCGCCGGCGCCGGCCTGCGGGTGCGCCGCGGCATGGAGGCGCGGCGCGAAGGGGTCGGGGTGATCGCCGGCGAGATGAACGACATGGACCGTTCGGTCGTCGCCGTCGGTCGCGAGGTCTCCGGGCTGTCGGAGTACGTGGCGAGCACCGGCGCGGCGCTCGCGCAGTTCTCGGCGGCGCTCGACGAGGTGCGCCGCCACGGCGGGGAGCTCGAGCGGGCGGTGCGAGACGCGCGCGTCGAGCTCAAGGCCCTGCTCGCCGCCGCCGAGGCGACCCGCGGCGAGATCGGGGCTTTCGGCGAGGCGGCCCGCTCGACCCTGACGACCGCGGGCAAGTCGCGCCAGACGCTGCAGGTGCTCACCGAGACGGCGCTCGAGATCGAGCGCGTCGGCGATCTGCTGGCCGAGGAGACCGAGGAGGGCGCGCGGGTGGTCGACGAGGGGGTGCGCGGGGTCGAGGCCATCCGCGGCGTGGTCGCCGAGGCGCGCCTGAGGGTCGCCGCGCTCGGCAAGCGCAGCGCCGACATCACCACGGTCATCGACTTCATCGCCGATGTCGCCGGGCGCACCAACCTGCTGTCGCTCAACGCGGCGATCATCGCGGCGCAGGCCGGCGAGCAGGGCAAGGCCTTCGGGGTCGTCGCCGATCAGATCCGCGAGCTCTCCGCGCAGATAGGCAGCTCGACCAAGCGCATCGCCGACAACATCGCCGGCGTGGGGGTCGAGGTGGACCTGACGCGGGCGCTCATCGAGCAGAGCGACGAGCTGGCCGCGGTCGGCGTCGACCGGGCCCGGGAGGGCGGCCTGGCGCTCAGGCGCATCGCCGAGAGCACGCGCCAAGCGCGCAGCGTGGCCTCGGCGATCTCGCCGGCGGTCGAGGCGCACGCGGTGACCACCGCGCAGATCGAGCAGCTCGCTGGCCGGGTGGTGGAGATGGCCCAAGGCTTCATGGGGGCCGATCTGCTCGGGCGCGGCGGGCAGTCCATCGAGGCGCTCGCGCAGAGCCTGACGCCGCTGACCGAGCGGATAGGGCGCGCGCTCGAGGAGCAGAGCACGGTCAGCCATCGCCAGGTCGAGAGCATCGAGGAGATCAACCGGATGATCTCGCGGATCAACCGCACCATCGCCGAGCACGGCGAGGGGACCGCGCGCGCGCTCGAGAACCTGAGCGAGCTGGTCGCGCTGACCGACGAGGACAGCCGCGCGGCCGACGAGCTGGCCGAGGCGGCCCACACGCTGACCGAGCACGCGGCGGCGCTGCGCGATGGGCTCGGGCAGTTCCGGCTCTGAGCGAGGGCGGAGCTTGTCGCCGCGCGCCGGCTGGGAGCAGGGGGCGCCGGCGTCTCGCTGGCACACGCCCAAAACTCTTCGGGCGGCCCTGCGCGTCCCTGTTCGATTCGCGCGGGGGGCGATCGCCGAAAGGAGGGCGGAGCTGCGGCTCTCGCCGCCCGGCTTCTCGACGGGGCTGCAGCCGCTTCGACCACCGGCACGCAGGGCGGAGCTGCGGCTCTCGCCGCCCGGCTTCTCCCCCTCCAGTCTTCCCTCGGAGCGCCGCCGCGGCCACCGAGGCTGCGCCTGCCCGCTGTCTGGGCCCACGTCCTGTCGGCCTCACGGGCTCCCGCAACGCGGCCTTATCGTTGGGACACAAGGCACCTTCCGGGCTCGATGGCCCTTTTTTTTTCTCGCGGGTTTACAGGCAAATGAAAAGCCGCTATGCAGCCGCCTTGATTGACAGAGGAAGCTGTGAGCGAACCGAATAAGGCCCAAGTCATAAAGATCCTGCATCGCGGTACGGAGTTTCGCTGGACCCCGCAGGCAGGGTTCATCACCCCCAGCGGCATGTCCGCCCCCACCGCGTTGCGTCCCCTGCTCGAGGCCTTGCTCGAGCCCGTACTGGCCGCCGAAGACGATTCGATCACGGACAAGGCGGAGCTGACCGAACGGGCGGGCCAGGCGAGGCGCCAGAGGCAGTACACGCGGGCCGAGAAGCTGGCCCGCAAGGTGCTGCTGGCCGACGCGAAGTACGCCGCCGCGGGCGCGGTGTTCGCCGGAGTGCTGCGCGATCGCAACCGACCCGAAGCCGCGCTGTCCATCTGCGACAAGTTCCCGAGGGACGAGTGCGCCGACCTCGAGGTCGAGCGGGCGGGCGCTGCGGCCGACCTGCACCGCTGGCCCGATGCGCTCAAGGCCGCCCAGACGGCGCTCGCGCTGCTGGCGCGCGAGGGCCGCGACTCGAAGGAGCTGTCGAGGCTCGTCGAGCTGATCGAGGCCAAGAAGGCCGACTGAAGGTCCGTCGAGAGAGCCTTCTTCGACCGGTTCCGCTCGCCCTGAGCCTCGCTCCCGACGCGTAGAGCGGCGGGAGCGGAGTCGAAGGGCCCCCTCGACTTCGGCCTAGCTCGGCCTACGCCCGGGCTGACCGAGGGCGGGCCCGTCGACAGCCCCTGGCAGCTCGAGGTCACAGCCGGGCAAGGGCCCGGTGCAGAGTCCGGAGTGACCGGGCGGGCGGCTCAGGCTCTCGATCTCCGGACACGGTCCTTCGACTTCGGCCTCCTGAGCTGCCAACGACCGGCCTCTCGTGCCGGTCGCCGGGAGTCCTCGAATCGGCCGCGCCATTGCCCGATTCGTCGACGGGCGCATTGCGATGCGCCCCCTGCGACCGATCGCTTGGGTTCCGGGCTGACCGGCCTTCGGGCGAAGGACTCTTCGACACCTCTTCAGCCCTCGGCGCCGTTGCTCCCGCTTACTTCCCGCGGCCCTTCTCAGCCCTTCGGTGCCCGTAGAAGAGCATCGCCTCGCGGCCCGCCCGCGCGAGCGCGCGATTGTTCAGCCACGCGGTCAGCGGCGAGGCGATCACCGGCACTGCGCGCCCGAGCCGCGGCAGTCCGCCGCGCTGCAGCAGGGTCATCGCGAGCTTGCCGAAGACCCGCGGGCTCGCGCGCACCAGCGGGCCGGCGCCGTTGGCGTACCCGAGCACATCGAGCAGCTCCTGCTGCGCTCGGGCCGACTTGAGGTTCGCCTTGTGGAGCACGGCGATGTCCACGATGAGCGAGAGCTGCAGGTAGGCGACCAGGACGAGATCGAGCGGCACCGAGAAGAGCCCGAACAGCCCGCTGACCGCGCCCGAGGTGCTGGCGATAGCCTTCTTCGAGTCGGTCAGGCGTTGGGCGAGCTCCTTGGGCTTGGCCGACGGATAGGTGCGCTGGAGCTCGGCGATGCGCTCGCGCGCGCGGCCGATCTCGGCGATGACGAGGTGCGAGAAGCGCTGGTTGGCGATCTTCTTGAGCTGGCTCGGGCCAAGCGACGAGAAGCTGGGCACGTCTACCTCCCCGGAGAGATTACGGGCCGAGCGGCTCGTCGGTGTCTCGGCGATACCTGGCGGCGAACTGCTCGAGGCGCTGCTCGTCCTCGGCGGGGAGGTCCAAGAAGCGCATGCCCATCCCGAAGCCCTTCTTGTCGGGGATGTTCACGATCTCGCCCTGGCACCGGATGGCCCGCTCGCCCGGCAGCAGCACGCGCAGAGAGGCCCGGGTGCCGACCGCGTACGGGATGGCGCGCTCGAAGAAGGCGCCGTGGCCCGAGAGGTTGGCGGTCAGGTGGATGAGCATCTCGCTGCCGACGGTGACCTCGATGGGGATCTCGATCGGATAGCGCGGCGAGGAGCGACGCTCGCTGGAATTGCGCTCCATGGCCATGGATTCCTCGAAGAAGCCCCCGTCGAAAGGCGCCTCCTTGCCTAGCACGCGGCCGAGAAGGGGGTCAACGCGGAGCCCAGGGAGAGACATGGATCGTCAGCGCCCCAATCCGGCGAGCCGCGCCGCACGCGCCGAAGCGCTTTCGGGACGCGAGGGGCTCGGTTATGTTGCCCGCGTGACTGAGGAGCCCACGGCACAAAGCGAAGCGGAGACCGACCCGCTGCTCGCGCCCCTGAACGAGCACCAGCGCCAGGCCGTGAAGCACGGCGACGGGCCGCTGCTCGTGCTCGCCGGGGCCGGCAGCGGCAAGACCCGGGTCATCACCCACCGGGTCGCCTGGCTCGTCGAGCGCCGCGGCGTCGCCCCCTGGCACATCTTGGCGGTCACCTTCACCAACAAGGCGGCCGGCGAGATGCGCGAGCGGCTCGAGAGGCTGCTCGGCCCGGCGGGGGCCGAGGTCCAGGTGTCGACCTTCCACGCCGCCGGCGCGACCCTCCTGCGGCGCGAGGCCGAGCGGGTGGGGCTGACGCGCTCGTTCGTCATCTACGACGACAGCGACCAGCTACAGCTCATCCGCCGCGCGATGAAGGAGGAGGGCGTCTTTGAGGACATCAAGCCGAAGACGGTCCGCCAGCGCATCGACGACGCGAAGAACCGGGCCTGGCTGCCCGAGGATCTCGCCGTCGGCACGCACGATCGGGTCGGGCAGGCGGTGCGGCGGGTCTACGCGCGCTACCAGCGGCTGTTGCGGGCCGCCAACGCGGTCGACTTCGGCGACCTGCTGCTCGAGCTCGTCCTGCTCTTCAAGCGCCACCCCGACGTCCTCGAGCGCTACCGGCGCCGCTTTGAGTACGTGCTGGTCGACGAGTTCCAGGACACCAACCCCGTGCAGTACGAGCTGCTCAAGCTGCTGTGTCCCAAGAGCCGGGCGAACCTGTGCGTCGTCGGCGACGACGACCAGTCGATCTACCGCTGGCGCGGGGCCGACCCCTCGAACATCCTCTCCTTCGAGCGCGACTTCCCCGGCGCCGAGACGGTCAAGCTCGAGCGCAACTACCGCTCGGACGCGGGGATCCTCGACGCGGCCTACGCGGTCATCTCCAAGAACGCCCGGCGCAAGGAGAAGCGCCTGTGGACCGACAGGCCCAAGGGCGAGCCGTTGCGCATCCTCTTCGCCCCCGACGAGCGCGCCGAGGCGCAGCTCGTCGCCGCGCAGGCCCGCGAGCTGGCCTCGCAGGGCGTGCCGTACTCGGAGATCGCGATCTTCTACCGGGTCAACGCGCAGTCGCGCGTCGTCGAGGAGGCGATGCGCCTGTCGGGCCTGCCGTACCGCGTGGTGCGCGGGCGCGCCTTCTACGAACGCGCCGAGATCAAGGACGCGGCCGCCTACCTGCGCCTGGCGGTCAACCCGCGCTCGGACGCCGACCTCGAGCGGGTGATCAACACCCCGGCGCGCGGCATCGGCGCGACGACGATCGAGCGGCTGCGCGGCTTCGCGCAGTCCGAGGAGCTGAGCCTCTACGAGGCGCTCGCGCACGCCGGCCACGTCCCGGGCCTCAACGCCGGGGCGCAGCGGCGCCTGCGCGCCTTTCGCGACCTCGTGGACGCGCTCTCCTCCGAGGCCGCGGCGGCGGGCGAGGCCGGGACGGCGGTCGAACGGATCGTCGAGAAGAGCGGCCTGATCGCCGCGCTCGTGGCGGAACAGACCAAGGAGGCGGACGAGCGGACAGAGAACCTGCGCGAGTTCATCGGCGCGGCCTTCGAGTACGACCGGTTGCACGCGGCCGGCGAGCTGGTCGGCGCCGAGGGCAGCGAGGAAGGCCCGCTCAAGCTGGCGCAGACTCCGCTCGAGGCCTTCCTCGAGCAGATAAGCCTGGTCGGCGACGCCGACAGCGAGGACGACAGCGGGCGCGTCTCGCTGATGACGCTGCACGCGGCCAAGGGGCTTGAGTTCGACGCGGTCTTCATGACCGGCATGGAGGAGAGCGTCTTTCCGCACTCGCGGGCTTTAGGTGGCGAGTCCGGCGGCGTCGACCCCGAGGAGCTCGCCGAGGAGCGCCGCCTCTGCTACGTCGGCATCACCCGCGCGCGCAGGAGGCTCTGGTTCACGCTCGCGCAGCAGCGGGCCCTCTTCGGGAACCTGCAGCTCAACGACCCTTCGCGCTTTCTCGCCGACGTGCCGCGGGAGCTGTTCGACCTCGGCGCGCCGGCGGCCGCGGTCCAGGCGGAGAGGCACGAGCCGGGCGAGCTGTACGTCGAGCGCGAGGACGAGGTCGACTTGGGCGACGACGACGGGTTCGTGGTCACCGACGAGTTCGATCAGCGCCCGGAGTGGGAGCGCCGGCGCGAGCTGGAGCGCAAGGCGGAGAAGCCGCCAGAGCCTCTGCGGCGCCGGCCCGAGGTGGCGGTGCCGACGGTCGGCGCGCGGGTGCGTCACGAGCAGTTCGGCGACGGGCTGGTCGTCGGCAGCGCGGGCGGCGGCGGCCCGAACGCGAGCGTCCGAGTGCGCTTCCCCGGGCTCGGCGAGCGGAAGATCGTCGCGCGGTTCCTCAAGCCGCTGTAGCGACCGGCGAGCGCCGAGAGGACAGGGTCGAGACGGGGGCGTGAAGGCGTGCGGTAGGCCGGAGCGCCAGCCTTCGTGCTGGCGGCCCGTGGTCTCGGGGTACCGGATACAAAGGGCCCTCGACTTCGGCCTCGCAAGCTCGGCCTACGCTCGGGCTGACCGGGGGGGCGGGAAAGCGCCCGGGCGTGCGGCCGAAAAGGCTCCCTCGCCCGCCCGGCCTTCGCGAGTGACCTTCCCGGCCTCGTCCTGTCCTAAACTGCCGCCTCCCGCGAGAGCCTCCGACCAAAGCGAGGTGGCGGGACGGACCGGACCTGACGAATGAGCGAGCCGACAGCACACTCGAACCGAGGCCCGGCGATCGTCCTGACCCTCGCGGTGCTGCTCTTCGTAGGGTTCAGCCTCCCGCACCTCTTCGACCCGCCTATCGGCACGCATAGCTGGCGCCAGGCGATAGCCACCTCGATGGCGCGCCTCTATTCGGAAGGTCAGCCCTTCCACCTCCCGCGCGCCGAGACCTGCGGGGCCGAGCCCGATGTCTTCATGGGCTCGGAGTTCCCGCTCTATGCGTGGCTGCTCGGCAGGTTCGGCTCGGGAGCGGGCATCCACCTCGCCGGCCGCCTGATGGGCCTGCTGTCGGTCGTGGCCTGGGTCTTCTCGCTGTTCGCGATCGCGAGGTATCTCCTGCGCCGCTTTCCCGAGCCGGCGCGCTCGGCGGGTGCGGCCGCGGCCGGAGGCTTCGTCGTCGTCTCGCCGCTGTTTCGCTTCTACGGGATCAGCTTCATGCCGGACCTGGAGGCGCACGCCCTGGCGCTGCTGGGCATCGCGGTCTGGCTCGGTCCGGTCCGAGAGCGCGAGGCGGCGCCCGCGGCCCTGTCAGCCGCTCGCTTCTTCGCCGGCGCGGCGCTCATCTCGCTCGGCTGCATGACCAAGCTCATCGCCTTGCCCCACCTCGCGCTCGCCGGGCTCGTGCTGCTCGACCGGGCGCGCTCGCGCGAGGGGCTCGCCGGGTTCAAGTCGCCGCGGCCCTGGCTCTTCGGCGCGCTGCTGCTCGTCGTCGTCGCGCTGCCGATCTGGCTCTGGTACGTGCGGTGGGTCCCGGCGCTCAAAGCCGGCGGCTGCGACGTCGTCTGGTTGCCCAAGGAGATGGACGACAACTGGCTGACGGCGACGCTCAAGAACGCCGAGTGGCGCTCGCGCCTGTGGGAGTGGGGCGCGCAGGGAACGCTCGGCCCGCTCTGGATCGCCTGTCTGGCCGGCTTGCCGCTCGCCGCGATGGCCGGCTGGCGCGGGCTGGTCTTCGCGCTCTGGCTCGCCGGCGCAGCGGCCTCGTTCGTGCGGCTCGGCTGGCACTCGAAGCAGCACGACTACGACCTGCTCCTGCTGCTGCCGATGATGGCGGTGGGGTTCGGCCTCGCGTACGGCGGCGCGGTTCGCGTCGGGGCGAAGGCGTTCTCGCGACTGGCCGGCCGTGTGCCGATCCGGGTAGCGCGGGCGGTTCCTTTCGCGCTGCTCGCGGCCGTCCTGCTCGTCTTCGGAGCGCTGGCGCACGGCAAGTCGCGCCGGCACTTCGAGGCCGTGCTCGGCGAGGTCGAGCTCGAAGCGGCGCTCGACAAGGTGCTGCCCGAGGACGAGCCCATCCACTACTTCGGCAACCGGCACGACCCGAGGACGGCCTACTTCGCGCACCGCAAGGCCCGCGCGACCGAGCCTTGGCTCTACTGCCAGAAGAAGCAGGTCCGCTACGACTGCGTCCTCGCCCCCGAGACCAAGGGAAGGCTCGCGCCCTGCAACGAGCGGCCCCCCGCGGTGGTCTGGCCTGAGCGCTCGCTCGTCTGCGGGATCATGCGGCCGGAGGAGCCCGTCGCTTCGCAGCGCGTGGTCGATAGGATCCTCGAGAGCGTCGAGCACCGCGTCGACAGGCCATTGCCGGGTGCGGGGAGGGTGCTCGGGCTCGACGTCTCCGGCTGCGGGCGAAGTCGCGACTTCGTCTGCGCGGGCGACCTGCCGAAGCGCGCCTTCTTCGACGTCTACGTGCTCGCCGACGGTCCGGCTTCCGGCATCGACCTGCGGGTCGACGGCGCGCCGCTCGACTACGGGCCGAAGGCCGAGCGCTGGATCGCCGGATCGATCATCGTCATTAGGGCCGAGGCGCCGCCGTCCTGGTCGAAGGTGGAGCTGCGCTCGCCGCAGGCGACGCTCGAGCTGGCGGGCGCCGGGCGCTGAAGGCCGGTCGGAAAATCGCTCTTCGACTTCGGCCCGCCCCCGCTCACCTCGAGCCCCTCGACAGGCTCGGGGCAGGCGAAGTCGAGAGGCCCGACTTCGGCCTCGCAAGCTCGGCCTCCTCAACTACTGACCTCGAGATTCGTCGCGCGGCAGCACGTTTTTCGGAGGGCGGGCCTTCGTATCGATTCCTCGCCGGGCGCATTGCCATGCGCCCCTATCGACCTGCGACCGATCGCTTGGGTTCCGGGCGAAGCCCGGGCTGCGCCTGGTCGAAGGGGCTCGGGCTGACCGGCGGGGGCGGGCCGAGTCGGGGAGATTTCTCGATACCTCCTGAGGCGCGCCGGGCTGGAAAGCCGGGCGCGTCGGCACACGGCGAAGGTAGGATGGCCGCCTTTGCAGCGGGTAATCCGGCCGGAGCAGTGAAGAAGGATGCCGCGGCCTCTGTTTCCTCGTCCGCACGAACTACCGCCGCCAGCAGAAGGAGTACTCATGAAGCGCGCCATCAGCCTGTTGCTCGCCGTCTTCGCCCTGGGGAGCTGTGCCTCGGCCAGCGCCAAGCCACAGGCAGAGAAGGCGCCCAAGGCCGTCGAGTCGAAGGCGACGGCGGTGCCGCGCATCATGCAGCTCGAGCGGCCCAAGGGTGGCGAGTGGTTCGGCCTCTACGTGCTTGGCAAGAAGGCGGGCTATGCCTTCTTCGACATCCGCGAGGGCGAGTACGAGGGCCAGAAGGCGGTCGTCGAGGAGAGCCGGGTGACGCTCAAGGCCTCAGTCGCCGGGGTCGAGACCGAGCGCGCGGTCGGCGAGCAGCGGTTCTACGAATACAAGGACGGCGGGCGCCTGCTCGCCTTCCGCGAGGAGCGCCGCGGCGACGGTGGCGAGGAGACGCTCATCGGGCGCTGCACCCCCGAGGGCATCTCGCTGCTGCGCCAGCGACCGGGCCTGCCGGACGAGACGCGCAGCCTGCCGCCGACCGGGGAGGTGGTCGAGCACTCGGACGCGCCGCGTCTGGTCGCGCAGACGCGCGAGAAGATCGCCGGCCTCACCATCGACCTGGAGCAGACGCTCGAGGACAAGACGATGGTGACCGAGTTCGACTCCGAGGGGACGATGGTCGTCGCCGGCCTCGCCGTCCCGGTGCTGCGCACGCGCACGAGCGAGGAGCGCAGCAATCTTGCGGTGACGACCATCCTGTCGAAGAAGGACGGAAGGGTCCTCGAGCTCAGGTTCGGCGAGGTGATGGTGGGCAAGGCCGAGGACGAGAACCTCGCCAAGCAGCTCGACAAGGTCGACCTCTTCAACCTGACGCGGGTCGTGCTCGACAAGCCGATCCCCGATTCGGTGCGCTTTGGTCCGGCCGAGGTCACCTTCGCCGTCAGCGGCCTGGCCAAGGAGATGCGACGCGAGGACTACCGCCAGAAGTTCTCGCAGACGGCCGACGGCGCGGTGACCCTGACCGTCTCCTCCAAGGCGCCTGCCGCGTCGGCGAAGCTGCCCGTGAAGGCGGGAGACGACGAAGAGGTGCGCGAAGCGCTCGAGTCGACGCTCGCCGTCGAGTCCGAGGCTCCGGCCATCGTCAAGCTCTCGAAGAAGATCGTCGGCGACGAAAAGGATGCCTGGGCGGCGGCCAAGCGGCTCAACCAGTTTGTCCACAACTACTTGGCCAAGAGCTACGGCACCTCGAGCGACCGTGCGACCGACGTGCTCGCGGCGAAGAAGGGCGACTGCACCGAGCATGCGCTGCTCTTCACCGCGCTCGCGCGCGCCGCCGGCATCCCGACCCGCCGGGTCGACGGCCTCGTCTATATGGATGCGGGCGATGGCGTGCCGGCGCTCTACTGGCACGAGTGGGCAGAGGTCTGGGTCGGCGAGTGGGCGGCCATCGATCCGACCTTCAACCAGCCGGTCGCCGACCCGACGCACATCGCCTTCGGGACCGAGGGCCAGAGCGACACCGCCGGCCTCATCGGCCAGCTCCAGATCAAGGTCCTCGGGTTCAAGGCGATCGAGGGAGTGGGCGCCAAGGCGGCGAAGGGATCGTCCGGGTTGTGAGTTGCGAGTTCACAGTCATGAGTGACGGTCCCGGCGCAACGCCTGGCTCCTTGCTCTGTACTCCCAACTCGCCTCCCGTCATGTCACTTGCGCGGGCTCGGTCGCGGCAAGCTCGGAGCGAACGGCGCGAGCAATTTCAACGATCACTTGGTGAAGGTGCCCGTTGGTGGCGATGACGTTGCCCGCCGTCAGGTCCACCTGGCCGCCGTCGAGATCGGTGACCGTGCCGCCGGCTTCTCGGACGAGCAGCGTGCCGGCGGCGATGTCCCAAGGCTTGAGCCGCACCTCGAAGAAGCCGTCGTAGCGGCCCGCGGCGACATAGCACATGTCGAGAGCGGCGCTGCCGATGCGACGGATGCCGCGGGAACGACGCACGAAGGCGTCGAAGAGCCTCAGCGGCAAGTCGGGCTTGTCCCAGACGCTGTACGGAAAGCCCGTCCCGAGCAACGCGCAGGCGAGCCGGCTCTCCTTCGTGACCCGCAGCGTCTCGCCGTTGAGCCGGGCTCCGGCGCCGCGCCCGGCCTCGAACAATTCGTCGCGGAGCGGATCGTAGACCGCCGCGGCGGCGAGCCCTTCTGCGTCCTCGACGGCTATCGACACCGCGAAGTGCGGCACCCGGTGCGCGTAGTTGGTCGTGCCGTCGAGCGGATCGACGATCCACCTGTATTCGGCGCTGCCTTCGACGTTGCTGCCCTCCTCGGCAAGGATGGCGTGCAGCGGGAAGCGCCTCTCCAGATACGCGACGATCTCAGCCTCCGATGCGCGGTCTGCGTCGGTGACGAGGTCGATGCCGCCCTTGAGCTCGACCGAGCGCGGCCCCTTGAACCGATCGCGCAGGACAGCCCCGCCGATGCGGGCGACTTCGACGGCGGCGTCGAGCAGGGTGGCGACTTCGATCGCTTCGTGTGGGTCCGTCATGGCTGACCTCGCGCAAATCGGTGGCTGCCCGTCGGTGGGGCAGCCAGCCGCTCGTGTCGAGCGCCTCTCTACCTCAGATTGAGCCCGAAGGCGGGCGGCATCGCGGGGACCGCGACGGAGGGCCTTGGCTTTCCGACGGCCTCGCGCGCGGCCTGCAACGCCTCTTCGACGGTGGCGACCGGGACGAAGCCGAGCCGCTCCGCCGGGCGCTTCTCGGAGCCGACGGCGAAGACCTTGTTGCAGCGCGCGAGGGTGCTCCAGCCCAGGTACCAGGAGAAGAACGGGTGGAGGCCATGGTAGGCGTTGCGGCGGCGATAGGCGCTGACGAACTCGGGGCGGCCGGCATAGAGCGACTCGAAGCGCTCGGCCATCTCCGAAGGCTCGCGGGTCGCCGCGAGCACCTCGTTGTAGAAGCGCTGGTAGGGCAGGTGCCGGGGCTTGTCGAACCGCTCGACCAGCGGCGCGAGGAGGACGACGGCGCCGTTCTTCTTGAAGAGCGGCCCGCCCTTGTGCCACGCGAGGTGGTAGCCGAACGCCGACGAGGCGGCGAGCACCGGGTTGCCCAGTGAGCGCGTCGCGTGCGGGGTCACCGAAGCGAGCCCGAGCACGACGATGTCGGCCTGCCTCTCGACCGGCGCGTAGCAGCGCGCGTCGAGCGTCTCGAGGATTCGGGCGTGGACCTTCTCGACTTGCCCCGCGAAGACGGCGACGGGCTGGTATTCGGCCCGGAAGAGTCGGGAGGCGCGGGCGCGCAGAGGCTCGGGGATGCGGGACCAGGCCTGCAGTGGCCGGGGCAGCGCGCCTTCGGCTTTGGCCAGGCGCGCGATGGGCGAGGCCCACAGCCGCGTGTCGAGGGCGATCTCGAGATGGAAGATCTCGAGCTTCTTTTCGAGCAGCTTGCCTATCCGCCGCGTCGCCTTGTGCAGGCCGGAGCGCGGGTCGAGGGCGTTGGGGCCTGCGCAGAGGTTCTTCGCGCTCCAGACCACGCGCGCGGTGCGCGCCGAGGCGAGGCCGGAGACGAGCGGCCCGTAGCCGCCGTTGAGCGGGGTCTGCACCAGGGCGACGGAGATGACCAGGTCGGCGGCGGTGAGCGCGGCGTTCAGCTCGACCGGCTCGCCTTCGGAGGTCGAGCCGAAGTCGGCGAAGCCGTCGAGCGCCTCGGCGTCGTGGCAGGAGAGGGCGTGGACTTGCGCGGCTTTCTCGCCGAGGACCGTGGCGATCTCCGCCGGTCGGTAGATTCGGCCGACGCCGCTGGCGCACAGCAACCGAATCCGCTCGGCGGCGAGGCCGCGGTCGCGCAGGGTCTGGAGAATCTCCGCAATCGCCGGCCCCCGCGGGTCCTCGCGGAGCGGAGGCACCGGAAAGTCCGGGCTGTCGAAGACGATCAGGACCCTGTCCCGCTCGCTCACTCGCTCGGCCAGCGGCTTGCTGCCGAGGGGCTCGGCAAGAGCGCGCCTCAGCGCCGCGCGGACCGAGCGAAGGCCGGGTTGAGGCTGCGGTGGGTGGATCAGCGTGACGCCGTCGGGCAACTCGGGCGTGACGAACTCGGTTCCGGCGAGAAGAATAGGGCGTGGCACACGCGGATCATGCGGGACAGGCATCCGGCGGGCAAGAACTTGAACGGCGACGGTCGAGAGTCGAGAGTCGAGAGGTGCGATGCGACGCACTGGTCCAACCAAGCTTTGCTTCAGACCGACGAGGCGGGTGCTGCTCGGCCCGCGCGAAGCTCGAGGGCCTCTCGACTCGGCTCCCTACGCTGGCGCAGACCGGCGGTGAGAACACTCGGCGCAGCGCCGATGGCTTTCGTGCTTTAAGAGCGTCGGGGGGGGTCGAACCGAAGGTGCTATCTAATCGAGGAGAGAGCGAGATGAGAGCTCTGCTGGGCGCGCTCACGGCGGTTTTTCCCGCGGTCGTCTTCGCACAGGTGCCACCGCCTCCGCTGCCCGTGGCTGCGCCGCAGGACTCGCCCGCGGCAATCCCTTATGTCGCCCCGCGCGCGGTCGCCGAGGCCGACGGCCAGAGCGAGCGGTCAGCCCCGGTTCAGCAGGTCCAGCCTCGTCCGGTCGAGGCCGCTCCGGTGGCCCCGCCTCCTCCGCCCATCGCTCCGGCTGCGCCCGTTGCGCCCCCGCCGTTCTCCGTCGCGCCTGCAACGGCGCTCCCGCCGCCGGCGCCGGTTGATCCGGCTCTGCTCAGTCTCCCCTTCGTGGAGGCGCGCGAGGTTGGCCCCGAGGGCGAGCCCGCGGCCTCGCCGCCCTCGGCTCTTCCGTACGTGCAGCCTCGAGAGGCGGACGGCACGCAGCCGGCCGGCGACGAACCCGCACCGGCGACGCGGACGATCACGGTGACCGTTCCGCCCGCTTCGAGCAAAGCGCCTGCTGCTGCGCCGCCAGCTCCTGCTGGGCAAGAAGCCGCTGCGACGGCGGGCGCGCCCGTCGAAGACCTCGGCCCCGCTCAGGGCGCCGCGGCCAAGCCGGCCTCTTCAGGTCCGGCGCAGGCGGCGGCCACACCGGCCGAGGGCGCAGCCGAGGACGAGAAGCCCGGGAAGAAGGCAGAAGTCGAGGAGAACGACGACTTCGTGAAGGGCGAGCTGTCCTCGGTGGGGATGACGCGGATGGAGTCGCGGAGCAACCACGTCTTGGTAGCCGGCGGCTACAACCGAATCGGCAAGGCGCACTACGTGCTGGTGCGCCCGCAGGTCGGCCTGGCGTTCGGTGACTTCTCGCTGGGCCTGGGCGTGCCGCTCAACTTCGAGGTCTTCAACTCCGGGTATCCGAAGGACCCGGCGCCGGGCGAGAACCACATCATCGGCGCGAGCAACGCCGGCTCGCTGCGCAAGGAGGACTGGGACGAGGTCGCCGACTTCGCCCAGGTCCTCACCTACCTGACCTACGGACGCAAGGAGGACCCGGTCTATCTCGACATCGGCCAGCGCCACGCCTCGACCCTCGGTCACGGGACGATCATGCGCCGCTACGCCTCGAACATCGACGTCAACCTCACCCGCGTCGGCGCCCAGCTCGACGCGCACAACGACTACATCGGCGCCGAGTTGATGACCAACGACATCGCCCGCTGGAACCTCATCGGCGGCTTGGCGTTCATCAAGCCGCTGTCGATCGTCGGGCTCGACTCTTGGCTGGCCCGCAGCGTGTCGATAGGCGTGAGCGCGGTCGTCGACCGGGACGCGCCGAGCTCGCTGCAGATGATGCCCGAGCCGCCCTGTCCGGTGCCCGGCGCCTGCAAGCCCGCCAACGTCACGAAGGTCGACGAGGGCAACCGGCTGGCGGCCAACCGCGAGGCGGTGACGCTGGCGGGCGTTGACCTCGAGCTCAAGCTGGTGAAGAGCAGCGTCGCCGACATCAAGCCCTACATCGACTACTCGAAGCTGCTCTACCGCGGCGACCAGGGCGAAGGCGGTGGCGGCCTGGCCATCGGCGTGCTCGGTCGCTTCAACCTGGGAGCGCTCACCACGCACGCCTTCCGCCTGGTCGCCGAGTACCGCAGGCTCGACGAAGGCTACCGGCCGGGCTACTTCGACAGCTTCTACGAGGTCGACAAGTTCCTCGACGGCGGGACCGGGGGCGTCAAGCCGGGCGACGGTCAGGTTCCCCTCACCAAGCTGCAGGCCACGGTCGGCGCGGGCCGGCCACCCAAGCGCTCGGGCTACTACTTCGAGGCCTCCTACGGCGTGCGCGAGGCCATCGGGCTGACCTTGGCGTTCGAGGGCCAGTCGGAGCTGCCCGAGAAGAACTTCATCGCCCATCTCGAGGTGCCCGCGCTCTCGTTCTTGAAGTTCTTCGGCACGATCTACAAGCGCGGCTTCACCGAGATGTCGACCATCTTCGACCTCGACGAGCACGCCGTCGCCTTTGCCGGCGTACGCCTGAAGGTGCTGCCTGTCCTCTTCGTCAACGCGCGCGCCTTCAGAAGCTTCGAGCTCGACGCCTTCAAGAGCGCAGACACGGCGCTCGGCACGCTGCAGTACCGCAACGTCACCGGGTATGCGGGCGACATCGAGCTCGGGTTCGAGCTCTAGGCATCTGTGATGGCCAGCTTTCGAGGCAGTCGAGTCGAGTCTCTCCGGTCACCCCGAGCCCCCGAAGACGCTCGGGGCCTCGCGAAGCCTCAAGGCCCTCGACTTCGCCCGGGCCGACCGTATCCCCGCCCTGTCGGTCTTGGGCCGAGCGTCGCTAGGAGCCAATCGGCGGTGAAGCGGCCACCCACCGGCTAGGAGGCTCGCAAATGCGCCACGTAATTTTCAGAATTGGGAGCGAGCGCTACGGGCTTCCGCTCGCCGCGGTGCGCGAGGTGGTCGAGCCCGCTCCCATGTCGAGAGTGCCCTGCTCGCCCGAGCCGGTGCTGGGGATCATGAACCTGCGCGGCAGGGTGGTCACCGTGGTCTCGCTCGGTGCGTTGATGGGCATCGAGCCAGCCCCGGCGGTCGGCGAAGCTGCGCCCGCGGGCAAGGTCGTCATCCTCGACCGCGGCCGGCGCGACCTCGGGCTGCTCGTCGGAGAGGTGGACGGGGTCCACACTCTCGGCGACCTCGTCGCCGCCCCGGGCGAGGCCTTCTCCGCGGTGCGCGGCGTCGGTCGGCCTCAAACCGGCGGCGCGGTGACCGTCCTCGAGGCCGAGGGGCTCGACCGTCAGATCGCGGCGACCTTCAAGGGCCGCTAATCGCCGCCCGATTTGCGGTCCTCGGACGGCCGGCCCGGCGCCCCCGGGCCTCTCCGGGCGAGCGCGCCGCGCTAGCGAGCCGGCGCGACCTTCGCGTCCGGTGCCTTGGTCCGGTTGCCGAACACGAGCAGGATGCCGACCCCGGTGCAGACGAGGATGTCGGCGACGTTGAAGTTCGGCCAGGTGAAGCCCCCGTGCCAGTAGATGAAGTCGACGACGTAGCCGAGCCGGATGCGGTCGACGATGTTGCCGATGGCCCCTGCGGCCGTCACCCCGTAGCCCAGGCGGCTGGCGAAGTCGGGGCTGCGCACCATGAGCACCAGCAGGAAGACCGTCAGCCCGCCGGTGAGCACGAGCAGGATCGCCAGCTTGGCGCTCGGCGGCAGGAAACCGCCCAACCCGAAGGCCATGTTCCGGTTCTCGGCGTAGACGAACGAGAGCGCCTTGGGGATGACCTCGAGCGGCGAGCCGGGCAGGCGGCCTTGTGCCCAGACCTTCGTCCACTGATCGATCCCGACCCCCAGGGCGATGAGGGCGAAGGCCTTGGCTATCGTGGCGGTGTCCATTCGCTTCATGTCGGCACCTCTAACAGACGAGGCCTTATCGATTCGTCCACGAAAAAGAGCAACGAAAACGCGGACGGCGGCTCGGCGGTCGGCAGTTCGCCAATAAGGTCGCAAGCTTGAAGGGGCAGCGAACCCCATGGTAGCTTTGCGCACCTCACGGCGTACCCGAAAAGACGCTTTGGGCTGGAGGCGAGGCAAATGGCCAAGCGGGTTCTCATCGTCGACGACGCGATCTTCATGCGCAACATGATCAAGGACATCTTCGCGTCCGGCGGTTTCGAGGTGGTCGGCGAGGCGGCCAACGGTCTTGAGGCGGTCGAGAAGTACAAGGAGCTCAAGCCGGACCTCACCACCATGGACATCGTGATGCCCTTCAAGAGCGGCATCGAGGCCACCCGCGAAATCGTCAAGGCCGACAACGCGGCGGTCATCATCATGTGCAGCGCCCTCGGTCAGGAGTCTCTGGTGATGGAGGCCATCGAGGCGGGGGCCAGCGACTTCATCGTCAAGCCGTTCAAGGCCGAGGACGTCCTCGGGGTCGTCAAGAAGGTCCTCGGCGAGTGAGGTCGGCAGGCCCTCTGGCTCGGCCATGACCATCGACATGTCGAAGTACCTCGGGCTGTTCACGTCCGAGGCGAGCGAGCACCTCGAGCATCTCTCTCAGGATCTCGTGCGCCTCGAACGCGAGGGCAACCGCGAGGTCATCGACTCGATGTTTCGCCATGCCCACTCGGTCAAGGGCATGGCCGCCTCGATGGGCTTCGAGCAGATCGCCACGCTCTCCCACCGGGTCGAGGATCTCGTCGACCAGGTGCGCAAGAGGCCCGAGGCGATGTCGGCCGACATCGCCGACCTGCTCTTCGCCTCCACCGATCACCTGCAGGCGATGGTGCGCTGCGCGGGCGCGGGCGAGGCAGCACCGAGCGCCTCTTCGCTCATCGAGCGCATCAGCGAGCGGCTCATCGCCCTGACCGGCGCGGCCCCCGCGGCGACCCGGGTCGTCAAGACGACGCTCTCGGGCAGCGCGCCCCAGCCCGAGCCGCCGCCTCCCTCGGCTCCGGCCCCCGGACCCGAGCTGCCGCCGCGCTTCTCGGTGCGGGTGCGCATCGCGGCAAGCTGCCAGGTGCCGGGGGTGCGCGCCTTTCTGGTCCAGAAGAAGCTGAGCGCCCTCGGCAACGTCTTCGACCTCAACCCCTCGGTCGACGACCTGAAGGCCGGCCGCATCCCCGAGGGCCTGGTCACCATGCAGGTCGAGACCTCGAGCGCCGAGGCGATAAACAAGGCGCTCGCGGTGGTCGCCGACCTCGAGTCGACCGAGGTCACCCGCGTCGAGCCGAAGTCCGCGCCGGCCAAGCCGCCCGAGGCGCCCGCGGAGGTGGCGCGGGCGGTCGGCGCCGAGCCGGCGCGCACCCTGCGGGTCAAGACCGAGCTGCTCGACTACCTGCTCGACGCGGTCGGCGAGCTGCTCCTGTCGACCTCCCGGCTGCGCGAGGTGAGCAAGGGCGTCCCCGACACGTATCAGCCCCCGCTGCTCGAGGGGGTCGACCGGCTGCGTACCATCGTCAAGGACCTGCACAACAAGGTGATGAGCGTGCGCATGACGCCGCTCTCGCTCATCACCGACCGGCTGCCGAGGGCGGCCCGGGACATCGCGCGCAAGAGATCGCGCGAGGTCGACCTGCTGGTCACCGGCGCCGAGATCGAGCTCGACCGCGCCATCCTCGACGAGCTCGCCGACCCGCTGCTGCACATCCTGCGCAACTGCATCGACCACGGCCTCGAGGCGCCCGAGGAGCGGGTGCGGCTCGGCAAGGGGGCCCGCGGGCGCGTGGTCGTCGCCGCCCGGCGCGACCGCGACCGGGTGCTCGTCGAGCTCGAGGACGACGGGCGCGGGATGGATGCCGCGCACCTGAAGGCGGTCGCGCTCGAGCGCGGCCTGATCACCGCCGAGGCGGCCGCAACGATGAGCGATCGCGAAGCCTGGATGCTCTGCTGTGCGCCCGGCCTGTCGACCGCGAAGGAGGTGACCGACGTAAGCGGCCGGGGCGTCGGCATGGACGCGGTCAAGCGCGCGGTCGAGAACGTCGGCGGCACGCTCGACATCGACTCGACCGTCGGCCGCGGCACCCGCTTCACCCTGCGGCTGCCGCTGACGGTGGCGGTGATCAACGTCCTGCTCGTCGGCGTCGGGCGCGAGGTCTTCGGGCTGCCCATCGCCAAGGTCAAGGCCGTCGTCGAGGCCGATCCCCAATTCCTCGAGCGCAGCCGCCGCACCCCGTTGCTTCCGCACGACGGAGCGCTGCTGCCGGTGCACCCGCTGGGCGCCCTGCTCAGAATCGACCGGCAGGCGCCGGGCGGAGTCCGCCCTCACGTCATCCTCGACGCCGACTCGGGCCCTGTCGCCCTCGAGGTCGACCAGCTCATCGGTCAAGAGGAGGCGGTGCTCAAGCCGCTCGCCAGTCCGCTCGATCTCGTCCCCGGGCTGGCCGGAGTGACCATCCTCGGCAGCGGGCGGCCGATCTTCATCCTCGACGTGCCGAGGTTGCAGGTGTGAGTTTTGAGTTGTGAGTTCTGAGTTTTGAGTTGGGAGTCGACGGCCGGGGTCTTGCCGGAATGCTGGGCAGGTAGGGGTGCATGGGCGCCCGGCGCTATCTCCACCTCGGCGCGTCGAATCGAAACGGCGATTGCGACCAAGCTTTGGCAACTCGGCGAAGCACGAAGCCCCCAGGAGCGCTTCCATGGCGAGCGAGACCGCAAGCCCCTACCTCGACGAGCGGCAGCTCGACGCTCTGCGCGAGGTGGCCAACATCGGCTGTGGCCATGCGGCGACGGCGCTCTCGAAGCTGATGGGCGGCCAGCGCGTGGGCATCGAGGTGCCTCGGGCCGCGGTCATCGAGTTTGGCGCGGTCGCCGAGCTCGTCGGCGGTCACGAGGCGCCGGTGGTCGGGGTCGCCACCGAGATCGTCGGCGGCCTGCAGGGCGGCCTTCTCCTCCTGATGCCGGTCGCGGCGGCCAAGCGCCTCGCGGGCATCCTGCTCGGCTCGGGCGAGAGCTTGGGGCCTCTCGGCGACGACGCGCGGTCGGCGCTGTGCGAGGTGGGCAATATCCTCGGCTCGGCCTGCCTGTCGGCCATCGCCACCGCGTTCGGCCTTCGGCTCATGCCCTCGATTCCACGCCTGGCGCAGGACATGGCGGGCGCGGTCGTCGGCGAGGTCGTCTGTCCGATGGGCGCGCGCGCCGACCGGGCCGTGGTTCTCGAGACGCGCTTCACGGTCGGCGGTGGCTCGGCGCTGATGGGCCACTTCCTCATCCTCCCTGACGTGCTCTCGCTGCCGCCGCTGCTCGCTGCCCTGGGGGTATAGGCATGGAGCCGGGGGGCGAAAACACGAAGCACGTTGCGATGGGCGAGGTCGCCGTAGGGCGGGCGAGCCAACGGCTCGTCGCGCGGGGCGTGGGCTCATGCGTCGTCGTCGCCCTGCACGACCCCTGGGCGCAAGTGGTGGGCCTCGCGCACGCGATGCTTCCCTGGCGCGGGATGGCGGGCGATTGGCCGACGAAGTACGTCGACGCTGCGCTCGAGCGCCTGCTCGTCGACATGGAGGCGGCCGGCGCCCGGCGCGAGCGCACGACAGCGCGGCTGGTCGGCGGCGCCGCCATGTTTCGGGCGGAGCCGCCCGCGGCGCCGTCGGCCATCGGCGAGCGCAACGTGGCCGCCGCCCGCTCCGAGCTGGCTCGATACGGCATCCCGATAGTCGCCGCGGAGGTGGGCGGGCACGTCGGCCGGAGCGTCGAGATTGAGGCGGCCAACGGAATGCTGACGATCAGGAAGCTCGAGTGAGTTGGGAGTTCTGAGGTGGGAGGTGGGAGTTCTGGCGAGCCCGGGTTCCGCTCACCCTGAGCGAAGTCGAAGGGCCTCTCGCGACTTCGCCTGCCCCGAGCCTGCCGAGGGGCTCAGGGTGCGCGGGCGGCGCGCCGTTTGTGAGTTGTGAGTCGACGGCCGGGCTCATCGATGCGGGCGCACCCGCCAAGACCGGGCGTCAGGCTCGCTTCTGCCCTACCGCGGCGAGCGCCGCGGCCACGACCCGCTTGAGCGGCACGCCGCGCTCGCGCGCGAGCCTCGCGCAGTCCTCGTACTCGGGCGCCAGGTTCACCGTCGCGCCGCCGAACGAGGCGCGCTTGATGCGCACGCTTCCATAGGGCGTCTCGACCGTCTCGAAGCTGCGCTCGGTGACGGTCCGTTCGACCGGGTGCGCGCGCACGCCGAGCGTGGTCGTCTCGCGCAGCAGCAGCGCGGTCAACGCCTCGCGCTTGTCGCCGGTCGCGAGCACGCCGAGAAGCTGCCCGGGCCGCCCCTTCTTCATCGTCACCGGCGCGACCCAGACGTCGAGCGCGCCCTCGGCGATCAGGCGCTCGAGCGTCCAGGCGATCAGCTCCGGGGTGGCGTCGTCGAGGTTGGCCTCGAGGACGAAGACGCTCGACTCGCCCGCGGCCCGCTCGCCGAGCAGTCCGCGGAGGACGTTGGGCCGGTCCGCGAAGTCGCGGGTGCCCAGGCCGTAGCCCGCCTTCTCGAGCACGAGCTCGGGGAACGGCCCTTCGCGCGTGAGGCTGGCGACGAGCGCCGCGCCGGTCGGCGTGGTCAGCTCGCCCGTGCCCTCGAACAGCACGCGCCGGCCGCGCAGCAGCTCGACGGTCGCCGGCGCGGGGACGGGGATGACGCCGTGGGCCGAGCGCACCGTGCCGCTGCCGACGGGCGGTGGCGCGCAGTAGACCTCGGGGGCTCCGAGCAGCTCGAGCCCGACGGCGGCGCCGACGATGTCCACGATGGAGTCGACCGCGCCCACCTCGTGGAAGGAGACCTCGTCTACCGAGGTGCCGTGCACCTTGGCCTCGGCCTGCGCGAGGCGCGTGAAGATGTCGAGCGCCCGGTCGCGCACCGGCGCCGCGAGCCCGCTCGCCTCGAGCATCGCCCGAATGTCGGCCCACGCCCGGTGATGATGGTGGCCGTGCTCGTGATCGTGGTGGTGCTCGTGCTCGTGCTCGGGCTCGTCGAGCACCACGTCGAGGTGCGTGCCCTCGATGGCGTGGCGGCTCGCGCGCGAGACCTCGAACCTCCAGCCGCCTAAACCGAGCGGCGCGAGGCCCCGCCGCAGGTCGTCGAGAGGAACGCCGAGGTCGATGAGCAGGGCGAGGAACATGTCGCCGGCGATGCCGCCGACCGGCTCGAGGCACAGCACTTTGGTCATCTACTTGCTCGCGATGAGCGCCGCGTAGAAGCCGGCGCCGAAGCCGTTGTCGATGTTGACGACCGAGACGTTGGGCGAACAGGAGTTGAGCATGCCCAGCAGCGCCGCCAGTCCCTGGAAGCTCGCGCCGTAGCCGACCGAGGTGGGCACGGCGACGATGGGGATGCCGACCAGGCCGCCCACCGCGCTGGCGAGCGCGCCCTCCATGCCGGCGACGACGACGGCGGCCTTGGCCGAGGCGATGTCGGCACGCCGCGCGAGCAGCCGGTGGATGCCGGCGACTCCGACGTCGAAGATGCGCGAGACCGGAGCGCCGAGCGTCTCGGCGGTGATCGCGGCCTCCTCGGCGATGGGGATGTCGGAGGTGCCCGCGGTGACCACCGCGACGCGGCCGAGCTTCTTCACCTTGCGGCGGATGACGAACATGCGCGCCTCGCGGTGGTGGACGCCCTCGGGCGCGGTTTCGAGGCAGATCGCCGCCTTCTCCTCGCTGAGCCGGGTGACGATGACCGGGCTCGGCTTCTTGCGCAGCGCCTCGAGGATGCCGACGAGCTGCTCGGGCGTCTTGCTCTCGCCGAAGACGACCTCGGGCAGGCCCGAGCGCAGGTGGCGGTGGGTGTCGAGCGTCGCGTAGCCGAGCTCGGCGAAGGGCAGGTCCTTGAGCTGCGAGACGGCGCGGTCGACGGGCACGGCGCCCGACTTCACGCCGCGCAGCAGCTTCTTCAGGTGCGTTTCGTCCATGGCCGCGGAAGGTAGCGGCAAAGGTGCAGGGGCTCAAGCGAGGAGGGGGGCGAGGGCCGGTGGGGGCGCACAGCGGTGCGCTTGGGATGAGCTCTTGGCCGCGAGCTTCTCCGCGTTGCTTGGGCTTCTCGGGCGAAGCCGGTCGGTCGGCTCTCGACTCTCGACCCTCAACTCTCGACCGTCGCCCCGAGCACCTCGACGAGCTCGGCGATCACCTGGACCGCGTTCTCCTCCACGCCCTCGAGCACGATGGGCGAGTACGCCGGGTTGGTGGGCTTCAGCGTGATCTTCGTGTGTCGCCACGAGTCGCCGGCGCACGCCTTCTCGCTCTCGTAACGCTTCACCGTGTAGCGCTGCCCGGTCTCAGGGTCGTTGGCGTCGCGAAGCTGGACGAGCACGGTGCGTCCTTGCCGGGCCCCGGTCACCGGAGCGGCGAAGAGGCAGTACGAGCCGTCTTCGATGCCAGGCTCCATCGATCGGCCGACGATCTGCGCGACGAACATGCCCGGTCGGAGCTGTCGTTCGATGTCGACTTCGACCCACTCGATGTCGTCGTCGAGGACGTGCTGCGGATCGCCGAATGCTCCGGCTGCTGCCTCTAGCGGCACAAGCGGCACGCACTTCACGTAGCGGTCCTTCGCAGCACCTGCGACCAGCCGCAGCTTCGAGCGGCTTGTGCTCGGCGACGAGCCCTCGCCCGCGCGAAGGCGGCGGTAGGCCTCTTCGGCCATCCAGGTCGTCACAGCCTTCTGGAAGGGGAGGACGTTTGAGAAGCGAACGAAGATGTCTTCGTTCTGCTCTATGCGATCGACGAAGAGCCCCTCGAGCACGTTCTTGAAGAGCAGCTCGAACTTCTCGCGCGTATTGACCGCCGCCGCCCGGCGCAATCCGTCGTCGCCCAGCGCAGCCTCGACGATCTGATCGAAGAAGAGCTGATCGGCCTGGTTGAAGTCGGTGCCGAAGCGCTCGTTGAGGACGTCGATGAGCTGCGAGAGCGGCACTGGTTGCTCGCGCAGCACGCCGCTTCCCACCTCTGACGGTCCGTCGAGCTTCCGCGCCTCGCCGTCGTTCAGAGAGATCGACCCCTCGCTGATCTTCTGAAGCCGGTAGTACGCGAGCTTGACCTCGTCATCGAACTGGTAGCCCGCGCCGCCGGCGCGACGCGGCAGCTTGGTCATCAGGTGGCGCAAGAACACGTAGAGGCGCTCGAGGTCGGAGTCCTGGTACGGGATTACCTGGCTGAGGAAGCCGTACAGGTTCTGGAACGCTTGGAGCTTGCCGCGCCACAGCTCGGCCTCGTCGGGGCTCTCCTCGGAGTGCGTTTTGAAGCGCGAAACCGCGGGATCGAGCGCCGCGTTCATGGCCTGGTGATCGAGGGCGCTCTGCTTCTGCTTGGGCTTGAAGTACACGGCGCAGAACCGCGCGAGCTCCTCGTCGCGGTAGATGCCCGCCTCGTCGAGCTCGCCCTTGACAGCGTAGAGCCGCGCGGGATCGACCTCTTCGCCCATCTCGGCGCCACCGTAGTAGGTCTTGAACGCCTCGCGGATCTCCTCGCGGTCGTTCACGAAGTCGAGGACGAAGGTGTCCTCCTTGAGCGGGTGGATGCGGTTGAGCCGCGACAGCGTCTGCACCGCCTGAATGCCGGCGAGCCGCTTGTCGACATACATCGTGTGCAGGAGCGGCTGGTCGAAGCCGGTCTGGTACTTCTCGGCGACGAGGAGCACCTGGTACTCCGGTGACGCGAAGCGCTCGGGCAGCTCCTTCTCGCGTAGCCCGTCGTTCATCGCCTCCTCGGTGTACGAGACCTCCGGCAGCTTGTCGTCCTGCACCGTGCCCGAGAACGCGACGAGCGACTTGAGCGGGTAGCCCTTCTCCTTGATGTACCTGTCGAAGCTCTGCTTGAGGCGAACCGCCTCGAGACGGGAGCCGGTCACCACCATCGCCTTGGCGCGCCCGCCGATCTTGTGGCGGGTCACCGCGTGGAAGTGCTCGACCATCACCTCGGTCTTTTGGGCGACGTTGTGTGGGTGCAGCTTGAGGAAGCGCGCGAGCGCACGAGCTGCCTTCTTGCGCTCGACGTTCGGATCGTCCTCGCACGACTTCAAGAGCCGGAAGTACGTCGCGTACGTGGTGTAGCTCTTGAGCACGTCGAGGATGAAGCCCTCTTCAATGGCCTGGCGCATGGTGTAGCGGTGCGCGGGCTCTCTGTTGCGTCCGAACACCGCGAAGGTCTTGTGCTTGGGCGTGGCAGTGAAGGCGAAGAAGCTCAGGTTCGCCTGCCTGCCGCGCTTGGCCATGCTGCGGAACAGCTCCTCGAGGTCTTCCCGACCTTCCTCGGCAGCGAGCTTCTGCGCCTCCTTGCGGAGCGCCTCGCCGCCGAGCACTTCCTTCAGGTCCGTGGCGGTCTCGCCGCCCTGGGAGCTGTGCGCCTCGTCGATGACCACCGCGCAGCGGCGGGTCTGGAGCGTGCCCGAGGCGGCCTCTCCCCGCTCCTCGGCCATCTTGAGCAGGTGCCGTGAGACGAAAGGGAACTTCTGCAGCGTGGTGATGATGATCGGCACGGCGCTCTCGAGCGCCTCGGCGAGCTGACGAGAGCTCTCGTCGATCTTCTCCACCACGCCGCGCTTGTGCTCGAACTGGTAGATGCAGTCCTGGAGCTGCTGGTCGAGCACCACGCGGTCGGTGACGACGATGACGCTGTCGAAGACGCGCCGGTTGCGCTCGTCGTGCAGCGACGCGAGCCGGTGTGTGAGCCAGGCGATCGTGTTGCTCTTGCCGCTGCCGGCCGAGTGCTCGACGAGGTAGTTATGCCCCGGGCCTTCCCTGCGCGCCGCGTCCACCAGTAAGCGGACCGCCTGGAGCTGGTGGTAGCGAGGGAAGACCATCTGCTCGGTCTTCACCTTGCGGCCCTGGTCGTCGCGCTTCTCGTCGATCTGCAGATGGAGGAAGCGCGCCAGCAGCTCGAGCAAGCTGTCGCGAGCCAGGACCTCTTCCCAGAGGTAGGCGGTGCGGTAGCTCCTGCCCTGCGGATCGGCAGGGTTGCCCGCCCCCTCGCGGTCGCCCTTGTTGAAGGGCAAGAAGTGGGTGGCATCGCCCGCCAGCCGCGTCGTCATCAGCACCGCGTCGGTGTCGACGGCGAAGTGCACGAGCGTGCGCCTCTTGAACGCGAAGATGGGCTCGCGCGGATCGCGGTCCTGCTTGTACTGCCGTCGCGCGTCCTCGACGGTCTGCCCGGTCATCGCGTTCTTCAATTCGAGCGTGGCGATGGGGATGCCGTTCACGCTGAGCGTGACGTCGAGCGATTTCTCCGAGCGGGTCGAGAAGCGGAGCTGACGGGTCAGGCCGAGGCGGTTCTTGGCATAACGCTCCTCGAGCTCAGGGTTCAGCTCGTGCGCGGCCTTGAAGTAGGCGACGAAGAGCGTGCGCCCGTAGCACTTGAAGCCGTGCCGGAGCGTCGCGAGCGAGCCGTTCGCGTCCATCCACTTGCAGAGGTCGGTGAGGACCTGCTCGCCCGTCTTCGACCCGTGTAGCGCTTCGAGCTTCGCCCACTCCTGGGGCTGCGTGTCCTTGATGAAGTCGAGGACGACCGACGGGAAGATGGCCCGCTCGCGGTCGAAGCCATCGCGGGAGATGGCGAGGTAGCCGTGCGCGAGAAGGTGCTGCTCGATGACCGACTCGAACGCGGCCTCGGAGTGGCGGGACGCGCTGGTCATCACTTCTCCTTCCTCTTCCGGGTTCGCCTGGTTTCGATGCGCTTCACCTCGGCCTCGAAGTCGCTCTCGAAATCGCGATCCTGGCGCACGCGAAACTTGTCGTACTGCCCCTCGGCGAGGCGCTTGGCCACCTCGGCAGAGACCTTGCCGGCGTTGGTGAGCACCTCGTATTCGTTGAACTGGAGGAAGGCGTCGAGCTTCGCGACCCAGTCGGCCATCTTCATCGGGATCTGCCGGGCTGCCTGGTTCTCCGCGTAGTCGAGGTACATCGACACGATGCGCTCGAGCTCCTTGATCTCGCGCTCGATCAAGTAGTTCTTGGCGACGCTGACATCGCTCTTGAGGATTTTCCCCTTGGGCGCGTTCTTCCACGTGGTGAGGCCCATCGAGGGTTTCCCGGCGTCAGCGCGCTCGGCGATCAGCTCCGCGGCGGTCTTGCCCGTGACCGCCCAGTGCAGCTTGTTCTGCACGGTCTTGAAGAACCTCTGCGTCGTCTCGGCGTGCTTGTCGTAGTCGATGCTGCACTGCTCGTAGATGTCGGTGATCTTCAGGTAGAAGCGGCGCTCGCTGGCGCGGATCTCGCGGATCCGCTCGAGCAGCTCGTCGAAGTAGTCCTTGCCGAACCGCTGGTTCAGCTTCAGTCGCTCGTCGTCGAGGACGAACCCCTTGACGATGTACTCGCGCAGGGTCTGAGTCGCCCAGATGCGAAACTGCGTGGCCTGGGCGCTGTTGACCCGGTAGCCGACGGAGATGATGGCGTCGAGGTTGTAGAAGGCGATTTCGCGCGTAACCTCGCGATTTCCTTCGCGTTGAACTCTCCAATTTTTTCGGAGAGTTGCCTCCGGGGTCAGCTCTCCCGAGGCGTAGATCTCCTTTAAGTGGTGGCTGACCGTCCGCAGGTCGACGCCAAACAGCTCAGCCATGCGCCGCTGGTCGAGCCAGAAGGTCTCGGACTCGTAGAGCACCTCGACGCGCACGGTGTCGTCGTCGGTTCGGTAGAGGATCAGCTCGCCTTCCTGCGGGGTCTGGTCGGTCATGCCGCCGCCTCCACCTCGGTCGAGAATCGTTCTGCCTGCGAGCAATGCCGACGGACGATGGACCACTGACGCGTGACCGATTGCGCGTGGGCTTGATACTCGCGCCTGGTTTTCTTGATGCGCTGGCCCTTGGGAAGCGCCGAAAGCTGTCCCTCGACGTTGAGGTTGCACTCGAGTCCGGTCAGCAGCGCGTGACCGTTGTCGAACACGGCGGCGACGAGCCACGCGTCGATGGCCTTTGAGGGCAAGCAGAGGACGGTCTTCGGTCCAAGCGCCCGAAGCCCCGACCGCTCGAGCAGGCAGGCACGCACCACCTCGACGCTTCCCATGGGTGGTGGGCAGGGGACGCGGTGTGGCAGGAGGGGCCAACCGCGCTCGGTCGCGGCAGCAGCGACTTCGTCGCTCACCTCGCTGTAGGTGCCTTCGGCGACATCGGCATCGACGTGAACCACGAAGAGATCGAAGCCCGGCAAGGTGGGGTCCTCCTCGAAGCTCGCGAAGCCCCGCGCCGCGAAGTCCGAACACCAGCGCAGCACTCCGCCCCAACCCGTCCCGAGCTTCGGGCGCGTCGGCTCCGGTTGGAGTTGGGTCATGACGAACGGCCGAGGGAGCAGCGCCTTGAGCGCCGCCTCGATGACAATCGCGTCGGTCGGGCCCTCGGCGACCAGGGCCACGCGAAGGTCAGACATTGGGGACAGCTCCGAGGTTGCCCATCGCCCACAGGCGCGAGAGCGGAAACTCCCCGTGCAGCCTCCGCAGCTCGGGCGTCAGCGTGATGCGCCGAATCGTGGAGTGTCCCAAGCTGTTTCGCTCCACCGCGAAGAGCCGAACCTCGTCGTCGTCGAGGTCGAGCCCATCGAGCACCGTGGGGTTGTGAGCCGTGAAGAGGAGCTGCCGGTCGGGGCTCGTCGCGGCGAGCCACGCGGCAAGGTGGCCCACCAGCCGAGTCACCAGCCTTGGATTCAGCGCCGAATCGAGGTTGTCGATGGCGAAGATCGGGGGCGAAGAGGCCGAGAGGCAGAGGATCGCGGCAAACAACACGTACAGCGCACCCTCGCTGGCATCGGCAGCCGTCAGCGTATTGCGCGACGACGCCATGAAGCGGTCGGTGAACCTCAAGACGTTCTTCGTGCGGGGAACCGAGGGAGAGAGCAGATCGCCGACGACGTCCGTGACGGCCACATCGCTCACCCAGTCGATCAGCCCGAGGACCTCGTCGAGCCGCGCTTCGTCGGCTTCGCGCTTCAGCGCCTCGAAGCCCTCGGCGAGACCGCCGCCAGCCAGTCCCACCGGCACGCGAGTCTGCGGGTCCGGCACCGTCGAGCGCAGGGCGGGCGTATTCGGCGTGTAGATCACGTACTCCTGCAGCGCTTTCAGGAGCAGCGACGCGGGATCCCCTGGCTGCAGGTCGACGACCTTCAACGCCGAGAGCCCCCGGGTTTCGTCGAGGTTCTCCTTCTCGGTGCGCACCCCTCGGCTGACGATCTGTGTCGCGCCCGACGAGAGCGACTCCGTCTTGAAGGCCCAGGCCGGCTTCGGCCTGTCGAGGGGGTTGAGGAGCGACACGCGGAACGTCGCGGAGGGCTCGCCCTGCGCCTCGAGCATGATGTGCGGCGGGATTTGAGTGCCTGCGAAGGAGGTCTTGAACAGGCGAGGCAGCCCCGCGCGAACACCGTGCCGAATGATGGCCTCGTCATCCACGCGCCCACCCGCGGCAGCACCAAGCACGCCGAGCGCTTCGAGCACATTGCTCTTTCCCACGCCATTCGCGCCGATGAAGCAGTTGAGGCGCCCGAGCGCGACGGTCTGATCGACAACCGACTTGAAGCCCTTGATGTGGACCTGGCGCAGTCTCATGTGGCGCTCCCCATTCCTCGATTTGAGCAGCGAGTGGTGTGAGGCGTGCTAATGCGGCGCTTCGTGCGAGGCGCTATTGAGCCAACACACGGCTGGCGAGTCAAAAGGCGTGGAGATACCCGACCAATTCGCCAGCGCGCGTATGCGAGCTCGAGGCGGGTGGCATTCATGTCGCCGCCTCCAAGTCGAGCTGGCCGGTGACGGCAGCAGCAATCAACGCGGAGCGGCGCTCTTTCAAGAGCGCGATGGTGCGTTCGGTCGCGGCGCGGACGGCGTCGAGCTTCGCGGTCTCGCGGGCGATGTGCTCGACGATGGCGCGCTGCTCCTGCTGAGGCGGAACGGGCAGGTGCACCTCGAAGAAACCCTCGGGATAGAGACGAAGGCGCGAGGACCAGACACCCTTCGAGTAGCGGGTTACCTCTTGGGCGAAGACCGGAAGGCGGACGAGCGCATCGATGTAGGCGGGCGCGAGGCGTGGCCCGGGCTCGTAGACGTTGTAGGCGGGGCTGACGATGCCCTTCACCGGAGCGATCCCCATCGCGCCCATCCACGCCCACAGCGTGTTGATGACGAGGTCGCCCCGCTCGCAGAGCTTGTAGCCCTCGTTCGTATCGGCCTCGAACATGTTGACGTCCTTCTCGGACCGAGGCGTGACGCCGGTGAGGTGCGAGACCGTGAGCAGTTCCTCGTCGCCGGTCTCCGACCGGACGTCGCGCTCTCGGAAGAGCCAGCGTGCGCGCTCGGTCTCCCAGTGCGCCGGAATCTCCCCAAGCCACGGCACGCCGGAGTCGCGCAGCTTCACCTTCGGGTCGAGCCCGCGCGTGACGGCGGTGGCGATGATTGCCTTGAGCTTCTCGGCGAGCAGGTCGAGGACGCGCTGCTTGGCGGCGACGAGGGCATCAAGCCGCGCCGTCTCGCGGGCGAGGTGCGCAACGATTGCGCGCTGCTCCTCGATCGGTGGGACAGCCATGCGAATCTCGGCGAGTCTATCGGCTCCCAGGTGCGCGATGTTCGTCGATTGTCGGCAAAACAGTTGAAACACGCCGGAATTCAGCCAGCTAGCGAACTGCGCTTGCGCGAACTCTGGGTCGAGGCCTTCCCCAACGCGGAAGCGAATCAGGGTGTTCTGAAAGCAGAATTGATGGGGCTCGCCGCGATAGACCGCGGATCGCCCGACCAGCTCTCGGCTCTGGCCTTCGTTTACCAAGATGTCGCCCGGCGACACCGCAAACCGCGACTGCTCCTCCGGCTCGAAGTTCATCTTGAGGATGTCCAAGTAGTCGATGAAGCCGTCAAGCACGTTGGCTACGCGCAAGTAGGGCGTCATGTGGTCGCCCTTCTCGTACTGCGGCGCACGTTGGCGTCCCATCAGGATGGATCCAGCCAATCCAACTTTCATGACGCGCCAATGCGCTGGTACCTCGCCGAGCCACGGCGCAGCAGGGTGCCCGTGCCTCACGTCGTCACCTCGCGCAGCAGCCTAACGATCTCGTCTTCAGCGGCCTTCAGCTCTGCATCGATCTCCGACAGCGACCGCGGCGGCGTAAACACATAGAAGTGCCGGTTGAAGTTGACCTCGTACCCGACCTTGTCCTTGCTCCGATCCATCCACGCATCCGGCACGTGCGGCTTCACTTCTCGCTCGAAGTAGGCCTCGACGTCCTCCTTGAGCGGGACGTTCTCAAAGTCGCGCAGGTCGGCATCCGGCTCGTAGCCCGAGCCACGACCACCCGTCGGCACGGGCTCGGCCTTCGGATCGCGCTGCGTGAACACCGAGCGAAACAGCTTCTGCTCGGTCGCCTTCCAGCGGCTCCCGCGCTTCTTCAGGAGCGCCTCGATCTGGTCCCAGGTCGCCGGCCAGTCGAGGCGCGGCTCGCGGCCGAGCGCCTTGTCGATGGCCTGGACGTCGTTGAGGAGCTGCGGACAGGCGTCGAGGAAGCGCGCCTTGTCGTCGGCGGTCATCTGGTAGCGCAGGCGCAGCGGGCGCTCGATGGTGACCCGCGTGTAGCCGAAGTCGGCGTTGTCGAAGAGCTTCGAGCGCGGGCCCTCCTTGAACCTGCCGTAGAGCCGCACGAGCTCGTCTATCTGCGCGGCGGTCATGTGACGCCGCTTGTCGCCGAGGCTGCGCTTGCTCTCCTCGCTGCCGCCCGCGGTCCACACATCGCGCGCGTCGAGGAGCTGTACCTTGCCCCAGCGCCGCTTCTCCTTGCGGTTGGTCACGACCCAGACGTAGGTGCCGATGCCTGTGTTGTAGAACATCGACTCCGGCAGCGCGACGATGGCCTCGAGCCAGTCGTTCTCGAGCAGCCACCTGCGGATCTCGCTCTCGCCCGAGCCCGCGCCACCCGTGAACATCGGCGAGCCGGAGAAGACGATCGCGAGCCGCGAGCCCTCCTTGTGCTCCTTCGGCTTCACGTCTTCGCGCTTGCTCCACATGTGCTGCAGGAACAGCAGCGCGCCGTCGTTCACCCGCGGCAGGCCGGCGCCGAAGCGGCCGTCGAAGCCGCGCTTCTCGTGCTCCCTCTGGATCTCCTTCTGCTGCTTCTTCCAGTCGACGCCGAAGGGCGGGTTGCTCAGGAAGTAGTCGAAGGTCTCGGACGGGAACTGGTCCTCGGTGAAGATGTCGCCGAAGCGGACGTTGTCGCCGCCGCCGTTGTGGCTCACCTCCTTCATCAGCATGTCGGAGGCCGCGGTGGCGAAGGCGCGATTGTTGTAGTCCTGGCCGCAGGCGTAGAGCATCGCCTCGGTGTTGTGCTCGCGCAGGTAGCGCTGGGCCTCGGCGAGCATGCCGCCGGTGCCACAGGCAGGGTCGAGCAGCTTGCGCACCGTGCCCGCCGTGGCGAGCAGCTTGTCGTCGTGAATGAAGAGCAGGTTGACCATCAGGCGGATCACTTCGCGCGGCGTGAAGTGATCGCCGGCCGTCTCGTTGGCGAGCTCGTTGAAGCGGCGGATGAGGTTCTCGAAGATGAGCCCCATCTGCTGGTTGGGCACGTTCGACGGGTGGAGGTCGACGTCGGCGAACTTCGAGACCACGAGGTAGAGGATGTTTGCCTCGTGCATCTTCTGAATCTCGGCTTCGAACTCGAAGTACTCGAAGATGCGCTGGACGTTCGCCGAGAAGTCCTTGATGTACCTGATCAGGTGCTTGTTGATGTTGTCCGGATCGCCCTTGAGCTTCGCGAAGTCGAGCGGCGAGTGGTTGTGGAAGCGTTGGCCCGCAACCTTGTTCAGCTTGGTGTCGAGGGCATCGCCCGCGAGCTTGCCGCCCTTGGCCTTCTCGTGCGCCGCGATGACCTTGGCCTTCGTCGGCGCGAGCACGCAGTCGAAGCGTCGAAGCACCGTCATCGGCAGCATGACGCGCTCGTACTGTGGCGGGCGGTAGGGCCCGCGCAGCAGGTCGGCGGTCTGCCAGATGAGGTTTGCGAAGGAGTTGTGATCAGAAGCCATTTCCGCCGTCCGTCGAGCGAGTGCGTGCGAAGGTGAATGGACGCCTTGGCATCCCCGCGTCCCTCTTTGCACCGGGCTCCAACTGGGCACGGGGGGGCAGGTCGCCAAGCGGCGGCAGGGTACCTCAGGGATGTCCGACTCCCAACGCTTCTTGGCGCCGTCGTGCCGCTGCGACCAGTGCGAGAACGCCGACCGCTGCTCGGCCCACGTGCCGCGATAGGCAGCCGCACGCAGGGGCCGCTCGGCATCGGCTCAGCGCCCGACGACACGGAGCGCAGCAGCCTTGTCAGGTGCGTCTAGTCGATGAGTGCCGACGAGGGCCGGAATGGAGGTACAGCGGTGCGCCCGGGTAAAGCCCATTCCGAGCCCGGGGCCGGAGGTCTTCCTCCTGGTCAGGGTTGGGCGGCGAATTCGCAAGGACTTCGACTGCGGGGCTCCCGCGGGGCGCCTCTACGCTCCGGATGCGCGGTCGGCGGGCTCCCGACGGCCCCCAAGCGCCACCGAACCGAGGCTCGGGCAACTAATTTAGTTCCAAACGAGGTGGTCACCCTTCCGCTGGAACTAAAACTAGTTCTCGAACGAGGCCCCGGCCCCCAAAGAAGAACTTGAGCTTGTTGAAACTGGACCGTCGCCTCGGCGATTGGAACTAGCTTAGTTCTCGATCGAGCCAGACCCCCTTCGTCCCGAACTAAATTAGTTCCCGATGGCGCCAGGCCCCCTTCATCCGGAACTAAATTAGTCCTGCAGAAACCCCCGGTTCCCGGCCAGCGGAGTCCGCGCAACCCGAGGTGCCGATCTGCCGGCTGGCCATGAACCGGTCACGCCCGAGTCGATCGCCTGGCGCCCGCAACGGCGCCGCCCGACCCCTCGCGGAGCCGGGCGGCTTCGAAGCTTGGCATTGTGGAGCGATCAGATCGTCGTGGTCGCCTCTTCCTGCACCTTCGCCTTGGCGCGCGCGCGGGGCCGGCGGGCCGCGGAGATGAGCGACACGAACAGCTCGTCGCCGCCCTTGTCGTGGAACAGCCAGCGGCCGGGCCGGGCGATCTGCTCGTAGGTGTCGTTGAGCAGGGTCCAGGCGCGGGCGACGATCTCGCGCTGCTGGTTCTGCTTCGGGGTCGCGCCGTCGCCGAGCTCCCGGTCGATCTCCAGGGCCATGCGGTCGGCCGACTCGGGATCGGAGGCGACGTAGTGGGTCGGGTCGCGCGAGAGCACGTCGAGGTTCTCGCGGTAGAGCTTGGCGAGGTGCGACAGGTCGGCGGCGGTGTCGAGGTAGCCGGAGCCAGCGCGGATGTGGGCGATGGCGAGGCGGATCTCCTTGTTGTCGCCGAGGTGGAAATCGACGAGCTTGAGCATGCGCTCGCGCACCGTCGCGGCGTCGCCGGCGAGCGTGGCCGACAGCTTGACGTTGCTGGCGATGGCCTGGGCCATGCTCATCTCCTGGTAGGCGAACGAGGCGGCGTGCGCGGAGGGCTCGAGAAGATCGAGCAGGGTGATGTCGAACCGGCGCGCCGGCAGCTCGGCGAAGACCGAGCGCATCGCCGGCTCGTTGACCTTCCTGCTGACCCCCACCGCGGCGACCGCGGCGCGGCGCACGTTGATGCGCGGCCAGCAGATGCGATCGTCGAGAATGGCGCGGTAGTTGGGGAGCAGCTTCTCGAACGCGGCCTGGCCGGTCTGAAGCTCCTCGGGGCTCATCGTCGATTCATCGGCTTCGGTGGGCACGGATACCTCCGGAAAACGGACAGGCGCGCCCCAACCCCATGTCGAAGACGCACACCTGTCGTTGAAGGATGGCGCCTCGCGAGCCCTCAAAGCGACTCACCCCGGATGCCGCTCGCGAGACGAGAGGCAGGCTATCCAAGAACCCGAGGTACGAGCAACCCCTGGGGCGAAAATTTCTAGTCTTCTGGAGACGGTCGAGAGTCGAGAGTCGGCAGCGGGCAGATGTGACCATCAAGGGGCCCGCTCTACAGGAGCAGCGTCGACTCGACTGCGGCGGCGTTCTGCTTCAAGGGCGCTATCCGCTCCGCGTTTCGCCCCACAGCTCGAGCAGGTCGAGCTCGACCGCCTCGAATGGCGGTGTGCGCACGCGGGCCTCGTCAGCGTGGGTGCAGAGCAAGATCCAGTTGCCGTCGCCGCGCTCGAATACTTCGAGGGTGGGCGCGAGTGGGTCGACGAGCCAAAGGTGGCGGACCTTTTCGCGCAGGTAGATCGCCCTCTTCTTGCCCCGGTCAATCGATGCGGTCGAGGGCGAGAGCACCTCGCAGATCCAATCGGGCGCGAGGGTCACCCCAGTGGACTCCGGCCGCGTGGGCATGCGCTCTCGGCGCCATCCGGCGAGGTCGGGCACGACCACGTCGGGACCGAGATGAAGCTCGGGCCCGAAGACGATCCACCATCCGCCGGGGCCCCCACGGCCTGCCTGAAACGGAGCCCCGATGGCGAACCCGAGCGTCGAGGTCGCGACCGAGTGTGGGAAGGCGGGACGAGGGCTGACGATGAGCTCGCCGCCGAGAAGCTCGCCGACCATGTTCTCGGGGACCGAGTCGAGGTCGGCAATTCCGGCGCCTCGCTTGCGGTAGGGGGCGACCATGTCTCTAAGGATAGTTCCGCGCCGCAGCCCTGCGCGCTTGTCGAGCCCAAGCGCCAAGGAGCCCGTCCCCCCTACACCAGCGCGCGTCTTCGGTCGGCATTCGTGTCGCCGCATGCCCAGCAGTGAAAGCCCCCTGCCGGTCGGCGGGCGTCTTCTCGGACAGCATTCGTGTTGCCGCGTGCCCAGCCGTGAAAGCCCCGTGCCGGTCGGCGGGCGTCTTCGAGCGGGTTCTCGAGCGGCATTCGTGTTGCCGCG
>ENA-UOOR01000854-UOOR01000854.1-fermentation-metagenome-genome-assembly--contig:-NODE-854-length-39569-cov-13.058941_pt1 | contig 39569 bp, 27 predicted proteins | sample MGYA00245780_ERZ724029 | MGnify/ENA primary metagenome ERZ724029 (study PRJEB28704, sample SAMN03018315) | fermentation metagenome | biome: anthropogenic terrestrial biome; feature: soil; material... | reverse complement strand
TGCTAATGCTATTGCTATTGCTATTGCTAATGCTAATGCTAATGCTAATGCTAATGCTAATGCTAATGCTAATGCTATTGCTATTGCTATTACTATTACTATTACTATTACTATTGCTAATGTAATTACTAATGCTACAGTTAAATATTAAATTTGATGTAATTACCGCATGAGCAATAATTATCGAACAGAAACATTTTTACACGTATATAAAGGAGGCTTTATTTTGAAAGAACATGAAAAAATAATTATTTTAGATTTTGGCGGGCAATACAGCCAGCTTATAGCCCGAAGAATCAGAGAGGCAAACGTTTTTTGTGAGATTATTCCTTATAATAAAAAGCTGGAGGAAATTTTAGAGAAAAAACCGAAAGGTATTGTTTTTTCCGGCGGACCGGTCTCTGTTATGAATGAAGATGCACCAAAGTGCGATCTAGAGATTTTCAATGCAGGTATCCCTATTCTTGGTATTTGCTATGGTATGCAATTAATGGCTAAAGAAATGGGCGGTACTGTAAGCAGTTCATCCATAAGAGAATTTGGAAAAGTTGAGATTGCACTGGAAACAAATAATGATTTATTTTACAATATACTGGCGGAAACAAACTGTTGGATGAATCATACAATTCATGTTGAAAGCCTGCCACAAGGATTTGATGTTATTGCTAGAACCAAGAACTGTTCTGTTGCAGCTATAGGAAACAAGGAAAAAAAGCTGTACGGGGTACAATTCCATCCTGAAGTTTCCCATACTCCCAGAGGACAGGACATACTGAAGAATTACATATGTAATATATGTGGCTGTATGGGCGATTGGAAAATCTCGTCGTTTGTCGAGTCTGCAATTGAAGCTATAAAAGTTAAGGTTGGGGATAAAAAGGTTCTATGTGCACTCTCCGGCGGAGTAGATTCGTCTGTTGCAGCAGCAATGGTGAATAAAGCGGTAGGAAAACAGCTTACCTGTATTTTTGTTGATCATGGTTTTCTTAGAAAAAATGAAGCAAATCAGGTGGAGGAAGTATTCCGAAACCAATTTGACATAAACATTATACATGTTAATGCTCAAGAACGTTTTTTAAATCGTCTTGCAGGTGTTACCGATCCGGAAACAAAGAGAAAAATTATTGGTGAAGAATTTATCAGGGTCTTTGAAGAAGAAGCCAAAAAAATCGGGAAAGTTGATTTTCTTGTTCAGGGCACAATTTATCCGGATGTTATAGAGAGCGGTACAGGGGATGCTGCGGTAATAAAAAGCCATCACAACGTTGGCGGTCTGCCCGAGGATGTAGATTTCAAGGAAATTATAGAGCCTCTTAGGGATCTTTTTAAGGATGAGGTTCGAAGATCCGGGCTGGAGCTTGGGCTCACTGAGCAAATGGTTTGGCGTCAGCCGTTTCCGGGACCTGGTCTTGCAATCCGGATAATCGGAGATATTACATTTGAAAAACTCGAGCTGCTCCGTGAAGCAGATCATATATTTAGGGAAGAGATAGCAAAGGCCGGTCTTGATAAGTCCATAAATCAATACTTTGCAATTCTCACAAACATGCGCAGCGTTGGTGTTATGGGAGATGAGCGTACTTATGACTATACTGTGGCGCTTCGTGCGGTCGCCACAACCGATTTTATGACAGCCGTCTGGGCAAAAGTGCCTTATGAAGTTTTAGAGAAAGCTTCAAACCGGATCGTGAATGAGGTGAAACAAATCAATAGAATTGTATATGATATAACCTCAAAACCACCGGCGACTATTGAGTGGGAGTAGGAAACAATTTTATACTATATGAAATGCCATAAATTCATGTAATTTTTAATTTTTGTGCTACCTATAATTCAACACTCTTTGCAATGATAGTACAAGTTTCGAAGACGTTATATATAACTATTTAAGGTTATACTTAACATTCTAGGAGATTATTAATTGCTCATACTTTCAGCAGTATTTATTATTTTCTAATTAAATTAGTACTATAGCTAAATAATCTGGTATAATCCTAAACCCGTTGAATTCGACGGGTTTAGGATATTTTTAGTATTATTCAAAGATATGGATTTTGACTTATTTAGAGGATAACTCTATTAAATATTTACTATACTAAACTTTAGGGAAGAATTCTAATAGATTTACAATTACTATCAAGGCATGGAGTATTAAATTTCTAATCAGGGTATGATATAATTGCTTTTAGCATAGATTTTTAATAGGAGCTAGATAATTGTAGGGGTGGTGAATTTTATGAATATTGAGGAATTAAAAGAAATAATAAAAACAGGAGAAAAAATAGATGTAGAATTTAAAACCTCAAGAAATGCGGTAAATAAGGATGTATTTAATACTGTATGTTCTTTTAATAATCGCAGTGGTGGTCATATTATTTTAGGAATAAATGATGATAAAGACATTATAGGAGTGGATCCAGAATCAATAGATAAAATACTCAAAGAGTTTACTACTACAATAAATAATCCAAAAAAAATATATCCACCTCTTTATTTGGTGCCCAAACTAATTGAAATTAATGCAAATGTTAAAATTATATATATTAGGGTTCCGGAGGGTGGGCAGGTTAGAAGGTGTAATAATGTAATTTGGGATAGAACACATGAGGGAAATATAGATATAACTAATAATGAAGAATTAGTCTACAAGTTATATGCTAGGAAACAAGGCAGTTATTATGTAAACAAGGTATATTCAGGGTTAAGCATGGATTTTTTAGATTTAGACTTAATTAAACGAGCACAAAAAATGGCGTCAGTGCGAGTAGATAATCATCCCTGGGCAATGATGAATGAAGAAGAAATACTTCGTAGTTCTGGCTTGATTCTTACTGATATGGATACTTACAAAGAAGGAATTACATTGGCAGCAATATTATTGTTTGGTAAGGATTCATCAATACTGTCAGTAGCACCAAATTATAAGACAGATGCAATATTTAGAATAGAAAATGTAGATCGCTATGATGATCGTGATGTAGTTATCACAAACCTAATTAGTAGTTATTATAGATTGATTGAATTTGGAAGAAAGCATTTAAATGATATATTTGTACTTGATGGAATTCAAAGAGTTAGTGCTAGAGATTGGATATTACGTGAAGTTATTTCAAATATTCTTGCCCATAGAGATTATTCAAGTGGATTTCCAGCTAAATTTATTATTGAAAATGACAGGATATATACGGAGAATGGTAATCTGGCCCATGGAATAGGTAAACTTAGCCTAGATAAATTTGAACCTTTTCCTAAAAACCCACCGATTTCTAAGGTGTTTAGAGAAATAGGTTTGGCGGATGAGTTGGGCTCAGGAATGAGAAATACACATAAGTATACAAGGCTTTATTCAGGTGGAATTCCCTCTTTTAATGAAGGAGATATATTTAGGATAACTATCCCCCTATCAAGCAATGCTATATCTAAAGTAGGACCAACAACACAAAATGTCGGTCAAAATGTCGGTCAAAATGTCGGTCAAAATGTCGGTCAAGATGTCGGTCAAAATGTCGGTCAAGAAGAAATAGATTTTAAAAAGTTAATTTTCAAACTGATAAAAGAGGATAGGAAAATTACTAAAAAAGAGATTGCCGAAACTGCATCTGTAAGTGAAAAGACCATTGAAAGACAGATGAAAGAAATGCCCTATATTAAATATGTAGGAAGTGGATACAGTGGACATTGGGAAATAATAGATTAATAACAGTACTATAATCGTACTAAAAACTCCAATAACCAAAATAGATACCAATAAAGCAAATAGTACAAAAACTATAAACATTGAAAGGTACACATTAAAAGTCAAATATTTTTGAAGTCATTTAGTGGGAATAGGATGACATTAAAATAACGGAAGAAATTGCTTAGCAATTTCTTCCGTTATTTTAAACTTATTTCGTGCATTATTAAAAGCTATTTGGTATAATATTGCTTGTTCTTTTGGATAAATATGCAGATAAGGGTTTTCTATGCCGATAAGCTATAAGAAACTGTGGAATTTGATGATATTGTATATGTGAAAAGGTGTCAAAAATACAGGAGGTTATATGATTACACTTTCTAACATCAATAAAACTTTCCGGGTTGCTAAGCGACAGGCAGGATTTGGTCGTGCCGTAAAAGCTTTGTTTTCGCGTGAATATGAGCTTGTTCATGCCTTAAACGACATCAGCTTTACTATCAATGACGGTGAAATGGTTGGATATATCGGCCCAAACGGTGCGGGAAAAAGCACTACAATAAAAATTATGTGCGGAATCTTAACACCGGATAGCGGTGTGTGCAACATTGATGGACGTACCCCATGGCGTGAACGGATTGCCCACGTCAGCGAAATCGGTGTCGTTTTCGGTCAACGTAGCCAGCTTTGGTGGGATGTTCCCATTATCGACAGCTTTGAATTGATACGCGATATTTATAAAACAGACGAGAAAACTTATAAAAATAATCTTGATGAATTAACTATGCTTCTTGATTTGGAAGAGCTGCTTAAAACACCGGCTCGAAGCCTAAGTCTCGGCCAGCGTATGCGCTGTGAAATTGCTGCGTCACTCCTGCATTCTCCAAAAATTTTGTTTCTTGATGAACCGACTATCGGTCTTGATGCAGTTTCAAAAATCGCCGTACGCCAGTTTATTAAAAAATTGAACGCCGAGCGTGGTACAACCGTTATTCTTACGACCCATGATATGCAGGACATTGAAGCGTTGACCGAACGTATATTGCTCATCGGGAAAGGCAGGATATTACTCGATGGTAGCCTTGCCGAACTCAAAAAACACTCATCGAAGCGAAAAACGCTTGTCGTTGAATATACTGGAGTCGCGCCCAAAATTTCAGAAGGTATGACCCTCACAGAGATGAAAGACGGACGTATTATAATCACTCTTGACCCGGAGATATTACAGGTATCAGATGCGATAGCCCATCTTGCCGCCGGGACAGATTTGACTGATGTATCAGTGTCCGCCATAACAGCAGAAGAAATGGTCGCCGAGCTGTACAAGGAGTATCATATATGAAAAAATATGCTGCACTTTTTCGAATCCGATTTATTAACGGTTTGCAATATCGCGCGGCGGCATTAGCGGGATTGGTTACACAGTTTGCATGGGGGTTTATGGAGATATTAGCTTTCTCGGCGTTTTACCGTGCAAATCCTGCCGCATTTCCCATGGAGTTTTCTCATCTTGTATCATACATATGGATTAAAGAGGCTTTCTTGGCTCTTTTTATGCCCTATGGTGTTGGAGAAAACGCAGTAGAGACCATTGTCAGCGGAAATATATCCTACGATTTGGCAAGACCTATGGATATATACAACCGCTGGTTTTTTGAAACGATAGCAAACAGAGTATCAAGGACAACGCTTAGGTGCGCTCCTATATTGATTGTGGCATTTATTTTACCTCCTCCATTTAGATTGGTTTTACCTTCAGATTTATTTCAGTTTTCAATGTTTATTATCTCTGTACCGATAGCGATGTTCGCGGTTACAGCATATTGCCTTATCGACTATATGTCTGCGTTTTACACCATGAGCCGTTACAATGTGATTTTTGTAATTCTTGCAGATTTTCTTTCCGGAGGATATGTGCCTATTCCTTTTTTCCCGGAACCATTCAGAAAAATAGCCGAGCTGCTGCCGTTTGCAGCTATGCAAAATATGCCTCTAAGGATTTACAGCGGTGATATCGCAGGCATGGACGCAATCTATGGAATAGGATTACAGTTGTTCTGGGTTTTGGTGATGCTTATTTTTGGGAAACTGCTTATGAAACACTCGTTAAAGCGGGTTGTAGCACAGGGAGGTTGATGTGTATGAAGTTATATTTTAAATATTTTTCTATACACATTAAAAGCCAGATGCAGTATAAAGCTACTTTTTTCCTTAATATCTTTGGGAGAATTATAATGTCATTTGCGACTGTGCTCGGTGTATTATTTATGTTTACTCGTTTTAACGAAGTGGAAGGATTCACGCTTAGCCAAACTTTATTATGCACATCAGTCGTTACGATGGCTTATTCCCTTGCTGAGGTATTTGCCCGGGGATTTGATATATTCCCGCGCCTTCTTGGAAATGGTGAATTTGACCGCGCTCTTGTCAGACCTCGTGGAATAATATTCCAGGTTTTGGGGTCGCATATTGAATTTATACGCCTCGGGTTATTAGTTCAAGCTGTGGCTGTATTGTGTTATGCTATACCTAACAGCGGTGTCATATGGACCGGGGACAAAATCTTAACGCTCTTCTTAATGATTTCCTGCGGTGCAGTAGTATTTTTTGGATTATATATTGTATACGCATCCTTTGCTTTTTTTACAACCGAGGGCTTGGAATTTATGAACATCCTGACATATGGGGGACGTGAGTTTGGTCGCTATCCCTTTGCAGTTTATGGTGATGGAATACTAAAGTTTTTAACATATATAATTCCGCTGGCGTTATTTCAGTATTACCCGCTTCTGTATTTGATAGATAGGTCACAAAGCAAATCTTACATGTTTACGCCATTATTCGGTCTGCTGTTTATAATACCAAGCTACACCTTCTTCCGTATTGGGCTGCGAAGATATAAATCGACAGGATCATGATTGCTGTTTTTGTTATTAGCACCTTAAACAGGCAGGACTAAAATAAATGCCTGTGTTGAAGAAAGGAGATATATAATTATGCGTAAACTAACTTATTTAGCAGTATTTGAACCAACAGAAACAGGATATAGCGTCTACTTTCCTGACCTGCCCGGTTGCGCAAGCTATGGTGAAGGGTTTGAAGAAGCGCAAAGGCAGGCGGTTGATGCTTTGGGATTGCATCTCTATGGTTTGGAAAAGGATGGGGATAAAATACCTTTTCCATCTAAAGAACCTCGGGTAGATCCAGAAACAACTAACGGTTATATGATATCTCCTGTTACTGTTTTTCCTGATATCGTTAGAAATGAACTGGACAATCGAGTAGGTTATTGACAACGTTAGACTACTGTGATAGTATAGACGATAGAAATAGTCTTATAGGAGTGTTAAGATACAATGAAAAAATTATTTGACAGTGAAATAAAAGTAATGGAAATCATATGGGAAAATGAACCGATCAGCGCCAAGCAGGTCAGTCTAATTGCTGCAGAACAAATCGGTTGGAACAAAAACACCACATACACTATTATTAATAAGCTTGATAGCAAGGGATATATCAAAAGGGAAGACCCGGGGTTCATCTGTTCCCCGTTGATATCCCGTGAAGATGTACGCAAAACCGAAGCTCAAAACCTTGTTGATAAGCTTTTCGGTGGTTCAAAAAAAGCACTTTTCTCAGCTTTGCTCGAAGATGAAAAAATTTCTTCCGATGACTTGGACGAATTACGAAAGATGATTGAAGAGAGATGATAAAAAGGTAATTGAAAAAGGTAATTGAAAAAGATAATTGAAAAAGGTAAATAAAAGAGATGCTTGAAAGTAACTGTTTGAAGAGAGGTGATGGCAATGCTTTCCGAAGTATTTTATTGGCTTTTCAATATGAGCATATCAGCTTCTGTTGTGGGTATCATCATTTTACTGTTAGGCAAAATTAAAAAGTTTCCACGACGACTGATTCATATATTGTGGGCAATTCCTTTACTTAGAATGTGGATTTCAGTTGGAATTACAAGTAAATACAGTTTGATGGCATTGATTTCAAAGTTTACTACAAAGACTGTGGTTTTATATGATGGCACCCTAGATTTTGCTGTTACAAATCATATTATGGCAGTAGACAGGTACTCTCCAATTTACTATAAATCAAATATGCTTGATAGTCTATTCCATATTGCTTCTACAGTCTGGGTTATTGTTGCTGTTGCCCTTTTGGTTGTTTCAATAATCCTGTATTTTATTACAAAATCTGAATTAAAAGATGCCAGCCACATGCAAGATAATATTTATGTTTCAGACAGAATAACTGCACCTGCAACATATGGTGTTTTTCGTCCAAGGATCATTATCCCAAAAGGATATAAGATACGTGGTTTAGATTACATTCTAATGCACGAATCTGCACATATTCATCGTAAGGACAATTTATGGCGTATCATCGCTATTATCTCCGCCTCTTTTCATTGGTTCAATCCATTTGTTTGGTTATTCTTGAAGAAATTTTTAGAGGAAACCGAACTTGCCTGCGATGAACGTGTATTGGCAAACTGTGGTGAAGATGAGAAAAAGGCGTATGCACTAGCTCTTGTTGATTGCGCCGAAAGTAAAAATGTTTTTGCCTCTGCATTTGGCGGAGCAAAGATCCGAGTACGCATTGATAGCATTCTGTCATATAGGAAACTATCAATAATTTCAACTATAAGCTTCGTAGTGTTTGCCATTGCAATTGGGTATTTGCTTTTGACAAATGCTTCTTAAATGTTAGGAGGATGACCAGTGACTAATTTCAAAAAGTTTTATTTATTTTCTGTGATTGGTGTACTTATAGCATCGTTTTATCCCCTGTTTATGGGTGTGAAAGTTGTTTCCGATATGGTTCGTAACGGAACAGTTTTAGGAGAGGATTATCCTAAATACATCATTCCATATACGCCGATTAGTTTGGCAGTTATAATTGCTGTTTTGCTATTACCGGTCTTTATGAAATATGCAAGAAAATTTGTATTGGCAGCTGCATCAGCAATATCTCTCGTTGTTTTTTTTGTATCAGAACTATTGCTTGAAAGTAAGGTCATTGTTACAACAACAGTTAAGACAACACTTGAGAGTTGGCAAATGTTTATGTGTTATGTGCCACCAGATGCCTACCAGACAAGGACATGGCGAGCAGTAGATGTGCTAATCGGAGATTACAGCCCTGCTTTCAAAATTCATTTTTATTTGATTTCCGTGGTTTTGATATTTGCTCTTTTGAACTGTTTTTACGGCTTTGCTCAGATGATTGTTACTAAAAATAAAAGCAGGCTAAAAGCACTGGTGCTCCAATCGGTATCCACTGCTTTGTTTCTTGGCCTTTGCATTTTTGCCTGTTTTACCGCATTTTTCAGGGACGGAGAGATTACAGTGTCTGCACTTTCAGCGGTGCTAATGAGTTTGTTCTTTGTTGTGTTTGGGATAACAGTGGGTATATATGTTGGTTCACTTCTGATTGATAAGAAAAAAATGCTATCGGTACTGCTGCCATCGATTTTGGCATCAGTCGCTACGCTCCTTATGTATTTTGGTGAGATGATCCTGCTGAGCGGCAATTTGTACCGTTTCGGTTCCGGATTTTTATTCGATGGACTTAAAGGTATTATACTTGCTCCTATAGACATACTGATTATTATAGCAACAGGCAGCATAAATGCTGCCATTTGCTATATGGTTACCAAACCAGTAAAATATTCTGAAATTTAAGTTCCTTCAGTATGTACCCGCCACTAGGTATTTTTCATCCAGTTCATCCAGAATTGTTGAAAATATGCGATGAGGTGGGGCGGGGATCCATCTTAGCCTGGTTATATTCTTAGTCAAGTTGATGGTTAATGTTCTCTTTTTCAGCTTTTATTTTATTTACTATCATTGCTGCAAGGTAATATTTATAAACTGATTTATGTTGTGTGGTGAACCTAAAACGGTAAAGGCTGTCTTCATAGTAAAACTCAAATTTATTGTTATTTTGAATGTTCATTCCTGTCAATTTATCAAGGGGAAAAGAGTATACCATGCCCTTTTCAGGGGTAAATACAACTTTGTCAAAAAACAATTCTACTTTACCCAGCCAGTTGTACTGCCTTAATCTTCCACGGCGTTTACCTGTAAATAGCCTTGTTCTTGTGTCGGTAAAAAGAGCTTTTTGCCCGGATATATACTCATCCTTTGAGAATAATTCATATAAATATGAATCCTGCCAAACGCTCCAGCTTTGTGTAGAATTAAAGACCGGCTCAGCTTTGGTATTTAAGTATCCATATTCATCATATTCTACCGAGTAACCGCATTCGGTGCAAGTGAATGAATGCTTATGGCTCTGCATTGTACAGAGACTTCTGCATTTGGGGCACACAACAAGGAACAGATCCAGAAATTCAGCTCTGTTATTTCCTTTGAAGCGGATCATGTTTTTTTCCTGCCAATCGTATTCATTAAAATTAATACCTTCGACGATGCTTGTGTTAATCTCATCAACAGACATGTTGTTTATTTCTTCAGGCGTTAAAAGAAGATTGAACCTTAAATTAATAATTCCGGTTCTTGAACTTCTGCCCCAGCGTGGTCTTGTAAACCCGGCGCCTTCCATTAAAGTGCTTACAACAGGTATTTTTAAATTCTTAATAAGCTTTGCAGTTGCGGGGAAAATGGGTAAGCTTTTTAAATCCCAATTTCGTGCACCTTCAGGGTATAGACCAATAACTCCGTTGGCGTTTTTAATGCTTATAATAGCTCTTATAGTGCCGGAATCAGCCATTTTCTTAGTTTTAGAAATTCCACCCACAAGCTTAAAAACTTGTCTGAGCCAAAAATTACGGAAAAGGGAGTCAGATATAACAAAGTACACAGGTTCCTTTATACCCATGGACATGAGAAGCGGATCCCAGGCACCGACATGGTTTCCAATAACCAGATAAGGTGGTTTTAGTTCTTTTATCTTATCATTATAAAGTTTAACATTGAACCGCATTAACAAATATGTTCCCAAAGTAGCCTTTAGAAATTTGTTAAACCATTTACTGTATGAATATCTAATAGGCGCCATATAGTCCCTCCAAAGAAGCAAATATCATCAGAAAGTCACTTTGCGACTTTCTTGGTATTTTAAGGTATTTTAAATTACGTCAGAAAGCCACTTTCTGACTTTCTCAGTAATAATCATATTAATAAAATATTTATTTAACCCAACTTTCCCACCTAAGCTTGTAAGCAGTGTTTTGAGACGTTGATGCCGATACGCTATAGTGTGGTATCACATCGCCGTCGGTAGCATGCTGTGCAGGCAAGTGTCAAAACAATATGGGAAAGTTGAGTATTTAGTCTTAAAATATCATGTTTCATGAGTAAACCTTTATACCACATGTTTGTAAAAGTCTATGCAGCGATAAACACTTTTTTATTTTACCAAATCACGAATATAAAGTCTACAAATTCCGACAAAGCTCGCAACCTACTTCAACTGCTTTAGTTCTGCGGGATTGAAAACTTTGATATGGAAGAAGTGAATTTAAACATTAGTCTCTTGCATGGCTTTACAATCAAGTATATAATTTCATCATAACGATAAGGGGGTCACTGATATGCCAATTGTAGATATGCCACTTAGTGAGCTAAAAAACTATATGGGTACAAACCCAAGACCAAAGGATTTTAATGATTATTGGGATCGAGCGCTTAAAGAGCTTGACAGTACAGAACCGAACACGGAGCTTATACCGTCTGATTTTAAGACAAGCTTTGCAGAATGCTATGATTTATATTTCACAGGTGTTAAAGGTGCCAGAATCCACGCAAAGCTTTTAAAGCCTGCAAATATTAATGAACCTAAGCCCGCAATACTTGAGTTTCATGGTTATTCTGGGAATAGTGGTTCATGGCTGAGTAAGCTTGGATATGTAGCTTCAGGCTTCACTATTGCATCACTGGATTGTCGAGGGCAGGGCGGTTTGTCAGAGGACTGTGGAGGCGTATTTGGTAATACACTTAATGGGCATATTATACGCGGTCTGAGTGATCCCGATTCGGATAATCTTCTTTTTAGGCAAATTTTTCTGGATACTGCAATATTTGCTAAAATTGTTATGGATCTGCCTTTTGTTGATAAAACACGTGTCGGAGCCATGGGTCTTTCTCAGGGCGGAGGGTTAACACTTGCCTGTGCTGCGTTGGTGCCTGAAATTAAACGCCTTTCAGTTAAGTATCCGTTTCTTTCAGATTACAAAAGAGTTTGGGATATGGATCTTGCAAAGGATGCTTATGAAGAATTAAGGCAATATTTCAGGCGTTTTGATCCCCGTCACCTTCACGAAGAAGAAGCATTTACCAAACTGGGATATATTGATGTTCAGAACCTTGCGGAAAGGATACAAGGGGAAGTTCTGATGGCAACAGGCTTAATGGATACAATCTGCCCGCCATCCACTCAATTTGCTGCCTTCAATAAAATAAAATCTAAGAAGAAATCAGTGATATATCCTGACTACGGTCATGAATACATAGCTGATTTTGATGACCTTGCATATCAATTTTTGCTCGGGATGTAAGATAAAACAATAGAAAATTGTGATAATAGCACATAAAGCAGGCACGCACCTATTAGCGTACCTGCTTTTACAATTTACATCAAACTTTAATGAAACTCTAATTGTTTATACAGAGAGGATTAATTTTTAGATTGTACAATAAGAATTGTAAGGTTCGATATTGAAATTTATTGGAGGTGCAATCCATGATCACATTGGAAAAGGTGGATCAATTACGAAAAAGAACAAATTGCAGTTATGAGGAAGCTAAAGAATTATTGGAAAAGCATGATGGCGATGTTCTTGAGGCAATTGTTGATTTTGAAAAAAACAGAAAAGGAAAAAGCTACTCAAGCGGTAAATACTATTCAAATGGCAAAAGCTACGAAGCTTTTTCAGACAATACCAATTACAAAAGCGGCGGGGATTTTTGGAAAAAGGTTAGAGAAGTAATACAGTTAGGCTTTGACAATAGAATAGTTGTGGAAGATACTAAAGGAATTTTATTGAATATTCCGATTAACATATTGCTTTTACTTGTAATATTCGTACCATACATTACAATTCCCGTATTCATTTTATTACTTGTTCTGGGTTATAAAATCAGTATTAAAAAGGCAAAAGGAGATGAAGTGGATATATCGGCAATGATGAAGGATGTTACCGACAAATTTGCAGGCAAAGTCAATAATCAACAAGCAAATAAACCGGAAAGCCAGGAAATTGTTCCACAGCCAGAAGAAAAAGACGATTACAATGAAATGACAATTGAGTAAAATGTTCTGATTAATAAAATAATCTCAGAAAGTCCTTCTGTTTAAGTGCAGGAGGACTTCAGCATATAATTAGATACAACAAATACTTCACTTGAATGTCTGACCTGTAACCGTGAAGATTTTATGATTTGTTTTAGTTGTTCATCAGAATGAGTTTCTGCAGTGATATCATATATGGTAGAATAAATTAATGACATTGCTTATTGATGTTTAAAAAATACTGATTAACCGGGGTGAGAAAATGGCGGAAAAAATATTGGTTGTAGAGGATGAAAGTAAAATTGCACGATTTCTGGAATTGGAGCTAAAGCATGAAGGTTATGAAGTCGAGTTGGCTTTTGACGGCAGAGATGGTCTTGAAAAAGCGTCAAAGCAAGATATCGATCTAGTTATCCTCGATCTTATGTTACCTTTGTTAAGCGGTATAGAGGTTTTAAGACGGATCAGGAAAAGTTCTGATTTGCCTGTTATCATGTTAACAGCCAAGGATGATGTTTCTGATAAGGTTGTAGGTCTTGATAGCGGAGCGGACGACTATGTAACCAAGCCTTTTGCAATTGAAGAGCTGCTTGCCAGAATACGGGTGGCTCTTAAAAGAAATGGAACGGGTAAGAAAAAAAATGAAGACGAAGTATTAACAGCAGGTGAATTAATTCTTAATAAAACCAGCCATATGGTAACATTTAACGGCGAGGAAGTTCCTTTATCCAAGAAAGAGTATGATTTGCTGGAATACATGATGGAAAACAGCGGTATTGTCCTTTCAAGGGAAAAGCTTATTGAAAAGGTATGGGGATATGATTATTATGGTGACACCAATGTCACAGATGTGTATATCCGATACATCAGAGCAAAAATAGATCAAAAATACAACCGGTCATACATAAGAACAATACGCGGGGTGGGATATATTTTTGAAGAAAAGGATTAAGACAGAAGCCGCAAATATTAAACAACCTGTGGAGAATAAAAAACTAGAAGACGAAAAGCCAGATTTCATGGAACCAAAAAGCAAAAAACCAGTAAACAAAAAACCAGAAAGCATAGGAACCGAAAGTAAAGAACCGGAAAGCAAAAAAGCAGATAAGAAAAAAACAGAAAAATCTTCAAAAGGTTTGCGTGGATGGGTTTCAAGAAAAATTGGTTTTTCAATGGGTCTTCGTATATCGGTTTCATATATACAGATGGTAGCCGATGTATTTTTGTCGTGCCTTATTCTTATTCTAATAGTATATATAATATTTAACTCGTTAATAATGGTCTACGATGTACAAATGGTTACGGATGAACTGAGTGAGACGGATTCACTCAAAAACAGTATCTATAGCCTTGTTATACAACGCGGCACCGGAATAGCACTTGAGGATATTTCGGGTCAGAGTATTTTAAACACTTTTGGAGATTATATATTACCCAATGAAAAACTACCCGTATGGTTTTATCAAAAGGACAGAGGGATATATATCATGATAAAAACATATCTAATCCGTCAGGAAGGAAATTATCAACTCTTTGTTTTTAAGGATATAACTAGGAAAATAATAGAAATGGCGGTATTACTTGCAGTTTCGCTTATCATGGGCTTTTTATCTCTTGTAACGATTTTTTTCAAAGGGCACTCAACAACAAAAAACGTGTTAAAACCTTTGGCTGAGATGACAAAAATAACCGGTGAAATAAGAGCACAGAACCTGAACCAAAGACTTAATGTAACAACTGCAAAAGATGAGCTGAAGGAGCTAGTAATCACTTTCAACGGCATGATGGATCGAATTGAAACTGCATATAACAAGCAAAACCAATTTGTATCAGATGCATCACATGAACTAAGAACACCTATTTCGGTTATTCAGGGATATGCAAGGATGCTGGAACGTTGGGGTAAGGAAGACCCGGATGTTTTGCAGGAGTCTATAGAAGCAATCCGCAACGAAGCTGAAAACATGAAAGAGCTGGTTGAAAAGCTCTTGTTTATAGCAAGAAATGACAAGGATACATTAACACTAACCAAAGAGAAGTTCTCGTTAAGTGAAATGATGGATGAATTAGTCAAAGAAACAAAAATGGTTGATAATCAGCATATAATAGAATCTTCAATAGAGCAGGATATAGACATCTTTGGTGACAGAAACCATATTAAACAGGCGATGAGAATATTTGTAGATAATGCTCAGAAGTATACGCAAAATGACGAAAGCATTGAAATTAGTTTAAAAAGAGAAGAAAACAATGCAATTCTAATAGTTAAGGATAAAGGATGTGGAATTGCAGCAAAGGATTTATCAGGGATATTCGACAGGTTTTACAGGGCTGATGAATCAAGAGACAGAAACAAAGGTGGACATGGTCTTGGTCTATCCATTGCGAAAATTATTGTACTTAGACACGGCGGAAAAATACATGTGAAAAGCAAGATTGGAGAAGGCAGTGAATTTTCTGTAGCATTAAATATAGGATAAAAATAACAAATATTTTTATTATTCATGTAAAAACGGCTCATTTTTATGTATAAACGTGTAAAAAAACTTTTTATACATAAAAATGAGCCGTTTACGCAAAAGCATTGACATTAGTTTACATATTTATTACGATCTATATTATGATGAACTAGTAATTCAACATAATATATTAACCCCAAGAATATCACAAAAGCTTACTATATAAGTTGAACTTAATTTTACTTATGCTGTGACGAGCAAATAACAGATGGGGTAGGTGTTTTTGCGAAGGCACAGTATTAGAAAAATGTTCAACTTATATAATGAAATTTAATATTCTAAATTTCATCAGCCTTTGAAAGAAGCCGGATAATAATAACATCAAATCGAAAATGTGCACGAAATTAAAGGCTTCTTTAGAAACAAGGAATATTGAGTTTTTACAGTATAATCAATAAAAAAAGTTACTGTTCATAGGCAACTGAGTAGACAAAGGTGTGAGACATTTGGAAATATCAGCAGAATACGGCTCTTGCAAACGAAGCGTAGTTTCCGTTATTGCACCACTATATCTTAAAATATAGAAGGTTTGAACAATAGTGAACTCGTTCATCTAAAGCTGAACATCACGCGTTTTTACGAAGTAAAATACGCTTTGGACTTCGGTGGGGGACTCTACCCCCACCGAAGCAAGAATAAGGAACCCCCACTTATAGAAGTGGAGGTCTTGGAATTTTGATAAAAAAGTGTTAAAGGAGAAAGCAGTGCGGATAAGATTTATCAAAGACAAAGAAAGAAATGTGCAAAAGTGTTATAACGAATATAATTATGATGTTTTTGAATGGTTACTTTATGCAGGGATTGGTTCATTTGCACTGGCCATGACTGCATGGATATTTTATAAAAATGCGATTGTGGTCTTTCTAGCATTTTTATTGGGGTTGTTCTATCCGTTGATTAAAAAAAAGAGCCTCATAGAAAAACAGCGTAATATTTTAAGGCTTCAGTTTAAAGATATGCTTTATTATCTTGGAGCCTCCCTTTCAGCGGGTAAATCTGTGGAACAGGCATTTATTACTGTTCACTCAACACTAAAAAATCTTTATCCCGGTAAAAAATCAGATATAGTTATAGAATCCGATTTGATTATAAACAGGCTAAGAATGAATGAAAATATAGAGGACATATTAAATGAATTTGCCGGTAGAGCCGGGGTTGAAGAAATAAATTATTTTTCAGATGTTTTTTCAGTATGTAAACGCACAGGAGGAAATTTAATAGAAGTTATGCGAACTACATCCAGGATGATTAGTGAGCATATAGAGACTAAGCAGGAAATAGCAACAGCTTTTGCAGCTAAAAAGCAGGAGCAGCGATTACTATCATTATCACCGTTGGCTATGATTATTTTCATTTCTTATATGAGTGGAGATTTTATGGAGCCCCTGTTTACAACACCGGAAGGCAGGATTATTATGACGATATCTTTAATTTTGATTGGTCTTGGTGGATTAATTTCCAACCGAATTATGAACATAAAATTCTAAAGACTGGGAGGATAAGCTATGAGTTCCGTTTATATCGCAATAATGTTAGGAATTATTTTGGTGTATATGATCGTGAATAATAGTGTAAAGAAAAGATACTCGGAAGAAATTGAGCCTCTTAATCAAAAGGATTACAGCTTTAAACAGCTTCTTCCATTCGGTTTATGGCTTTATGATGAATTAAAAATACCCTCATCAGGTGCATATCATGTTTTCCTGTTTCAAAGAGTTGTTATGGTCTACGGAACAAGATATGCCCAATATTATTTAAGAATTCATTGGGCGGAGAAATTTTTATATTTCTTCTTAGGCATTGTTGCAGCTTCCTTTATAGGTTCGGTTTCAGAATCAAGTTTGAGATTTCTTCCTATTTTAGTCGCTGTTGGTATAATTCTTTTTTTCCTAACAGACAAAACTCTTGACGATAAAGCGAATCGCAGAAAACTGCAGTTTATGATGGACTTTCCTGTTTTCATAAGCAAGCTAACCCTTCTTATGAATGCTGGTATGCATCTTAGGCAAGCACTTATGCGTATATACAATGATTCAACAAAAAAAAGCCCGATATATGTGGAACTGGGTACGGTTCTTGAAGACATTGAGTCAGGGATTGGTGAAAACCAAGCTTGGATGGAATTTTCTGAAAGGTGCAAGGTTAAGGAAATAACCTCATTTGCCAGCATGATGATGCAAAACACAAAAATAGGAGGGAACCAGTTGGTTGAAGAACTAAAAAGAATGACCCACGAAACATGGGAAATGCGTAAGCATGCTGCAAAACAAATGAGCGAAACGGCTTCTGCAAAGTTAATTTTTCCGTTAATGCTTATGTTCCTAGCAATTTTACTTATCGTAATAATGCCGGCTATTATGCAGCTTTCAAATGGATTTTAGTGAACTCGTTCAACTGAAGCTGAACATCACGCGTTTTTACGAAGTAAAATACGCATGGGGCATCGGTGGGGGACTTAGGAATTTGATAAAACTAACCAGCAGACCTGAAGGGTAATAGCTTAAAGGAGAACTCCCTTCAGCCAGCTGATTAATATAAAATTGTGTGTCGAAATTATAGCTTGCTACCGAACACCTAAATCAAAGTATATTTTTTTACTTTAAAAATGGGGATCAAGCAATTTATTTCGTAATTTTAAGAAGGAGAGGTTTTGAAATGAAAAAATTGTTAATGAAGTTTGTGAAAGATGAGAAAGGGATTAACACCGTTGAGATTGTTGTGCTTGTTGCTATTGCAATAGGGCTTGCGCTTATTTTCAGGGATCAAATTACCAGCTTTCTACAATCGATTTTTGAAAAAATCTTTAACCCGGATGCAATTATTCCAACAACACCGACAACAACACCATAGGCTCGTAATATTAATATGATAGACGAATTACATAACAAGCTTAATGATTATTTAAGTAATTTGAGTGTACAAACACGTACACAAAAATGCTATTCATTAACATACATTAAAACATATACTAAAGCATGCGTTAGAACATGCACAGGAAAAGGATGTAAGGGTGCGGTAACTATTGAATATGCACTTGTTTTTCCTGTTGTTATTATTTGTGTAGCAATTCTTGTCTATGTCGGTCTCATTTATTATCAGCAAGCCTTGCTACATTCCGTTATCAGCGAAAATGCGCAGAATTATGCTTTGTTATGGGGTTATGATCTTGGTGAGCTTAACACCGGTGAAGGAATTACAAACGCAGATACCTATCTTAGCGAGGGTTTGTATTGGCAAGTTTTTTCTCAGTCTGAAAAGAAAAAACTTGCATTACAGAAAAGCATAAAAAATGAAATAGAAAAACGTAGCATTTTAGAGCCTTCGCGTGAAATTGAGGTAGAGGTTATTTATCGTACCTATTTTATTTTGCAGAAAGTAGGTCTTAAGGCTAATATGACATATAAGCTTCCTGCCGATAAGTTTTTGAAATCGTTGGGGCTCTCCGGAGAAATTCAAATTTGTTCCTACAGTGAAATTACCGTCAATGATCCAAAAGAATTTATACATAATGTTGATTACTTGTTGCAAATCTATGAAGAATCAGGGGCAAGCACATGGGTTAATGAAAAGTGCAAGCCCCTTATAGATTCTCTTAGCAAGATAAAGGCTTTTTTTAAGTAACGAGCTCAAGGTATTTGAAATATAAAAGCTTTTAAATGAAGTTACGAGCTCAAAGCTTTTAAGCAAAGAATAAAAAGAAAGCTTTTAAAATGAGTATAGCGCTCACATACCAATAAGGCTCACACACAATCGGGCGCACATACAAAGGAATTTATTAAATGCACTAAAGACAGTGAAATTCAAAAGTGAACTCGTTCAGCTGAAGCTGAACATCACGCGTTTTTACGAAGTAAAATACGCATTGGGCTTCGGTGGGGTACTCTACCCCCACCGAAGAAAGAACAAGGAACCCCAACTTATAGAAGTGGGGTCTTAGGAATTTTATAAAAAACAGGGTTGGGTGAAAAATGAGGCTCAAGGGCAGTGTAACAGTTTTTGTAAGTATTATATTATCGGTGCTTATAGCGTTTTCCGGGACAATGGTAGATTTGTCAAGACTGCAAACAGGAAAGAAGCATGCAAAGGCAGCAGTACAGTTATCATTACAGTCCGCGTTAACCAGATACCATGCTCCTCTGAAGGAGCAATATGGAATCATGGCTACAAATCAGAAAAATGAAGAGCTTGAGCTGCTTATATTTGAATTGCTTGAAAAAAACCTTGCGGTTGAAAATCGTTACACCCCGGGATTAATTGATTTATATGGCTTTGAAGTTGATAGCATAAGGGTGATCCCTTGCTTTAATATGTCTGAGGATTATGTTTTAGAGCAGCAAATAACACAGTTTATGAAATACAGGGCACCTGTTAATACAATAGGTAATTTTGTTGAAAAGCTTAAAGCATTAAATACTTTTATGAAGCAATCCGGTCTGTTAAATAAGAAAATGGATCTTGAAAAAAAGCTTCAAAAAATACGCGAAGAGCAGGTTTACTTAAGCCTGTTGCTTTCCGAAAGAATCAATGGTTTTTTAGCGGAGCAAAAACAAAATGGAGATATAGCAAAGAATATAAAATCAATAAATGAAAATATGCAAAGCATTAAAAGCAAAGAAGCTGCGGGAGGGCAATATGAAATTGCTTTAAAGGCGATGCCCGAGCTTACTGAAAAGATTATTACTGTTAAAAACCAGATAGATGAAATTAAAACCAGCTTATCGTCATATGAGGAGCAACTGGATATTCTTGAAGAAAATTATGATGATATCGAAGAATTAAGCGAGAAAAATAATAAAGATTTAGATAAATTAAATAAAAAGGTTACAGATACTGAAAAGTCGATTTTTAAAGAAAAAGAAAAAGAAAAACCGAACGAAGAAAAAATTCAAGATATGGAAACAGAGATTGAAGCTTTAAAAAAAGAAATAGAAAGCTGCAAAGAGCTGGATGACGGATATAAAGACGCCATGCAACTGGAGTCAGACAAAATATCAAAGACCGAACAGAAAATTTTCGAGAAAAATAAAGAGATCAAAGATTGTGAAAAAGAAGTAAGCAAAGAATTGGAGCGGCTTAATGATAAAGTAACCACATGTTTATCTGCTTTAAAAGATATCAAAAATAAAACCGAGGAAATCTATAACCATGTACTAAATATAGAAACAATAGTGGTGAAGTATACAAGATACCATGAGGGAGCTTTAGCCCTAGCAGACGAAATTGAAAAGGGTGCAAAGGCAGCAAAGGGACATATTGATGATATAAACGCAGAAATCGCAAAGCAAAGAGAAAAGTCGGATAACTCTTTTCTTATGCGTATTAAAGCAGATATAGAAAAGCTTGTTTTAAACGCTGATTCAATCGTTATAAACGACATAAAAGAGAAAAGCAATACAAATCTTACCGGCTTACAGGATATTCAGAATACAATTGAAAAAACAATTGAAACAATGATGAATCAATTAAGTAGTATAGATTTAATGATTGAAAAGGTTGAAGCTGTACCTAAAACATGCATTGTTCCCCAAAAGCAGGATTTTGCAGATGATATAGAGGGTAGGGTAAAGCTTACAGAAAACCACTTTCATGAAATTACCGGCAAATATAATGAGCCGTCGTACTCAATAGATCCCAAAATAAATAAAAAGGAAAAGAACGAATTTTATAAATGGTGCAATAAGTTTTTTAATGAGAGTAATAACGTAGACAACAGTAAAGACAAAGGTCAGCAAAAAAAACTTAAGCAAAACATTGAAACCTCTGACAAAGAAAACAAAGAAGATAAAGAGGCTTATAATGGCGAGGACAAGAACTTATCTGACAAGGAAATTAACGAGGTTTTTGCTCGCTTGCCATCTTTTAAAGATAAGGACGGAAATTATGTAAACGTTAAACAAAGCGAATTTTCGGAAGAAGAAATGCAGGTGGAGCAAAATCTCTTAGAGGATCAAGCATCTAACAAATCAGATGTAGAGGAAAAGTATGGAGACTTATTAAACCAAAATGGAAGCTTCTCAGAAAAAATAGGGCAGATTATATCTGATTCTTCGGAAGCGTTGATAAATAGCCTATATGTTAATGAATTTATAGTAGGAGCTTTTAAAAACGCTAATATCGATAAAGTTGCCGGACCCAAAATACGTCCTACTTCGTTTACCAATGAAACATTTTATGAAAAAGCTGAGGTTGAATACATCATTTTTGGATCAAAAAGAGAAAAAGCTAATGCCAATTTATCCGGTGCAAGCATATTTGGAATTAGAATGGGTCTGAATATTATCCATGTTTATACCAACCCTGATAAAACCGCAACCGCATTAACAGCAGCAACAGCGTTGGCAGGGTGGAGCGGTTTTGCTGTACCGCTTGTAAAGAATCTAATTTTAATAGGTTGGGCTGCCGGTGAGTCATGGCTGGACATTAGAGATATAAATGCCGGAAAGCCGGTGCCGATTTATAAAACAAAAAACACTTGGAAACTAGACCTCAAATCTCTTTTTTCGAATGTTGCAGGGCAATTCCTTGATGAATCTTCAGACTGGTTTAAGCAAAAGAAGGATGATTTGATAAGCGAGGGTGATGATGCTCTACAGGCAATTGTTAATGATATGGTTTCAAGTGTGGTTCAAGAGGCATTTGTTCCTTTGGAGTTAGCAATAACAGAATTAGGTGACAGTGTAGACAATATAGCTGATCCAACAATACAGGGATTAGGAAATATTAATGAGTTTAGCGATTTTGAGGGCTTAAAAGAGTGGATAATTCAGATTGCCCAAAACCAATATGAATCGATAAAAGATGAGGGTGCAAATTGGACTAAGCTTAAACTTGAGGAATATAAGAAAAAAATCACAGAGAAGATTTCTTCTTTTATTTTCGAAAGCAGTGCATATAAGAATTTTGTTAGCAAGATAAAAGATGGTTGTGACAGTATTATAGACAAAGGAACGGAGCAGCTTGCTGATTCAGTTAAAAAGCTTGGCTCTAAAATTAAAGATACAGGGGTTACAGATCAAATTGTGGGAACTGTTGTTTCCTTTGATTATATTGATTATTTAAGGCTTCTTCTATTAATTGTACCGCAGAAGACCAAATTGCTAAGGACAGCTGATCTAATGCAGTTAAACATGCAAAAATCCTTAGAGAATCCCGACTTTTGCTTATCGGAGTTTAATTCATATATCATAATTGAAGCGGATATTTCAATGAAATATTTGTTTCTACCTTTGTTTATGAAAAAAGAAAATAAGAGTCAAATTAAAATACGTTGGGGGTATGGGTATTGACTGGTAAGATTGCTCTTAATGGGCAAAATGCCCATGCTGTAAACACTAAAAGATATCAAAGAGGTAGTGCAACTGTTGAAGCAGCTATTGTGCTTCCAATACTTATGATTGCCTTTATATCAGTATTGACTGTAATCCGTGTTGCTGTTACATATGAACGCATGCAGCAGGCAATTAATCAAGTTGCTGGACAATTGTCACAATATAGTTATTTGTACGCAGTGTCGGGTTTAAAGGAGCAGCACGATAACCTGAATAATGCGATTGATAATGCAAAAGAAGAATTAGCAAATCAGCAAAATGTACTGAGCACTTTTTATAATGAAATGCAAAGCCTGACAGATAATATTAGCCAAATCGGAAATGATGATTCTAATGCAATGAGTATAAATACAATGAATGATTTGATAAATATTGCATCTAACGCAAGCAGTGCCACAGAAGCAGGTGAGGAGCTTGCACAGCAGATTGAGAACCTTATAACTAATCCAATGAACGAAATACGCCTAATAGGGCTTGCTCTTTCCGACACATTGTTCGGGAAAGGAAAAACTATGCTATTTGGTTCAATATCAAAAAGCATGATCAAAAGAAACCTTGCAATAGACATGCAAATTGATCTTAGCCATGTGGATGAAAGACTCCGGATTGTTGATGGGATAAATGAATTGGATATATCTTGCTCAACCTTTTTAGATGATAATGAAACGATTGATCTCATAGTTGAGTATAAGGTTAAACCGGTACCTGATTTTATCTTTTTTCCTGAAATACGGCTAAGAAACCGGGCTTGTGTTCTTGCATGGACTTGGGGCGTTGATAAAATCGAGCATGATGAACCGGTAATCGGGTCAGGGGATAGTATTTGGAATATTGACAAGAGTAATTATTACACCAGTCAGCATTTTGGACGTGGGAACAAGGTGGATAAATGGTATGCTGAAGAATTGAAAAAGGGCATGTCTAATGCGGAAACAACACCATACCATTTTAAAACAATTGATCTTATTAAGTATGCAGAGAATGGTAGTAATGGAGAGTTGTACACAATCTTTTCCTTAAACCCGTTTTTACCTGCGTACCAGAAAAAAAGCGGAGTAGTGGGAGAAATAAAGAAAAACATATTCAAGCTAAATGAATTTCAAAAATATGAAACAAAAAGCTTTATAATCGATGTTCAAGGATTAGAGAAAAAATATAAACGAATAGTATATGTTATAATTCCGGAAAATACAGAACTCCCCGAGCCGTACAGGGTGGCTTTTGAGGAATGCACCCACATTGCTGAAAAGCTTGGTATAGAATTGAAACAAGCACAGAAATATGGTGAATATCAGGAGGCTGCAGACAATGAAGCAGAATAATAAAATTAAAATGAAATATTATATTGTGGTATTTGCGGTTCTTCTTGTATACATTGTTTTAGTGATATTAAACCCATCAACAGCGTATATGATTCAAAACTTAGCTGTGTTTTTGCTATTATGCGTTGCTGCTGTTTATGATATTTTTAAAAACCAGATTCCGCTGTTTATATGTATTTGTGTTTTATTGATTAATATTGTTAATGCTGTTTTGTATGAATGGGATTACAGAGTGTGGCTGTTTGGCTTTTTTGTCATTTTGGTATTAACAATGATATTAATGATAGGCAAAAAGTCTATTGGATTGGGTGATGTATTGCTTTTAGGATTTTTTGTTCCCGCAGTACCATTTGAAAATATTGTGATTTTTATGTTTTTGACATTTATGCTTTCATCAATATTTGGTTTGGTTAAAGGAATGAAGAAAAGAAAATTTAAGGGGACCACGATTCCTCTTGCACCATGTATAGCTTTGTCTTTTTTAGTAGCAAATATATTATGATTATCGCCCGGAAAGTTGAAAAGTGACTTTTAGATAAACGGAGAATAATCAATATTATGATTTTCACCCGGAAAAGTCACAATGTAACTTTCTGATGAAACTTAAGATATCTTAATTTTGTCAGCCTTCGAAGGTTGGATAATCATATTGTGATTACACCAGATTGCAGCAAACTGCATCTTTCTGAAGGTAAACTTGCAGGAAAAAGTCGTTTCGCCACTATGTGGGAGAAATAATATTATCAGATGAAAAACTACGGGAAATAGCGGTAAGTGAAGAAAATAAGAGAATATTAAGGGAGGTTCAAAATGAAATACTTTGAAGATTATTCAAAAGAATATACATGCGGAGGTGATAGAAGCTATTTTACAGTTTCCATACCTGCTGAAGATGAAATTAAGCAATATCAGATAAAAATGCTTGAAAATAACGCAGTGGATTTAATATTACCTCTATCTGTTCAAAGGCTAAACAATGACTGGAAGTTGTATTTTGATATTACATCCAAAATACCTCTTAGCCGTGTTTTGGAACGAAAGCCAATTACACAGGACAAATTTTTACATATAATGCTTCAAATAATAAAATTGACCCGCGAATTAAATGATTATCTTCTTGATCTGTCTTCTGTGGTATTTGATATTTCATATATTTTCTGTGATCCTTCAGATCTCGATTTATACTTTTTATATATTCCTACGGAATTGTGTGGAAATGAGCAAGAGAAGCTAAAAGCCTTTCTAAAAAAGCTGCTGGTTGAGGATATTAATTTTTCAGATGATTCCTCAGGTGTAATTTTAAAGAGACTTTTAGAGGTTTTGAAAGAAGAGAACTTTTCTATAGAGCAAATTTCAAAATGCATATTAGAAAGTGAAACAAAAGGAGATTCCATACCATTGGCTGAAGCAACCAAAAATCAAGCAGAAGAGTCTATATCGCATTTTGAAGAACCCGTCTCGCCAATAAAGAAACCAGAGAAGAAGCCTTTTTCATTTCTTAATGGTGAGCTCAAGGGTCAGCAAAACAGACTTGAAATTCCCGGTGTAAAAAGGAATACCCTCAATAACCAGCAGACTAGCAAAGCAATAAACAAAATGGAAAACAAAACAGGAAGCAACATTGAAAGCAAGATGGAAAATGGTAATAATGAAAACAGAATAGAAAACAGATTTGTATACAAAGCTGAAAGTCAGACGAAAAATAATGAAATAGAAGGTGGCAGGAAGGAAAACATTAGGCGAAATGCCGCAGAAAATGAGATGAAGCATGGAAAAAATCAAGTAAGCAGCAATATTGATTTTGGCAACACCAGCAGAAATGGTTTGCTACAGGTGAAACCCTCTTACTTGATAATTGGTGCTATAGATATAATAATGCTTGTATTTTTTATATTTATCATAACATCGAAATCTATAGGCTCGACTAATGTTACCGGTAAGGTTACAGGAATGATATTAGTTTTTGCGTCAATCAACTACTTTCTTATAACAAGAATAGCGGGAAAAGAAAATAGCGATATGAATAATCTTAAATCAGAAAATCAAAGCAAGCAAAGCAAGCAAAACATGCAAAGCAAGCAAAGCAAGCAAAGCATGCAAAACATACCTGCGTTTAAACGCTTTGTTAATGAGGAAATAGAAGAAGATGTAATCCTTCCTCAAAAGAAAGTAAATATTTTAAATAAAAATATCAGCGGCAAGGGTATGGCAAATGAGCATACAGTAATAAAAAGCCAAACTACAAAGGAATACGAAAAGCATAACCAGCATAGTCAACAGAACCAGCATAGTCAACAGAACCAGCAAAACCAGTATAACAAGCATAACCTAAATAACCAACACAACCAACACAACCAACACAACCAACAGATCCCGATGATTCAACAAAGGATCCAACAAAGCGCAGAAAACTTCCAGAAAAATTACATAAAGAAGCCTGTCTCGGACAAAACGGTTGTTTTAGGCAAAAACAGCACTCCGTATTTGCAAAACTTAACATACCCAAGTGATAAAATCGTATTACATAAAAACTCAATACTCATTGGAAGACTTGAGGATAGTGTAGATCATGTTATACAAAATAATGCTGTTGGGAAAATCCATGCTGAATTAGTTGAAAAAGACGGAGAATATTGCATTATTGATCTTAATTCTGTCAATGGCACATATGTAAACGGTGTGAGAGTTTTATGTAATTCCGCTACCGTTATTAATGCCGGGGATAAAATTACCTTTGCCAACGAATCATATACATATATTGCCTAAAAATAGAGTGCTATTCAGGCATCGCTTTTTTGCGCATTTAAAACCTTATTCCGCACTAATGTCGTATATTTTGACAAGTTCAAAATGTCAAAAAACCATCAAAAGTACGATAAAAACAAATTTTAACAAAGATATTGACAAAATAAAACAAATAGATTACAATAAGATAACTGAAATATTACATAACGATTAAACGCTTCAAGTAGAGACAGAGTTATCAAGCTATGCACATCCATGTTGTTAATACATTATTCGGGAAAAAATGCTTTTAAGAGGTGGAAAAATGATTAAAAAATCTTGGTATTATTTTTTAACTGTGTGTTGCATTTTTATTTTTTTATGTTTTGTATCCCCAACTACAGCCGCTTTCGGTGAAGATGCTATAACCGTAGAGAAATATAGGGATAAGGTTTATGCAAAGGCTAATAAACCTGAGCCATCTGTTCCTTTAGTGGAGCTGGAAGCATATAACAATACTAGGGATGAATCGTGCAACACGATTTCACCATGGTTCAGGCTATACAATACAGGAACATCAGATATAAAGCTTAGCGAAGTACAAATAATATACTATTATACGGCTGAAGGAGAAGCGAAGGAGAGTTTTTGGTGCGATTGGTCCAGTGTTGGAAGTTCAAAGGTTACCGGCTCCTTTGCGAAAATGTCAACTCCCATGATTGGTGCAGACAGCTATATACAAATAGGTTTTAAAAACGGAGCGAAATCAATAAAGTCTGGTGAATATGTTGAATTGCAGTGCAGGTATGCAAAATCTGATTGGAGCAATTACAATCAACTAAACGATTATTCTTTTAACTGTAACAACGACGATTTTGCAGTCTGGGATAAAGCCACTGTATATGTAAATAATGCACTCATTTGGGGAACCGAACCCCAAAGTCCCGCACCAACACCAATCCCCGTAAAAAAGATAGAGATAGAGATGTGTAACACAAAAGTCCATGAGGATACAAAAACATTATATCCAAGATATATTTTATCGAATACAGGGAATGTGCCAATAAACCTTCAGGATGTTAGAATTCGCTATTATTATACAATTGATGGGAATCAGGAACAAAATTTCTGGTGTGATTGGTCAAATGTAGGGAGTTCCAATGTAATAGGAAATTTCGTTAAACTTTCTGAACCGATCGAAAAAGCTGATACTTATTTGGAGATAGGGTTCAAATCGGGTGCAGGCGTTATTAAACCGGGATCAAAAGTAGATATACATACGAGAATGGCAAAAACAGATTGGACGAAATATAACCAAACCAATGATTATTCATATACCTACTCAAAACATGATTATATTATATGGGATAAAGTTACTGCATTCATAGGCGATGAAATGGTTTGGGGTGATCAAACACTTTTTGGTAAGCCTCTCATCTTATTGGCTGAAGCTCAGGAAAACTCCATACAGTTACTCTGGTCGCCTGTTGAAGGTGCTACAGGATATGATGCTCAAGATAACGGAACAGTAGTTGATTCTGTATACAGTAATTCATACCGGCATATCGGGTTACCCGCAGGTACTTTTCATAGTTATCGTATAAGGGCTACTTCGAGCATGCTAACCGGCAGTTGGTCTGACACTTATGATATTTGGACTTTGCCGGATATTCCCTGCGGTATAGTTACCGAAGCCACAGAAAACGATATCAATATTTCGTGGGATCAGGTTACAGGGGCAACGGGGTATGATATTGAAGTAGACGGTATTTTGTTTGAGAATGTTGAAAGCCCATTTATTAATAGTAACCTGCAGCCGGGTACTATACACTATTACCGTATAAGAGCAAAAAATTCAAGCGGCTGTGGTAAATGGACAGAAATAATTAATAAATGGACAATACCTGATAAGGTTACAATGGTGAATTCATATGCTACCCAGACAGTTATTGTTGCTTACTGGGATGATGTAATCGGTGCTACTGCGTATGATATTGAGTTCGATGGCAGAATGCTGGAAGAACCTCTACCTATAGTATCAGTTACTGATCTTAAACCGGGTACTTTACACAGATATAGAGTCCGCGCAAAAAATGAGAGTGGTGCAGGTGTTTGGAGCGAGGAGTATTCATATTGGACTGTACCTGACATTGTAACGAGCATTTTTAGTAGTGCCAGTGAAAGCCAGATAGATATTTCATGGGATGATGTAATCGGTGCAACAGATTATGATATTGAAGTGGATGGCGAAATCTTTGAGGACCAACCCAGCCCATACATGTATACGGATCTTGAATCAGGAACAAGGCATACTTTTAGGATCAGAGCCAAAAATTCCAGTGGAATTGGATACTGGAATGAATCGTTTGAGGTGTGGACACTTCCCGGTTCGGTTGAAGGTGTCGAAGCACAAGGTATGCAAAATACTATTTTTATTCAATGGGAGCCTGTAAGAGGTGCCAGCAGTTATGAAGTAAAGCAAGGAGACACTATTACAGAAATCCCATCAAGCCCTTTTATCCATGAAGGATTAATCCCGGGAACTTTATATAATTACTTAATTCGTGCTAAAAACTCCAGCGGTACTGGTGTTTGGAGTGATGAAGTGTCTTTATGGACAATTCCGGATAAAGTTAATGATACAACCATAGAAGCAACAGAAACAGAAATAGAGGTTTTCTGGAACGAAGTAACCGGAGCAACCGGATATGACATAGAGGTTGATGGAGTTTTATTCGAAGATGTATCTTCACCCTATATACACCAGGGATTGCTGGAAGGAACCAAGCATATTTATAAGCTTCGTGCCAAAAATTCCAGCGGCTATGGTTTCTGGAACGACGAGCTTGTAAAGTGGACATTGCCGGCAGTTGCAGAGAATATTACCATATTATCTGGTGAAACTTATTTAGCTGTTGAATGGGATGAGGTTACCGGTGCAACCGGATATGACATAAAAATAGATGATATACAACTTGATGATGTAACAAATCCACAAGCGATACAAAATCTTTCACCTGGAACAGAATATGTGTTGATGGTAAGAGCAAAGAATACCAGTGGCTTGGGGAAATGGTCTGACGGATTTAGTGTATGGACAATACCGGATATTGTTAAAATATTGAATATGAATGCATCGCAAACATGTATAGAAATACAATGGGAAAATGCTACCGGAGCAACAGGATATGATATAAAAATTGGTGAACAACTGCTAAACGATGTAGAAAGCCCATTTTTGTACCAGAATGCACAACCTGGAACAGAGTATTTTATAAGTGTTAGGGCTAAAAATTCAGGAGGTATTGGGAGATGGTGTGATGAGCAATCTATATGGACTCTCCCTGATATTCCGGAAAACATTATAACAGAGCCTACAAGCAGTTCTGTAAGGATTTCATGGGATCCGGTTATAGGAGCAACCGGCTATGATATTGAAGTTTATGGCACTGCTGTGGATGCAGGAGCGCAGGGATGGTACATCCATGATGGTTTAAATTCAAATAACCAGCAGACATACAGAGTGCGAGCAAAAAATTCCAGTGGTGATGGCGATTGGAGTTCAATTGTGGCAGAAACTACTCTGCCAGGTATACCGTCATATATACGAACCGAAGCAAATGATAAGAAAATCATTGTTTATTGGGATGCAATGCCGGGTGCGTTAACTTATGATATTGAGGTAGATGGGGTAACACATAGCGGATTGTCTGAACCGAAATATGAACATAAACAGCTTCAGCCAAACACAATTCATTCATATAGATTAAGGAGCACAGGTATTAATGGTACAAGTGACTGGAGTTCTCTGGAGGAATGTTCAACACTTTTCTCTCCTCCGGAAAACATTGATTTTACGTTAACAAGTACACAAATACAGCTTACGTGGAATACGATTGAAGGAGCGGCTGGATATGATGTTGAAATTGACGGTCAAATATATAATAATGACAAAAAAACAAACTTCATACACACAGGGCTAACACCTGATTCACAGCATATTTACAGAGTAAGAGCAAAGAACAACCATATTGAGGGTATATGGAGTCAACCGCTTACAAAGTCAACGCTTTTGGCAGCACCTGAAAACATTCAGGGAAAATCATCCGGTACGCAGATTACTGTGAACTGGGGTATGGTTGCAGGAGCTACATCTTATGACATTGAAGCTGATGGGCTAATTCTCCAAAACGGTCTCAGTATCCAATTCCAACATACAGGTTTGGAAACATTCAGTGCTCACTTGTATAGGGTTAGGGCATGGAATAGAGAAGGAGCGGGAGAATGGAGTGAACCGGCTAACTTTTATACACTCGTTGGAACCCCTAAAAATATTAGCACAGTTTCAACGAGTTCAGAGATAAACGTTAAGTGGGATACGGTTTCTGGTGCCACCGGCTACGAAATAATGATAGATGGTAACATTTATGATAACGGTAACAGCACCACTTATAAACATATCGGAGTTGAACCGAATTCAATGCATATTTATCAGGTAAGATCAAAAAGGGATACCGATACGAGTGAATGGAGTGAAGCAATATCGGTTAGAGCTCTTGTTGGTATTCCGGCAAACTTGGCTTGTCTTCCTAAAAGTAGATCGTTGGAAATTGTATGGGATGAGGTAAATGGAGCTACTAATTATGATGTTGAGATAAATGGGGATATTGTTGCTAATGCATCGAAAACCAGCCATACTCATCTTAAAATGGAGCCAAACACTTCGTATATGATTAGAATCCGAGCAAAGAATGAATTGGGGAACGGTGAATGGAGTAGTTATATAGAGTGCAATACAGCACCTGATATCCCTGCAGGTTTGTCGGCAACAGAAACAACATCAGAAGTTAATTTGTTTTGGGATAATGTTGAAGGTGCAATTTTCTACGATCTTGAGGTAGACGGTATTGTTATAAAAGATATTACAGGAACAGAATACTTGCACTCAGGGTTGAAATCCAATACTCGACATATTTATAGAATCCGATCTAAAAATGAACATACAACAAGTGATTGGAGTGATTCTCTTACACAGTTAACCACTCCTGAAGTGGCAGTCCCAACTCAAAAAGATACGATTTTTAATTTCGTAATAGTTGCACCGCAAAAGGCAGGACAAAACGAATGCATTATTACCGTAACATATAATCCGGAAGAATTAGAGGTATTCGACCTTTGCGCATTAACTCCTGAACCTGAGACAAAAATAGGAGATATCGATGGTACGAATATAAGCGTTCTTGAATTTAGCAATGGAAGAATTGTATATAAAATAAGAAACGCAAACAGAACTGTGGTTCAGATTATAAAGTTTTTATCAAATACAAGCGGTCACTCCAAAGTGACTTATACTATCCAATAAAGGGAGGGACTAATTGTGAAAAAGATAATAAAAAAGGTTTATAATGCTCTTTTGCTTATAGGGATCACAATAATTTTACTGAATACATTTTCTATACATACTTTTGCTAAAAGTGAAACTATGACCCATAGATTTTCTAAAGACACCGATGAATATAGAAGCGCAACTATTACAATTCCAGGTCTTGTGAGAATTACTTCTATGACTGTTGATACTGGTAATGTAACTTTTAGTGTTAATGGTAATAAAGTAACTATTACATGCAGAAATGGTGACTCTGTTGATTATTATGAAGAATCAGATTATATTAGCAACTATTCTAATAATACTGGAAAAGACTATCCCCCAGACCGCTATTATTATTACAAGAACGGATATTCCGGTTATATTAGTCTGCAACGGACTGAGAACAATGGGTATTATGAATCTAAAGAAGTATCAAAAGAATTTTTAAGGATACAAGACAATACAAGAACAGATTATTATGATTCAAACGGTAACTTTCTCCTAACGGACTATAGCTTGGGTTCTCCTGATCATCCTTCAATGCATGTAGATGAAGATGGTTACAAAGGCGATATACCTAAACATAGCCACGAGACTATACAGGAAAGAACCAGATATAATAATCCTGACGGCTCGTATCAATTTGTAACTTCCTGGCGGGCTTATTATATTGGCACACTAACAAAAACAGAAATAACCTGGCATGATGACTATACAGGATACTACAGTGGCTATGTTTATGGTGATACTATTTACTATTATGCCTATAATGTAACAATTAATTATGTTACCAATACATCACCTTCCGTAAATATTATATCACCCACACAAGATATGATTTTTAGCGAGACATCCAGCTCTTTTGTTCCGGTGATTGCAGTGTCCGATCCCGAAGGTGATATATTAACCTGCAAGGTTTTTATTGATTCGGAAACGTCACCAAGGGATACAAAAACAATATCAAACACACAATCAACACAAAATGTCAGCTTTAACGCATTAAACCTGGGGAGTTTTTCTCAGGGAACACATACAATGAAGTTTACAGTTAAAGACAGTGAAATAACGCAGCAAGCTACCATTAACTTTAAAGTTGATAAAACTGCACCAACTCTCGGTTCTGTTAACATTACATCTACGAAAGATGCAATAACGGTTACAGGATCTGCAACAGATAATATGGCTATGCATGAATTGCCCTATCGATATTATGCGGGAAGTAATGACAGCTCATGGAAAACCTCTAGTTCACATACTTTTGCCAATCTATCTCCCAACACATTGTACCAGGTGAAATTTGTTGCAAGGGATAAGGTGGGTCATTCATCTAAAAAAGATCAAAATGTTTATACAAAAGCACTGAAACCGGTTATATCAGTAGGTAATGCGAATGAGACAAGCCTTGTTGTTTCTTTCAGCGAAAATAATCCAAGCGGAACCCAATACCTTGTAAGCTGCGGTTCGAAATATGTGAATGCTCAGGGCAAACTTACAAGTACCCCTGTATGGATTACACCACAAGGGAAAAGCGCTACAGTATCTGGTCTTTCACCAAATACCGATTATACCTTTACTGTTAAAGCAAAAAACGGAGATGGTATTGAAACCGAAGCCAGTGATGCAAAAAGCGGAAGGACACTAGCCATGCCACCGCAAATACTTGATTTCCCGGAAACCAAGCAAAAGTCTATAAAAATTGTTTGGTCGGCAATACCTAATGCAACCGCATATGATATTGAGGTAGACGGGCTTGTTATTAATAACGGTGTATCTAATACATATACCCATTCAGGCTTGCAACCGGAAACTTCACATACTTATAGGGTAAGGGTTAAGAATGCAGGTGGTACAGGGAACTGGAGTGCTTTATACAGCAAATCAACTCTTATGGATAACCCGGGACTACCTGTTAACATAAAATCGTCATTTACAAAAACAGAAGTGACCTTAACTTGGGATGCTGCTTTAAAAGCGAGCGGGTATGAAGTTGAAGTGGATGGGGTTGTTCAGGATAACGGTTCAAGCCGTTCATATACCCACTATAGTCTTAACCCTGAATCAACTCACGCTTACCGTGTAAGAGCCAAAAACTCAGGGGGATACAGTAACTGGAGCGAATACATACGAGTGACTACACTCCCGAATCCGCCAATACCCCCTAATCAAATATCAACAATAATAACTAAAAACTCTATTCAAATCGAATGGCAACCAAATATAAAAGCTGATAGATATGAAATCGAAGTGGATGGGTTCATTTATAATAACGGTGCAGCAACAAAATACCTGCATAAGGAACTTGTTCCATTAACCACACATAATTATAGGATCAGAGGCGTAAACGCAGGCGGCACAGGGGAATGGAGCCAGACCTTTAGTGTCAAGACATATCCGTATGAACCGTATACACCTGAAAATGTAATGGCTGCAGCGGATAGAAATGCTATTTCGCTAACATGGTATATGGCTGCCTATGCTTCAAGCTATGAGATAGAGATTGATGGTGCAACAATCGTTGAAGTTGGTGAACCATTCTATGATCATAGTGAACTATTGCCAGGCACAAATCATTCGTACAGAATACGCTCAAAAAATATAACCGGAGTAAGCGAATGGACAAGCCCGGTTAGTATTTCAACCTCTTTAGATACGGGAACTGCTGCAACAGCTATAACAAACGTTGCCGCTATCGTTACCACGGATTCAATAGTCCTTTCATGGGATGCAGCTGCGTTCCTTTGTGAGTATGAAATAGAGGTTGACGGCCAATTGCTGGATAATGGCAGCAATACGGTCTTTGCGCATACCTGGTTGTTACCGGGAACTTATCATGATTATAGGATAAGGGTAAAAAACACCGAGCTACCAAATGACTGGTGCGTGGTGCTTACCGTTTCATCCCTGCCTGAACCACCCGGAAGGACAAATATATCAGACTATTATGCTACCAGTAACTCTATTCAATTTTGGTGGGAACCTGTTGTGGGTGCGGTTAGCTATGATATTGAAGCTGACGGTGCATTATTGGCAAATGTAACAGATATTACATGCATCCATGAAGCTCTTCAAACAGGAACAGCTCACCAATACAGGGTTAGGGCTCGTACACTTTTGGATGTAAGCCCATGGAGTGAGCTTATTGAAATATCAACAAGCACAACAACATACGAAGTGGTTTGTCCGAAAGGCGAAGTATTTGATTATACTTTATTAGCAATAAATGTTCAGGATTTCTCAAATGTAAAATATGTTGTTTCTTTTAATGAAAATGATTTGGAGATTGTCGATTTGTGCACGTTCACCCCTACCGATGATACGATGACCGACGGTGTAATACCGGGTACAAATCTGACTGTTAACCGCTCAGATGGAATTATTGAATTTACTTTAACCGAAAATATAGCACCGGGGACTTGCTGGTCAGGCGAGCTTACAACTATTCGATTCAGATCTAAGACCGGCAACACAACTTATATTAATTTCGTAGAAGAAGTGGATTAAAAGGAGGAAATAACCTATGTTAAAAAAACATATACGCCCCATAGCTTTAATATTGACAGTAGTAATGATAGTCTCAATCATTTCCATTACTACAGGAGGGTTCGGTCTTCTTAATGTTAAGGCAGAACAAACTGAAGCTTTAGAACAAACAGATGCAGGGGATATGAAAATAGCAGGTGATATATCCAATTTAACCGGTATTGATGTAAATACTATTTTAAATATGAAAAATGACGGGTTGTCATGGAATGAGGTTTTGAAAGAGTTGGAAGATATTAATACTGATAGTGAAAAGAACAGGAGCGATAGAGATAATGTTCTTCTCACCAAAGGTCTTGGGGAAGCTCCAATTAATCAGCTTAAAAATGAGGGGTTCAGCAAAGAAGAATTAATTGATGCTCCTATACCTAAAATCGACAGTGTAATTCCGGAAAACCCAGCAGATGCTTTGATGAACGAAATCAAGAATATTGATCCGATGATTAAAAACTAAATTTCATCAAGTGACCTGTATATGTTGAATTAGATATTCAACATATACAGACACGAATTGATGCAAGTGCTATTTGTTCTGGCTAACCCGGAACAGGCACATGTAAAATATAAATTGGAAAAGAAATGATTAACAAATAACACCAGATATAATTAGCTTCATTTTCAATTTATATAGATGATTTTACTGGAAAAACTCGAAAATCATCGTATTTCAGTCATAAAAACCTTTATTCAGGTATTTTTTGCCTGAAATACGTGCTTTTCCGGTACTATAAATTTATGTTTATTCAACAGTATGCGTTTTTACAGTAAAATCATGGATTCATACATAATACAAAATAATTTAAATAAGAGCTGACCTAATTTCTATAGTGTTATTGACTTTAAAAGGTTATCCAAACATAAGGGAGGATTATTTTATGCAAAAAAACAAATTATTCAGAATTCTTGTTGTAATAGTTGCCGCGGGATTAATTGTGCAGTCGGCGATATATGCATATGCCGGCATATTTGGAGAACAACCGGGTGATAGCATTGACATAAGCGTGGTACACGTATCACCTGAAATAGAAAATATTATTAAGGAGCAGGAGCCGGGTGAGTTTACTAAAAACCTTAATAATTATAAGCGGATGCTTGTTGTCTTGAATGTTCATGACACATTTAAAACAAAGATAGAGAACACTATCGTTTCAGGAAAAAGACTTCAGGATATCTTAATCGCCTATCAGTACTTGAATGAAAATTATGGGCTGATAGACGAGCTTGATGCTTTAATAACCGCCAAAGAGTCGGGTAATACGTGGCTGGAAGCTTTTAATGCATATAAGCAAGATAATCTGGAATTTGTGCCACGCTCTTTTGATTTTAATTACCTTGAAGAGCTTATGAAATCAGACGGAATTAATGAGGATGACATTATGATCGCCGACCGTGTATCTCAAAAAGTCGGATTGCCTTTTGAGGATATAATTTCTGAAAGAATATCCGGTAAACAGTGGAAGGAAATAAACGAAGCTTATGGAATCGTTAACGCTCAAAACAAGCTGCCAAGAGTTCCGGTAACTCAGGAGCAATTAAAGAAGTATACAACCGGAAGCACGATTACGGAAGAGGTGGTAGTTGAAACTCTCGTTATAGCTTTTAAGCTTGAAATGGATGAGCAGTTAGCCATAAATAAGGTCAAAGAGGGCTACACAAAGGAAAAATTCTTTGCAGAAGCTTTGGAGAGCAAGTACGAGTAGTTTTTCATTACTAATTACTAACTCAATTTACCCGCCTCGGCTTCGAGTAGTGTTTGAGGCGCTGGTACCAACATGCTGAGGTGTGATATAGCACCACTGTCGGTACTGCTGTGCAGGCAAGCGCCCAAAATACTGTGGGAATGTTGAGCTGAGAAGATAAAGAGTACGCATAATGCTATCACATAAAACGGGTAATTGCCCGTAACCGTTTAATTTTAAAACAAGGGGGTCTTTGTACCGTGAATAAAATACTAAAAAAAGCACTATTTTCAATTATATTGGTTTTGATATTAATGCCAGCCCAAGCGGTTTTTGCTGAAACTCTGGAGGAGAGGCTTAACAATCTTATTGGGCCAAATGAGCAATACAATACTATGTTATCACCTGTATATTTAAGAAATAACGCATTGGAAGAGTCCATAAGCCCTCAAAGTGGCGAATTAACACTTGCTCAGACTGATTTTGCTTTGCCGGGTAGAAATGGGTTGGATTTAGAGATCAAAAGGCTGTATAAAAGCGGCATATCCAATATTCAGGAGATGAAAGTGAAATATGTTGCTGGCGCCTGGGTTGATTATATTGAATCGAATACCAATACATCCTCATTTTATGAGGACAGGTATAACCTTGGAGTTGGCATGCGATTTTCATTTCCGGCTATTGAAATCAGAACCAATGAAGATGGTACAAGCCATAAATTCCTGCATACAGAGGCGGGGGATACATACAGACTCACAGGTCCTACTGTTGTTGACGGAGCAAAAACATACCTCCCTGAAAACCAAACTGTGAAAGATGTTGTTATAAAAGAAGACAACAGCTTTACAAACGGGCAACAAAATGGCACATCTAAATATGTGATGGTAGGGAATAATGGCAAGAAAACCTGGTTTGCCAGCGATGGAAGAATTATTGGAATAATGGATCGGTATGACAACACAATAACTTTTTTATATAGCACTCAGTCTTATACGATTGACGGAAAATCCAGAACAAAAACCCTAATATCAAAAATTATTGATACAGTCGGAAGAGAAGTTACGATTGAATATAAAGAGGATTACAGCTTTAAAGTAGGTCCTAAAAATGATACTGCATATGGACAGGATGAAAGCTGGAAACAATCTCAGAACCCCAATAATATAGATTCAGGTGATCTGCAGGGGAAATTCCAGGTTGTTATACATTTGCCCGGTGGGAAAAATATTGTTTATGATAAATCCGCAGCTTTAGTATCAAACGCAAAGAGTGTCATAAGAACAAGGCTGCAAAGGGTGTTCGACGTTGATGGTATGCCAAAATACCACTATTGGTATGAACAAACGGACATGGGTTTTACCTTTACAAACGGAAGTAAATATTCAGTTTTCAATAGGTATGAAAACTTAATTCAGATAGATTTTTGTAGGACAAACCAACTAAAGCAGTATACATATAATACATTTACAAAAGGGCTGGCTGATAACGGAAGCCTGCAATACAGAAAGATCTTCGAGAAAAAGGAACTGGTTAAAAAATCATTCACAAAAGCAAAAAGCAATTTTATTGAAAGATTCGTTTGCGATGTGAAGGACAAGGAAATATATGCATATACCAATGAAGCCGATGGATATGGTTTTTCCGGTTATAAAGGAAATAATAACAGCTATTTAAAAGATACCTACAGATATATTACCAAAAAGACAGGTTTTGCAGGTAACCTCTTAACCTATACATATAACGGGATACATGAAATGGTTAGCTTAGAGGACAAAGGTGCAGACCATCTTGAAGTATCATATACTGAGCATGATGAAAAGAAATTTCCGAAGAAAAAGGAAACAATCAATTACGATATTGCAAATGGAGTTGAAACAGGAAAAAGTATTAAAAAAATAGAAAACTACCGGTATGATGAATACGGAAATCTAACCAATTTCACAGGACCTATAGCAAACCGCGATTTAAACGGATACCCCACAGACGTTGAGAATACCGTGATTTACTCGTATGATTATAGCAGGTATCATGTTCCCATATTAAAGACATGGAAGAACGATTCAGATACCACATGCCAAATTATTAATGAACTGGATGATAAGGGCAGCATCATAAAAGAAACCCGTATTTTAGGTGAAGATGAAAA